>ERZ506996.267-NODE-267-length-34770-cov-12.495_pt1 | contig 34770 bp, 31 predicted proteins | sample MGYA00512882_ERZ506996 | MGnify/ENA metagenome assembly ERZ506996 | reverse complement strand
CGAGCTTAGCACTGCTGCGCACTCCAAAGAGTGCAAACGGTCCCCGCAGCAATTCGTTCCGGCCGGATTCCCCCTCCACGACAACCTGCCCACGGGGACGGAAGACTCAGCCATCCCCCTCACCACACCGGACATGGTCCGTTCCGGACGCGTCCTCCAAACCTCAGTTAAATCTAATTTGTATTCAAAGCTCGATGATTTCCCCGTCGTCGGGTACGAAAAGCTGTCCGTGGTAAAACTCTTTTCCTTCACTTGTATAGAGCTTTTTGCGTCCGGAAATGTTTTTATCCTCCGTATGCCAGAGAATAAGGGAAGGAATATGGAGACGCTCGGCAAGCTCACAGGCCTCTTTCACTGTGCTGTGATGCTTTTCATAGGGATTAAAACGCTCCCTGTCACCATAGAGGCAAAATGCTTCATGAAGCAGCCAGTCACTGCCCGCGGCATGATGTTCGCACCGTGGATTTAAGGGTTCATCACCGGCGCAGCACAGCTTCCTTCCATTGGCAAGAAGGGCGGTAAAACCGAACTGCCTGGCTTTAGTTGAGAGAATATCGAAGAAAGTGACGGTAAGTCCCAGAATATCCATGGACTCCTGATCCTTCACCGGAATCAGATGGATCCGTTCGCCTATCATGCTGTAAAACTTTTTCTGCATGGTCAGGCGGCAGAGCGTGCTTATCGTGTCCGGCAGACCGTCATGACAGTAGATGTTCAGGCAGCCCTCATAACTGCCTTTTTTCATAGCGGTTGCTATCATACGGATCATCCAGACAATACCCAGGATATGGTCGGTATGTTCATGGGTGATGAAAATGTGATGGATTTTAGACAGGGGTACCTCCATATCCTCCAGGATACCGAGAATACCGTTTCCGCCGCCTGTATCTACCATAAAGAATTCGCCGTTCACGGTCCGTATGGCAAAACATGTATTATAGCACCTGGTGACGGCGGCATTGCCGGTGCCGAAAACATAGAGAAGTTCTTTCTGCATGGGGAAACCTCCTTAAGATAGACAGTTTAACTAAATCTTTATTTTTTTTCCATCTTATGATACTATAAACCTATCATAAAAGCAACCGGACAGGCATTTCACCACAATCAACGGCGTTTTTTGCCGTTTCATTGTATCATTTGCTGCAGTTTGGCAGTAGGCTGAACTGTAACGATACGCAGCCTGACGGGAGGCAGAGGGGGGATGTGGAATGAGAGATCTGGCATATCTGAAATTGATGTCACGCGAGTATCCTACATTGGAGTCGGCATCCAGTGAGATTGTAAATTTGATGGCAATCTGCGGACTGCCAAAGGGTACCGAGTACTTTTTCAGCGATCTGCACGGGGAATATGAGGCTTTTATTCATTTGCTCCGCAGTTCCTCCGGCATTATACGTGAGAAGATTAAAGAAACCTTCGGACATATTATTTCCGAGGAGGATGAGATACAACTGGCTAATCTGATCTACTATCCGGACAGGCAGATTGCAAAGCTTAAGCAGGAGCAGAACTATACGGAGGACTGGCAGAGGATAGCCCTCTACCGGCTTGTACAGATATGCAAAGAGGTGTCGTCTAAATACAGCCGTTCCAAGGTGCGCAAGAAGATGCCGCCGGAATTTGCCTATGCCATCGATGAGCTTTTGCATGTGGACTATAATGACGACAATAAAAAGGTGTACTACAGTGAGATTATCCGATCGATTATCGACACCCAGATGGCGGACAGTTTCATCATAGCCTTGTGCCGTCTGATTCAGAATCTGACGATTGACAATCTCCATATTATCGGGGATATTTTCGATCGGGGGCCTAGGGCTGATATTATTATGGAAGAGCTGATGCAGTTCCATGATGTGGATATCCAGTGGGGAAACCATGATATCTCGTGGATGGGAGCTTCCACCGGCAATCCGGCCTGTATCTGCAATGTGCTGCGGATCGCCATTAGTTATAATGGTTTTGATGTCCTGGAGGATGGATATGGAATTAATATCAGGCCGCTTTCCATGTTTGCCGCAAAGGTGTACAGTGATGATCCGTGCGAGCGGTTCATGCCGCGTATTCTGGATCAGAATATTTACGATGCGGTGGATCCTGGGCTTGCTGCAAAGATGCATAAGGCAATAGCCGTAATCCAGTTTAAGGTGGAGGGGCAGATTATCAGACGCCATCCTGAGTACGAGATGGACAGCCGTATCCTTCTGACGGCAATCGATTATCAGAGAGGAACGGTTGTGATAGAGGGAAAGGAATATCCGATGATGGATATGGAATTTCCCACCATCGATCCGTCGGATCCGCTGAAGCTTTCTGAGGAAGAGGAAGAACTTTTACATACGCTGACACTGTCGTTCTGCCACAGTGCCCTTCTCCACAAGCATATTAAATTCCTGTATTCCAACGGCAGTATGTATAAATGCTGTAATTCCAACCTTCTTTATCACGGCTGTATTCCAATGAAAGAGGACGGCAGCTTTGATGAGATGGCGGTTAATGGAAAAGCGTATAAGGGCAGGGCGCTGATGGATTTTATCGACAAGCAGGTAAAAAAAGCATATTTCCTACCGGATCAGGATCCGGAGAAGGAGACCAGCCGTGATTTTATGTGGTATCTTTGGAGCGGGGCTAAATCTCCTGTTTTCGGGAAAGATAAGATGACCATATTCGAACATTATTTTGTTGAAGATAAGGAAGCTTCCAGGGAGAGGATGAATCCATATTATAAATTGAGTGTGCAGGAAAAATACTGCGACATGATACTGGAGGAGTTTGGCCTTATGACGACAGGTTCCCACATTATCAACGGCCATGTACCGGTAAAGATTAAGGATGGGGAGACTCCAATCAAGGCGGGAGGAAAGCTGTTTATTATTGACGGCGGACTTTCCAAAGCATATCAGGGAAAAACCGGTATCGCCGGTTATACGCTGATATTTAACTCCAGGCATCTGGCTTTGGCGGAGCATAAACCCTTTGACCCGAAAAAAGAAAGTACTCCAAAGGTCAGCATTGTAGAAAAGATGCGCAAACGTATTATGGTGGCTGATACGGATGACGGTAAAGAACTGGCAAGAAGAATTGAAGACTTAAAAGAACTGGTGACAGCCTACCGGAAAGGCGCTCTGAAAGAGAGGATACGGTAATACAGGCTGCGCAAGCTAAGGAGTGAACATGAGGAAATCAGAATTTTTACAGGAGCTTAAGGAAGCATTGCAGGGGGAGGTTTCCGGCGGGGTGCTGCAGGAAAACCTGAGATATTATGACAACTATATTACTCAGGAGACGGCGGCCGGACGCAGGGAAGAGGATGTAATTGATGAGATAGGCAGTCCGAGACTGATTGCCAGGACGATTATAGACAGCAGCGAGGCGGCCGGTGATGTCCCGGAACAGGGAAGCGGCTATTATGAGAATCAGGGAAGCGGCTATGGGCAGCAGGAGACCGGAAGCAGCGGAAGCTTCCGTTATTTCAATCTGAATAAATGGTACTGGAAGCTGCTCCTTCTTGTAATCGTAGTCTTTTTCATGGTTACGGTAATCACTGTGATTGGCGGAATTTTCGCACTTCTGATGCGCTTTGCAGGCCCGATTATTCTGATTTGGCTGATATATACATTTATAAAAGGTATGAGACGATAAGAGCGGCGGGAGCAGCAGTCAAAGCGGCCAAAAGCATCGGAGGTAGGCCCGTGGAAGATGTTCCCGGATATCATGATTACAGAATTATATAAATAGAGCCTGTGCCGGGATTGTGAGGGAGGGATCCCGGCAAGGCTCTTTTCGCGAATATGATGAAAGATTTTGAATTAATAAACAAGAAAGAATTCTGCTCGCGGGATTCTCCGCGGAGCGGTTTTTATTTAACAGGAGAAGTATCCTGTTAAACAAAAAAAGCATCAGTCTGCCGCCGTTGGCTGACTAAATGCTCTTCTTAAAGCTGGGCCACAAGGATTCGAACCTTGAAATGACGGAGTCAGAGTCCGTCATTCGAACACCCATTTTTCTTGTAAAATCAATGCTTTGCCGGTTCTGTCCTCCGCTTTCGAACAAACCGTTTCGAACACTTTGCTTCTAAAATTTCCTACTGTTCGATTATATCATAAGCAGTGTTCGAACGCAATAAAAAAAGCCGTTCCCGGCTTTTATATTCTATCATACTATACTTATAATGCTTTATCCATTCTGCTAGTGGGTTCTGCTGGGCTAATTCCAAATGCCTCTACTATGTCGCCGGGTTGGTAGTATTTCATCAGATACTCCACTTTGGCGGCTTGTTTTAATTGGTCTATCTTATCGCCCATTTCTTTATCAAATTTTAAGTTCCGATACATCTCACCCGGCATCGTGCAACGGTAAAATTCAGCCGGATTACCATTCCTGTCTTTTTTAGTTCCGGAAACTCTGTTTACCTTATAGCAATAAGTAATATCAGCAATACGTCCCAATAATTGGCTTATTGGGTCTTCGTCTGCTTCTGCTGAATCTATCATTTTTGCATACACTTGCTCTGGCGTCTTTATTGTCGTGATATGTACTTCATTCCATAACCCCAGCACGTTACTATAACGTGCTGGGAGTTCCTTTTTATATCCCTCTAATATGCCTAACAGCACTGCGTATTGTAATTGTCCTCGGAACTCATCAAGCACCAGAATAGGCTCACCTGAATAAGAATCAAATCCATTTTTATAGTCCGAGACCATATATAACTGTTCTTCACCTAACGTTTCCACCAAGTCCAGTGTAATACCCGTTTTCCCGCTTCCGCTTTCACCTATATACCAATGAACCGCCACCGACCGTTTAAAGGGCGTTTCCAATGAACGTTTATCAAAATACATGTTCTTAATCATGGTCGTGTATTTATTTTCAAAAAATCTATCGTCCATACGCCTAACCTCTTTCCATGTAAATCCATTTTCTATTGCTTCCCTAATTAACTGAACATCGGTACGGTCTCCCTGTTTCCCAATCAATTCACCCTCTTGAGCCTTGGCAAGAACAACCTCGCCCTTTTCCTCAAACTTGCCTGTCTTATTTATATATTCTTCCACTTGCGCTTTGCTTCCCTTCGTCATTTCTATATGTGCTTTACCGCCAATGAATTTTTTTACTGTATTAAAATATGCCTTATTGACATCGCACAATACAATATGCAGATGCTCCAACCCTTCCGCACTCTTACAATACAAACACGCCGCCTGTCTCGTTTTTGAAACCCACTGGGCAACAACGAAATCACATATTTCCTGCGCCGTCCATGTGACTATATCCTCCGGCTTTGCTCCTGCCACTCCATGGGTGCGTACATTCGGGCATACAATAAACCACGAACGTGAGCGCGAGCCTTTATCTGCTGGCTTTTTAGGTTTAGCCTCTGCCATGTTCCGCACCCTCCTTTATTCTGTAATCTGTTATGATGAATTTGATAAAAGCAGTTGGTGAGATTCCGCGTCTTTCGGATTCTGCTTTTATGTATTCGTCAACTGAATTTGCTAATCTTATCGTATACCTTCTATAACTATTTTGCTTCATTTGAATTACCTCCATTTTTTATTCATAGCTACTATGTGAGAAATGGCGGCAACGGTTAACAAAAGTTGACATTTTATTATAAACTTTTTATAAACTTTATTAATCAACACTAAAATAGCCCATTTAATAAAAAAAGCCCTGAATCACTGGGCTAAAAATCTCATTCACTAATCCTCATAAACTCTAGGTTTCCCGAACTTTAAGCCCATAGCCCAAAAGTTGAGGGTAATACTAACCTCAACTTTTGGCAAGGCAAACAACTTTATTTAGTATTTCATTTACGAAAAAGGAAGCCCCAGAGGGCTTCCGCTAGTCTTTTACATATTCAATTAAGTCACTAAGTTTACAATCCAGCACATAACACAGACGCGCCATGACTGCCAAATCCACTCGCTGGATTTCGTTATTCATATAGGCTTTTAATTGAGTACGTTGCATTTCAGCACGACACGCTAACTTGTTAATACTAATTTTCTGTTCTTCCATTACATCCTTCAACTTCAAGCGAACGTATCCATAATCAACGTCTTTCATGGCGACCTCCTTTTGTTTCTATGATACTAAGTCTTGCCATATTTTTAAATGAGTGGTAATATATGTGTAGATATATACTCAATGGAGGTTTTTATGGATACATATGATTACAGACAAGACACAGACAGCATTAACGAGACACAAGCAAAAATTGACTTGCTTTCGGAAAAGGAAGCCAAACAAGTTTCGGAGTTCATTTCCTCACTTAAAGAGCAGTCCGCGAAAGAGCAGTCCACCGCTTTACTAGAGAGATTTACTTCTGCCCTTCTCCCATCATTAAAAGATTTTGCCGAACTTACCGGGTCTTTACTTACGGTTGAAGAAAGTAAACAATATTGTGTCGTGGCTGAATTAACGAATCGTCAAGGTTTTGACATAACTGAAAGTAGCAAAATCATAAGAGCAATATTCACATTGGCAAACCATATCGGGATTGGGAGTAAAGACGGTGAAACTTGCATATCGCTCATATTTGATTGTACTTGTCTTGAATAAGTGTATAATGGGTAACCCAATTATATAAAATAAAATGAAGCGCAAAGGAGAATGTAAAATGAAAAAGAAAATGTCGGTAGGGATTCTTTCAACGGCTTTAGCTATGTCCATGAGTATGACAGCTTTTGCGGGACAGTGGCAGTCAGACACTAACGGCTGGTGGTGGCAGAATGATAACGGAAGTTATCCAGCTAACACATGGCAATGGATTGACGGAAATAATGATGGAACGGCAGAAAGCTATTACTTCAATGAGCAAGGTTATTGCCTGATGAACACCACCACACCTGACGGGTATACCGTTAATCCAGCAGGAGCATGGGTTGTTGACGGAGTGGTTCAAACGCAAGCAATCAACACCATAGTACAAAATCCCGCAGTGCCCGCATTAAACTTACTTGACACAACTCCAACAACCAAAAGTTCTTATGCTGGCAAATTCACAAATTATCGAACTGCACAAGGTGCTTTGTGGTCTGAAGGATATTATCTTTATTCATATAATTGCTACCTTGAATTTTACGCCGGGAAGCAGTATCAAACATTCACGGCAACTCTGGGAGTAAAACAGTCCACCAATTCTCCTACTATGACCGTTGAGATTTATGGCGATAATGATGTTTTATTAGACTCTTTCAGCCTTGATAAGCATACCGAACCCTTCGAGATTTCTGTGGATATCTCTGGACAGAATTATATCAAAATTGTAAATGCTCAAGACGATATTATGGGTTATGCCATGTTTAAAAACGCACAGTTCAAATGATGAAACCATAAATAAGCGTGTCCCCAGTAGGGACGCGCTTATTATATTCGTTCGAGATCTTCACCATCAATTTCTTTGTAAAAATCGCTTTCGAACCGTTCCCTTACCCGCTCAAATTCATCAGCATCATAAGAAGTTATAACCATCTTCATATATTCATCGAAAGATAGGTTATGAGCCTTTTCATATTCTGAATGAAATTCAACGTAAACTGGTTCCATATATTCAACGATTTTTCGTATCGTATACAAATCGCCCAAGCACTCGGCAATCTTGTCATTATATTGATTCCATTCTTCCAAGGGTATTTTAACAATCTCAGTTCCTTTGTCAGTACCCTTTTTAATGTGTTTTGGCATTAGAAGATAGTCCTCAAAACGCAAATCAAAAAAAATATGGCGCATTTTTTGGACTTCCTCATATGCCAATGATTCAAGTTTATCTTTGTCAATCAAGACCGTGTTTTCTGTCAAATTATAACCCTCCTTTAATTATTATGATACAAATGCCGCATGAAAAAGATTTTTAGCGGCACCGTCCTCTTTCTTTTGTAGCCTCTCTTTGTATCGGCTCTACCTCCTCACCCATGACAATCTTCACAGCACGTGTAACATCAGACAGCAGTTGAGGACGCTTTTTGATGGTTCGTGCAATATCAATGATAGATTGCCCTTTTAAGGCTTCTAACGCCTCTACGGACTGCCTCGCCCTTGCTACTTCCTCTTGTACCTTTTGTAGCTTTAATTCGGCAATAGACCGATTAGCGCCCACTGTAACACCATTCAATATACCTATATCACGTCCAAAGTATTCAGTCATGACTTTACTCATGTCCTTATGTATTGACCGAAGTTCGCAACGTGTCAGTACTTCTTTAGCAGATACCTTTTCAATCCCTTTCTTTTTATCAAACACCACTGGAATAAAGCAAAAGTGAAGATGTGGCTGTCCTGCCTCGTCCTTATGCACCCAGGCAGACACTGCATTCCTCTCGCCATACCTCCGGCAAAGTTCTTGATAAGCGGTATTAAAGAATACCCTTTCACCCGATTTCGTAAAGTCCAATTTAGGCAGCGTAACAATCCAGTCACATAAGGTCTTTACGTCTTTGCGTCTTTGACATTTGACCTCTGAAAGACGCTTTCTATAAAATTCAAAATCTGATTTGCCATGGTCACAGAGATTATAATTTAAGCAGGTACGGCTTGAATCAATATCCCTATTGCCTATGTTTTGAGCTGTCCGATTATAATGCCTCAACATATGACCGACCGCCGATTTCTCATATTTTTCAACATGCATATTATCACCTCAACTATATTATGCAAGTTGACTATTCACCATAGCCGCAATATGGTATAGCAAGTTATACCATTTTCCAAAATGGTTCAACTTGCTCTCATGCGCCGAGGGCTTTAGCGTCCCACCCGTAAAAGCAAGAAAACACAGTTTCCCGCTTACGCGGGGAAACTGCGTTTCCCTACTTTTACTAATCTATATCCACGAGAGCCGGAGGCACCACGGCGATGCTCCTTCCGGCTCCGCGACCCAATTTTACATCTTTCCTCTACTGTATCATGTAATCAACGAAAAAAGCAGAGGAATCGCTCCCTCTGCCCTTTCCCTTACTGCAACGGTGAAACCGTCTTATATAGTTCACTTTGGTAATTTGCCAGTTCTATAAACTCCGTGTCCAATACATGCTGATAAATATCAGTTGTGATACCGATTGTACTATGTCCGGCGTTTCTCGAAACTGCTCCTATAATTTTATCCTTGTTTGCTGAATTTCTAATGTTGAAACTAATCCCGCTATGTCGCAGGTCATGCACCCTTGGAACCTTATACATATCACGCAATATACGCTTATGTCGGTTCCAGACCGTTGATTCACTTAACGCTTTTGTCGGGTCTTTAACTGCTGGAAAAATCCAGTCGCTTTCCTTCGCTTTGCCTTTAGCCTCTGCATCGGCATATCTTACGATTAAGAGGGTTTTTACTTGTTCTGGTATAAAAACACAGCGGTCTGAACTTTCAGTTTTGGGTTTCTTTCGGTCAACTATCAACTTACCCATATCATCGCGTGTCCATGTACTATGAAAATGAACCAGATTGTTTTTATCCCAATCGCTCCATGTCAGTGTTGTGGCTTCTCCTGCTCGGCAATACATATATAGGATAAACTGCAAGACGTCAGCTTCTTCTCCCATCTCTTCACAAAGTTTGAGATAATGCTTTGTCTCGCTGTTATCCAAAATTTTCATTGGGTCTGCTTTGCTCTTTTTTGTATCGAATTTGAATCCCGTTGCCGGGCTAATAAAGTTCACATCTATCTCGATGCAATAATAATTGTTGTAATAATCTGTCAGCAGGTTATATGCGCCTTTACGACGCGTCTCACCTATGCCGTTTGCTTTCAATTCGTCTAACCAATCCGCAACATCTTTGCGGGTGATTTTATCAACTTCTATCTTTCCAATAGGGTACGGCTTCACAAGATTTCGATTCAGTTCATTCTTATCATTAATACTACCCACCTTTAGCTTCCTGCTCACAGCCTTTATCACTCCCGCCTGCTTCATTATGGCGTATCGTTTGAGCTGTTCGACTAGGGTGTTCGAAATATCCTTGCTTTCCGTTTTATCTGCTTCGTCAGCTTTTGAACTCTCTAATTCCAATTCTTGAGCATGTAATTTTTCTTCCAACTTTTCCCTTGCTAGTCGTTTGGTTTTTCCGTAGGCGTTAGGTCGCCAAGTATTTCCCTTTGCTGTCTTAACTGATGGAACGCTACAATAACATTTCCATTGACCTTTATCCTTTACGAAACCAAATTCTGTGTGTTCTAACTTCATATAACATTCTCCTCTCTGTCTGTCGAACAGTTTGTCGAACACTATGTTGTTAGAACTGGCAAATTTCAGTTTGGAACAATGCTCTTTTTCAGAGGCGAAAAAAGTCCCAAATTCCTTGATTCTACAAGGAATTTCGAACTTTCTTCGAGCTGGGCCACAAGGATTCGAACCTTGAAATGACGGAGTCAGAGTCCGTTGCCTTACCATTTGGCGATGGCCCAATGAAATAACGATCTGTATTATACTTCGGGATTTGTAAGATGTCAAGCCTTATTATAAAAATAAATTAATAAAAAACTGATTGTAAACGGAGGACGCGTCCGCAACGGACCGGGTCCGGTGCGGTTCGGCTGGTTTTCTGAGTCTTCCGTCCCCGTGGGGAGGCTGCTCGTGTGGGAGATCCGGACGGAATGAATTGCTGGTAACAGATCAGCCATGATGTATTCCGCTAGGTGTTTTCGCTGTTTTTTGTGAAAATCCGAGTTGTGCGGCGCGAAACGGCAAACTGGACAAGTCTGGCCGAATCAGCTATAATAGCAGCAGAGTATCGGTATAGCGGCAGATGAGACAGGCCATTTTCATACCGATACGACAGCGAGGTGGACTATGTATACATTTGAAAGCAGAGTGCGGTACAGTGAGATGGATGAATTCGGGAAACTTTCGGTAACCGGAATCATGAATTATCTGCAGGACTGTTCCACATTCCAGTCGGAGGATCTGAAATTAGGGCTATCCTATCTTTATGATAAGAAGAGGGCCTGGTGGCTGAACACATGGCAGATTTTGATTGACCGCTGTCCGGGACTTGGCGAGCGTATCAAAATATCGACATGGCCATATGGCTTTAAGGGGATCTATGGGTACAGGAATTTTACGATCACCGATTTAGAAGGAAATTATCTCGTCAGAGCAGATTCATGCTGGTTCTTTTATGATTTGGAGAATAATTGTCCGGCCAGGGTCACACAGGACGAGATACGGGGCTACGGAGCAGGGGAGCAGAAGCTTGAGCTTCCGCCTGCGCCCAGGAAGATTGTGCTGCCAAAAGACTGCCAAAGCGCTGAGCCGGTTACGGCGGCGAGACACCATATTGACACGAACCAGCATGTGAACAACGCACAGTACGTGGAGATTGCCAGAGAGCTTCTGCCGGAGAAATTTACTATCCGGGAGCTGAGGACCGAATATAAAAAGGCTGCGGTGCTGGGTGATGTCATGTACCCGAAGATCGGCAAAACAGCGGAGGGATATGTGGTATCTCTTCAGGACGCCGCGGGTAATGTATTTGCCAACATATGGCTGGCCGAGAAAAGAGAGGACGAATGACATGATAGAATTGGGGAAAATACAGGAACTGGAAGTACTCCGGGAAAAGGAATTCGGAGTTTACCTGGGAGAGAAGCAGGATGCGGAAGCTTCCGTGCTGCTTCCCAAAAAACAGGTGCCGGAAGGGACAAAGACCGGGGACACGATCCGGGTATTTATCTATAAGGATTCCGAGGACCGTCTGATTGCGACTACCGCCATGCCAAAGCTGCAGGTGGGGGAGACGGCTCTTCTGAAAGTGAATGATGTATCAAAAATCGGAGCGTTTCTGGACATGGGTCTGGAGAAGGATGTGCTGCTTCCTTTTAAGGAGCAGAACCACAAGGTCAGAGTCGGAGAGGAATGCCTGGTTGCCCTTTATGTGGACAAGAGCGGCCGCCTGGCGGCAACAACGAAGGTTTATTCGTATTTAAATAATCATGCACCTTATAAAAAAGATGACTGGGCTGAGTGCCGGGTATATGAAATCAACGAGAATCTGGGAGTTTTTGTTGCGGTGGATGATCAGTATTACGGGCTGATTCCGAAGAAGGAGCTGTTCTCCAAGTGCCAGCCCGGCGAAGTGGTGAGGGCCCGCGTGACTAAGGTCAGAGAGGACGGGAAGCTGGATCTGAGCCTCAGGGAAAAAGCGTATCTGCAGATGGACAACGATGTGGAGCTTGTGCTGAAGGCAATTGATGAATTTGACGGAGTGCTTCCATTTAACGATAAGGCAGACCCGGAGGTGATAAGACGGGAATTCGGCCTGAGCAAGAATGCATTTAAACGTGCAGTAGGACATCTCTTAAAAGAAGGTAAGATAGAGATAACAGAAAAAAACATCAAAAGAACAGGAAAGTGAGGAAAAAAACATGAAGAAAGTAATCAGCACAGAGAAGGCGCCGGCAGCAATCGGACCGTATTCACAGGCAATTGAGGTAAATGGGATCATTTACACATCCGGTCAGATCCCGGTAAATCCGGCTACAGGAGAAATACCGGAGGGGATTGAAGCCCAGGCTGAGCAGGTCATGGAGAATGTAAAGAACCTTCTGGAGTCGGCAGGAACCTCAATGGCGAATGTAATCAAGACGACGGTGTTCATTAAAGATATGGGCGAGTTTACCAAGATTAATGAAATTTATGCCAGATATTTTGAGGGAGATTGTCCGGCACGTTCCTGTGTGGAGGTTGCCAGACTGCCGAAAGATGTCCTGATGGAGATGGAAGCGATTGCTTTGAAATAATAACCGCACCTTCCGAACACATCCCTGAGCCGGTGAGGAGAAACCGTTTCCCCTGCTGCTCGGGGATTTTTTTGTTGGGAATAGAACAATCTTTTCTTTGAGCAAAGTACTTGTCAAGCGGTAATCCTTCACGTCTTTTTAGCTTTTTAAACGGTAAAAAATTGTCTATTTTAGACAAATTAAAATTAACGTCAAAAGGATTGCACAGAAGCGGAAGTGTAAGTTTGTTGAGTTTTCACAAATTTGTTTTTTATTTAAACAATTGTACCAAATATGAACGGTTTCGCCGGAAGTAGAACATTTTAATTTGACATTTTGGACACTTTTTTTTCATCATATACAAAATGCTCAAAACAGAGAATTGATTTTGTGGCATTTAAAACATAGTGTGATAAGCGGAGTCATGATAGGATTAATACATACAGAATGAGAAGAGACAGCGTGACTATGTATTAAAGGCAGGAGGAACAAGAAGAATGGCCAGTTTATCACTTAAAAATGTAACAAAAAAATATCCGAACGGATTTGTAGCGGTTAAAGACTTTAACCTGGAGATTGCAGACAAGGAATTTATTATTTTCGTAGGACCTTCCGGCTGCGGTAAATCCACGACACTTCGTATGATTGCCGGTTTGGAGGATATTACGTCCGGAGAACTTTATATTGATGGGAAACTGATGAATGACGTGGAACCGAAGGACAGGGATATTGCCATGGTTTTCCAGAACTATGCATTGTATCCGCATATGACGGTTTACGATAATATGGCATTTGGCTTAAAGCTCAGAAAGATGCCGAAGGATGAAATAGACCGGCTCGTTCAGGAGGCGGCCAAGATCCTGGATCTTTCCCACTTGCTGGACCGCAAACCGAAGGCTCTTTCCGGCGGACAGAGACAGCGAGTTGCCATGGGGCGTGCTATTGTACGTAATCCAAAGGTCTTTCTGATGGACGAGCCGCTGTCCAACCTGGATGCGAAGCTCAGAGGGCAGATGCGTATTGAGATTTCCAAGCTTCATCAGAGACTGGGAACCACGATTATATACGTTACACATGACCAGACAGAGGCTATGACGCTGGGAACCAGAATTGTTGTTATGAAGGACGGCCTTGTTCAGCAGGTAGATACACCTCAGAACCTTTATGACAAACCGGCTAATAAATTCGTTGCCGGATTTATCGGCGCCCCCCAGATGAATCTTTTGGATTCTGCTGTCAGCAAATCAGGCTCCTCCGTGACTCTTACCTTTGCAGGAAATACGATTGTACTTCCGGCAGAAAAGGGAAAAGCGCTTGAAGAGGCCGGCTATATCGGAAAAGAAGTGATCATGGGTATCCGTCCGGAAGATCTGCATGACGAGGAGGAAGCGGTCAAAGCAGCCGCAGGCTCGACAATTAAGGCTTCTATCCGCGTATATGAAATGCTCGGAGCCGAAGTATTCCTGTATTTTGATGTGGAGGAGAACAGCTGCACGGCCAGAGTGAATCCAAGAACAACGGCACGTCCGGGAGATACGGTAGAATTTGCTCTGGATCTGTCTAAAGTACATATTTTTGATAAAGAGACAGAGAAGGTTATTTTAAATTAAGAGAAGAGTCAACAAGTTTGAAAGAGACAGTTTAAAAAATTACATATTTAATAAAGAAGAACGCTTTCGGTGATATGTCTGAAAGCGTTCTTCTTTTTTTGATGGCGGTGACATAGGTGGAACGGGGCATTTACCATTAAATTTTGTAGCATCGAAACGTTGACAAAATCGGTAAAGAGGTGTATTTACCGTACAAAGAATTCATGGTGATATATCATCGCATTGCGCTCAGGATGGCAGATTTAAGACAAGGGATTCAGTGGTACGCTGCCTGCCGCCGGGGAGAGAATATGGAATAAAATCTTAAAAAGTATGCATAAGGGCTTTAGGGTATAGGAGATAATACAGGCAGGCGCCATGTAATGTTTCAGACCAGCAGGACAGAGTAGGAAAAGGAGGGCGGAAATGATAGAGGTTGACCTGGCCAGAAAATTTATAGAGCAAATTACGCAATATACAGACTACAATATTAATATTATGAACGAACAGGGATATATCATTGCCAGCCGGGATTCGAAGCGGGTCGGAACATTCCACGAAGTCGCTTACCATATTATAACAGGAAAGGAAGACATGGCAGTGACCTCCGGAGAGAATGATTATCCCGGGGTCCGCCCGGGAATCAATATGGTAATCAATATAGACGGAAAACGGGCCGGAGTGGTGGGGATAACAGGCGATCCGGAACAAATCAAGCCAGTTGCATTGATTACCAAGATGGCAATAGAGGCAATGCTGAAATATGAAAAGCAGCATGAGGAACTGATGCGGAGGCAGAACAGGAAGGAACGTTTTTTAAGCCTTCTGATTCATGAGGAATATACCGACCCTGCCACACTGCGCAGTGTGGCCCGGCAGCTTAATTATTCTGAGGAGATGATAAGGATTCCTATTCTATGCATACTTCCGGACGGCCTTGCTGAATCATTTTTAGAGACGGTTAAAAAGGGGAGCAGGCACAGTAAGGAAGATATCAGCTTTACCCTGGACCGGGAACGGGCGCTGATATTTAAAACAGTACAGGGGGACCGGAAACATCTATTTGCAGAATATAAAGATATGATTCTCGACTATTTGTGCGACGCACTGCGTCTTTTGCATCAGCAGGGTATTAAATGCCGCTATTTTGTGGGATCGTTCCAGAACAGCTTTTCTCAGTATTATTTTGGCTACAAACACTGTAAATGGCTGGAAGAATCGGTGGAGTTTGAAGAGAATACTGCTTTTTTCTATGATTACTCATGGGACTATCTGAAGTCTGTCATGCCAATGAATGAATTGCAGAGAGTATTCCAGATATATGATACGATACTTGAGCCGGATTTTTTGCACAGCTATATCGAAATCGTCGGCGTACTGATGAAAACAAACTGGAACCTGGTGGAAGCATCTCAACTATTATTTATGCATAAAAATACATTGGTCTACCGTTATAACAAGCTCAAGGAAAGACTGAACATCAATCCGATTGTTTCTTCGTGCGACCGTTATTTTGTGGAAGCTTTTTATATGTATCTAAATAAAAAAAATTAAAATTGTGTCATTGACACAAAAAATGCCGGGAAATTCAGATTGCCGGCATTTTTAATTGGGATAAACAATGGAATATAATGTATTTATGAAAGCCGGCGGATGATTTGTAACAGTTCAGCCAATGCATTCCGCGATGTGTTTTTGCCGTAACTGTGCAAAAACTGTGTCAGTTTGGCCGAAGGCTGAACGGTTACGATAATTTAGAAAGGGGGAGGAAGACAGGCAAATGAATAGTTCAATCATGTTTATACAGGCGTTGATAGACGGTTTACTGATTGGGGGTGTCTATGCGGTAGTGGCCATTGGCCTTAGCCTGGCATTTGGCGTTATGAGAATTGTAAACTGGGCGCACGGGGAATTGCTGATGCTCAGCATTTATTTTTCCTATTTTATTTTTTCCTGGTTTGGAATGGATCCTTATCTAATCATGTTTTTGAACGCTATAGTAATGGCTGGCGTAGGATATATCCTGCAGCGTTTTATCATTTCAAACATGCTTTCAAGAGAAAAGGAGGTGGAGCCGGTCAGTGTTCTGCTGTTCACTGCGGGACTGGGGGTGTTTTTGTCAAATCTGGCGTTAGTAATTTTTAAGGGGAATCCGAAAACAGCAACCACGGTCTATACGGGACAGTCGCTGCACATTGGGGCGCTGTATGTTTCGGTACCCAAACTGATTTCATTTGCCATAGCCATGATGTGTACACTGGCGCTCTATTTCTTCCTTCAGAAGTCGGAGACAGGGAGGGCAATCCGGGCAGCTTCGCAGAACCGGAATGTAGTCACGCTGATGGGGGTCAATATCAAGAGGCTTTACAATGTTGCATTTGCCATCAGTGTCGGCATGGTCGGAGTCGCAGGGGCTTTACTGCTTCCATACAGCTCCGTACAGCCAACCTCGGGTTCCACATACAGCTTCAAATCATTTGTTATCATTGTGCTGGGAGGGCAGGGCAGTGTGGTCGGGGCTCTGCTAAGCGGTCTGCTGGTGGGAATTATTGAAAAAACCGGGACCCTGTATTTTTCAGACACGACAGCGCAGATTGCTGTTTTTGCCGTATTTGTGATTGTGCTTCTGCTCAGGCCGAACGGGCTGTTCGGTAAAAAACAGAGTGTATGATCCGGCAGGAAGCTGTTTTTAAATACAGACCAGGACAAAGGCAGGTGAAAGTATGAATAAGAAGAAATTGGCATTTTTTGCTGCGGTACTGGCGCTTAGCGCGCTGGTTCCCGTATTTGTAAACCGTTCTTTGGTGCTTCAGTACATTATAAATATGATGATTTTCGGGTATCTGGCTCTATCCTGGAATATTATAGGGGGATATGCCGGACAGCTTGCGCTGGGAAACGGCGTGTATCTGGGAATTGGGGCATATGTGGCGGCCGTGCTTTATACATATGAGGGGATTTCCCCGTGGCTGGGAATGATAGCGGCCGGCGTCATTGCCGCTTTGCTGGCTTTTGTGGTCGGCAGGATTACCTTTAAGCTGGAAGGCTCTTATTTTGCGCTGGCTACGGTCGCCATGCTGCATATTATCCGAATTACATTTATGTCGAATGAATATATTCTGGGATACAGGACGAAGGGGGCGCTCAGTTTTAATATCAAATGGAAGGGCGGTTTGGCCAATATGCAGTTTGACGGTAAAAGCGGGTATTACTGGCTGTTTTTAGGGCTGCTTGCCGCCGGTATCGCAGTTTCCGCATGGATTAAGCGCAGCCGGATGGGGTATTATCTCCAGGCAATCTGTACAAACCCGGAGGCATCCAGTTCCCTCGGCGTCAATGTGATGGGAATGAAGCTTGCGGCAAACTGCATATCTGCATTTATGATAGCTGTGGGCGGCTCCATGTATGCGTTTTATTTAAGCGTGATTGATCCATCCAGTATGCTTGGATACGATATGTCGATAAAAATCCTTCTCTTTGCGATAATAGGCGGACGGGAAACTCTGATGGGGCCTGTGCTTGCGGCATTTATTATGGCGCCTCTTGGAAATATCCTGCGCGGCATTGTGGGAGCGTCGGTAGCCGGACTGGCGGAAGTGATCTATGGCCTGGTACTTATGGCAGCGATTTATTTTATGCCGAAGGGAGCCTGGCCTTCGATTATGAGATTATATCAGGATAAAAACAGCGGGAGGTGCAGGAAATGATGGAGAAGGCGCTTCTGCAGGTAGAAGAGGTGACAAAGCGATTTGGAGGGCTGACGGCGGTGAATCAGGTTTCGATGCACGTTAAACAGGGGGAGACGGTAGGACTAATCGGAGCAAATGGCGCCGGTAAAACCACCTTGTTTAATTTGATTGCAGGGGCCTATCATGTAACGTCCGGCCGGATTTTGTTTGAAGGAAAGGAAATACAGAACATGCCAAGCCACAAGCTGGCGAGAATCGGGATTGCCAGGACATATCAGATTGTGAAACCCTTCAGCAATCTGACTATGCTGGAAAATACGATGGTTGGGGCGCTGCAGAAGCATTCCAGGGTGGAAGAGGCGAGACGGAAAGCGGAAGAGGTTCTTGAGCTGGTCGAGATGGGGGACCGCAAAAACGTACGGGGAGAAAATTTGAATCTGCCGGAATTAAAGCGCATGGAGGTAGCAAGGGCTCTGGCGACAGAACCAAAGATTCTTTTGCTGGATGAGGTAATGGCGGGCCTGAATCCGACAGACAGCGGCCGGGTGATTAACCTGATTCGGAAAATAGGCAAGGAATCAGGGCTGACGATTATCATTATTGAACATGTAATGAAAGCGGTTATGACACTGTCTGACCGGGTTTATGTGTTGAACCAGGGATGCCTGATTGCCGATGGTTCACCGGAGGAAGTGACGGCGGACCCGGAAGTAATCAAGTCCTATTTAGGAGAAAAGCGATATGCTAAAAATTGACGGTATTTATGTAAATTACGGGAATTTTGAGGCTCTTCACGGGATATCTCTGAAGGTGGAAGAGGGAAAAATAGTTGCTCTTGTAGGTGGAAACGGAGCCGGGAAGACGACAACCATTAATTCGGTCTCCGGCCTGACTACTCTCAGGGGAGGGGATATCTTATTTGACGGTAAAAGTATTAAAGATGCCCCGGCCCATGAGCGGGTCAAAATGGGGATAATCCAGGTACCGGAGGGCAGAAAACTGTTTCCTTACATGAGTGTATATGAGAATCTGATGATGGGATCCTATCTGCCCGGGAACAGAGCCAGGAGAAAAGAAAACCTTGATATGTGTTTTGATATTTTTCCTAAAATGGCAGAGCGCAAGGATCAGATGGCTGGAACCATGTCGGGCGGCGAACAGCAGATGTGCGCAATTTGCCGTGCGCTGATGTCCCAGCCCAGGCTTCTTATGCTGGATGAGCCGTCTCTGGGACTGGCTCCCGTTATAGTGGATATCGTGCTGGACAGCATCGTAAAAATCAATCAAGCAGGGGTAACAGTTCTTCTTGTAGAGCAGAATGTCCTTGCAACGCTTGATATAGCTGACTATGCGTATGCGATAGAGACAGGGCAGAATGCCCTTGAAGGAACAGGGAAGGATTTACTGGAAAATGAACAGATCCGAAGTACTTATCTGGGGATCTGAAAGAGGAGGTGTATGATATGTGTGATACGATTGGTGTGAGCGGCCGGTTATGCAGGAGCGGGAATCCCATATTCGGCAAGGCGAGCGACCGGGCGGTAAACGAACCGCAGCCGTTTATCTTTGTGCCGGCCGCCGATCATGTGGACGGAGAGCAGGTGAGATGTACTTACATCGGGGTGGAGCAGGTAAGCCACACGAATGCCATGATACTGGCGAAGCCGTCCTGGATTTGGGGAGCGGAGATTGGTGTGAATGAACACGGTGTCTGCATGGGGAATGAGTCTGTGTTTTCCAGGGAGATGAATACGAGGGAAAAGGCGCTGCTGGGAATGGACATCGTCCGGCTGACACTGGAACGGTCCGAAACGGCGGCGGATGCGGTCCGGATCGTTGGGGAACTGATGGAGCGTTATGGACAGGGAGGGAATGCAAGCTTTGATACGGTATTCCATTATGACAACGCATACATGATTATGGACGAGAGGGAGATATGGCATGTGGAGACGGCTGGAAAGCATTACTGGGCAGCGAAGCGTGTTGACGGTGCATACAGTATATCAAATTATCTTTCCATCTGTACGCCGGATCGGATGCATGGAGGCCTGATAGAGAATGCCGTGCGTAAAGGTTATCCGGTCGATGAACCCTTTGATTTTGCAAAAGCCTATGTGGACTGGTCCAGTCCGGTGAACAGAAGCGGAATGCTCAGGAGATGCTGCAGTTACCAGATGGCAAATAAGCATGCGAATCATTTTAACGTGGAACATATGGTGGAGACGCTGCGGGCGCATTATTCGGAGGATGCCTGGACAGACGGGGACAGCTGTGTCTGCATGCATGCGAAGAATCCTGCGCACCCGGAAGATGTGGTCTGCCAGACGTGCAGCGCAATGATAGCGGAATGCCGCGGACGTGATACCGTCATGTGGGGGACGGGAATGGGTGTAACCTGTATAGCGCCGTTTCAGCCTTTCTGGTTTGACGCTTACAGCAAAAAACAAGTCTTTTCTTACGGAGAGATGGACAAAGGAGTGGACGAGTGGATTCGGCGGGAAGAGATAAACAGGGCAATCTTAGACGGCCGGATACCGGCAGAACAGTACAAAGAAGAGCTGCACAGGCTGGAAAAGATGTGGTTTGCCAGAGTAGAGCAGGTACAGCCGGATCGGGCGTCCAGACAGGCACTTTGTGATGAGATTGGAGATGAAGCAGACGCTTTCATTGGAAAATGGCTGGATTTTGCAAAGACAGCCGCTCCGGCGCCCCTGGGTACGGAAGACTTTCAGAATTACTGGAAAAAGAAGAATGGGGAATTGGGTAAGAACAGGAGGCTTGCCAAATAAAGGGATAACTAACAAGAGGAATTGTAAAAGGAGGAGGCAAATGAAAAAAATGATGAAGATTAAAAAGACTATGGCGGTTATTTTGACGGCAGCTATGATGCTTGGACTGTCCGCATGCGGCAATTCCGGAAGCAGTAATGAAAGTAAGAGCGAGCCAGGCACTGCTGCGGCAGAAGCAGCAAAAGAGGAAAATAGCAGTACCCCGGGGGCAAAGGATGCGCCAGAAGAATCAGATACGATAAAAATCGGCGTGATTCTGTCATTTACCGGCTCAGCCGCCTATGAAAGCGAAATGCTGAAACAGGGATATGATTTTGCCGCGGAATACTGGAACAACAACGGAGGCCTTAAAGCTCTGGGCGGAAAAAAACTGGAAATGGTATATGCCGACCATGCGGATGATGTGGAGACAGGCGTGACGGAGCTGGAGCGTCTTTTAGACGAGGGCTGCGTTATAATCTCCGGCGACTATTCCAGTGGTTCGGTCACGCTTGCCATGCAGCCAATCTGTGAACGCCGGAAGATTCCGTTCGTCGTGAGCCAGCAGTCGGCATTGGAGGTTTACACAGAGGGCAACGAATGGGTATTTAATCCGACGAATGATGCATCGACTAATGCACAGGGCCTGGTAGGTGTTATTGAGATGATTGCCGAAATGTACGGGGACGAAGTCCATGGGGTCGGATTTATTGCAGAGAATTCTGAGTGGGGACAGTCCCAGATGGCCAGCTTTACCAAATATTTTGAGGAGGCCGGGATTCAGATAGCGTACCAGGAATTTTATGAGCTGGGGACAACAGATTTTACGACACAGGTGACAAAGATGAAGGCGGCGGACGTTAAATACCTGATTCCTGTCGTCTCAGGGCTGGAAGAAGGCGTATCACTGTACCGGACCGTGAAGGAATATGAACTGGAAGTGGGCTTTTTCTGCTGCGGAGGCGTTATTGTGACGGACGAATTCAAGGAAGCTGTCGGTGAGAGTGCAAACGGAATATTCTCCACCGATACCTGGAATCCCGGATTCCTGGAGAAAAAGGGAGAAAAATCTCTGGCGGTTCATCAGCTGTATGTGGACGAGCATGGATATAACATGAATGAGAACGCAGGATGTGCATGGAACTCCGTGGCAGTCATGATGGCGGCTCTTGAGGCGGCCGGTGACACTGATGGGACGAATCTTCAGAAGGCGTTAATGGAAATGGATTTAAAGCCGGATTCTCCGTATATGATTATGACTCAGTTTGATGGAATGAAATTCGGTTTTCCGGACAACAACGGTAACTATGGCCACAATATTTATGGCTTATCAACAGTTTCCCAGCTGATTGACGGCACATGGCGGATGGTATGGCCCAATGAGATGCTGGCGGAAAATCCGATTATCTGGCCCGTTGAATAGGTAGTGACAGACAGCCCTGCGAGCCGTTTTGGTCTGCTTGCAGGGCTGCCTCTTTAAGAGCCTGTTTGATATAAAACATTCATCGGAAGGAGAAATCCAGAAATGAAATTATTATTTGCATCAGATTCTTTTAAAGGGACTCTGTCCAGCGTAAAGACCATATGTCTGCTGACAAAAGCCGCAAAAGAGGTTTTTGGAGAATGTGAATGCATCGGGATTCCCGTTGCGGATGGTGGAGAAGGAACGGCTGATGCGGTTATCCATGTGATGAAAGGGGAAAAAATACGGATTCAGGTGCATGGGCCTCTGATGGAGACGGTAGAGGCCAGCTATGGAAAAATTGATGAAAGAAGGGCAATTCTTGAAATGGCGGAGGCTTCCGGCCTGCCTATGGTGCCGGAGGCTTTTCGGGATCCGAGAAACACCTCCACCTATGGAACCGGTGAACTGCTGATGGATGCAATGGAGCGGGGGTTTACAGATATTTCTATCGCCATCGGAGGTTCTGCAACAAATGACGGCGGAATGGGTTGCATGCGTGCGCTGGGGGTACGGTTTTTAGATTGTGATGGTAACGAACTGGAAGGGCGGGGCTCCGATCTGATTCGGCTGGCCCATATTGACTGCTCCGGGATGTCCAAAAGGATACATGATACGAAATTTACCGTCATGTGTGATGTAAATAATCTGCTCTGCGGTAAAGACGGGGCAACTTATACATTTGGTAAACAAAAAGGGGGGACCCCTGATGTGCTGGATGAGCTGGAGCGGGGAATGCAAAATTACCGCGATGTGATTATTAGGGAATTTCAGGTAGATCCGGATCAAATACAGGGGGCCGGAGCTGCAGGAGGGCTTGGCGCTGCACTCATGGTATTTCTGCAGGCTACTTTAAAATCAGGTATTGAGACAGTGCTGGATTTAATAGGGTTCGATGATATGCTGAATAATGTGATGCTTGTTGTAACAGGAGAGGGCCGTGCAGACTGGCAGTCCTGTTTTGGCAAGGTAATGCAGGGAGTGGGGAAAAGATGCCGGAAATACGGCATTCCGGTGGTTGCACTTGTGGGAGCCATGGGAGAAGGTGCGGAGCAGCTCTATGATTTTGGAATTACTTCTATGATGACAACCGTTAATTCGGTAATGGAACTGGAAGAAGCGCTGGGGCGGGCCGAAGAGCTGTACTATTGCGGGGCAGTCAGGATGTTCAGAATTATAAAGGCGGGTATGGAAATGGCCGGGATGGAGGAAGGGAAATGAATACGCAGATTTTACTTCCGTATGGAAAGCAGCATATAGCAGTTGAAATTTTGCAGGAAGAACTGAGCGCTGTGATAAAAACAGGACTGTCGTCCTGCGTTCCGGAAAAGCCGCAGGACGAAATTGTAAAGTCTGCGCTCAGGCATCCGTATGATTCTCCCGGGCTGGAAACTTTGGCCCGGGGGGCGGATACGGTTGTGATTATTACTTCGGACCATACACGTCCTATGCCCAGCAGAATTACGATGCCGCTTCTGCTTAAGACGGTGCGCAGAGGAAATCCGGGGGCTCGCATTACGATTCTCATAGCCACCGGATGTCACAGGGCAACCACATATGAGGAGATGGCAGAGCGTTTTGGGCCTGAGATTGTGGACAGGGAAAAAATTGCAGTCCATGACTGTGACAGGGGACGTTTTACGTATGTGGGCACAAGTCCGAACGGAAACAGAATTGAACTTAACAGCCTTGCATGCGAGGCAGATCTGATTATAGCGGAGGGATTTATTGAACCGCACTTTTTTGCTGGTTATTCCGGAGGCCGCAAGAGTATTCTGCCGGGAATCGCATCGCGCCGTTCCATTATGTACAATCACTGCGCTCACAATATCGCGGATCCGCATTCCGTCACGGGCAGCCTTACCCAGAATCCAATCCATCAGGACATGATGTTTGCAGCCAGGGCATTGAAATCCGTTTTTATTCTCAATGTCATTCTGAACACTGAAAAGGAAGTGATAGGTGCGGTTGCCGGAGATATAGGGAAAGCTCATGAAGCAGGTGTCAGGTTTCTGTCACGGCTGTGCAGAGTTCCGGCCAAAACGGCCGATATTGTAATAACGACCAACGGCGGTTTCCCCCTGGATCAAAATATCTATCAGTGTGTAAAAGGGATGACGGCGGCGTCCGAAGCATGCAGTGACAAAGGGGTAATCATTATGGCTGCCCGATGTAATGACGGCCATGGCGGCAGTGCTTTTTATGAAACCTTTGCAGGGGAGCCGGACACGCGCAGGATATTGGATGACATTCTGAAAAGACAGGAAACCGATACGGTTTCGGATCAGTGGCAGTCTCAGATTTTATGCCGGATTCTGCTCAAGAACAGGGTCATACTGGTTAGTGATGCACCCAGGGAAATGGTAGAAGCGCTGCACCTTATTTACAGTCCGTCGATCGAGGAGGCCATACAGATGGCAAAGGAATACGTTGGAAAGGAACATCCGTCCATCCTGGCGATACCGGATGGAGTATCGGTAATATTACGGCAATGAATAATAACATAAATTATACAAAATTTCCAAAATAAACTTGACATTTTTTATCTACATTGCTATAGTAGTGTTATAGACAACAGGGAGGGTGGAAACGTGCTGATAACCAGAGAAACCGATTATGCACTGCGCATTTTACGTACCCTGTCAGATGGTAAAAGCTATACGGCAGGAGAGCTGGCAGAGAGAGAAAGCCTTCCTCAGAAGTTCGCATATAAGATTCTTAAGAAACTGGAAAAAGCAGGGATCGTACAGATAACGAGGGGAGCCAGCGGAGGCTGCCGCCTGGGCTGTGATTTAAGAACCGCAACTCTTTATCAGTTGATAGAAGCAGTGGAGACAAACGCACGCCTGACGTCCTGTATGACGCCCGGATACCAGTGTGAGTGGCGGGGGAGGTACGGCTCGCCCTGCACCATCCATACACAACTGGCAAAAGTACAGAATGCAATTGATCAGGAATTCCGCTCCAGGAGCCTGTACTGGCTCCTGAACGGAGAAGAGAACAGTTAGAGTAAAGAGGAATTCCCGTAACAGTTCAGACTGATTGAACTGTTACGATTCCCCGCCGCTGAGAACGGAATCAGCAGGCGGCATTCTTTATAATTTAAAGTGGATAAAAATTATCAAGTATAAATTACAGTTTTGTTCATACAATATTAAAGCGGTAATTGAAAGAGCTGGTTTGATATTACCTGCCTGATTCACGGCGGTAACGATAGATGCATGATTAAAACCAAAAAGGAGAAGGAGGAAAGCATATGCTGTTTACAACGACACAGGAACATGAGGAGCTGCGCAGGAAAATCCGCGAGTTTGCGGAGGGTGAGATTAAGCCACAGGCGTTTCTTCTCGATCAGAACAATGAATTTCCGGCAGAGGCCGTGGAAAAGCTCGGGAAAATGGGGTTAATGGGTATACCTTATCCGAAGGAGTACGGCGGAGCCGGTATGGATATACTCAGCTATGCGATCGCAGTGGAGGAACTGTCCAGGGTGGACGGCGGAGCCGGTGTAATTCTTTCCGCCCATGTATCGCTTGGATCCTGGCCGATATTTGCGTTCGGAACAGAAGAGCAGAAACAGAAATACCTGGTTCCGCTGGCGAGAGGTGAAAAAATCGGAGCGTTTGGACTGACGGAGCCGAATGCAGGTTCCGATGCCGGCGGCACAGAGACAACGGCCGTATTAAAAGGGGATTATTACCTGCTGAACGGCGGTAAGATTTTTATTACTAACGCGCCGAAAGCAGATACATACGTGGTATTCGCGGTGACGACACCGGATATCGGAACAAGAGGAATTTCCGCTTTCATTGTGGAAAAGGGCTGGGAAGGTTTTGAGTTTGGCGATCACTATGACAAGATGGGAATCCGTTCTTCCTCAACGGCAGAATTGATTTTCAACGATGTGAAGGTTCCGAAGGAGAATCTCCTTGGAAAAGAGGGAGAAGGGTTCAAAATTGCGATGGCGACGCTGGATGGCGGCCGTATCGGAATTGCATCCCAGGCGCTCGGAATTGCCCAGGGAGCTTATGAAAATGCTCTGGAATATTCAAAGGAGCGAATCCAGTTCGGCAAGCCAATCTGCCAGCAGCAGATTGTTTCCTTTAAGCTGGCCGACATGGCGACAAAACTGCGCTGTGCCCGTTTCCTGATATACAGCGCGGCAGAGCTGAAGGAACAGCATGTACCGTACGGAATGGAATCCGCAATGGCTAAACAGTATGCTTCCGATATCGCTCTCGAGGTTACCAATGATGCTCTCCAGATTTTCGGCGGCAGCGGCTATCTGAAAGGAATGGAAGTGGAGCGGGCATACCGTGATGCAAAAATTACGACGATTTATGAAGGAACCAACGAGATTCAGAGAGTTGTTATCGCTTCCCATATCATTGGCAAGATGCCGAAGGAATCAGGAGGCGGCGGGGCAAAGCATATGAAGAAACCAGCCCCCATCACCGGCCTTCGCAAGAAACAGATTCTGAAAGAGGGAAAGGCGCAGGAGAAGGTTGATACTCTTGTGGCTGCCCTGAAAAAAGACGGCTTTGATTTTTCCGTCGGCATACCGTTAGACACACCGATTCCGCAGGCGGAGCGCGTCGTGTCGGCCGGCAAAGGAATCGGGGATAAAAAGAACATGAAACTGATCGAAGCCCTGGCCGTACAGGCAGGAGCGGCCATCGGCTCTTCCCGTCCGGTAGCTGAGACACTTAAATATGTGCCGTTGAACCGCTATGTGGGAATGTCGGGCCAGAAATTCACCGGGAACCTATATATTGCATGCGGAATCTCCGGTGCGACACAGCACTTAAAGGGAATCAAAGATGCGTCCATCATCGTGGCAATTAACAAAAATGCCAATGCGCCAATCTTCAAGAACTGCGACTATGGAATTGTCGGAGACGTAATGGAGATACTTCCGCTTCTGACGGCAGCGCTTGACAATGGAGAAGCCAAACAGCCGGCGCCTCCAATGATTAAGATGAAACGTCCACAGCTGCCGAAGGAAAAGCCAATCGGCAAGACTTATGTCTGTGGGGGCTGTGGATATGAATATAATCCGGCGGAAGGTGATCCTGACAATGACATCGCTCCCGGAACTCTGTTTGAAAAACTTCCGGAAGACTGGGTATGCCCGGAATGTGCTGAAGGAAAAGATATGTTTATCGAGGTGTAAGCTGAAAGGAGGCTCACTTTATGTATTGTGTAAGAAATGTAACGGAAGATTTATATTGGGTTGGAGCCAACGACCACCGTCTGGCCCTGTTTGAAAATATACATCCGATTCCCAGGGGCGTTTCCTATAACGCATACCTGCTGCTGGATGAGAAGAGTGTTTTATTTGACACTGTTGACTGGTCGGCCTGCCGCCAGCTGCTTGAAAATATGGACTATCTGCTGGAGGGAAAACCTCTTGATTACCTGGTAATCAACCATATGGAGCCGGATCACGGCGCCTCTATCGAGGAAATCCTTCTGCGTTATCCGAAGGTGAAGATTGTCAGCACGGAAAAGGCGTTCATGCTGATGCGCCAGTTCGGCTTCGGCGTTGACAGCCATGAGCTGATTGAGGTACACGAAGGTGATACAATGTCATTCGGAAAGCATACTGTTACCTTTGTCTATGCCCCGATGGTACACTGGCCGGAGGCTATGGTTACCTTTGACGTGACAAACGGCGTTCTGTTTGCAGCCGATGCCTTTGGTTCCTTCGGTGCATTGGACGGTAAACTTTTTAATGACGAAGTGAATTTCGACAGAGACTGGATCGACGATGCCCGCCGTTATTTCACAAATATTGTCGGCAAATACGGCCCTCATGTGCAGGCGCTCTTAAAGAAAGCCGCAACAATTGATATTAAAGTTATCTGTCCGCTTCACGGGCCGGTATGGCGCTCCGACCTGGGCTATTTCATCGACAAATACGATCACTGGAGCCGGTATGAGCCGGAAGAAAAGGGCGTTATGATTGCTTACGCTTCCATGTACGGCAACACCGAGGCCGCTGCGCAGGCGCTTGCATCAAAGCTGTGTGAAAAAGGGATGACGAATGTGCATGTATATGATGTATCCAATACACACGTTTCACAGCTCATCTCCGAGACCTTCCGTTTAAGTCATGTGGTTCTGGCATCCGTGACCTACAATCTGGGAATTTACCCGGTAATGCACAATTACCTGATGGATATGAAGGGGCTCAATCTTCAGAACAGGACAATCGCCATCATAGAGAACGGCTCATGGGCATGTAAATCAGGCGACTTAATGCAGAAATTCGTGGATGATGAGCTTAAAAATATGACAGTATTAAATGAGAGGCTTTCCCTGGCATCCGCCCTTCATCCTGACAAGGTAACGGAGCTGGATGCACTGGCTGACAGTATTATTGAGTCAATGAAATAGGGATTTAGTTAAGCAGGTGAGGACGCCGCCGGTACGGCCGGCGGACGCTGATTTTCTCACGCATTAAGTGCGGGGGCGGATCTTATCGCGGCCACTCAGTGCATCCATATGTGTTTGATATATTTGATGTTTCAATACGATTGAGCGGAATTGAGTCCGGAAGAGTATCACCGGATTTAATTCCGCTCAATTTGCTGTGATTGATGGCGATGACCTGTGCTCGGAGACTGGAGACAATCAGCGCCCGCAACGGACCATGTCCGGTATCGCAAAAATCTCCGCCTGAGTCTTCCGTCCCTGCGAAAACCTGAGCCGGGGAAGCCGGCGGAATCAATTGCGGAGGGGACATCACCTGCTTAAATAATATTTATTTTAATTTTTTTCAGACACCCTCTTTTATTTTTCTCCGTTTTGCATTAATATAGTAATCAGGGAAAATATAAAATCAAAGGAGAGAAGGATATGATATCAAATCAGATACTCCAGACAAATATTGAAGGCTTGAAGGGGATTACCAGGGTGGACTTAAGTATCTGTGATACAGAAGGCAAAGTTCTTGCGTCCACATTTACCGGTGCTGAGGAGTATGAAAGTGCGATTCTGACTTTCGTGGACTCTCCGGCGGACAGTCAGGTTATTCAGGGCTATCAATTTTTTAAGGTGTTTGATGAACACCAGCTGGAATATATTCTGCTTGCCAAGGGCGGCAGTGACGATGTTTATATGGTGGGCAAGATGGCGGCGTTCCAGATTCAGAACCTGCTTGTTGCCTATAAGGAGAGATTTGATAAGGATAACTTTATCAAGAACCTTCTGCTTGACAATCTGCTGTTAGTAGACATCTACAACAGGGCGAAGAAGCTCCATATTGAGACCAATGTTAAGAGAATTGTCTTTATCATTGAGACACAGCATGAGAAAGATGTCAATGCGCTTGAGACGGTGAGAAGTTTGTTCTCCACAAAGACGAAGGATTTTATTACGGCGGTGGATGAGAAGGATATTATTCTGGTTAAGGAAGTGAAACCGGGAGAAACCTATGATGATTTGGAGAAGACGGCCAGCATGATTGTTGATATGCTGAATACAGAGGCGCTGACGAGAGTGAACGTCGCTTTTGGTACGATTGTCAATGAGATTAAGGATGTATCGCGTTCTTATAAAGAGGCAAAGATGGCTCTCGACGTGGGAAAAATTTTCTACAGCACAAAGAATGTTGTGGCCTACAGCAAACTGGGAATCGGCCGGTTGATTTACCAGCTTCCGCTCCCTCTTTGCCGGATGTTTATCAAGGAAATTTTTGACGGAAAATCACCGGATGATTTCGATGAAGAGACTCTGACCACGATCAACAAATTCTTTGAGAACAGCCTCAACGTATCAGAGACGTCCAGACAGCTCTATATCCACAGGAACACGCTGGTGTACCGTCTTGACAAGCTTCAGAAGAGTACCGGTCTGGATTTGAGGGTATTTGAAGATGCCATAACCTTTAAAATTGCGCTTATGGTAGTTAAATACATGAAGTATATGGAGAACCTTGATTATTGATGATGAGATGTTACGTGAACGGTAACGGTGAGATCTTGAAGCAAATCTAAACAGAGGGAAACGGGGAATGCTGTGGTATGGATCGCGTATCTGTGCCGCAGCAATTCTATAGTTGAGGGATACACAGAAGATGATAGAGATAATGAGTCTCAATAAGACATATAAAGCGGGAAACAGGGCGCTTAAAAATATTAATATCACGATAGAGGACGGTGAGTTTGTCTTTATTATGGGGCGCAGCGGTTCCGGTAAATCCACGCTTATGAAGCTGCTTTTAAAGGAAGTGGAGCCGTCATCAGGGAAAATCATCGTGAACGATATGGAGCTGGGGAAGATGCCCAGAAGATATGTGCCGAAATACAGGAGGCGTTTGGGGGTAGTGTTTCAGGACTTCCGCCTTTTAAAGGATAAGACAGTGTATGAAAACGTAGCCTTTGCCCAGCGTGTAATCGGTGTGCCGACCAGAACGATTAAAGAGTCGGTTCCGGAGATGCTCAGGCTGGTGGGGCTTTCATCAAAATATAAATCATTCCCGAACCAGCTTTCCGGCGGGGAGCAGCAAAGGGTGGCGATTGCCAGGGCTCTCATTAATTCGCCCGAGGTTCTGCTGGCGGATGAGCCGACCGGTAATCTGGATGCGCAGAATTCAATGGAGATAATGAGGCTGTTGGAAGAAATCAACAACAGGGGTACCACTGTAGTCGTTGTTACTCACAGTCAGGAAATTGTAAACAGGATGGGAAAACGGGTAATCACCCTGGACCGCGGAGTTGTGGCGGAGGATGAGATAAAAGGCGGTATCGCATATGAGGCTTAGTACATTTACATATTGCCTGAAAGAAGGTATGAAAAATATAGGCAGGAATATCTGGTTTTCCCTGGCTTCGACAGCTATCATTTCAGCGTGCATTTTTTTATTCTGTATGTTTTTTGCCCTGGTGGCCAATGTACAGTATATGGTGAAAAATGCAGAAACCACGGTGGGAATCACTGTATTTTTCGATGAAAATATGGCGGAAGCAGATATTCTGGCAATCGGAAAAGAGATAGCCGCCAGGAAAGAGATAAAAGAAACAAAGTATATTTCAGCCGAGGAGGCATGGGAGACATTCCAGAAGGAATATTTTAAAGATGCGGAGGAACTGGCGGAAGGCTTTGCGGATGATAACCCGCTGGCCGGATCGGCATCTTACGAAATTTATCTGAAGGATATCGCGGATCAGGATGTCATTGTGTCCTATCTGAATACGATTGCAGGTATCAGGAAGATTAACTATTCCAATGACACGGCATCAGGGCTTTCCACCTTTAATAAGATGCTGGGGCTGATTTCGGCAGTGATTATTGCAATACTGCTGGCGGTGGCGGTGTTCCTGATCAGCAATACGATTTCCACGGCAGCGGCCTTCAGGAAGGACGAGAACAAAATCATGCGTCTGATTGGGGCCACCAATTTTATGATCCGCGCCCCCTTTGTTGTGGAGGGTATTATTATCGGATTTGCCGGGGCGGCTATTCCGCTTGTCAGCGTTTATTTCCTTTACAGGAGCGCGGTGGAATACATGATTGAAAAATTCCATATCATATCTAACATTATTGAGTTTATACCAATCGACACCATTTTCCCGTATATGATCGCAGTGGCGGTGGCTCTCGGTGTGGGAATCGGTTTTGTCGGAAGCTTCTTTACCATTCGGAAACATCTGAAGGTATAGGAGTCTGTGCATAAGGAGCAAAAGATGAGGCATAATGCAGCAGTAAAAAGAACAGTTCTGGCTATTCTTCTGGCATCCCTGGCCGCAGCGCCCGCATATGGGGCCTCTAAAAAAGACGTGGACAGCGCCAAGGGAAAGATTTCTTCCATCGAGGAGGAGAAAAAGAAGACAGAGCAGGCTATCAAAGAGCTGGAAACACTGAAGGCGGATACGGAAACCTATGTAAGGAAGCTGGACTCCCAGCTTGAGACGCTGAATGCGGAAGTGAACAGGCTGGAAGGAAATATCCGTGATAAAGAGAAGACTATTGAAGAGACCGCGGTAAAGCTTGATGAGGCCGGAAAAGTGGAAAAGAAGCAGTATGAGGCCATGAAAAAGCGTATCAAATACATGTACGAGAAGGGTGACAGCAGTTACCTGGATCTTCTTCTGCAGTCGAAGTCCATGTCGGAGCTTTTAAACAGAGCGGAATATATTTCAAAAATATCTGAATATGACAGAAATATGCTGGATCAATATGCTGCAGTCAAAGACGGGATAGCAGATGACAAGGCGCAGCTTGAGAAAGAGAAGGCGGAGCTGGTTGTGCTGCAGGAGCAGACGACAAGCAAGAAAAATTCTGTGGAGACGCTGGTCAATGAAAAATCGGCGGAGCTTAAGAAGGTAAATTCCCAGATTGGGACCAAGACGGCTCAGGTGGAAGCTTATGAAAAGGATATCAAAGCTCAGGAAGATAAGATTAAACAGATAGAGGCGGAAATCAAAAGACAGGAAGAGGAAGCCAGGAAAAAGGCTGAGGCGGCAGGGCAGAAGTATAATACGGTAAGTATTGGGAATATTAAATTTATATGGCCGTGTCCTTCCAGCAGCAGGATTACATCCGGCTTCGGAGGAAGAGAGTCACCGACCGAAGGCGCTTCTTCAAACCATCAGGGAATAGATATCGGCGCGCCTACGGGAAGCAATATTGTTGCGGCGGCCGACGGAACTGTGACAATTTCTACATACAGCTATTCTGCCGGGAACTATATCATGTTAAACCACGGCGGCGGAGTATCCACCGTGTATATGCATTGTTCCCAGCTGCTGGTATCAGCCGGTGACACGGTAAAGCAGGGACAGGTCATTGCAAAAGTAGGTTCTACCGGCTATTCTACCGGACCGCACCTGCATTTCGGCGTCCGGCTGAATGGAAGTTATGTAAATCCGGCAAAATATGTAAGCCCATAGGGAAACGGTTCGGTACTCTTACTGAACAGAGGCCCTAAGTTCAAAAACAAACTTAACGGCAGTGGTGGGCGGAGCGTAAGCGGTTTTCCCCCACTGCCATGAGTTCAACCACGCTTCTACGTAGGATGCAGTGGCACTCTGACAATATATCGAGCGTGGAGTGAAACAATATCAACCCATAAATTAGGAGGCATTAGAGATGGACAATAGAAGTAAATTCTGGAGAGGCGTCATGGTCGGCGTCCTTGTTACGGCATTCGCCTGCCTGGTGACAGTGGGGACATCGGCCGGAATTTATATGTTTGGACGGCGCGTCATTGACAATCAGGTACAGGTGCAGGCGGAGCAGGGTAATTCCGGGGCGGAGGCGAGCGCCGACGGTCAGGCTGGCAATCAGACTCTCGATATGGAGCGCGTCAACAGAAAGCTTACGGAGCTTCAGACGATTATTGACAAGAAGTACCTGTTTGAAGATAAGGTGGAAGTGGAAAAGGAAGAATCAGGTATTTACAACGGTTTCCTTTTCGGCCTGAATGATCCCTACGCAGTTTATTATACGCCGGAGGAACTGGCCAGCTTTATGGATGAGACAAACGGTTCCTACTGCGGTATCGGAGCGATGGTTTCACAGGACAGGAAGACAGGCGTCTCCACGATTATCCGTGTATTTGAAGGCAGCCCTGCCGAGAAAGCCGGAATCCGTCCGGGAGATATAATCTTTGCCGTAGGCGATACGGAAGTAACGGGGATGGATCTGACTATTATGGTCAACAACTATATCAAGGGCGAGGAAGACACCAACGTAGAGATTACGGTTTACCGGGAAGATACAGGGGAATACGTGGACCTTACCGTGACGAGAAAACCGGTCGATGTACAGACCGTAACAGGAAAAATGCTGGATGACGAGATCGGCTATATTTCCGTAATTGAGTTTGACAAGGTGACGGATGCCCAGTTCAAGCAGAAGATAGAGGAGTTAAACACTCAGGGGATGAAGAAACTGATTGTTGACTTGAGAAATAACCCGGGTGGTGAATTGAATACGGTAGTATCCATGGCCGATTACGTCCTGAAGGACGGCGGGCGGATCCTTACGGTAGCGGATAAAGAAGGCGCAGAAGAGGTATATGATACCAAAGACGGTCACAGTCTGGAGATACCGATGGTGGTATTGGTAAACGGCAACTCCGCCAGCGCTTCTGAGGTATTTACCGGTGCGCTGAAGGATTATGAGGCGGCCACAGTGGTCGGTACACAGACATTCGGAAAAGGAATTGTGCAGACGCTCTTCCCGCTTTCCGACGGAAGCGCCGTAAAACTGACGACAAATCATTACTATACGCCGAACGGACACGACATTCACGGAGAAGGAATCGCTCCTGACGTGGAGGTGGAGCTGAATGAAGAGGCTGCCAAGATGCCTGTAATTCCGGAGGATATGGATAACCAGCTTCAGGAAGCAATACGCATAATAGAGGAAAAATAGTGGAGATTTAACTGAGGTTTGGAGGACGCGTCCGGAACGGACCATGTCCGGTGTGGTGAGGGGGCTGGCTGAGTCTTCCGTCCCTGGTTGAAGGTTGTCGTGAGGGGGGAATCCGGCCGGAATGAATTCTTACGGGGACCGTTTGCACTTTTCGAAGCG
>ERZ506996.204-NODE-204-length-47349-cov-10.7069_pt1 | contig 47349 bp, 44 predicted proteins | sample MGYA00512882_ERZ506996 | MGnify/ENA metagenome assembly ERZ506996 | reverse complement strand
ATCATTCTCTCCGGCTCCGCCCTGCGAAAACAAAACCACAGTATCTCCTTCTCCATCCAGCGATGCCAAACCCCCGGGACGAAAGACTCATATACACACCTCACCACCCCGTCCGCTGGCCGTACCGGCGGCGTCCTCACCTGCTTAATTAAATATCCATCTAAACTGTTTCGTTATCAAGAATCTCCATACTTTCCGAAAATATACTGTATCCGAATATCTGAACCGGATAATGCATACAAAAAACTGCGGCATGGCAGGAACATGTTAAAGTTCCGTACCATACCGCAGACTGTTATTTCTTATCCGAAAATGACTCCCAGCACACCGTAAGACAGGATAGACATAATGACCGTAGCGATTACAATGCCTATTAATATTGCTGCAAATGCTGTTTTAAAACGCACTCTCAAAAGCGCCGCTATCAAAGAGCCTGTCCAGGCTCCCGTACCAGGGAGGGGGATCCCTACAAAAAGCACAAGTCCCCAAAATCCATATTTCTCAATCTGGTCTTTTTTACTCATCGCCTTATTCTCCAGCCACAAAGCAATTGGCCGGAACACCTTCACCAGCTTCATCCAGTCCAGTATCTTTCTGATAAGGAGCAGAATAAACGGGATTGGCAGAATATTTCCGATAATGCAGATTGGTATTGCCTGCATAATCGGTACATTGAGAAGTGCCGGCGAAGCCGCCAGAAGTCCTCCCCTCAATTCCAGTATTGGTACCATGGAAATAATAAAAATAACTGCCTCTTTTGAGATAAACTCAGAAAGATTGGCCGTAAACCACTGTACTAATGCGTCCATTCTATCTCCTATTCTTCGTTTTCGCTGTCTTCCTCTGCGAAGATGGATTCATCTGCCGCCGTCTTTACCGGAAACTGCAGTCCTGGTTCTTCACTGTCCTCATCCTCTGAGGCGCCTGCCATTTTATCCTCCATAGGAGCACCGCACTTACTGCAATACAGGGCCTCTCTCTCTACCTTGGCTCCGCACTCCGCACAGACTCTGGTTCCTTCCAGTTCTGCAATTTCGTCTTCCAGTACAGCCATCTTAATCAGACCCGCCTGGATAATCTTGAATTCATCGGCGTACTCATCTTCCAGCGCTGCTTCGTGCCTGTCATAGTATGCCTTTCCAAGACTGATATATGCTTTATTAACTTTTTCCTTTTCTGCTGACAATTTTGATTTGAGCTGGATTACGCCTGTGATATCCTTCACTTTATTGGCTGCTTCCTTGCTCTTATCACTGATTACTTTACCAAGTTCATCTAAAAATGCCATTCATTTTCCTCCTCTACAGGATATTTTTCCTCACTTATTTTATCCTGTAAAGGAGAGAAAGTCAATCAAAAGTAAAACCGGGCCACTTAAGGCAGCTTCTAATAGCCCCACATTACATCATTTTTCATATTTTCTTCCGTCAATTTAAACGTTTCTTTTACAAAATCCGGAATCTTGTCGTAGTCAAACCGCAGTCCGTATCTGACATATTCCGTCTCCTGTTCTCTTCCATCTATACTCTCCGTCTGCACTGTTTCAGGCATGGCAGCCGCATCAAACTCGTCTTCCGTCTGCCCCCGCTTGACCGACACATAGGCAGTCAGATTCACCCCGGTAAAGGTATTATTCAGATAATTTGTACAGTTCAGGCTGTCAGACAGGGAGCTGTCAAGGATCTGGCGGATCTCGTTCTTATCAGTTACCGTGACCTTCCAGCTTCCGCGCTCTTTTGAATAGACACCTTCCATTTCAGCAGACGGTATCTCTTCCACGTCTTCTTCACTTCTGTAGTATTCCATAACAATCTTATCCACCTTGTCTGCTGTCAGGAATTCTCCCACATCAACCCCGCATTCTTTCAGCAGGCTGATTGTTTCCGTAAAGGACGGATAGATCGGATAATAAAATTTTCTGTTGAACACACTGAAGTCGCGCTTTTTTTCTCTGAGCGTATCAATCATTTCCTGCATCTCGCCCGTTTTGAACTGAATTGCTGCAATCGGGCTTTCTTCTCTTCTTGTTTCGGCAGTCAGGCCTCTTAACTCCTTCTGATACGCCTCCAGAATCCGAGCCTTCATTTCGTCATTCTTCAGGTTCACATGACTGAAATCACCGTATTCCTCATAATTGATTCCGGCCACATCCGACGCCTGATAAGAAAGAATCGGATAAACTTCCGTCTTATATTCCTCACTGTCATAAATTTTGTCGAGCGCTCCGCTTACCGCTGACAGATTCATATTATAGCGGCGCAGCACAGTTTTTCCGCCCTTCAGATGATAAGCAACCACTACCTCGTCAATCGTTTCGTCACTCGAATCACGGTAATAATAGCGGCCGCTTCTAAGGATGCCGTGGTTTCGTTTCTTTGCCTGTTCGGCATCGGTAACGCCCCTTTTTCCTATTTCAATCACCGACGTTACATCAGCCAGTTTCATCTCCTTCACCAGTTCTCCTGCTGATTTCGATTTCCAGCTCACATAATCATAGCCCCTGGAGTCACTGTTCAGCTCCAATTCAGACAAATAGTCTTCAAGAAAATCCGCGTCCATCCGCCTGCAGTAAATTCCTGCCGCTTCCATCTTGGATTCAGAAGGCACATAAGAGTCAAATCCCGACAAATCAAACCTGAAAAATGCAAGGATTGCCAATGAGCAGACTGTACAGAGTGCAAATTGTTTTTTATGTGCAAACAGTCTTCTGAAATCAAAGTTATAAATTATTTCAATAATAGCGTAACTGATTACAAGTCCGCAGACCAGACCGAAAATGCTCCATCCGTCGCTTCCCATCATTTCTCTGAAAATCAGGCTGCCGGTGAGTGCAATCGGCACTACAAGGAGCAGCTTGATAACCGGCTGGCTTTTTCTGAATGCCATGGCGCGCCCGGCTGCCTCGGAAGGTCTTTTCTTATACAGAAATACACAGAGCGCGATAAGAAGTACGGTTACTGCAACCGCCCACAGCGCCATTGAGCCTGCTTTTTCCGGTTCTGATACCGCTCCGATATACCAGGCTGCCGGTGATGATTTTTGCAAAAGCTCTACGAATCTGTTCCCGTCCTGGTAAAAGGTAATATAATAGCTGCTGAAATAGCCGATAAGCAGCATGACCGTTCCCGGTCCCCACAGGAAAAACACTGCGGATCCAAGCACATTGACAATGGTATTGCCGGTCATCAGAGCAGCCGCTATCACTACCGTATACATTAACAAAAAGAACGACATATGGATACAGTAAGTCTTTAACACCTCTCCCCACGGGAATATCTGCCCGGCTTTCACCTGAATCATTAATGAAGATATCAAAAGGGATATCAGATAAGGCACAGCCGTATAAAGGACGCCGTTCAGATATACGGCAGTAAATAATCTTTCACGTTTTACCGGAATTGCATGGTAAAAATCGGTTTTCTTACGCGAATGCAGATACGCAAATCCCGAAATACCGCAGACTACGGCAAAAACGATAAGAAGAAAAACCAACATGCCATTATCTATTGCAGTCCAGCTTAAGTATCTTTCCTGAAGCTGCTGCTTTATCACCTCGACTCCCTGCGCTTCCCTCTCCCAAACGGCATCGATTCTGTCCTGGGAAAGATAACTGCTGATTAACAGCGCCGTCTGCACCGGAAATGTAAAAAAGAATATTAATGATATCAAAGCGACTGTCCAGAGGCGCTGTTTCGTATTTTCTTTCATCAGATTAAAAAATAAGTTTTTTGATGTCATAACCGGCCACCTCCGTTTCACTGATAAATATTTCTTCCAGGGAAAGAGGAATCAGTTCAAAAAATACCGGATGGAAGGTCTGCATAACCGCTTCTATCTCTTCCTTTTTCCCCCTTATGGTCAGAGTCAGCAGGCTCCCCCTGCGTTCCGTCCTGATAATGTCAATTCCGTGCAGATTTTCCGGCTCTGTACCCGGAAGAAGTACACATTGAACCTTATGGATATTCAGCTTCATATCATCCAGATCCTTTGACAGCAGAATTCCTCCTTTGTGGAGAAGTCCCACGTGGTCACAGATATCCTCCAGCTCCCTCAGGTTATGTGAGGCAATAATCGGAGTCAGGTTCCTCTCCTCCATATCATTGGCAAAAAGGCTTTTCACTGTCTGCCTCATAACCGGATCCAGCCCGTCAAATGTCTCATCGCAGAATATATAGTCTGTGTTGGCACAAATTCCAAGAAGAACGGAAAGCTGTTTCTTCATTCCTTTTGAAAATGTATTTACCTTCCGCCTTGCATCCAAATCGAAATTGGAAAGCAGGCCGAAAAATCGCTTTTCGTCAAAATTCCTGTATACATTTCTGTAAAACTTCATCATCTCACCCGGAGTCGCGTTATTTAAAAAATACTGCTCATCCGATATATAGAAAAATTTTGATTTTACCTTATCATTCTCAAAAATGTCTTCTCCGTCGATCGTAACTCTGCCCTCATCCGGTTTCAGTATTCCGGCAGCCATTCTGAGAAACGTACTCTTTCCTGCACCATTCGTGCCTATCAATCCAAATACGCTGCCCTCTCTGATTACTGCATTAATATGATCAACGGCTTTGATATCGTCAAATCGCTTTGTCAGGTTGATTGCTTCAATCATCCGTTTCTCCTCCTTTTTCCTCCCTCTTGCCTCCAAGAGCCGGTTCCGTCATCTGATTCTTTGTCACCGGCTCATGTACGGCAGTTAACGTCGCCTCCGCAGCCGGCAGAATTTGCGATTCTTTTACCGGAGCCGCAGTTCCTGCCGCTGGCCGCGGCCTCCTGTCACTGCTGCCATAGAACTGTATCACCTGCTCCTGAAATTGAAGCATCGTGACTCCCGTTCCCCTGGCCTCCTCCACAAGTCTGCCCAGTCTCACAAAAATTTCTTTTTTTTTCTGTTCACGAATTTGGTGATTCTCGGCCACAAAACTGCCTCTGCCCTTTACCGAATAAATATACCCCTGCCGCTCCAGTTCCGCATAGGCTCTCTGTATTGTGTTGGGATTAATCGACAATTCCGTTGCAAGGCTGCGTACAGATGGGAGCTGGCTGTTCTGCTCCAAAATTCCTCGCACCATCAGCTCAGACAGTTTTTCTACAACCTGTTCATATATAGGTCGCCGATCTTTATAGTCAATCAGAATCATAGGCTCCTCCTTTCCCGTATTATTTAAATTAAGTGTATTAATTCATTTAATACACTTAGTATACGAGAGAAGCGGTCCGCTGTCAAGCGGCCGCTCCTTACATTTTTCTTAACCTGATTAATTTATGTAGGCTTATCAGCCTGCTAACGATTAGTTAGCTGTGCTCTCCTCAATCAGAGCTGCATCGTCGGATTCTGCCGCAGCATCTTCAGCCTGGCTCTCTGCTGCCTCTGTCTCCTCTGTGTCAGCTGCTTCTGTGATATCTTCTGCTGACTCAGAATTAACTTCCTCTGTGCTCTCCTCTGGTGCTGCTGTCTCCGGAGCTTCAGTTGTCTCTGCCTTGGTTACGGCTGCTGTTGTAGTGCCTGCATCGGTTCCGCCGCAAGCTGTCAGGGCGGTAGCCGCTAACATTACACTCATCATCATTACTGCTGCTGGTTTCACTAAATTTTTTTTCATAATTACATCTCCTCTTTTTTTGAATCAATTTACTTAATTCGTGGTACGCCAGTAATGATAATTTGAAATTGTGTCAAAATTGTGACCAATCTATTAATGAAGAATAAAATTATCTTCCTTTTTTTTTCGAAAAAGGAAAGAATTCGTAAGAATATATTTTTAACACCCTGATTTTATCAGGATTATCCGCCTGTTAATTCTTAATTTTTTTATTGAAATTCTGTCATGTAGGGGCGGTACCTCAGAGCCAGATGGCCTCTCTGGCAGACATAATTTTCTCTTTCTTTGATTGCGACACTGTCAAAAAAGATTTTCCAGAGTGTTTCATACTCCTTCCGATCTGATTTCTCCGACAGTTTTTCCAGTCTTTTCCCCTCCTCGCCGGACAGAATGTACCAGCCTGTATTGGGAGTATATATGACAGCCTTCTCCCGGATTTCATCATAAATGATAAACCGCTCCGGCCTCAGCCGATCCGAAAAATGAAGGGCCAGCATCGGAAGAACGTCATTCTTTGGCCCAATCCTTGAAAAAAGGACTTTATTCTCCAGTTCAGAAAACCGGAGAAACTCCTTCATATTATGGGCCTCATTCTGTATGTGGCGGTTTATTCGGAATATCTCATGGACAGCAGGTATATGGAGACTTTCCGTAATCTGCTTTCCTATATGGAATCCAAAAATCAGAAATCGGTAAATTATGTCTGCCTTCTCCGGTTCATAACTGAGAGACGCCCTGTAAATCCAGCCATACGCTTCCCTGGATATCTTTTGTACAACAGCTTGTATCACCTTATCTACCTTTTCTTCGGTGACCTGCACATCGCGGTATTTTGCAAACAACTCCATATTATAGGCTCCCTGAAGCTGCAGTCTGACATTGTCATGCCCCAGTCTGCTCATCCAGGCATCATAAACGCCGCAGAGTATGGAGTCAAAATCATCTTTACATATAAATATAACCATATTACATCTCCCCCGTTAAGACAGATACCCTTTCCTCCGCAGGAGGCGCTGCCTCCATATGGAAATCATCAAACAGAGACATCTGCCTGAACAGCCCCTTTTGCTCAAGCTCCCAGTTTCGCCGCTTCTCCTCTCCCACTATCTGGTTTGCGATGGCATCTTCCGAAAGCTTCACCGGATACATCATTTTACCGGAGCAGGTTATGAAATATACCGCTCTTTTTAAAACAACCCCCATCTTTTTTAAATCTTCAAATCTTAAGACTGCCTGCTTCCTGGCGGCGACAATCCGCATCGCAGATTTAGTCCCGATTCCGGGCACCCTCAAAAGAGAGGCATAGGGAGCATGATTTACCTCCACCGGAAATTCCCCCAAATTTCTCAGCGCCCAGTCACACTTGGGATCCAGAAACACATTAAAATTAGGCTTATCCTCTGATAACAGTTCGGAGGCGTGAAACCCATAGTATCGCAGGAGCCAGTCCGCCTGATAGAGCCGGTGTTCCCTTAGAAGCGGCGGTCCTCCCGGCAGAGCCGGAAGAAGGCTGTCATGATTCACGGGAACAAAGGCAGAGTAAAAGACTCTCTTAAGCCCGAAATTCTTGTAAAGCGCCTCTGCTACCGCCATCATCTGATAATCACTCTCCGGTGTGGCTCCCACAATCATCTGAGTACTCTGACCGGCAGGCACAAAATACGACTTATGATTAGATACACGGCCCACGCCATAATTACCATACACAGACTTTCCCGGAATAACTGCAGGGCGTTCGGCATCCGCTCCGGTGCCGGAACGGGACAGTACCGGCGTTGACGCGCCGGCAGCCTGCGGCAGGCTTTCCGAAAGCTCCGTCCGCGGCCCCGGAGTTTTACCGGCGGGCGCAGTCCTTAAAGAGTCTGTGAGAAATCCCGGCGGCAATATAATCCCCTTCTTTTCCAGGAGCCCTTCACGGGCCATCTGATTTACAATTCCCCTCTGAATCTGCCGCATCGGCTTTAATATCTTATCCCTTGTCTTTCCCGGCGCCAGCTTCCTCAGCCCTTCGGCGGTTGGAAGTTCCAGGTTCACGCTCATCCTGTCTGCCAGGAAACCGGTCATCTCAATCAGGGTCGGATCGGCTCCCGGTATCGCCTTCACATGAATATAACCGTTAAATTTATGCTCATTGCGCAGCAGATAAAGAGTTCTGTAAATTTGCTCCATTGTTTTATCCGGTGTGTCAAGAATTCCGGAGCTGAGGAACAGCCCCTCAATATAATTCCTCCGGTAAAACTCCATCGTCAGGCGGCAGACTTCCCCGGGTGTGAACGCAGTGCGGACAGTATCATTGGAACGTCTGTTCACACAGTATCTGCAGTCATAGATACACTGGTTCGTGTAAAGAATCTTCAGGAGAGAAATGCATCTGCCGTCGGCAGCAAAGCTGTGGCAAAGTCCGGCTTCACTTGCACTTCCGATGCAGCCGTCCTTCCCCTTCCTTTCCACTCCGCTGGATGTACAGGCGACATCATACTTAGCTGCATCCGTTAAAATTTTGAGTTTTTCTTCTATTGACAGATTCTCCTGTATCAGCATTAACTTTCTCCTTTATATAAGCAATGAACCGCATTGTGATAATCCATTGTACTGCTTGTCACCGGCACATCACTGCACAGATTTATAAGAACATTTGTTCTATCCCCATTTTATCACATTCTGATTTTGATGGCAAGAGTTTTTTCGAACATTCGTTCTTTTTATGAGACATTATTCCCTACCGCCGCAGGCATTGGCTCACTTAGCGAGTGTAACGAGCTTAGTGAACAAGCCCTCTTTAGAGTTGCGAGCCTCCGCGGAGCGTTTTTTATTTAACAAGATTACTTTCCTGTTAAATAAAAAACGGCCTTCGCAGGACACTCCTGCAAAGGCCGGATAAATCGGCATTCCAAAGCTGATTTTATTTTTTATTCTTTACGCCCCGGTCAATCATTCTGAGAATGAACTCTACCGTACCGTCGATTCCATAACTTGCACTGTTAATACAGAGATCATAATTATTCGCATTGCCCCACCGGCGGCTTGTATAAAAATTATAATAATGGGAATGCTGCCGATCCAGGTGTTTCAGAAGACGCCTTGCCTTCTTCTCCCCCATTCCGTTATGGATTTCCATTGTGTGGCGCACCCTCTGTTCAAAGGGCGCCGTGATGTAAATACTGATATGCGGGATTCTGTTATTCGTCATAATTGCATCACCGCAGCGGCCCATAATGATAAAGTCTTCTTTTCTGGCCATATCGCACAGCAGGTCACTCTGATTAAAGAATATGGCATCTTTCTTGGAAAGGCCGTGATATCGGCTGAATTCACGCATTCTCTGCCGAAGAGTCAGGCTCTTTGTCTGTTCAAATGCACTGGCCAGATTCGGATTCAGATCCGGATTGCTTGAATAGCCTATCGAATCGCGGACCGTATCCTTCTCTGCCTCCAGCCGCTTTAACACAGCCTCAAATATTTCGGCATCATAATAGTTGATTTTCAATTTATCGGCCAGTTTGAAGCCGACATCAATGCCGCCGCAGCCATACGTCCAGCTAATGCAGATAATCAGGTGATCTTCGCTGGAAAAACGGTCCTGGAGATTGAATGCGTTCAGCTTCGCCATCTCCGGATCGATAATATCACCACTCACAAAGCTGGTAGGAAGGCTCATTACTTCCTGAAGAATCCGGTTGTATTCCGTCATAACCAGCTTCCGCTCTTCTTTATCCTTAATCGTGCGGGCCATGTTGGCAATCAGCGCCAGTTCACTCCGCATCAGATGGCCCTGGGGCCTGGTCAGCATTGTATTAACCAGTTCATCCACACAGCTTTCGCGGTTCCTGTTAAAAACACGGCCCAGGGAAGAACCTAACTGAGCATAAACCTCCGCATCCAGATCGTAGATACGCTCCGCCAGTTCCCGGAGCTGCTCTTCATTATTTAACATCGTTCATCCCCCTCCCTATAAAAAGAACAATATCATATCCAGTGCAAAGACCGGAATCAGAATTGCGAGCGACCAGAGAAGATAGCCAAAAAAGGACGGCATGCGGACACCGTTCTCATCCGCTATAGATTTAACCATAAAATTGGGAGCATTGCCTATATAAGTATTGGCTCCCATAAATACGGCTCCGGCCGAGATTGCCATCAGCATCTGTAACGGCACAACCCCCAGAGCCGTTGTCATTCCCTCCGTAAAATCAAGCGCTCCTGCCGTGGTCAGGAATACAAGATAGGTGGGCGTATTATCCAGAAAGCTGGAAAGGAGTCCCGTGCTCCAGAACATCTGGTACGGCTCCGTAATGCCCAGGCTGCCGCCATTGGCTTTCAAAAGCATGAGAGCCGGCTGCATTGTGATAAAAATTCCCACAAATAAAACGGCAACCTCACGGATAGCGCTCCATGTAAAATGGTTCTCCCTCCGGATCTCCGAATCCGTAGTTTTAAAGGAAAGTAATGCAGCCAGCAAAATAATAGCAATTTCAATCAGCGCCGGATATCCCAGGCTTACTTCCCCAAAAATATGAATTCCCTTCACATTTCCCGCCGCATCCTGAAACGCCGGATGTCCCGGCAGGGTACCACTCAAAATAACTGCTGCCACAATCATAATCAGAAAAATCAGATTATGCGCTCCCCTGATCTTAACCTCCGTACCGGGCTTACTGATATCCGGTTTCAGGCCGAGGGCAATATCCTTGCGGTATGCATGCCTGTCCAGCCAGTAAAACAGGAACAGCAGCACTGCCATATTAAAGATAAGAAGCGGAAAAAGCTTCAAACTCCAGAAAAAGGGGACACCTCTCATAAAGCCCATCAGCAGGGGCGGATCCCCAATCGGGGTGAGACAGCCGCCTATGTTGGAAACCAGAAAAATAAAAAACACAATAATGTGGCGTTTCCTTTTTCTCCATGAATTCATCTTGATGACGGGGCGGATCATCAGCATGCTTGCGCCGGTGGTGCCTATCCAGCTTGAAAGCAGCGTTCCCAGAGCCAGCAGCCCCACGTTTACCCTGGGCGAGCCTGCCAGGTCCCCGGACATCGTAATGTTGCCGGAAACACAGAACAGGCCGAAAAGCAGGATTATAAATGTCAGATAATCGTTCACGATGCATTCCAGAACGGTCTCTAATGCAGTCCCTGCACTAAATGAAAGAGCGAATGGAACAATAAAAAGCAATGACCAGAAAATCACCGCATGCGGCTGATGCTCTTCCCACCACTCGGCCTTAATCAGCGGCAGCACCGCAATACACAAAAGAAGTCCGGCAAAAGGGATACACAGCCAGATTGGTACGGCTGTTTTCTCACTGCCGGCCACATGTTCTGCCGCCAGAGCCGTCATCGGACTGAAAAACAGCATCAGTGCCAGGCTCCCGCAGAAAGCAGTCAATTTTTTCACCTCAAAAATCCTCCCTATCCTTTTCCGAACTATTTTTATAGTTCAGCCAATAATTATAACAACTTTATCAACGAATTACAACCGCAGATTCTGCAATGACAGCAAAGAGCTTCAAAATCCGGATTTTCGGCAAATCTATTTATTATTTATGAACGTATGGGAGCCTTTTTCTGTCTGCGGCGGGTCGCTTCAGCGACATTATTCCCTGCCGTCGCAGGCATTGGCTCACTTAGCGAGTGTAACGAGCTTAGTGAACAAGCCCTCTTTAGAGTTGCGATCCTCCGCGGAGCGGTTTTTATTTAACAGGAGAACTTTCCTGTTAAACGATAGCCTGCACGCTCTGCGTACAGACCACCGTCTTCAAATAAAAATACTGTCCGGCTAAGGCCGGACAGTAAATAAATTTATTTTCAGTTATCTGCTAATCCGGCGCACGCCTAAAAGCCGCTTTGCCTTCCTTATTGCCTTGCCGGTTTCTGTCTCAGTTTCTGTAACCGTCCGGATTCATCGACTGCCATCTCCAGGAGTCTTCGCACATTTCCTCTATGCCGCGCTCTGCCTCCCAGCCAAGTTCCTCTTTCGCCTTAGTTGCGTCTGCATAGCAGGTTGCGATATCCCCGGCGCGTCTCGGCTTAATCTCATAAGCAATCTCTCTGCCGCTGGCTTTTGCATAAGCTTTTACCACGTCAAGGACACTGTAGCCGTTCCCTGTTCCCAGATTGTAGATGGTAACCCCTGCCTTCTCTTCAATCTTCTTCAGGGCTTTGACATGGCCTACCGCTAAATCCACTACATGGATATAGTCACGCACTCCGGTACCGTCGGGTGTAGGATAGTCGTCCCCAAAAACTCCGAGGCATTTCAGCTTGCCTACTGCGACCTGCGCAATATACGGGACAAGGTTGTTCGGAATCCCCTTTGGATCCTCGCCGATTAAACCGCTCTTATGAGCTCCGATTGGATTGAAATAGCGCAGCAGAACAACGTTCCATTCCGGATCGGCCACATGCAGGTCCGTCAGAATCTGCTCAAGCATGCTCTTCGTCTGTCCGTATGGGTTCGTTATCTTTCCCTTCGGACACTCTTCCGTAATCGGTACGAATGCCGGATCTCCGTAAACAGTAGCCGAGGAACTGAATACGATATTCTTAACGCCATGGTTCCTCATAACATCGCAGAGGAGCAGCGTTCCGGTAATGTTATTATGATAATATTCCAGTGGCTTTTGAACAGACTCACCCACCGCCTTCAGTCCTGCAAAATGAATCACGGAATCAATGTTCTCCTTATCGAATACAGCCTCTATGGCAGGCTTATCCAATAAATCAGCCTCATAGAATTTCACCTGTTTCCCTGTGATTTTTTCTACACGTCTTAAGGATTCCTCGCTGGAATTACTGAGATTATCCACCACTACAACCTCATATCCTGCGTTCAGAAGTTCTACACACGTATGGCTTCCTATGTAGCCTGCACCGCCTGTAACTAAAATTGCCATAATCAACATCCTCCTTCTCGCAATGAAAAACGCGTTCTGCAAATTTTTCACTGCCATCAATCAAAACTTCAAGCTCAGCTTTCATTATATACGGAGGATATTTATAATACAATCAGAAATATTGCGATAAATTATCGAATTTATGCTGTCTTTTTCCAGGCGGCCGGTTCGGCAACCGGCCTTCTGCATATTTTGCAGAAACCGGTTTGCTGACAGACGCAAATCGTCCCCGACATTCAAAATTTCCGGTTCACCCATTCTTCTCAAATTCCAGCCTCAGTTTTTCCAGGGCCTTCTTCTCAATACGGCTGACATAAGAACGTGAGATTCCCATTTTACCGGCTATCTCTCTCTGAGTGCGTTCCTGCTCCCCAAAGAGTCCGTACCGCATGCTCAGTACCTCCTGCTCCGTGTTTTTCAGACATTTCCGATAGGCATCATAGAGTTCAGAGACATCCTGCTCCAATATAATCGTCTCCAGGGCAGCTTTATCATCCGCTTCGATCACATCGATCAGGTTAACGGTCTCTCCATCCTTATCAACTCCTATGGGGTCATATAAGGAGACATCTTTGGAATGCTTTTTACCGGCGCGAAACAGCATCAGAATCTCGTTTTCCACACATTTCGCTGCGTAAGTAGCCAGTCTGGAGCCGCGGTCCATCTTAAACGTATTCACGGCTTTGATCAGCCCGATTGTCCCAACCGACAGAAGGTCTTCCATCTCATAATCAGTATATTGATACTTTTTTATGACATGGGCCACCAGCCTTAAGTTACGTTCAATCAAAACGGCCTTGGCTTCTTCGTCTCCCTCTTTGCAGCGTTTTAGATACTCACGTTCTTCACTGGCCGTCAATGGTTTTGGAAATGTTTTCAAAGAAAGCCACCTCAAAGCTACGTTAATCTATCTTATGCGCTCCGGGAGACTTAAGTGCTTTTACAACTTTTTACAGGCTGGTACTATTTTAGCAGAAACCATAAATCCGTTTATCTGTGAGATACGGCCTGTTCCAATAATGATTCATTGACAGACGCGCAAACGGGATCCGGCCAACCGCCGGATCCCTTTTCTCTGTCATCGTTTTATAGTTCATGGCCTGTTCTTAAGCTGTTCCATCTGTCTGAGAAAGATTGCCTCATTCTCCTCTGCCGATTTGGTCGGATCGCTGCTTTCATAGAGAGGACACGGCAGCCGGCGGCATTTTCCGCAATGGGGCAGTTTCTTTTTATATGTACAGCATTCATAAATCCTGCAGATTTCTTCCCCTGTATATTTAAGCCAGAACGGCTTGCCCTGTATCTCATCACATCCGGCACACCTGTCCTCCTCTGTCCCGAAATACTCACAATCCGTGCAGTCAACTCCGCACAGGCTGATCGACTCTGTTTTCCGCTTTACGGAATATACATGATGCGGCATCGTAACACCTTTATAGTGCTTAACAATCGTATCCCTGTACCTCATACCGTTTCTCTGTGCCACCTTCTGGGAAGCGGTATTGCTGTCCCTGATGATGGAATAGACTTCTTCTGCATCTAGCTGATTAAAGGCGTAGTCCCGGCATGCGGCGGCAGCTTCAACGGCATACCCATGATGCCAGTATGCTTTTTCAAAGAGATAGCCGACTTCAAGCACCTGTTTTTCCCTGTAATCCTGCATCGTAAGGCCGCATTGGCCTATCATACGGCCGCTGTCCTTCAAAGTAACGGCCCAGAGTCCGAATCCATATTGATGATACCTCTCTGTCTGCCTGTCCAGCCATTCCTGTACTTCTCTATCGCTGAAAGCTCCTTCGTAGGCATACATCACATCATTGTCCTTTAATATCCGGCAAAGCGCTTCGTAATCCTCCTGCCCCATGTTTCTCAGTATCAGCCTGTCTGTTTTAAGAACCATCTCATCGCCCCTCTCTCCGGATAGACGCCAGCGCCTCGGCAATATCTCTCATTACCAGAGAGCTCATACTGTCCCTGTAAATGCCCGGATTGGCCTGTTCCAGCGCAGTGCAAATACAATCATAAAGGTCAGGCTTATACTTGACAATTGACGGCAGGGCTTTGATACACTGTCTCGATGTGATAGGCTTAACATCCTCAATATGCTTCAGATAGCTGTCTATCAGCTCATCAATCTTATTCTCCGTGTCCCAACGGGCATTGGCGGCAATCAGCAGAAGCCCCCTCGTTCTGACATAGGAATTTTCATCTTCTATCATATCTGCAAAAAGGTCAAAGAAGGGGTATACATGATCCGTATCGGATGATTCCTTCTCCAGTAACTTAAAACATTGATAAGCCTTTGTTTCGTCTTTCGACCTTAACGCTTCAACCAGTTCTGCGGCTTGTCCGAAATCCATGCTATGCGCTTCCTTTCTTTTGTCTCTTCTTTCTGTCCGCAATCCTCTGGCAGCAGGTAGGATACTTACCTTCTGCTTCGTGTACCGCTCTGCACTCGTTACAGTTCCCGTGGCGGATACAGTCTCTCTTGCAGGGACAGTTAGGGTTTAAATTAGTTTGTGGGGTTATCTCTGTGCCCTTTGCACTATCTTTCATGTACTGGGGTTCTGTGTCTGTTTTGGATTTTTTCAGCTTCTTTTCAGTCATATCAGCAGATTACTCCTTCCGGATGATTGATCAGCAGTTGCATATGTGGATGGAAATCAGATATATCCATATTTACTCTGATTTATCAGTATTTGCAATCCGCGTGGAATTATGCCTGAATTCTTCTGCTGTTGTGAAGTTGTAACTGGGGTTCTGTTTAATCAGCTAATTGGTCCCCCGTTTCCTCCACTTTTGCAGTCTGTCCCAAATGTCATTCCCCCAAGCCACGTAAACAGAGAAAAACAGAAACCCCGCATAGAGCAGCAACGCAAGAATTGTTCTCCTGATTTTCATCACACCACCCTCTCTTTCACTGTACTGTCATTAATCGGTTATTTTGCTCATAATAATATTATATACGATATCTAATAATTCCTGAACGTCTTTTGGAAGATTTTTTATCTCTATATATTTTTCCTGTATCCCCAGAAAATTCATCCGGCTCATCCTGGCCTGTTTTAACAGATGACAGGATTCATTCACCTCAAAAGGATGATGATTCTCTGAAAATAAAATAAAATCCGACTTTTCATCCGAAGAAAACTGGCGATACGTCAAATCGGCCTCCATGTGGATGCTCTCTTCACAGTACCAAACATGGGCTTTAAGTCTGTCTTCATTCTTTGAATCCAGAAAATCACGTCTCCCCTCTCTGTCGATTTCATTGTCCTGATACCAGATTTTATATTTAACCCGTATCGTTTTACATCCCATAAAACGCCCCAGCAGCAGCGATGCATGGAACCCATCGGAAAACGGAAACTGCTCAAACCAGTTCTGGACAGCCTCTTCGTATATTTCCAGTTTTGACCGTTCTCTCCGGACTTGTTCAATCGCATCTGCAAATTTTAAAATCCGGATAACCACAGAACAAAATGAGTAATAGTTTCTCAGCCATGGAGCAAAGTGGCTCAGGGAAAGTCCGGCTTCCTCAAACCGTTTAAAATACATGAGGCATTTCTGATATTCGTCCAGATGACAGCAGTAGAAACAAAGGCGGAGCGCATATTCTGCTGTTTTTGGGTGCTGGATCATTTTCTCTAATTTAGCTTCTACAAGCTGCATCTGATTCTGCATCTCTGCAGCATAGATGGGCTTATGATGTTCTGTCAGGTTTAAGGCAAACGTACCTTCGTCCAGGATAGCCATACGCGTATCAAGCGCATCGATTTCCAAATGGTTTTCCTCATAAACGGCCGTAATATCCTCCAGCATTTGTTTCACCTTCTCAAACCGGTATTCCTCAATATGCATTCTTTTCATCCCGGCCAATTCTTTGCGGTAATGGCACCGTTCATATACGGCTTCTGCCGGTAGGGAGTCGATATAGTTCTGGATCTCTTTTTCCGCCTGAAACGCCATATAGTTTTCCGCCGCCCTATCCAAATCATGATACTGTCCCAAAAGTCTGTCATCGTACAAATCACGAAACAGCAAATCAATCTCCTTCCATGTACGGTATCGCGCCGGCATGGGAAGTCCTGAGAGCTTCTCTCTGTCTTTCTCAAGCGCTTCAAGACAGTTGGTTGGATTAAAACGCATCGAGCAGACGATCCTTGCCATACTGCCCTCGTAAACACATCTTTCCTGTTCCGTTAGTCCATACTTCAGTGTCTGTAAAAATTGTTCCTGGATCCATTTTTCAGTCTCCTGTGTATTTTCCTCTGTCTGGCGGAGCAGCTCCAATTCAATATTGCATACGGAAATAAAAGCTTTCGCCTTCCCCATATCCAGTAAATCACGGTATTCATCCAATATTTTTTTCCAGTCTCCCCGTTTCATGTCCTCGCGAATTCTGCACAAATTAAAACAATAATTATAATAAACCGGTTCCAGAATCTCCATATTCATTTTCTTGTTTTGTCCGGCCGCCGCAATCGCCTGTTTGAAGTAGTAATCTGCCTCCTGATAATTTCCCTGGCATACGTAAAGCACTCCCCGGTTATTGAAAATCTGAATGTACAGTTGGGGAGGCGTATTTTGCTGACAGCATTTTTCCGCCTTCATCATTGACTCACCCGCCCGGACTATGTCACCTGCAGACATTTGCTTAAAACCGTGGAAAAAGTAAAACAACGGACCGTCCGTGACCCCCAACTGTGAAAGATATCTTTCCGCTTTTTCCAGATCTCCCAAAAGTAACAAGACGAAGAGGCAGCGCTCCAAATATTTCTTCTTTATTCCGGGAGTCAGGTTCGAAAGCTGAATTTCATTTAATTTCTTCCATGCAGAAATAATATCCTCTGATTCTGTTTTTTTCATCACTTTGAGAATATGGCAGTAATGCTTGTATCTTATGAATAAAATAGAAGCTGAAAGCAGGCAGACTGCACCGGCTCCCCATAAAAATGCCCAATATTTACCGGTGTACGGTTCTATAAATAAAATGTCGGCCGTAATGACTATGACGGCTCCCAACACAGCAATGAATGAGTTTCTTATATATTTAATTACCAGGTAGGAATGAAACAGTTTCCCTGCACCGATTACCGCCAAAAGGTACAGCAGAAGTATAAGGATAAATTTTTTCATTTCCGGAGCGTCTATGTAGCTTAGCAGTTCTAAAATTGTATCAATCATATTGCCTCACATCACTCATCAGAGTTTTATTAGTATAAGTCTAGTTTACCATATTATTCTTTTTAGCTAAAGTATTCCTTAACTTTATCTGTGCTAATGTGATAAAAAGATAAAATATAGGGCAGCTCGAAATAAGCTGCCCTATATTTAAACCTAATATATAAAAATTAATCGTTCTAAAAGTTACTTTCTTGCATATCATTCCATATAAATTAATATCTATCTCTTTTTCTGAAACACCTCTGATATTATATACTTAGGCCTGCCCTTTACTTCGTCATACATTATTTCAAAATAGCAACTCATTTGCTAATGCAAAAAAATGGGTCAGCATTCCTATTGTAAAGCTTGATAAAAAAGTTACTTTTATGCGATGAGATACTCTCATTTCAATTATCATTCCTTTCGCCTTGATCTATCATAGTGGGGAAAAATAGCCCCCTTTTGATAGTCAGCCTCTATAATTTTTACTCTTCCATCTACTAATGTAATTCTGTTACTTGACATAAGATAGATTAAGTCATTTAGCATCTCTATCTGTAAATCCAGTATACAATCATAATTATTTCCATTCTCATAAAATGCTTCCAAAGGAATAATACTTTGCATAATAACAGGCCCAGCATCAACATCTTTGTTAATAAAATGTGCCGTATTTCCAACTAAAAGGGTATTTCCATGGAGAACTGCCTGATCTATCGCATTTAATCCAGGAAACATTGGAAGAAGTCCCGGATGAAAGTTGATAATTCTCATCTCATATTTTTCAAGTAATTTTCCTGATAAGATATGAATTCCAAATGAAAAGCAATAATCGATTTCCCATTTATCAAGTTCTCTTAGAAGCTGATTCGATAATTCCAGGCTCTTCTGGCTATTATTTACTCCCTTAATACTCTTATATGGAATTTCAATATATTTTATTTTATTTTCCTCAAGCTTTATTTTCAATTCTTCTTTTAATAAATCATCTGACATAACAATCTTTATTTGTTTAATATCTTTATCTGTTGCCTGATCTAAAAAGCGCAATAGTCGTGTCGATGCGCCCGAAACATAAAAAGCAAATTTCATACTTCTCCTTCTTCGCCAATTAAGGTATAGTTATTCATGAATTCTTTTATCTGCTCCAGAGAATTAAACATTAACACATCCAAAATAGATAGATTTGGCTGAAAACGATTTTTAAACTGTTTGTATTCAATGGAACCTGTATGTAAAAATTTTAACACAATGTTATTTGTTTTAAATGCACTAAAAGAATAGAGTTCTTTTCCGCCAATTGCATTTATATATTCTGTAGCTCCTAATAAGTTACAAATTTCTAAAATTTTATCTTGTCCCTTTAAGACATTATCTTTCTTAATTGAAGAAGAAACAATTAATTCAGTATTTATATTAAGGTAATCATTGATAATAAGTATGGAATTTTTTATATAATTAGCCAGATTAGTCTCATTGCAACTAAATATTCTTTCTGCTAAAGGATAAATTTCATTATAAAAAGGAGCCTTTTTATATGCTTCTCGAATTTTTTTCAAATGCTTTTCATTTACTATAGGGTCTTTATTAATCTGTATTTGGTTAATTAGTTTGTTTTGACTCGCTTTTAATATTGGAACATTAAAAAAACAGGGATCTCCATTTATCAAAATCCTGTTACGGTTAATCCAGCCTCGTTTTATATAGTTTACATCATCATAAATTACATATTTATCTACAGCATTTATTAACTGCCAATATCCTATATATGGAAGAAAATATGGCTGCATTACTCCTACTTTCATTTATCCTACCCTCTCTATCTAAAATTAAATTCCTATTTCAATTGTTACTTCATATTTCTGATTATGCCACAGATTCTTTCCACCTCTTCCATCTTCAAATCCGCATAAAGCGGAAGCGTCAAAATTTGTCTTGAGATTTTTGATGCAACCGGTGTACTTTGGCTATCATATCTGCCTCTATAGCAGGAAAAGGAATTTGTCAGAGGATAAAAATATTTACGGGCAAATATATTATTGTTTTTCAATTTTTCATATACATCATCTCTTGTATTTGAAAAAACTTCAGCGTCAATTAAGATAGGAAAATATGCATAATTCGGCTTTACTTCTTTTTGCACCGAAGGAAGCGTAATACCCTCTATTCCCGCCAAACATTCCTTATATTTCTTTGTCACACACTCTCTCTTCCCTATTTCTTCCTTTAAATGAGTAAGATTACACAATCCCATAATAGCCTGGAATTCATTCATTTTAGCATTGGAACCAACAGCATCTACCTCTTCCTCGTTTTTAATGCCGAAATTTTTCAGTTGATATAACCTTCCCCCCAATGCCTCTGAGGAATAGCAGACAGCTCCCCCTTCAATTGTATGAAAAACTTTTGTAGCATGAAAACTAAACATTGATGCATCTCCAAAGGAAGCAATTCCCTTTCCTCTGTATTCAACGCCAAACGCATGTGCCGCATCATAAATTACTTGCAAATCATGTTTTTCAGCAATCTGCTGAATGCGTTCTACATCACAAATATTTCCATATACATGCACTGGAACAATCGCACATGTCTTATCTGTGATCAATTCTTCAATTTTATCCACATCTATTGTATATGTATCCGGGTTAATATCACAGAAAACAGGGGTAAGGCCATTTCTTACAATTGCATGTGTGGTGGAAGCAAATGTAAACGGTGAGGTGATAACTTCCCCTTTTAAATTCATCGCCTGTATAGCCAATTCTAATGCAAGATGTCCATTGGAAAACAAAGAAATATAGGAAGTCCTTAAATATTCAGCTAATTCTTTTTCAAGTTTTTGATGAAATTCCCCCATATTAGTCAACCATCTTGAATCCCAAAGAGGTTTTATAGCCTCTATATATTCTTCATACTTCGGCATAGAGGAACGTGTAACTGTAATTTTTTTCATAAAACTTTCTCCCTTTTTAGAATAATATTCAATATTTTTATAAATGGACGCAACTTGAAAATTAATGACAACGTAAGGTAAACTATTATGCCTGCTAATACTTGAATAATAAGTAAGTACACAATCCCAACCTTCAGATTTGCTAACAGACTAATACAAATAAACATAGCAATGGATATAAAAAAAGATGGCAATATATCTTCCACCTGTTCTTTATAAGAATAATTTATCAATCGTTTGTTGGGATATGCATTAATAAAGCAACTTATCACCCCTGTAAATACTCCTGTCATCGCAATTGCTATGGGTGACGAAAAACACATAACTGTAATTATTAAAGCTAAGATTCCAAGGACTTTTTTTATAATTTCGAGTTTTAAAAATATGTCGCTCCTCCCCATGGCATTAATCGCCTGAAGATTACTGGTATGCACTGGCCAAAAAGAAAGAGAAAAGCAAAATATTTGAAGAAACGGAACACATGGAAGCCATTTATCTGTAAGCAATATTCTCACCAACGGTGAAGCCACACCAGCCAAGCCGGCCATCAGAGGAAAGATAATATAGGAACTTAGCATAATAGAATTTCTGGTAAGCGCTTTTACCTGGCTTCGCTCATCTTGCTTTGCCGACATAACAGGAAGCATAACACTTTGAATTGCCCCATTTATTGCACTGATAATAAACTGCGGAAATTGTTTTCCACGATTATAATATCCCAGAATTCCCGTATTATATTTTTTCCCTATAACTAAACTGCTCAAATCTTGGTAAAGTGTATCAAGAAGGCTGGAAACTAATAATTTCCAGCCATAGGCAAACAGTATTCTCACTCTCTGTAAATCACACACGAATTGTAGGTGCCATTTTACGGTAACCCTCATGATGATGCATGCTGCTGAAACATTCAATAGATATTGTATTACCAAGGCCCAGACTCCGGCTCCTATAAAAGCTAATATAATCCCCACCAAACCAGATATCACTATTGCTCCTATGTTGCTGAAAAATACTTTTTTGAAATTTAATTCTCTGCTTACTTTCGCTAATTGAATTGAGTTAAATGTTCCTGGAAAAAGTACCAGTGCCAGCACTCTAAAAGGGCCTGCAAGATTAGTCATTCCATAAAACCGGCCAATTGTAGGTGCTACTGCATATAACCCCCCATATAATACTGCAGACACTATCAGTGTAATCCAAAAAACAGATGAATAGTCCTCATCTGTTAATTCTTTATTTTGTATTAATGCTGTATTAAACCCATTTTGTATAAAAACATTTGCGAGCGTTATAAATATCAGCATTAATGAGAGATAGCCGTAATGTTCCGGACTTAACAAACGCGCCAGAATGATTTGTAAAATAAATTGAACTCCCTGAACACCAAAACGTTCAAGAAGCTTCCATGAAAGATTTTCTATTATATTTGACTTGCTATTCTTAATTACTGTTTGATTATCCATTTTTAATATACCTTCTTACTTTCAAAGTACGAGAAGTAAGCTTGGGAAAACAATTCATAAAGTGTATCACACATTTCCACCACCATGGCAGTTCATTGTACCATTGTATATATTCTGGTTCCTTCAGTTTAAAAAGACAACGCATTTTATAAAAAAGTACGATTCTCTTTTTAGTGATAACTTCATTTATTGCAGATGTAAACTGCTTATTTGTATAAATATCCACATCAGCAAGCATTTTTTCTATCCCTGTCAATACATTTATTTTTGTAATTGCATCACTTTTTTCCAGTTTTTTTGTCCATGACCCTTCTGCCTCTCTCCTGTAAGCCGACATATTATCCTTCATATAATACACCGCTCCGCATAACGATAAATAGATCATTAAAGGATAATCACCAACCGGAGCCTCGTAATAAAACTTCGGCAATGTATCGCTGTACTGCTTCCGAAAAACCATACTGTTTGTTGCAAATATACATCCATCACCTATGATTATTTCTTCTGTAGTAAAATACCGATTTTTCTTTGATGGACACACCTTTCCTCGCGCTATTAACGTCTCAGCATCAACTTCAACTGCACCATGTACACACAAAGAGCATGTTTCATTCTTTTCTAAAAAATCAACCTGTTTTTGCAGCTTTAATTGGTCTGTCCAAAAATCATCACCTTCACAAAGCGCAATATATTTTCCTTTTGCCTGTGGGTATAGAAAAGAAGCCGCTATTTTAATTCCTTTCGTGTATTGATTCTCACTTTGATATGTAGGTTTTATATAATCTGGATATTTCATTTCATATTCCCGTATTATATTTGCTGTTTCATCTGTTGACGCATCGTCATTTATAAGTATTTCATACTTAAAATTTGTTCTTTGAGATAAAAAACTTTCTATTGCCCTTCGTATATATTTTTCTTGATTATAAGTCAGGCAAACAACACTTACTAATACATCATTCTCCATTTTTTTCCTCATTCATTCTAGTTATTTTGTATTGTGCTGCTCTCTTTGTATTGAACTGCTTCACGAATTAACAAAATTAGAGCTTGAAACATTATTAAAACTCCAGCAACTTCTCCTTTTAACTCATAAATAAGCACCAGAAAAAAAATTGAAAAAAGAAACAATTGCGTTTTTCTATGCTGGGAATCCACTTTAAGGAGCTGCCATTGGTAATATATCAGAAATAAGAGTCCGAGTATTCCAAAATATAAAATTCCTCTTAAATATCCAACATCTGTATTCATATAATATAAACCTTGCACTGTATACCTGCCATCTCCGACTATAAGTTGCATTGGTGATAATGATACGTACATAGACTTTAACGTATTGACAGAAGTAGATGACAGACCATTCCCTTCTAAAAAATTATTAATCATTTCAAAGGAATATTTGTACAACAATTCCACAGCTTTATTGTTCTGTTGATTACTGCTCATAAATAAAGCTACCACTATCAGTACGGAAATAAGAAAAACCAGCCCTGTAACCTTCTGTTTCTTAGTGGTTCGTTTCCTTTTAGGATGCCATACTGCAACACAGAAAAGAATGGAAACTATTACTCCGATTAAAGAAGTTCTCCCCGCTGATATTGCTCCCACACATAATATCGCCAAACACAAACCTCTCACAAAAAGGGACTTATATTTCCATTCATCCCAATGATAAGAAATTAGTATAAAAATAGTCCCGTATGAAACAGCTAATCCAAAAAAGGCTGTTCCTGATATAGCCATCCCCCTTGCATTGGCATATGATTGATATGCCTTTTCTATTACATGCTCCTCTCTAAAAATATTAGTAAGCTCTCGAAATGGCGATGATATAATTGATAAAATAATGATTAGTGATTGAATTATAAATATATCAATTACAATGTCTAAAAGTTTCTCCTGTTGATTTTTCATTCTAATAAAAGCTATAAGTAAAATGCCAACTTCGATTATAATAATTTGGTGTACCAAAACTTTACAAAATGAAAAATCATATTGTTGGTGCGCTATTGTTACAGCAACAGAAAATAAGTTTATTAAAAACCAACACATTAAAATTTTCCAGTGATAGTGATTTCTAAATAATGCTCTGTATTTTTTCTGATATTCCTTATTAAACAGCAATACTAATCCTAATATTATTCCAGTAATAATAGCCGAAGCCGACAAGGGATTTCCTTTAATTAATTTAAAATCAAATATGTAGAAAAAAACAATAGTATGCAGCATGCCTCCTCCTAAATTAAAACAGCTTAAAAACTTATCATTCTACTCTTCTAAAGCCTCAGCTTTAGAAAATTCTTCTATCCCACATAACATTGTTTTCCATACCTCAAAAATATGCATAGATTCCTGATATTTTTTGTAATGGCGCATACAATCCTGTAAAGCCAGAAGTTTGCACCATCTTTTGGACAAGCTGTAATACAGGCATCCTTGATCAAAAAAGTATTTTCTATTATATCCGGAAAACCAACTCGATTTCCTGGTATCATTTAGTTCAGCTATATATTCTGGTATAGCAATTACTTTTAATCCGGCTTTTAAACAATCACGTAAAAAAATAGTATCTTCACCATGACAATGTAATGTGCCCCCTCCAAATTCCTGATGAAACAAAATATTATTTTTACTTATACTCTTTCTTTTAATTGCTATTCTGGCCGCTCCAAAACGCATATAATTGAAATAGGTAATTCTCATTTTTTTAGTTATAAGGAAGCGTCCGGGAGTCTTCTCAAGTAAATTAAAAATAATAACATCTGCGGACGGGTTTTTCAGAAATGCTTCTCTTACAATTTTTTCATAATTCTCAACAAAGCGCATATCATCATCGGCCAAAATACAGATATCAGCCCTGGTGCGTAACAGTGTATTATTTCTATTAAGACCGACACCTCGTTCATTAAAGGAATAATATATAATTTTCTTATCATCAATTTGAAATTCCCGTATCTCATTCTTATCACATTGATTCCCTATTAATGCATCTGTCTGTATATTCATATCTGCAATTAACTGACAATCACTCTGCCCCATTGCCGCAACTAATACTTCTATTTTCATTAGAATACTCCTCTTGTGCTATCTGCATCCTATTCTCTCTATTATTAGTCCGGGATATAGAGTTTTACAGTCAATACAATTTCTACCGTCAAGCACAATAGGTGTTTTCATTAATTCCTTAAAACGTCTGACTTGTAAGTTTCTGACTTCATTCCACTCTGTAAAAACAAAGCAAATATCAGCATCTCGAATTGTTTCTTCTATACTTTCGCAATACTCTATCTCTGTAGGATAAATTTTCCTGTAATTTGGAACTCCTATCGGATCCCATGCCTTAACTCTGGCTCTTTCTTCTAAAAATATAGAAATATTAACTAATGAGGGCGCTTCGCGCAGATCATCTGTGCCAGGTTTAAATGTTAATCCCAACACTGCTATTGTTAACCCTTCAAAGCTATCATAATATTTTCTCGCTTTTTTTATTAATCTTAGCTTCTGTTGTTCATTTACTTCTATAGCAGCTTTTATTGTTTTCAATTCCCTGTCATACATGTTCGATATCCAGTGAAGCGCTTTTGTATCTTTAGGGAAGCAAGAACCTCCATATCCAATCCCTGCATTTAAAAACTGCTTCCCAATACGTTCATCGTAACCCATACCCTTTGTTACATCTAAAATATCAGCGCCTATCTCTTCACACAAATTAGCAATTTCGTTTATATATGATATTTTTAGCGCTAGAAAATCATTGGATGCATATTTCACCATCTCAGCACTGCGTCTGTTCATTATCAATTTTGGCGCATCAAAATTTTCATATACCTGGCGCATGATACTTTCCGCTTCTTTATCCTCTACTCCAATAACTATTCTGGAAGCATGAAGCGTATCCCGTATTGCTGTTCCCTGAGCAAGAAACTCCGGATTCGACACCACATAAAGCTTAACCTTGTGTTTCTTCGTTTCATTTAATATTTTTTCAACCTTATCGTTTGTTCCGATTGGTACTGTTGATTTTATAACTATTGTGCAATCATTCTCAACAAATTCGGCGATTTGTTTAATTACGCTATATATGTAAGAAAGATTGGCCGAACCATCTTTTCGTTCCGGCGTTCCAACTCCTATGAAAATCACTTCTGCATTTTTATAGGCCAAAGCGGCATCACAGGTATATGTAATATTATTTCTATTCTTATTCATCAACTCCTCAAATCCATCTTCATAAATTGGAGATTTTCCTACCTTTAACATTCCAATTTTTTTTTCGTCAACATCCATACATGTAACAAAATGACCTTTTTCTGCCATACACACAGCGGTTACTAAACCTACATAACCTGTTCCTGATATTGTAATTTTCATTTATATCTTGTCTCCCAAAACTATTTTCTTTTCTATAATTATTATTTTTCAGACTTGACCCCAAAAATCTTGATACATATTACATATAAAATATGGAAAAGTGAGGCTACTAAGGATAAACCTTCACATTTTCTGTAAAGCTCCCATTGATATTTAATCAACGACAGCTTATTCCTGGAAAGGGAATCTTTCCTAATTCTGTAATAAGCCAACCTTTCATTTAAACAATGTACATACTCTGTCCGACGCAAAATTTCCAGCCATAATGCATAATCGTTTCTTTTTCGGATAAGCGGTCCATAAATCTTTCCTAATTTTTCCACACTATACATAGCTGTCAGTGTTCCAATTGGATTATCTAATAGCACTCTTTTATAATTAGCTCTTAGTGGCGCTTTAATTTCTTTTCCTAACGGAACTCCGCGCTCATCAATCCACTCATAAAAAGTGCAGGTAAACGCAAAATTATTGTTTTTCATAAATTTATATTGCACTTCCAGTTTCTGAGGATACCACAAGTCATCACTGTCTAAAAATGCAATATATTTTCCCTCAGCCATTTGAATTCCCATGTTTCTAGCATAGGCTGCACCATAATTTTTTTCTAATTTAACATATTTAATACGTTTATCGCTTCTCATACAATTATAGATGATTGATTCACAGCCATCCACCGAAGCATCATCAATTAAAAGCAGTTCCCACGCTTGATACGATTGATTCTGAACCGATTTAATGGAGTCTCGCAAAAACTTTTCTGCATTATATACAGGCATAATTATTGATATTAAGTCATCCTCTTTCAATTTTTTCTGCCTCCTTCGTCTTTCTTAATGCAATTTCCTGACCAGACTCCACCCCTTCCGTACTCTCTTTCATAAACAAAATCTGTACGGTTTTCATCATAATTTCAAAATCCAGCTTTAAGCTATAATTCTGGACATACATCAAATCTAATTTAAGCTTATCGTAAGCTGTTGTATTATACTTTCCATACACCTGTGCATAACCGGTAAGTCCTGCCTTTACTTTCAACCGATAATTAAATTCCGGTATTTCTTTTTCATATTCCGACGCGATTTCTGGTCGCTCCGGTCTAGGCCCGACAATACTCATATCCCCCTTCAAAATATTAAATAGCTGCGGTAATTCATCAAAACGCACAGCGCGGATTATGCGTCCCGTTCTTGTAATACGGGTATCATTTTCTCCTGCCAGCCTTGCAACACCATCTTTCTCTGCATCTTCCTTCATACTTCTAAATTTATAAACATAAAATGTTTTTCCGTTTATAGTCAGACGTTTTTGCTTATATATAATACTGCCCCAATCCTCCGACTTAATAAATACTGCCACAATTGCCATAAGCGGCAAAGCAGGAATCAGAGCTATTGCAGAAAACAGAATATCCACCATTCGTTTAACAAACCTCTGCTCTATCGTCAGCCCGTTATTGCGTGAAAGTAATAGCGGCGTATCAAACATATGCTGGCTTTCGGCACTTCTTATAATTAAATCTGATATTTTGGGCGTAGTATAACAGCGGACCCCTTTTCCATAACAATATTTCAAAATCTGGTTTCGCTCATGACTTGGAATGTCACAAATTACCACCCCATCATAAAGTGCTATTTTTTTCTCTATTTCTCTTATCTCGCCCCACTCTGTTTCATCTGTCTTCAATTCACCTGAGCCATTCGGTATATGTACCATCTCACCAATCTCAAACCGATCCGTCCGGCTTCCAATCTTTTTCATCAATCCCAGTGCCGGATGCTCTCCATAGACAAGCAGCACCTTGCGGGGCGGATAAGCCAGTCTGTAAAGTCTTGTACTTACAACTCCCCAGATTGAAATCAGAAGGAACTGGCAAACAGTCATAATAATCAGCGGAAGTGCATTTTCAAAATGCTTTGTAAGCAATGTCACGAGACAATACATCAAAACATTTGTCATGATAATTCCTAAAATCTGGGAATAGATGACATTAAATATGCGCAGATACCCTACCTTCCAGCCGCCGTAAACGCGAGGCAGAATAAAACTCCAAAACAGGTAAAAAGCAAGTATCATCCAATGCCCTTTTTTCCAATATTGCGTCTCCATTAAGAGACTGTAATAGCCACGCCATACGCACCAAAATAGCAATGCATGGACAAACAGCAATGTAAAACAAAAAGCTGCCCGTATGAGCCGCTTATACTGTTCCTGATTTTTCATTGGTAAAACTCCCTTTTTCCAGCTTATAATTTTCGGCATTCCTTCTCTATTTATAAATTTCATGATAGCAGTCATAACAAAGCTGCCCTGCTCCCTCAACGTAACAGGAACGGTAATCTATTTCTATATCAACCGGAATTTGCAGCTGCTTATGGCAGCGTACACAGATTTCAAACTGTATTCTTTTTTCTGGCTTTTTAATTTTCTTTTCCATTTTCATAACTGTTAAAGAGGCCTGGCATACCAACCCCTTCCCTCCTTTTTCGTAAATCTTGTCAGTGAAATTTGTCCTCATCCAGGCGGATACCCAACTGAATCCGCCTTGTCTCTCCTAAAAAAGGGATTTCGATAATTACACTGCGTTTTCTAAGTCTTTGTTTTACAATCTGACTCCAATAATCTCTCAATGCTCCTTCGGCCGAAACGATCTGTCCGTTTGCATCCACATGAACCAGGGACCGCTGAACGATATACCGCTCTGCCCTGCTGCCCTCTGATGCATTTAAGTTGGATTCTTTACGGGCAGTCTCAATCATATTGTGAAGAAATTGTTCCTCATATGCGCCAATACTCCAGAAGTTTCCTTCCGCTCCCAGCAGCTTTGCCAGCTTGGGCACCTGTTTCAGGGCAATAAAAAATGCATCCGGATTATCGGTCTCTGCAAACACATAAGACGGGAATAACGGTTCAATATGAATCCGAAACTGTCCTTCGATTCTCCAGATGCATTCCCGTTCCAGGGTAAAACATCTTTTATATGTTTCTTCTCTTTTATTTCCGACAAGAACATTCTCAATTGCTTTCATGAGTTCCTGTTCTTTACCGGTAACCGTCTGTATTACATACCACATAAATCTTTTCTCCATTCAGAGTAAGCTTCGCCATCCGGGAATTTCTCCCCGGCAGTATGGACAAAAACGCTTGTCCAACTCAGCTATAATCCACTTTCGCCCGAACCATGGCGTAAACCACAGAACTTCTTCAAAATGTACTTTTCAATCATTTATTCACTGCTTACACTGCCAGATCATGTTCCAGTTTCAGCCCGAACAGTATTTCCTGTTTTCTGTTAAACAACTCCACCTCCACAATGGCAAACCGCTTATGGAGGTTCAGCTTCACAACCTGATTTAAATAACCTGATAAAATTCCATCCGCTTTCTCAATCCTCCGGTCATCACTTAACTTAATTTGAGTAATTCCCATTGGCCTCTTTAAGTTATCTCCACAGACCGCTTTTAAAAACATCAGATCCGCCGCTTCCAATGGGATCATCTGCGTTTCCTTAGCAATCATTTCATTCCCAGACCTTATCAATGGCTGCGGAAAATCTTTTGCTCTCTGCAATTCTTTAACCAGCTTTTCGGGACAATCTGTTCTCACCAAAATATACCCAGGGAACATTACATCTTCTACAAGATGGAGAATTCCTCCTGAGCGAAATACCCTTACCTTTTTCAGGATTCGCCATTCACACCAATTCTCGCGGCTTATTCTCCGCTCCAGCAGTTCTATTGCCTCCTGCTCTTTGCCGGACACCGCAGATAATGCATACCACTGTTCCATCAGCGCCTCCGAACTGTCGTTTAACTAAATATTAAGCGACAGTCCGATGTGTATTATTTAAAGTAATTTTTAATCAAAATTGGATATTTATAGATAACTAAAGAAAAAAATAAGAATTTATTAGGATTTATTGCCATTTCTTTTCATTCCAGGCTGTTGACCAGACTTTGAAAGAATGCTATAATTTACGAGAACTCAAAATAAATGCAAAAAAGTGTCGCTTAATATTTAGTTAAGCGACACTTTTTCTCTTTATAAAGTTAATTTATCAAAATTTTCTATCCTTTATTTCATCAACGTAACCATAACCGCCTTCTGCGCATGCAGCCGGTTCTCCGCCTCTTCAAATATCTCATCCGCATGCTCTTCAAAGAGCTTATCCGTGATTTCCTGGCCCCGGTATGCGGGCAGACAGTGCTGCACCATGGCTCCGGGTTTCGCGGCGGCCATCAGCTTGTCATTTAACTGATACCCCTGGAAGGCCTTCATACGGACTGTTTTCTCCTCTTCCTGTCCCATGGACGCCCAGGTGTCCGTTACCACGATATCGGCATTTTCCGCCGCCTTCATTGGGTCATCCGTCAATGTGAATGCTTCACCGTATTCGGAAGCAAAGTTAAGAACTGTTTTATCCGGCCGGTAGCCTTCCGGTGTCGCAACCGACACATTCATATCCATCTTCAGTCCGCCCACAATCAGAGAGTTGGCCATGTTATTTCCATCACCGATATAGCACAGCTTCAGGCCGTTTAGTACCCCGTATTTTTCCCTGATTGTCATCAAATCCGCCAGTACCTGGCATGGATGGCAGAAATCGGTCAGACCGTTTATAATCGGGATCCGGCCGTATCTGGCAAGGTCCTCCACTTCCTTCTGCTCATAGGTCCGTATCATAATTCCGTCCAGATACCGCGAGAGAACCCGGGCCGTATCCTGAACCGGTTCGCCGCGGCCAATCTGAAGATCCCTTGACGATAAAAACAGAGCCTGGCCGCCCAGCTGGAAAATTCCTGTTTCAAATGAAACCCTTGTTCTAGTGGAGGATTTCTGGAAAATCAGGCCAATCGATTTTCCCTCCAGAAGCCTGTGTGTAATGTTATGCTTTCTCTCATATTTGAGCTGATCCGCCAGATCCAGAATCGCTGTGATTTCCTCTTGTTTGCAGTCCAGCAGTTTTAATAAATGCTTCATTTTCAGAAAACCTCCTTCATAACGGCAACGGCGCTGTCCATCTCTTCATAGCTGATAACCAGAGGCGGAAGGAGACGGATTGTCTCTTCCCCTGCAGTAAGCGCCAGGACGCCCTTTTCAAGCAAACGGTTGACCATTCCTGTACGGCTTTCTTTATCTACGACGATTCCCAGCATCAGTCCCATGCCTCTGACCGTTTTAATCTTGTCGGAGCCGATTGCCAGAATGGCGTTTTTCAAATATTCGCCCTTTCGCTGCACTTCTTTTAAGAACTCCGGTTTATTGACAACCGACAGCACGGTGCGGGCCGCTGCGCAGCAGAATGGATTGCCGCCGAATGTCGTTCCGTGAGTGCCTGCCCCCAGCACATCCGCGCATATCTCTGATGCCATAACCGCGCCGACCGGTACGCCGCCGCCAAGGCCCTTAGCCATACTGACGACATCCGGCTTTACTCCGTACTGCTCATAGCAGAACAGACTGCCGGTACGGCCGATTCCTGTCTGAACCTCGTCTATCAGGAAAAGAATGTCCTTCGCTCTGCAAAACTCAGCCGCCTGCTGCACATATTCTTTATCCAGCGGCAGGACGCCGCCCTCACCCTGGATCAGTTCTATCATCACGGCACAGACAGAATCATCGGCCTTATCTTTAAGCTCTTCAATATCATTGGCCGCAGCATAATCAAACCCTTCGGTGAACGGATAGAAATACTGATGGAATTTCTCCTGTCCGGTTGCTTTAAGCGTGGTGACGGTACGGCCGTGGAACGACTGCTTTAACGTGATGATCTTATTTCTGCCTTCCCCATATTTGTCATAGGAATATTTCCGGGCCAGCTTAATCATCCCTTCATTGGCCTCCGCGCCGGAGTTGGAGAAAAATATTTTTCCCATGCCGCAGGAGGTTACAAGCTCTTTTGCCACCTGCACCATCGGCTCCGTCAGATACAGATTGGATGCGTGCAACAGCTTATGGGCCTGTTCATTCAGCGCCGATACTAGGGCCTCGTTGTCGTGGCCCAGGCTGCTTACTCCGATTCCCGACGTCAGATCAATATACTTTTTCCCGTCGATATCCCAGAGAGTGGCTCCCTTCCCATGGTCGAGCGCAGCCGGAAAGCGGCCATATGTATGCATTAAATAAAGTTGTTCTTCGTCTTTCAATTCCTGATATGTCATATTTTCCTCCTGCTTATGAGAACATCGTTCCCACGCCGTCCTTGCTGAGCAGCTCAATCAGAATCGAGTGGGGAACGCGGCCGTCCTGTATATTGGCCCTCTCAACCCCCTGGCGTACCGCCTCCACACAGCAGTCCACTTTCGGAATCATGCCGCCCGAGATGATGCCCGATTTAACGAGAGCCGGAACCTCCGATACCTTCAGTTTTGGAATCAGAGTGCTGTCGTCCCCCGGTACCTTCATCAGTCCTCGCACGTCGGTTAAGAGAATCAGTTTCTTTGCCTTTAAAGCCACCGCCAGCTTCTCAGCCGCCGTATCTGCGTTGATATTATAATTTGTCTCCTCATCGACACCGGCCGCCACGGAGGATACCACCGGGATGAATCCCTCCTCCAGCATATCCAGCACCAGTTTTTCATTTACCTCGGTAATCTCGCCGACGTACCCATAATCCGTTCCATCCGGATCCCTGAGCCTGACAGCCTTGAAGAGGCCACCGTCCATCCCGCCGAGACCGACGCCCCTGCCGCCTGCTTTCTCCAGAAGGGAGACAAGATTTTTATTTACTTTGCCGCAGAGAATCATCTGGACGATATCCATCGTCTCCTCGTCCGTATAGCGCAGACCTTTGACAAAGGTCGATTCTTTGCCGATTTTTTTCAGCATTTCCGATATCTCCGGGCCGCCGCCATGCACAAGGACGACCTTGATGCCTACCAGATTCAGAAGAACAATGTCCTGAATGACCGCTTCTTTGAGCACTTCGCTCACCATTGCATTGCCGCCGTACTTTACCACGATAATCTGGCCGGCATATTCCTGGATATACGGCAGCGCTTCCACCAGTATTCCGGCCCTCGTCTCAGGGGTTAAATTCATCATGTCCGATAATCTCCGTTTATTTTCACATAGTCATAAGTCAGGTCGCAGCCCCAGCACGTGACATTGCCGCTGCCTTCCTGCAGGGTTACGTTAATTTCAACCTCTTCCTGATCTAATATCTCTTTCGCCAGCTCCTCATTGAAATCCAGGCCGCGCCCTTTCTCACAGACCGTGACCGTACCTGCTTTAGAGGCAAATTCCACTGTCACCTCTTCCGTATTGAATGCTGCGCCTGAATAGCCCATTGCACAAAGCACGCGGCCCCAGTTGGCGTCGGAACCAAAGATTGCGGCCTTGACAAGGGATGAGGAACAGATAGATTTGCAGAGCTGCTCGGCTGTATCCTCGTCCAGTGCGCCTGATACCGTACAGGTCATCAGCTTGCTGGCTCCCTCTCCGTCTGCCGCTATCTTGCGGGCCAAATCTTCTGTCACCATATGCAGCGCCGCACAAAATGCGTCATAATCCGGCCCTTCCTGCTCCACCGGGAGGTTTCCCGCCATGCCGTTTGCCAGGATACAGCACATATCATTTGTGGACGTATCGCCATCCACCGTCACACGGTTGAACGTCTTTTTTACATCCGCTTTAAGCGCTTTATCAAGCATTTCCGATGAAATGGCGCAGTCCGTCGTGATAAAGGACAGCATGGTTCCCATATTGGGATGAATCATTCCGGAACCTTTGCAGATTCCTCCGATATGGCAGGTCTTACCGTCCGCCTCAAATTCCACCGCAATCGTTTTTACTTTTGTGTCGGTTGTCATAATGGCCTCTGCGGCAGCCATAGAATTTCCGTATTTCATTTCCATGCTTCCGGCATGTTCTTCGATGCACTCCACGCTGAGAGTCTGGCCAATTACGCCGGTGGACGCCACAACCACATCCTCCATCGCGACATGGAGCGCACGGGCCGCAGCCATTGCCTCTCTTCTGGCATTCTCAATCCCAAAGGGGGCGCAGGCGTTTGCATTGCCGGAATTGACGATCACCGCCCTGGCCTTTCCGTTTGAAAGGTTTTCCATCGTTAAAAGTATCGGGGCCGCTTTCACCCTGTTTGTCGTATATACGGCAGCCGCGCTGCATTCACAGTCCGAAAGAATCATTGCCAGGTCTTTCTTTGTCTGGGATTTTCTGATTCCGCAGCGTATTGCACCCGCTTTAAAGCCCTTTGCAGCACAAACTCCGCCATCTATGATTTTCATCTCCAAAGTTCCTCCTTTTTCATAATGTTGCAATGTCACAGTTACTGCTCATACGGTAACGTCCCGCGAGGTGTTTTCGTGTATCACAGGTTCAGTCCCTGCGTCTCCTCAAATCCAAGCATCAGGTTCATATTCTGCACTGCCGCCCCTGATGCGCCTTTTCCCAGGTTATCAAACAAAGCCGTGATAATGGTCTGATCACTGTGTCCGTTTACAATCAGTTCCAGACTGTCCTTCCCGGCCATGGTTCCGGCAGCTATCATTTTGTCATAGCCAAAGGGATGGACTTTTACCAGCTTCCTGCCCGCATAGTGCAAGGTCAGAGCCTGATGAATCTCTTCTGCCGATTTCTTTCCATTTAGCAGCCTGTTTTGCAGCATCACCGTCACTGCCATTCCCTTATAGTAATCGTCCACCACGGGGATGAATACCGGCGGATACTGAAGTCTGCAGATTTTCTGCATTTCAGGGAGGTGCTTATGCCTCAGATTCAGGCCATAGATCCGCGGGGTATCATAAAGCGGCGGCTTTTCGGCTGCCTCATACTCCGCTATCATCTTCTTGCCTCCGCCTGAATAGCCGGTCAGTGAAAACACGGTCAGCGGATAGTCGCGAGACAGAATCCCCGACGCTGCCAGCGGATAGACCGCCGTTATAAAGCCGGTCGCATGGCAGCCGGGATTGGCTACCCGTTTTGACGTCTCCACCAGCCTCCGATGCTCCTTTGAAAGCTCCGGCATCCCATAAGCCCATCCTTCTGCCGTTCTGTGGGCAGTTGAGGCGTCGATAATCCGTGTGGCCGGGTTTTCAGCCAGCGCTGCCGCATGGATCGCTGCCTCATCCGGCAGACAGAGAAAAACGATATCCGCCTCATTAATCAGTTTTTTGCGTTCGGGTGTATCTTTTCTTTTTTCTTCCTCAATCAGCAGAAGCTCAATATCGCTTCGTCCGGCCAGCCTGTCATAAATCTGAAGTCCGGTCGTACCTTCTTTTCCGTCTATATAAACTTTCGGTTTCGCCATCTGTGGTTCTTCCTTCCTCATGCTGTCTGAACCGTTACAATGAACCGCTCAATCACGGCAATCTGCCTCGACACTTCCTCCGGGGACGGGCCTCCGGTTACATTCCGGCCTCTGACGCAGGTTTTGAGGTCAATTGCATCATAAATGTCTTCATCAAAAAGTCCGGAATGCTCACGGTATTCATCAAGCGTCAGATCCATCAGGGATTTATCCTGCTTTACACATTCCGCTACCAGCTGCCCCACTGTTTTATACGCGTCCCTGAAAGGCATTCCCTTTTTGGTCAGATAATCGGCGCAGTCCGTCGCGTTGATAAATCCTTTAAGCGCCGCTTTTTTCATATTCTCCCGGCACAGCTCCATCGTGGCAAACATCGGGGTCAGCACTCTCAGACACTGTTTTACCGTATCTATGGCATCAAATACTGCTTCTTTGTCTTCCTGCATATCTTTATTATAAGCTAACGGGATTCCCTTCAGCACTGTAAGCAGCGTAAAGAGGGAACCGTATACACGCCCTGTCTTTCCTCTCACCAGTTCACAGACATCCGGGTTCTTCTTCTGCGGCATGATGGAGGAGCCGGTGGAAAATGCATCATCCAGTTCCACAAATTTGAACTCCCAGGAACACCATGCAATGATTTCCTCCGAAAAACGTGACAGATGCATCATCAGGATGGAGAGCGCCGAACAAAGCTCCACACAGTAATCCCTGTCGGATACCCCGTCCAGGGAATTATCCGTCACTCTGGCAAATCCAAGCTGCTCCCTGACAAAATCACGGTCAATCGGATAAGTTGTGGACGCCAGTGCACCCGAGCCAAGCGGCATGTCGTCCATTCCCTCAAGGCAGTTGTCAAGCCGGATGACATCGCGTTTCATCATATTGGCGTAAGCCATCATATAGTGGCCGAAGGTCACCGGCTGCGCCCTCTGAAGATGGGTATAGCCCGGCATCACCGTATCAAGATTTTTCTTCGAACTGTCGCAGAGCTCCTCCATGAAGCCAATGACCAGTTTCTTTATCTCGCCGATTTCCTTTTTCACATAAAGGCGCATATCAAGAGCTACCTGATCATTCCGGGACCTTGCGGTATGGAGACGCTTTCCCGCATCCCCAATCCGTTCCGTCAAAATCTGTTCCATGGCCATATGGATATCTTCATATTCCGCGGAAAACTGAATTTTTCCTGCCTCTATTTCTTTTAATATCCCTTTCAGGCCTTCTATTATCTTGTCAGCCTCTTCCTCCGCGATAATTCCCTGCTTCCCCAGCATGGCCGCATGGGCCATGGAGCCGGTGATGTCTTCTTTATAAAGACGGCAGTCAAACGAAATGGAGGAATTAAAATCATTAACTTCCAGATCCGTCTCTTTCCCGAAACGTCCTGCCCATAATTTAGCCATTGTCTCTATTGCTCCTTATCATTAAAAATGTTCAGCACTCTGATTACTTGTAACAGTTCAGACAGCATGAACTGTTACGATTACTCCACTTCCGGAAAATGTTTCCCTGTCTTCGCAGCCAGTGCCTGGTCATTTAACGCACGCACCTTGATTGGAAGGCCGAAGAGGTTGATGAAACCGGCAGAATCGGCCTGGTCATAGCAGTCATCCTCGTCAAAGGTAGCCATATCTGCAGAATAGAGGGAGTACGGCGACGTTACGGAGGCCGGAATAATATTTCCCTTATAGAGCTTTAACTTCACATCGCCGGTCACCGTCTCCTGTGTGGAATCAACAAAAGCGCTCATCGCTTTGCGAAGAGGGGTATACCACTGCCCGTTGTATACTAAGTCGGCAAATTTCAGGGCAAGCTGCTGTTTGTAGTGCTGTGTCTCTTTGTCCAAAGTGATTTCTTCCAGTTTTTCATGGGCTTTATAGAGAATCGTTCCGCCCGGAGTCTCATAAACTCCGCGGCTCTTCATGCCCACAAGACGGTTTTCTACGAGATCGAGGATTCCGCAGCCGTTCTCTCCGCCCAGTTTATTCAGAACTTCGATTACCTTTTCACAATCCATCTCCTCGCCGTTGACGGAGGTAGGAATGCCCTTTTCAAAATGAATCTCCACATAGGCTGGTGTATCAGGCGCCTGCTCCGGTGAAACAGAAAGCTCTAAAAATCCGGGTTTGCCAAGCGGCGCTTCGTTGGCCGGATCCTCCAGATCCAGTCCCTCGTGGGAGAGATGCCAGAGATTTTTATCTTTTGAATAGTTGGTCTCTTTTGTGATTTTTAACGGAATGCCCCGCTGCTCGGCATATTCTATCTCTTTCTCACGGGAGTTAAGCTCCCAGAACCGCCATGGCGCGATTACATCCATCGAAGGCGCAAACGCTTTGATTGCCAGCTCGAAACGGACCTGATCATTTCCTTTTCCTGTACAGCCATGGCAGATGGCGTCGGCCCCCTCTTTTTTCGCAATCTCTACAATCCGTTTTGCTATAATGGGACGCGCGAAGGAGGTTCCCAGCAGGTAATTCTCGTATGCGGCTCCCGCCTTCATCGTGGGAATAATATATTCATCCACAAATTCTTTCTTCAAATCTTCTATGTAAAGTTTGGAAGCGCCTGTCTTAAGCGCCTTCTCCTCAAGTCCGATAAGCTCCGCGCCCTGGCCCACATCGGCGGATACGGCCACCACCTCGCAGCCGTAATTCTCTTTTAACCACGGGATTAAAACGGATGTATCAAGTCCTCCTGAATATGCAAGTACAATTTTGTTGTATTTCTTTTCCATAATAGTTCTCCTCCATTTTGTTTGCTTTTTTACTTTTATTCATCACCTGTGCGCTATCCGGAAACAGCCTCAGCCCACTTGAAGTTTAAAAACACCGTTTCGCGCTGTGTTTAGCAACGTTCAATGGGCTGCTGTGAAATTGGCATAATTATACCTCTATGAGAATAATTATGCAATACCTTTTTTGAATTTTTATTAAAAAATATTGTATATATAGTGTATATTCATTTTTAATATGCATAAATATAGCATTTTATACATATAGAATGTATATTCCCGGCAGTTTTCTGCCTTTTTATGCCTGCCTGTTTATTCACGATTCCAGAATCGTCCCGAGTACCCCTGCTTTATCCTCCAGTTTTTCTCTTCCCTGATAATAAAGTACCAGCACCTTCTTTCCCCGTCTTGCCACCAGAATCTGGCTTTTCCCATCTTCCAGTAGTGAAAAGCTGTCATACCCCTCTTTCGCAAGTTCCCTGTATCCGCCGCCGTGGTGAGACAGGTGTTCCTCCACCAGTTCACGGCACAGTGCCTCAGAGAGCCAGGTGAAACGCGCGTCATACAAATCTGCCTTCAAAAATGAAAGCTTGTCTTTGTTTTCCGAGTTTTTCCCCTCTCTTTCCACATACCCCTGTTGTCTTATCTCATACCGCTCTTTCAAAAAAGGATTGAAAAAGTAGATAACATTACCCGTATCATTTTCACCGGGTGCTGCCGTCACCCCGCCTGTCTCCAGCTCCTGCAGGACCGGCAGTTGGCGCTCCCTTATCTCCTGTTCAATCGGGCCTCCTGTTCCGACGCCCGTGAAGACAGTCAGGATGGAAGCAGCAATCAAAAAGGTCACTGCATAACCGGCCCGGGAGCTGTAGCGTATCCTGCATAGCGCTTCCGCCCCATCTTCCCCGCTTTTTCCATTTTCCAGATCTTTTCTCAATTTCCAAACCTTATAAATGGCGGCAGCCGTTCGAAGCGGCATGATAAGAAGCAGCGTCCCGACCACCGCATTCTGCAGAAACAGAGGGCTTGCCAGGAATAAAGCCGGTCCGGATACCTCTGTGCTGAACAGACGGTAAATGCCCATTATCAGGACGCCTAAGATGATCATATCACTGAGTGCAATCGACCAGAGTGATTTTTGATATTTCTGAAAAAGCATACTCTTGACAAAAGGGTCTGTATGAAGTTCCTCTGCCGTCCCCGATTGGGCCAGATAGATGTGATACCAGTCCTTGTGGCTCGCCACATACTTCCATCCCATTTTCTCATAATCCTCATTCTTCAGGTGATCCAGTTTCCCGTCCCTCTCCTCGACCGGTTCCAGCCGGTAGCGCACCTCTTCCGGCTCGTCCTCATAGAAGCGCCACCAGCTACTGCCTGTACTGCTCAGGAAAAGGCCACGGGCCGCCATGTCGTTCAGCCACCTTTCCACGGCCTTTATATCCATATCATTCACCGGAATCCTGCGTATACGTTCTTTCTTCAATATCTCCGCCTCCTCTCTGAAACCAGAAGCTCACCTATCAACTCTGTTTTTTCTTTAAGCATCTCCGGGCCGCTGTACTCAATCAATATCACATCATCTTCCTGCCTGGCCGCCGCAGCCTGTGTCCCATCCTCCCCGATGCCGTAAACTATGGTAAAGGCTCCCAGAGCATTTTCCGCCGTCAAAGGATCCCCTGCCGTCAATGTGCCGCTGATATATTTTCTTTGCACCTCTGAAAACAAGGCTCCGGTCAGACAGGGAAAGCGCATCCTGAAATACTGTACATGCAGTGACGAGGCCGGCGCATCCGTCTTCTTATCCGCATCCCTCTCATATAATTCGTAATTCCCGGCTGTCAGTATATTAAAACGCTGCCATACGGTGCCTCCGCTTTCCCCCTCCTCTTCTGTCTCCTTTGCTGCCCAGCCTGCCCCTTCCTCTCCTCCTCTCTCTTCGAGAAGCTCCAGGGTAAGAAAGCGCCCGGCTTTCATTGCCTGCTCAAGCGGTTCTCCCATACGCTCCGGAAAAAATGACAGGACCAGACCGGCTATCAGAAAGCCAATGCCAATCCGTTCCAGAGTATGTCCGATTCTTTTCTTCCTGATCCGTTTTCCGGATACCTTTTTTACCTTCACCGGTATTCCTTCCGCCAGCATTTTCCTGAGTTTATGCACTTTTAAGACGAGGAAAAGCGTTTTAAAAAACCAGGCGGCCATAAACAGTCTGTACAGGATTACCGCAGGCCGGAGTTCAATGAATGAGAGGACCGGATACCGCAGAAAATGGGTGGACGAGAAAAAAGAGTCAACTGCAATGAATGCCCAAAGCACAGCCAGAAAAACTAAATCCTTCCTGATCTTTTTTTCCAGCATTTTAAGAGAAAAGCTCTCCACTATCCGATCCGTATGAAGTTCCTCCGTCTCCGGATGATCCGCCATAAAAATATGATAATATGTATTATATTTTGCCACATAATGCCATCCCATAGCTTCATAGTCCGCCTGCCGATCGGCATCCAGTTTTCCTTTTTTCCCGGCGGCGGGCTCAATCCGGTACCGCACGGTTTTCGGTTCTTCTTCCGCAAAAAGCCATGCATACGGCCCGGCCTCTTTCAAGAACAATCCGCGGCCGGCCATCTCTTCCAGCCAGACTTCGATCTCCTTTATGTCCAATGCATCGATGGGAGGATATTTATATCTTTCATTATTCACAGAATACACCTCACTTTCCCTTTTCCAGAATTTCCTTTATTATCCCGGTTTTCTCCTTCATATCGCTCTGTCCGTCGTACTCCACAACCAGGATCCGGTTCCCCTCTGCCGCCACCACCACCTGTTTCTCCCCCTCTTTTACATACACACACTGATCCAGACCGGTACCTGAAGGCGCTGACTGAGCCAAATCACTGCTTTCGGCTCCCGTATATTTTCTTACCAGTTCCTTAAATAACGGCTCTGTCAAAACCGAAATCCTGCTGTCGAAATAGTAGGCGGAAATGGAGGTTTCACGGCTTTCGGCCTGGCCTTCCTTCGTCACCATCCGGGTCTCATGGAGTTCATAGTTCTCATTCAGCAGCAGATTTTTATATTCGATATACCGGTCTTCCTTACCATTGAGAAACCATCCGTCGCTTGTCTCTACCGTCCCGTCTTCAAATGCCTCCAGAACCGGCAGCCCCTCGAAATTCATCCTTCCGTCCAGCTCCACACTCTCCGGCCGGAATAAAATGCAAGCGCCGAAATACAGGAAAAACCAGATTGGAAAAAAATACCGGGACAGCTTCTCTTTCAGGCTCCGCCCCGTCAGTTCCTTTTCATACCCTGCTTTTCTTCCCTCTGCCATATACCGTCTCATCGCCCTGACATCTTTATAGGAAAAGATACAGCTCAAGACACAGCCTGCCAGCCATACGGCCAGAAAGATACGGTTAAAATCCGGCGATACGATGGATAAGAGAGGATACTGAAAAAATACATATCCGGTCATCCGGTAAAGCCAGTACCCGGCGGCGGCAGATGCTATGCAGAGTATCAGATTCGACCGGAATGTTGTCTGTAACTGCTTAAGCTTAAGGCTTTCCTCAAGTCCGTCCATGTGCAGTTCTTCTGCCTGCGGGTCCTTTGCCTGAAAGATATGGTACATTGTCTTGTGTGTAAGCAGATACTTCCAGCCCTTCTTCTGATAGCTTTCCCTCTTCTCCACACTGGGCATTGCCCCCTTTTCCGTCACTTTGTCAAGTCTGTACCGGATAGCTTCAGGCTCTCCTTCCCTGAAATACCAGGATGTTCCTGCCGTATCGCACAGGAAGAGGCCTTCCAGGGCCATCTGATCCAGCCACAGCTCGATTCCCTCCACATTCGTCTCCGCAAAAGGCAGCCGTTTCATAATCTCTTTATTCATAGATATCCCTCACTTTCCGCATCAGCGATACACATTCTGAGCCGCGTCACCTCATCGCGGTATGCCTGTATTCCCTTTTCCGTGATCCGGTAGGTTCTTTTCCTGCCTTCAACCTGAATTTCTTCTATAAAATGTTCCTCTTCAAACTTACCTAAAATTGTATACAGCGTACCGGGGCCAAGCCTGACCCTGCCCTTTGTCTTCCTCTCTACAAATTCGGCAATCTCGATGCCGCACATCTCTTTCCCCATGAATGACATCAGCACGTAAAACATGGATTCCGTCAATATTTCTAGCGTTCTTTTCGCCATAATTAAGCATCCTTTCGTACCGTTTCGGCATTTTTGATATCAACACTCAATATCAAGTATCGATATCGTATATTGATATTATAAACCCATCCGCGGCCGGATTCAATAGTGCTTCCTGTCAATTTCCTTACGGAATAATTTAGAATTGCTGTAGCACCATTCGTCACCAACAAAAAAAGTTTATAGCCTTTTGTATCAGCTATAAACTTATTTATAGGAAACGGCAATTTTTCTGCCGTTTCCTCGTAATATGCTATTCTATGCCAGCTCAAACATTCCATTATAAAGCCGGTAATACACTCCCTTCTGGGCCAGCAGATCCTCATGATCGCCTCTCTCTATAATCTCGCCCTGATCGAGTACCATGATGGCGTTGGAATTTCGCACCGTGGAAAGCCGGTGGGCGATCACAAATACCGTCCTCCCTTCCATCAGCCGGTCCATCCCCTTTTCGATGAGACGTTCCGTTCTCGTGTCAATCGAACTGGTCGCTTCATCGAGAATCAGAACGGGCGGATCGGCGACGGCTGCCCTGGCGATGGCGAGAAGCTGTCTCTGCCCCTGGGAAAGGTTGCTTCCATCGGATGTAACCATTGTCTCGTACCCCTTTGGCAGCCTTCCGATAAAGGAATCTGCATTTGCCAGCTTTGCCGCCTCTTCCACTTCCTCCATCGTGGCATCCAGTTTGCCATACCGGATATTATCTGCAATCGTACCGGTAAACAGGTGCGTATCCTGAAGAACGATTCCCAGTGAGGAACGAAGCGCATTCTTTCCGATATCCCTGACGTCAATCCCGTCATAGGTCAGGCTTCCTCCGTCGATATCATAAAAGCGGTTGATCAGATTGGTAATCGTTGTCTTACCGGCTCCGGTTGCGCCGACGAAAGCAATCTTCTGTCCAGGCTTTGCGTAGAGACTGATATTTTTCAATATCAGCCGGCCCTTTTCATAGCCGAAATCCACATTTTTAAATTGTACGTCGCCTCTGAGCGGAATCAATCCCCCATCCTCGGTTTTCCAGGCCCAGCTCCCTGTCTTCTCCGGGCATTCTGTGAGCGGACCGTCCTCCGCTCTTATTACATTCACGAGTGTGACACGGCCTTCATCCGCCTCCGGTTCCTCCTCCATAGTCTCGAAGATTCTCTCCGCTCCGGCCAGGGCCGCCAGAAGAAAGTTTGACTGCAGCGTAAACTGGTTGATCGGCATCGCCGTCTGCCTTACAAAGACAAGATAGCTTGCGAGACTTCCAATATCGGTCCAGCCTTTCAAGGCCATAAATGCGCCTACCATCGTCACGATCGTATAGTTTACATAAGAGATGCTGACAACCATCGGAACCATAGTGCCGGAGTAGGTCAGAGCGCTGACAGCCGCCTGCTTTAACTGTCTGTTCTTCTTATTAAACCGTTCAATATTCTCTTTCTCATGGTTGAATACTTTTACTACCTTCTGTCCGGCTGTCATCTCTTCAATGTAACCGTTCAGCTCGCCCAGGTATTTCTGCTGGAAATTGAAATAATATTTGCTCTTTTGTCCGCTGTACCGGATATAGGCAAACATCAGAATGTAGCAGGCAAATACAATCAGTGACAGGCGCCAGTTCAGGATGAAAATCAAGGTGAGCGTGCCGACTATCTGAATAAAGCTCTGGATTACCATTGCAAAACTGTTGTTAAGCGCATCTGAAACCGTATCCACATCGTTCGTAAAACGGCTCATAATATCGCCGTGGGTTCTGGTATCAAAATATTTAAGGGGCAGCTTCTGAATATGACAGAATAAATCCTTCCTGATTTCCGCAGTAATTTTCTGCGCTGCCATTACCATAAGCTGCGTATATCCGAATGAAGATAATACACCGGCCAGATAGACAGCTCCCATTACAAGAACGGCATAAAAAAGTCCTCTCATATTCCCCGGCACAATATAATCATTGACAATCGGTTTCAGCATATAGGTGCCGTACAGACCGGCCGATGCGCTGACCGTCGTCAGCAGGGCAACCAGAAGAAACAGGAATTTATGGTTCCCCATATATCCGAGAAGCTTGCATATTGTGCCTTTCAGGTTTTCAGGCCTCTTGGCGCTAAACTGTCTTGCCATCTTCATCAGCTCCTTTCTGCTGGGAATAATAAAGCTCCTGATAAATCGGATCCGATTCGAGGAGGCTTTTGTGGGTCCCGGCCGCATGTATCTCTCCATCTTCAAGAATAATAATCTGATCGGAATCCATAACGGACGTAATTCTCTGGGCTATAATGATTTTCGTCGTGTCGGCGAGGCCGGCCAGATACTTTCTGATCTTTGCATCCGTGGCCGTGTCCACAGCGCTGGTGGAATCATCAAATATCAGGACTTTCGGCCTCTTAAGAAGCGCCCTGGCGATGCAGAGTCTCTGCTTTTGTCCGCCGGATACGTTGACTCCTCCCTGTCCCAGATCCGTATCATATCCCTCCGGAAAACGTCCGATGAACTCATCCACACAGGCCGCCCGGCAGGCCCACTCGATTTCCTTCTCATCTGCATTCAGATTGCCCCATTTCAAATTCTCCCGGATTGTACCTGAAAAAAGAACATTCTTCTGGAGTACAATACCTATGGCATCGCGCAGGTGTGTAAGGGAGTATTCACGCACATCCCGCCCGTCCACTTTCACGCTTCCCTCTGTGACATCATAGAGGCGCGGTATCAGAGAGACAAGAGTGCTTTTGGCGGAACCGGTTCCCCCGATAATTCCAACCGTCTGCCCCTTTTCAATGTGTATATTGATGTCATTCAGGACATTGCGCTTTGCTTCCTTCTTATATTTAAATGAGACATGCTCAAAATCGATGGTTCCGTGTTCGATTTTGGCTTCCGGCTCGCTCCCGTCCATTAAATCCAGCGGTTCATCAAAAACCTCGCCAATTCTCTTTGCACTGGCCAGAGAGCGGGTCAGCATCAGAAATACATTGGATATCATCGTCAGGGAATTCATAATCTGCATAACATAGCTCAGGAATCCCGTCAGTTCACCGACCTGCATTCCTCCTGTTTGAATCATCTGTCCCCCAAACCACAGAATCAGAATAATTGCCGCATACATGGTCAAAAGAAAGGACGGCATATTGAGAACGGCAAAATGGAAGGTTCTCTCGCTAGTTCTCTTCAGATTATTATTTACCTCCGCAAATTTTTCCTCCTCGTACTCCCCCCTGACGAACGCCTTTACGACGCGGATTGCCGTCAGGTTCTCCTGAACCACTCCATTGACACGATCAACCGCCTTCTGCAGCCTGCCGTACATCGGCGCCACTCTGCTGATAATCACAATCAGAATTGCCGCCAGCACAGGCATGCAGACGGCAAATACGAGCGCCAGCCGCGCATTCATATAGCAGGCCATGACAAGCCCCAATACCATCATGACCGGGCCTCGGATTATCGGCCTCATTCCTCCGACAATTGCATTCTGCATTACGGTCACATCTGTTGTGAGTCGTGTGATCATGGAAGAGGTCTCAAAATGATCCAGATTCCCGAAGGAATATTCCTGGAGTTTTTCATACTCCGCCTCACGCAGCCCCGCGCCAAACCCTCCTGCCGCCCGGGCGGAGTACCTGGCATACAAAAGGCCGGTGCCTAGTGAAATGATCGAACAAGCTGCCATCAGACCGCCTCTGGAAAAAATGTAGTTCAAATCCCGGCCGGCAACGCCCACGTCCAAGATTCCGGCCATGATCATTGGGATGATCAGTTCAAAGCTGGTTTCAATCACGACAAAGAAAATTGCCAGCGAGAAATCTAACCGGTATGGTCTAGTAAACTTTAAAATCCTTTTTAAATCCTTCATGACTCTTATGCCTCCACTGAGTTGCTGTTTAGCTGTTACGGTTCACAGAAAACGCGTTTTTCTGCGGGGCTGTGAATAGTAACGTTCTGCTATCTTGCTTCTTTACCACTCATATTTTTATAAGCCCGGCTCAAAAAATCGCCAAACTGCGCCGTCTCCTCCTCCGTAAATCCGGTCAGCATGGAAGCCTCCACCTCGTGACAGTGCCCTACCCACTTTTCCACAACTTCCCGTCCTTTCTCCGTTATCAGGATACTGCCTGCGCGGCGGTTTCCCTCCATCGTCTTGCGGACAATAAAACCGTTTTTTTCCAATGTATCCAGCAAGCGGCTTGTTGTGGCCGGCTCAATGTCACAGTGCTCCGCGACGTCCTTCTGCATACAGCCATCGTGGCCGGCCAGATACAGCAGCACCTTCGGCTGGCCCGGGGCCAGGCCAAGTTCCGCCATGAAGGGCCTCAGGCACTTCCTCTGGGCGTGAAAGGCCCGGTACAGCAGCATGTAAAATGATACTTTCATAAGTTCTTCTCCTCACTCTCCTTGTACTGCATCGCATAAATTATTAGCATTATCACTGTTAGATAGCTAACTTTATGTCTGTTTTTATTCTATTCCTGACTTAAAAAAATGTCAACCGAAAAACGTGTGAACTGCAACAGCATTCCGCCTGCCATTTTCTTATCACTATCTTTACAGGTTTTGACGCTTTTTCGACGCTTTGGAGACTATGATAAACTTAATAAAAATCTGGTAAAACAGAAACAAAAATGAAGTAACGAAAGATTATATATAACTATATTTTCCTATGTAAGAAAGCCTGCTAATAAAAAGTCAAGCACTTTTTGAAAATTTTTGTGAAGTGATTTT
>ERZ506996.180-NODE-180-length-53435-cov-13.6971_pt1 | contig 53435 bp, 40 predicted proteins | sample MGYA00512882_ERZ506996 | MGnify/ENA metagenome assembly ERZ506996 | reverse complement strand
ATTCCGGCCGGATTCCCCCTCCACAACCAACTTCCCACGGGGACGGAAGACTCAGCCATCCCCCTCACCACACCGGACATGGTCCGTTCCGGACGCGTCCTCCCAACCTCAGTTAAATCTCTATTTCTCTTCCTTCTTCCCGCCCTGCGGCAGAATCTGCATCTGAACCGTCTTATTCTTAAGCTCCGGATTGGAATTCATCTCCTGCAGTATTTTGCGTCCGCAACACTGTTTGAATTTCTTGCCGGAACCGCATGGACACGGATCATTTGGATAAATCTTTTTCGCCTCACGCTTTTTCGGCGCATTGACAGCGGTATCATCCTTGTTGGTTCCCGTCACCTTGGCCGCCGGTTCACGCTCCACCTTCTGCTCCACACGGATATGGAACAGGATGCGCACTGTATCTTCACGGATTGCGGCAGTCATGCTGTCGAACATCTCATATCCGCTCATCTTATACTCTACCAGAGGATCTCTCTGGCCATATGCCTGGAGGCCGATACCTTCACGGAGCTGATCCATATCATCAATATGAGCCATCCATTTTGCATCGATTACTTTCAGAAGAATAACACGCTCGATCTCACGGATCTGCTCTGCCTCCGGGAACTCTGCTTCCTTGGCTTCGTAAAGCTTTGTGGCAGCCTCCTTCAGCATGTGCTTTAATTCATTCTTCTTCATATCCTTCTGATCGTCTTTCAGCGCGACAGGAGGAAGCGGAATAATCGGAAGCAGCAGTGTATTCAGCTCCGTCAGATCCCATTCTTCTGTTCCCTGTTCATCAGAGATGGACATATCCACAGCATTTTCTACAATATCCGTAATCATCTTCATAATTACGGTTCTCATGCTTTCACCGTTTAATACGCGGCGGCGTTCGTCATAAATGACCTCGCGCTGTTCGTTCATAACCTCATCATATTTCAGCAGGTTTTCACGGATGCCGTAGTTGTTGTTCTCGATCTTCATCTGGGCTTTTTCAATGGCGTTTGAAAGCATCTTATGCTCTATCTGCTCATTCTCCGGAACGCCCAATGCGTTAAACATATTCATCAGCTTCTCGGAACCGAAGAGACGCATCAGATCGTCTTCCAGAGAAATGTAGAAACGGGATTCACCCGGATCTCCCTGACGTCCGGAACGCCCGCGCAGCTGATTGTCGATACGTCTGGATTCATGACGCTCGGTACCGATGATCTTGAGACCGCCGATTTCCTTCGCCTTGTCGTCCAGCTTGATATCCGTACCACGGCCGGCCATGTTGGTAGCGATGGTTACCGCGCCGTGTACACCGGCATCGGCTACAATCTCAGCCTCCATCTCATGGAATTTGGCATTCAGCACCTTGTGCGGCACGCCGCGCCTTGTCAGCATCTTGCTTAAAAGCTCGGATGTCTCGATCGTAATCGTACCCACCAGAACAGGCTGTCCCTTTTCATGGGCTGCCACAACCTCATCCACAACAGCATGGAATTTCTCTTTTTTTGTCTTATATACAGCGTCGTCGTTATCATGACGGATTACCGGCTTATTCGTCGGAATTACGATAACGTCCATCTGGTAAATATTACGGAACTCCTTCTCCTCGGTCTGAGCCGTACCGGTCATACCGGCCTTCTTTGTAAACTTATTAAAGAAGTTCTGGAATGTGATGGTTGCAAGCGTTCTGCTCTCGCGGCGGACATTTACATGCTCCTTCGCCTCGATGGCCTGATGAAGTCCGTCGGAATAGCGGCGGCCCGGCATAATACGTCCCGTAAACTCATCTACAATCAGGACCTCGTCGTCCTTCACCACATAATCCTTATCGCGGAACATCAGGTTGTTGGCGCGCAGTGCAAGAATAATATTATGCTGAATCTCCAGGTTCTGCGGATCCGCCAGGTTCTCTATATGGAAGAATTCCTCCACTTTTTTGACGCCGGCCTCTGTCAGATTGACCACCTTGTCCTTCTCATTGACAATGAAGTCGCCCGTCTCCTCAATCTCTTCACCCATGATGGCCGATATCTTTGTAAATTCGGCTGATTCCTCTCCGCGTTCCAGCTGGCGCGCCAGAATATCGCAGACTTCATATAACTTGGTGGATTTACCGCTCTGACCGGAAATGATAAGCGGTGTCCGCGCCTCGTCGATCAAGACGGAATCGACCTCATCGATGATGGCATAATCCAGATTTCTTAAAACCATCTGTTCCTTATATATAGCCATATTATCGCGGAGATAGTCAAAACCAAGTTCATTGTTGGTTACATAGGTGATGTCACAGTTATATGCCGCCCGGCGCTCGTCCGGAGTCATCGCATTTAATACCACGCCGACGGAAAGTCCCAGGAATCTGTGAACCTCTCCCATCCACTCGGCATCTCGCTTTGCCAGATAGTCGTTAACCGTAACGATAAATACGCCGTTGCCCTTCAGCGCATTCAGATAAGCCGGGGCTGTGGAAACAAGCGTCTTTCCTTCACCTGTCTTCATCTCGGCAATACGTCCCTGGTGCAGAACAATTCCGCCAATGAGCTGTACCGGATAATGCTCCATATTAAGGACACGCCTTGAGGCTTCTCTGATGGTGGCAAATGCCTCCGGCAGAATGTCATCCAATGTTTCACCCTTTTCCAGACGCTCTCTGAACTTTCTGGTATTGTCCTTCAGCTCATCGTCCGTCAGCTTTTCCATCTCCGGCTTCAAAGCAACAATCTTATCCACAATGGGATAAATCAGCTTTAGTTCACGCTCGCTGTGAGTTCCAAACATTTTCTCTATCAGATTCATGCTTTACTCTCCTATTTCTATCATTATTTCTATTATCATCATTGCAAGCTCTTCTATTCATGCCAAAACTGCATAGTTATAGTTATACAATCTTACTTATTCTAACACTAACAAGGATTTTATTCAACGACTTCATAAATTTTTTACATTTTGTCCACATCCGCGCAATAGTTTCCAGGGCATCCCAGTGACATAATTCGTCATATTATGGTAAACTTAGCAAATTGCACAAAAAACTTGTTCTATTCACCAGTTGTCCACATTATCCACACCGTTTTCGCCAAAAATGTAGAAAAGTTATGCACACCCCACCTTGTCCATTTTAAGGGAAAAAGTAGTTATACACCGAGTTATCCACATTATCCACATCTTTTTTATGTTTATCACCATCTTTCCCCATCCAAAGTTCACCAACCTGATTTTTGTGTATATCTCATAAACTTGCATATTTCGACAAAAAATACAAGGATTATCCTTGACAGGAATATCAGGTTTTATATGGGTTCCGCGCGAGTTTTAAGTAGTTTTGAAGTTACTGTTCACACGGTTGTGTTCCGCGAGGTGTTTTCGTGCGCATTTTGCACGAAAATCCCGAGTTTTACGGCGCGAAACGGCGCTTTTTGCCGTTTCTGTGCATCGCGAAGCGTGTTATTGTTCGCAGCACGCCGCTTTTTGGCGGGATGTGAACAATAACGTTTTGAAACATTATGACGCCTAAATAATTTAGACTTTTTATAAAAAATTAACAATAATTGTCTTCGCAATTTTCCTTTTGTGATTGAATTTATCAAATAAAAGTGGTATACTATAAACATCCCAAGAAAAAGGAGCGATGTATATGCGTTATAAGATTACTGGAAGAAATATTAATGTTACCCCGGGGTTAAAAGCAGCAGTAGAGGAGAAAATCGGAAAACTTGAGCGATACTTCAATCAGGACACAGAAGCAATCATTACATTAAGTGTTGAAAAAGAACGTCAGAAAATCGAAGTTACCATTCCTGTAAAAGGCACCATTATCCGTGCGGAGCAGGAAAGCAACGATATGTACGTATCCATTGATTTGGTAGAAGAAATTATCGAGCGCCAGCTTAAAAAATATAAAAACAAGATTGTTGACAAAAAACAGGCGGCTATTGCATTCTCCGATTATTTCATGAATGAAGAGTATGAATCGGATGACGAAGTAAAAATTGTTAAAGTTAAGAGATTCGCGATGAAACCGATGGATCCGGAGGAAGCTTGTGTACAGATGGAACTTCTTGGACATGCCTTCTATGTATTCCTTAATTCGGAAACCGACCAGGTGAATGTGGTTTACAAGAGGAAAGGCAATACCTACGGATTGATTGAGCCGGAATTTTAGAATTGGCCCGTTAAACCGGTATTATAAGCATAGCAGTGGGGAGAACCGATTGACGGTTCTCCCCATTTAAAATGCCGCCAAAGCAGCCACTGCTCTGTGAAATTCATGGAGCCGCAGAGGTTCGCACTGCGGCGGCACGGATTGTACTGCTAGTCCAAATCGAACAGTTCGCGCTTTACGAGACGGATCTCCGCATAGATACTGTCTTTTCTTAACTTCCCGGCCTCCGGCGTCTCTGGGCCGATTATGATTGTCATTCCATCCATATCACCGTTAAATGCCATTTCCAGCCGGTACCATTGATCACTGGCGCCGCTTCCCAGGCTTCCTTTCTGCCCCGGTTCGCCTGCAACCTTCACTACCGGAAAGCTCGAAACCGTATTTTCTTCCGGAAGTTCCCCTATTGTGTAGGCCGATTCATCAAATACCGCCACCGAAGGAAGGCCGTCTTCATTCATCTCTCCCTTCTTCCCAATTGCCAACGGTACCGTCTCATTGTCTGCGGCATTCATCTTTTGTACCCGGAACAGAAGCTCCAGCTTGTCGTCGTAAGCATCGTAATAACAGGTATAGCGGTTCGGCGCACCGGTATTTCCCGCCAGTTCAATTCCCGATACCGTTCCTCCTTCCAATACTACGGTATCATAGAAGGACGTCTCCGCCGCCTCACTGTTCAGGGCGGCGTAAACCGTATTGATGAACAGTTTCATTTCCATATCCGGAACCAGTTCATCATCAGAACCTGATTCATCCGTGTCGTCATAAAGTGAAAAGCCGGTATAATAGATTTTACCTTTTGAATATAGATAGTAATTGTTTCCGGCGTCTCTTACCGTTGTATCAAAATATTTAGATTCATCGTCAATGCCCGAACCTGCAAATGTATACCAGACCGTCACATCGTCAACTTTCCCCTTGCCAGGCTCCCGCTCTAAATCAAGCTGATAATATGGGGCATGGTTCTCTGCTATCCCAATTTTCGCTTCCGAAACTTCATTTTCAATCTTATATGGATACAGGCCAATCTGCCCCTCATTGAGCGGTTCAATATACTGTGTACGGGGTTTCACACCGATGGCAAGGTTCTGTGATATCTGTGTATTGTAAGGCGAAGTGGTATTCACCAGAGCCTCATAACTGCTGCCCGCCTTTGGTATAAATGCATATTCCAGCAAGGATCCGTTTGTAAAGCCCTGGAGCTGCTCTATCTTTGTCCACCGCCTGCTGCTTCCCTTATCTCTTTTGTCGTCCGGCTTGATATCGGTTGTCACGGCAAAACGGTCCATACCCACCGCATAGCGCAGCGATTGCGTAAAGAAGTAATTCCAGTTGTTTTTATGAGGATACAGCGCATCGCCTTTTCCGGCCACATTGTTAAGAGTATACTTTGTCTCAACGGGATTATCGCTGTCTCCGGCTACTTTTTTCTGCCATACATAACCGTAGAAATTCGTCACGTCCTCCTCGAGACGGATGGACAGGTAATCGGCGCCGTTCGACTTGAATTTATAGTAAGTATCCCCCGCGATTACGATTGGAGCCGTCTCATCCACGATATCTTTGGAAATTGCTTCGTAGCTTCCGAGAGCTGCATGGAGATCTTTGACATTAAATGTATTTTTTTTGATTGTGGTTCTCAGGGGATTCCCACCGGCATCTTCATACAGAGATCTCAGCTCCCCTTCCGTCACATAACCGTTCCTGGCATAAAAGTAGTAAATCCAGCTAAATGTTCTGTCTATCATATTCCTGAATTCGTTATAGAATTGGGCTGCGTTAACTTTTACCGGCGGGGAATTGGGATTCACTGTCTTTACCTCTTTTCCTCCTCCATTAAACCACCCGCCCCAGGTTTGCCACCCGATATACAGCTCCGAAATTTCTCTCCCGTCATCGGCTGCAGTCGGCCTCACAAGAGCCTTATAAGATCCTGCTTTTTCAGCCACCTCATGGAGACCCTCCGGATCGAGATAGACGGTCCCGTTTCCAATATTATGCTGATTGTCATTCCACTCTTTCTCATTTTTTTCCAGATAAGCTTCATACTGTTCTTTACTAATCCTGACCTTTTTGTAGTTTGGATCTGTTTCTGTCGGCTTCTCCCTCTGCCCTTCTTCAATCGTCATATTGCGGTAATAATAATCAACTTCCTCCGGGGCAAAGTAATTCTCCGAATTGACATAGGAAAATGCATCGTTTGTAAAGATAATTGGTTTTTTGAGTGTATCCGAATATTCCTTTAAAACTTTGGCCGCCTCCAGAGTATCCGTATCCGTTATATCGCCTTTCAGCTCCTGTGAAAAATCGGTTCCCACAATGATTAAATCATATGCCTTTAATTTTTCCGCAGTAATTTCCTTACCCTCACATTCTGCAGCAAAATCGCCTTCGGAAATTGTTTCAAATCCGGCATTTTCAAAGTCGATATGATACTCCCCGCCCTTTTGCTCCGCCTCATTAAACAGACGGACAAACTGTGGATTCTGTGACAGATTCTTACCTTCTGCCGTATCGGAATACGGCGTAATCTGCAGTATCTTCACGTCCTTCTTCTTTGTATCAGGATGCAGGTATCCGGTCCAGACTCCGGTGAGAGGATTATTTTTATCAAGAGTCGAAATCTGTACGCGGAACTGGCATATTTCCTCGATTGACTCAACCGGCACAGGAGAAGTATATCTGCCTTTCAGCAAGCCGCTCTCAAAGGTATAATCCCCCGGGGGCAAATCTCCGAATTTTACGGTAAACACCTGATCATTTTTAATATAATTCGTTGAATTATTTTCTTTACCCGGTTTGCCTGAGCCGTTTCCTCCGTCTCCCGCTTCATCGAAAATACCGTCGCCGTTCCGATCCACAATGATTGTCATTACCATATTCTCTGCCTGATCGCCTATGGGCAGCGTGATTTCGTAGTCAAACGTCAATGTATTCGTTCTGGCAAGCGCAGTCAGATCCGGCTTTGTCTCCGGACTCCATCCTTTCTCAGCGATTGAAGAAACAGCATTTCCGTTTTCATCCTTTATTAACCCGGTATCTTTTACCACAATTGACGGTTTATAATCTTTCATCAATGAGATTGTTTTACCTGCCGCTTCTTCAAGACCGGTACGCATTGATATCAGCCGATTATAGTAAGTTTCTTCCGGGGCTTTCGTATAATAGTCCCTCTCATCCTCCATTCCGTACAATGCGAAATATAATCTGGCATCCAAATCCAGCTCCTCTTCGTATGGCCTGGAATCCATATCGATGAAAATGAAATCGCCGATTTGTTTCCTCGCATCTACCAGGAGACGATCTGCCACAATAACCGGCTGGCCTGATTTTACGAATTCCGCCAGCTGCCGCTGCATATATGAGCTTATATCATTGCCGCTGAATCTGGCCTTGCTGACTGACTCATCGGCTCCTAATACCTGAAGCTCCAATGCCAGTTCCACATTTTTCAGGAAATAATAGTCCGGTGTTTTGGGCCACTGCTCCCTCAATCCGGGATTCCAGTACCGGCTGCTGCTGACCGTAAGAGGATAAGACCCTGTATTCAGCGAGGCGCCCTCTTTTTTCATTGCAATACCGGCATCAAATTTTGCTTTTGTCGTATAATCACCTGCCAGTAAACCGTTGAGCAGGGTCTGAGGAATTACCGCATCATCCAGGTAACCGTTATGGCGGTAAGGAATGCCGCTGCTGTAAGGGCCTCCCGCCCTGAAAAGAGAGGTGTCTTCCCCTATTAATATTAAATCATACTCCGCCGTCAAATCTACCGCCATACCATTTAATGTATTTGGCGTCACGTATGTAACGGAAATTTCGTCTTCATCCTCACCAATCGCCGTTGCGAGTTTTGACAGATTTTCCGGAATCACAAGCCAGTAATTATTGGATGGTTCGATTTCCAGTACCTTGATCCGTCCCTCTGCCGCCTCCTGGGGCGGTCCGTCCGGCGTTACCGCTCCTCCTAATAAAATCTCTTCCACATCAATCTGGTGTTTGGAGCTTTCGCCTAAGAGGACCGGAACAAACGGGTAACTGATCCATCCTTCCATATAACGGATCACATTATCCCACTTTGTTTTACCGATGTAACCTCCGTTATGCAGGAGATCATATCCGGCTTCATACTTGTCTTCAAGTTTACAAATTTGATGCTTTTCATACTTTACCCGGTAATTTTCAAACGCCTGATAATCTTCCTCCGTGATTTTTCCGGCACTGCCCTCTTTATCTCTCAGCAGCCTTGCATACTTTAATAACGCATCCCATAATTCGGAATCCATAAACTCATAAAAGTCTTCATTTGAAAGGCTGCCCATTGTCCTGAACCGTTCCAGGAATGTTTTTACATTGTCCGGCGGCGCATATTGTTCAGACGGATTATAAATAAAATATTTCAGCTTTTCAAAACTGTTTGTAAAGGTGGTACGGTCGAGCAGAACGGCATCATAAAATAACTTTTCATTCCAGGATGTTTCTCCGTTAAAGCTTCCAGTTCTGACGCCTTCTCCGTTGACAGCCGTGGTAATCATTTCTTTTATTCCGTCATCGATATAGGCTTTTCCGCTCAGCTTTGTTAAAAGCAGAATTAATTTATCAATATTTTTATCCGCATTTCCGGCTGACTTTTCGGATGCCACAATTGTCGCCTTATTGTTTGTATAGGCATGATCCAGAACAGCCAGCGCCGCATCCCATTGCATATCCATTGATTTCCAGCTATTCCCATTATCTTCCGAAATGCTGCCCTCATAGACGGCCTGGCCCCCTTTATTGGGCTCAATGACCTTTCCTTTTTCATCCTTTAATATGACTGACGGTTTATTATATTTCCAATATGCATACAGCGGATTCCGGTTATCGCCTCCGGACTGGTTGTATTTATAGGCCGACTCATTACTTTGGACTATAATAAGATCGGCTCTTTCCACGTCCTGAACCGTTATATCGCATGCGCTCTCAGACCTTACCTGAACTTTGCCTGCCCAGTCCTCCGCTTTTTTGCCGCTCTGGCAGAGAATGTTCTTCACAAAAATGTTATTGTTGGCGTACCGTCTGTTTTCTTTATCTCTCACCAGACCTGAGAATGGAAATTCAATAAAAAATGTTGCATTATTGTTTCCCCAGTCTAAGCTCCAGTAATCTTTTAACTCCTGTTCTTCCGTATAATGCCCATTGATTGCCTCGACTGTCACAGGTTCCTGTCCTTCGACCAAATACCCCCATTGTCCCTGTCCTTCGTAAGGTACTATCTCCAAAACCACAAAGGGATGTTCTTTGCTGTATCTGGTCGGATCGAGCGCGGCTTCCGCCTGCTGTCTGCGGCCTGCAATCAGCAATATCCCGCCGGCCAGCACGCAGATCACCAGTATCGCCGCCACGGCTTTCCATACAGTATGCAGTTTTTTTCCGTCCCACGGAAATCTCTTTTTCTTTTTCTGTACGCGAACTTCCATTCCTGCCTCCTGATGCGCCATCGGTTTGAATTAACATTTTTACGGCCAGTACGGACCTGTATTGGGTCATGCCCCTGTTTCGGGCCCGCCGCCTGTACCGGTTTCTCCATTCCACCATAAAACCGCTATCCTATTACGGGGCGCGGCACTGGTTGTCACAAAATAGCTTTTACTGTCCAGATATTGGAAAGTCAGAGCAAAATTCACACTTATTTTCCCATCTGTTTTGTAGAATCCATCGTCTTCATTAATCCGCTCATTTTCCGTCAATTCAGGGAAAATTGTAAAATCAAGCTTCTTTACTTTATCGCTGATCAGATATTCCCGGCCATTACCTGCATTTTCTTCTAATGCTGCCCTGACCGTCTCCAAAGACAGGACTCCAGGATTTCCCGATATTTTATCCCCTGTCCCGTCATGGCTCTCTCCGCCTGCGATGTCCGGGCCGGAATTAATGTCTTGTTCGGCCTTAAAGCCGCTGTTTTGATACAGACAGCCGGTCTCCTTGTTGAACCAGAATATCTCACCAGAGTATACATTCTTTCCGGCTTCCGTTTTCACCTCACCGGTAAACAGATAGCTTCCGCGTTCCCCTTCATTCAGATATAATGAACCGGCTCCCATGATCGCATTGCTGATTTTCCGGCTGACTGCCTGGCTCTCAGTCTGGATATTGGAGTAAGACGCCGTAGAACGGTAGAGGCGGGTGGAACTGCTAAACAGTGATGTTATCATAAGACCCACCACTGCCAAAACTGAAATACCGACCAGTAATTCAATTAGTGAAAAGCCTCCGTTTCCGGACTCTGTAAATGAATTTAATGAATTCGGCTCTTTGCTTTTTCTTTCCACGCGTCTTCCTCCTTTCCGCCTGATTTTTGTCTTTTCATCGCGCCGCACCGCACTACTCGGTATTTTCGCAAGAAACAGCGAAAACGCCTCGCGGAATACATCATGGCTGAACGGTTACAGATTTTTCCCTACTTCACATTGCTGATATCGACCCGGCCATTTTCTTTATAAACTGTAATGGTTCTGGTACGTCCCACGCCGGTGATCTTAAGAGTGCCCGCTCCCTCCATGCAGGAGCCTGTATCCCGGTCGAACCGCCATGCATGAATCAGCTTCCCCTTCTCCAGGCTGCCCTCTCCGGTTCCGGCGCCGTCTGAAACGTTCCCTTCACTGTCAGGATCGCCGCTTCCGGACACCCATTCATAATCAACCGCGCCGGCATGCCCCAGTCTGACTTTCTCTGACCGGCTCTCCCAATATACGCCGCCTGACTCCCCGGATGCCTTTTCCTCGCTCTCCAGTATACAGTAATATTCTTTTTCCTTCAGATAAAGTCCCAGCCGCCACTTGCCCGCCTTAGACATGGAGGCCGTCCGGGCCATCAAAATCTCATTGCCGAGAGCAGCCGCATACTTCTCTGTTTCCTTTCTTCTTGCTGAATCGCTTCCCAGAAAAATCATGCCGCTGAGAACAAGCAGAATGGTCATGGCAATAATTAGCTCTATCAGCGAAAAACCGCTGTTGGTATTGTCTTTCATCATTTGCCGCCTCCCCGCTCACGTCCGGAACGGCTCCAGTTCTCTCTCGTAACAAAGTCTTCATAGTCGTTCAGCACAGTGGAGGCCGGATCGCTGTAATCATAAAAATATTTTGCAGTCTCTTCTCTGTCCAGAATGGGTTCATAAGTCTGCCCATCGGCGGTCAGCCTTGCGCTGCCCGTAACAGATATCTGACCTGCCGCCATAAACAGGCCGTTAAACGCTCCCTCTCCTCCAATCTCAATATCTTTTGCCGATACAACCAGCCCTCCGTCCATAGAAAAAGTTCTCCCCAGCGTTGTGACTGACGCGCTGTCCCCACCGGCCCCCAGCTCTACATGAACCGAGTCCCCGCTCAGCAGTACACAGCATCCGTTTTCTTTGATATAGACCGGTTCTCCTATTAGTTTTTTCACTTCATCAATTTTAACATAATTTCCAATCGGCAGTATCGATGAAATTCCCATGGCAGCTTCTCCGGCACGCCCTCCGACACGGTCTGTCTCCGCCAGATTGTCCTGTATATTTTTAAAAGAGGCATTCAGATTTCCAATCAGGTTCACCCATTCAAGTTTACTGCCGACACCGTCCTCCCCCTTCTTAAGGAGCTGAAAAAGATGTTCATCCTCCCCTTTATCCCCGGCTACCTGATATAGGGCGCCTGATGTATGAATCTGCTGGGACCCGCTGCCTTTAATATATATTCCGCTGCCGTCACCGCCGGCTGTCCCGCCGCTTTTCCCCATACGGCTTTTCTCCAGCAGATCGTCAAAAGATGAAGCGTTTTTATCCAGATAATTGACAAAATAGTCCCTTCTCTCACTTTCCGAATCAAAATTATAATAGATATAAATCTTTCCATTTAAAATTACCGGGACAACCGGGGAGTCCTGTGTTCCGGGTCCTGTAACTGTAATTTCTTTATCCGAATCGCTTTCTGCCTGGGGATTGTCTATCCGTATCTGATACTCCGCCTTCTTCCCGCCCATTTCCTCGGGAAGCTCGACCTGAAGCGCCAGTGTATAGCCATCCGCCTCATCGGGCAAGAGTACCGGGTTGGAACCGGCAGCCTGTGTATTTCCATTCCATGCCAGGCGAATGGATGTCTCCGGTATCAAATACATCGTCTGAGTGGCCTTAACGGCCAGTGATTCTCCCATCGGGTAAACGTACTGCCCGTTAGTAATCGTATCGTCAAATCTCATATAGGCCCGGCCGGCCAGTATCAGGGAGTCAAGGCCCGTCAAATCAAGACTGCTTCCCCTGTCATTTATAATAACCGCGCTGCTTTTATTCGGTGTTTCCTGTTCCAGCGCGCTGCTGTCCCCTTCGTTTCCGTAGCCGTAATAAGAGCCTTTCAGGGTAACATTATTCTTATCGCCCTTCAGGGTCAAATCATCCTTGACAAATATGTCGGCATCCTCAGCAGTCAGGGTGGATGAGGCGTTAAGCTCAATCCCGTCTGCCCAGACGCGGCTCTTCGCCCCGGTATTCACAGCAGGGAAAATTGTAAGCTCCGCACGGTTGTCAGCCGTTATATTTCCCTTTGCCGCAATTAACCGGCCCGCCGCGTCAAGCTCGCTGTGGAATACCGTAATTGAATTGCCGTATATGTTTCCGGTAAACTCATTCACTGTTCTGCTTGTGCCGTTCTGGTTTACTTTTATATCCCCATTCGCCGCCAGGACATAGTCAAGCAGTGCATCGCCTTCATTCATGAACCTTACATAGGGCGCCCGTATTCTTAAATCCACGGTGACTGCCGACTCAATTCCGGTATCCGGATTTGTATAAATCAGACAGAAGCCTTTCAGGGTGATACCGCTGTAGCTGTCCCGCGGACCGGGGACGGACAGAGGCGCCGCATTGCCGGAGCCGGTCATCGCAAGCTCTTCCCCTTCCGGCATAACCTGTTTCTCCATGATAATTGAATCGATAAAAACCTCCAGTTTCTGTTTCTGTATCGTATCCGAAAAAGAGGCCAGTTTCTCAGCCGCATTTTTAAGATTTTCCTCATTGTTTTCATCAGTGAGAGGAAGTGATAATCCCAAAGCGTTTTCGCCTGTCAGTTCCTTCATAAAACCGGCTCTCAGCCAGGCGTTCGCCTCATCGTTTGTTCTGTAGCCATCTTTATAAAGCTTCTCCATCACGCCAAGATAGTTTTCTTTCAGGATGTCACTCGCCATTCTTCCTGTCTGCGCATAAATCTCATCGAGCGCTGTCTCCAGATAGTAAAAATTCTTGTCTGATTTCCGGTTCAAATCTCTCATTCTGACATTCAAAAGCGCGGAGCTTAAAGCCATAATCCCCAATATGGCAATCAGAGAAAGGACAGTCAGCGCCAGAATCATGGCGGAACCTGAATTATTCAGTTTTTTCTTCTCCGGCAACTGGTTTCTAACTCGTCTCATTCCGGAACCTCCTGTCTCTTTTACTGCCGTAATTCTGCCGGCCGCACCACTTTTCTATCACTCTTACTCTGATTTTGTTGAATCCAGTTTCAATATTTCCCGGCCCCTGCCGGGTTCTGCGCCTGTTCCCTCTGTCCCGCTGTAATCGGCTTCGTAAACAGTCACAGTCAAATGATATAGCCTGTTTTCGGGTTCGTGGTAGGATATCGGTTCATTTTCCTCACCGATATTCGTATAAATCAACATCCCGCTGTTTTCAGATGACTCGATCTTTATCTTCTCATCCCCGGCTTGCTCATATGCGCCGGGACTGCCTGCTACCAAAAAGAATTCTATCGGTTCCTCCAGGTCATAGCTTATAAAAATTCTGTCGAAGCCGGGAAAACCGGATTCTTCGCCGGCCGCTTCCGGAGCAATGCTTTTTTCTCCGCTGCCGTTCTCCCTCACTTCAGTCCTAATGTATTTAATATCCTTATCCGGAAGAAAAAGATAGAACCGGTTGGAAGGCCGGCCGTTGTCCTCTCTGACAATGTTTCTCTTCACTGTTGCCAGGCTTGCCACGATTGAAACATCCGGATCCGGATGACCCTCATTATCCGCTTCCACCGTATATACTGCTTCCGCCTGAACGGTCAAAACTCCGCTGTCATCTGCCTCTCCTTCATGGCCGCCGGCCGTCTCTAAAATATGTACCCGCAAATATCGTTCCACTTCGCTTTCGCTGTAGCTGTCCCCGCCGGAACTCTCCCCGGCGCCGTCCCCTGTCACGCCGTCTGATGCATCCAGCCCCTCACCCGTCTCCTCTTCCTCGTTCACCTTCATCAGAAGCTGCGAGGTCAAGAGCTCATCCTCTTTCATCAGTGTCTGCGGATCGATTACCGCATTCTGAAAGCTGCTTACATCGGCAATATTCGGCATCTCATAGCGATTGATAGAGTATGAACGATTCATCTCCTCATCTTCCCGGCTGTACTTTCCAAAATCAGCTTCTGCGCTGATGATATAGGACGCTCTCCCGTCCCCCGACGGATTATGTCCGTATTCGGCTGTAAGACGGTAGCCCTGTCTTTGTCCGGTCTCTGAAGCGCCATCCTGTCCTCCGCCTTCTCCACCGCCGGCTTCCCTTCCGGCTCCTTCCTCTTCCAGGCGCTCGATTCGATACATCGTATTCCCTATCATAATCCGGCCACCGGCTGTACCTTCACCCTCTGCCAGAAACTTCTCCAATTCCTCAAACGGATACCCTTTCAGTTCCTCCATCGTCCGCTTCGCCGCATCCAGCAGCAATTCGTCTTTCCTGGCCTTGGTATTCATCCTTCTGCTTACTACAAACGACTGAAGGAGCACGCCTGCCATGATAGAAAGAACAGCAAGCGCGATTAACAGTTCAATCAGCGTAAATCCTCCGTCCTTTTTCTCCATGGCAGCCGTGCTCCTTTCCATAAACGGCCTGACACCAGACCGTTCCGCTCCTATCACAATCCCTGCTGTTAAAGTGTTCCGTCACTTCAGTATCTCCACATCACCTGTCCGGCTTTCGACCACGAATCTGGGCCTTGCGTCATCATCGCCGGTCACGGCAATCCGCATCTTTTTCGAAGTCCGGTTCTCAATCCGGACTTTTACCTGGCTCAGATCCGTGCCGCCCATTCTGGGAGAGCTGAGTACATAGATGTCAATCGTGTCTCCCTTCGTGTAAAGCACGCGGGGACGTCCGTTTTCACCCAGCGTATAAGTGATACTGCTGTTTTCCCCGTTTTCTTCTGCTTTTATGGTCAATGTCTCCTCTTCATTCTTGTCAGATATTATCTTCTCGCTGTCATCCGGGCCTGCCACGACCTTGGCATTCACATCCGATGCAGACGGGAACAGCATGATATAACAGTCGTAATCGCTCTTTATCGCCTCGATCTGTTCCACCGTGCCGCCATTATAGGATAGAGCCGTACCGGAGCGGAAAATATTGTCCGTACCGATTGGCACCGTAATCTTTGGTTCTTCAAATATCCGGTCTTCCCCACGCACTGCATACTGGTACATTGTTACTGTTGCATCCACCACATTCGTTTCCTGGTTATAGGAAGCCGTAATCTGGGGGATCGTATTTTTATCCTGATAGGAGAATACGTAGTCCAGTAAATCTTTCCACTTCCCATACTCCAGACTGACCGGAATCTGCAAGGTACTCATTACCAGCGTATACGGCATAATATTTCCCTGTTCTGTGGTCTGAAATTGATAGATTTCGGCCGGATCCGTGTAGGAGACGGATACCACCTGAGTATCGAACCGTTCTTCCAGCCCCGTCACAAACATAATCTGCTGCACCTGTGAGATGTTCCCCGGATACCTGCCGAGCATCAGTGTATAAGCCTCGTTATAATCCTTTGTCTTTTGAATATACTCATCCTTTTGCTGAAGAATCCGGATACGCTCATCGTATTCCTGCCGGAGCTCTTCCTTCCTGGCCGTCATTTCCTCTGTCTTTTTCTCAATATTCTTTGCTCCCAGGAACCATGAGGCGGCAACAATCCCTATGGACAGTACGAGAAAAATCAGCTCCTTGTCTCTCGAAGTTATCTTCATGATGCCGTCCCCCCGCTTTCTAAACCTTTTGCGGAAGCCGGACCGCTCCCCTCCGCTGCCGCCCCTGCCGGAATATCGGCATTTGTATTATCAGGTACAGTAACCGGCGCCGGTTCCGGCCCGGTCCCTCCATTTTCCGCCCCCGGATTTGCCGTCCCCGAATTTACCTCACCCGAATTTGCCTCACCTGGATTTGCCTCACCTGGATTTGCTGCAGGCGCATCAGGCACTTGTCCCCCAGGAGTCTGCTCCGTCACAGGCACGGCCGCTGCATCAGCCTCGCCAGCCGGAGCCACCGCAGCAGCATTTACCTGAGCTGCCAATTGTGTCTGTCCGGATTCCTGCCAGCCTACTTCTATATACGCACTTTGGACATTATTCTTCTCCAAAACTTCGTTTTCCGTACCGGCTGCATCCGTATCATCGCCGCCGGTTCCGTCTTCTTCCACGCCTTCATCCGGCGCCCATATTTCACTGTATTCATCCGGCATCATGTTCTCCAATGTCTCTTCCTTTGTTCCCGGATTCAAGATGGAATCCTGATTGATCAGAGTACAGGTCAGGGAAAATGCAACCGTTTCCTGATTTCCTTCAAATACGCTTGAAAGTGCGCTGACCTTCACCTCGGATACATTGGCAATCATACCTAGCTGCTGAATCAGCTTCGCCACCGTCTTCTTCCCCTGGGCCAGTGCCGAGAAGCTCACCTGACCCTCGCTGCAGCTAAAGCTTTGAATCGAAATATTGCTTGGACGAAGCTGCTCAAATATATCAATAAAGTTCGAAAGACTCTCGTTATTGGTTCTTACCAGAGACTGAACCTGCACAACGTCGGAATAACGCGTCTGAGCCTGTCTGTAGTTATCCAGTATCGGTTTTACGTCCTCCACCGTCAGTAATTTATTCTGTAGATCAATGGTTTCCATTGCCTCATTGAAGAAATTGGTTGCCGGAACAGTGACAATTACAACCGACGCGAACAATGCCAGCAGAATCATAACACGGTAAGCCTTGGCCTCCAGCTTCCGCCTGATATCCTGCTCCAGTTGTTTCGGTATCAGATCCACCGGGTCCACAACAGCCCCGATATTATCCATATATCTGAGGACTTCCTTCATGGAAAGTCCTGCACTCTCTTTTACCGACACTTGTTTCAGCGCCGTGATACGTTCAACCGGCAGATTCAGCTGTTTGTCAAACAGCTCATCCAAACCGGAGATGCGTGAGCCGTCCCCGATTATGTAAACAAGCTCCAGAGGATGGTCCGCATTACGGCCTGTATAATATTCAATTACCCGTTTGATGTTGCTGACCAGATAATAAAGAGTGTCTGTCAGTTCATCCCCATCATCGAAATTGTCGTGGATTAACTGCCTGCGCTCCAATTGTTCCAGAGCCTCCTCCTGGCTGCAGTTCTTCTTATCCATAATGGATTGAAGGAGTGAAATGCTTCCAAAATCCACATGACGCTGGAGTACCATAACCGTCTCATTATAAATTGTCAGAACCGTATGCTCCTCATCCAGCTGGATTACAAGGCATGGCTCATCGCCAATTTGATTCGAGGTCAACTGGAAAACACTGTTGCCGATATAATCAACTGAGATAAGCTTCAGGTGTGCAAGCTTGGCGGCATCATAATAAGACTGTACCATTTCGTTCGGTACCGCCACCACCATCAGACGCAGCTTCGAGCGACTCCTGCCGATTCCCGGCTTTTTCCTCTTCGCTTTCTTTCTCTCCTGCGTCTCTTCGTCCTCGTCCCCGTTTTCTGTCTCGTCCTCCAGGATTCTCGATATTGTAAAATAAGAGAGTACGTAATCCGTCAGCTCCACCGGAAAATACTCCGGTGCATTCACCTTCAGGGCTGTTTTGAGTTTCTCCTCCTTCATCTCCGGAAGCACTACTTCCCTGCTCATAATCCGATCAGAGGGAAGTGAGAAGACAACCTTCTTTGTCTTGATATTGGCATATTTCAAAGTGGCGTTAAGATACTCGGCAAAGCCGCGCACATCCACGATTAATCCGCCTGAAACAAGGCTCTCCGGCACTTCTTTGGTCAGCAGCCTGTATACCGAAACACCTCGCCTGCCGTTGGATAACTCTGCAATTCTTATGTGGTTGTCAGTCAATACGATTGATAGCAGCTTGCCCATAAGTTGTCCTTTCACCTGTTGTTCTATTCGTTACTGTTCACACGGTTGCGTTCCGCGGGGTGTTTTCGTACGCATTTTGCACGAAAATCCCGAGTTTCACGGCGCGGCGCGATGAAAAGTAAACTTTCCACCACAATCAACGGCGTTTTTTGCCGTTTCTGTGCATCGAGAAGCGTGTTATTGTTCACAGCACGCCGCTTTTTTAGCAGTATGTGAACAGTATCTTTTATTCTGAACATGTCTGCCTCGGCAGAGCATGATTCTTTTCACTGTTAAACCGGTTACGCATTATTATGACTCAGCCTGAAACCGGATGCTAAAATTGATTGATATACCATTGTATCAGTTCCTGCCCCCACATCATGGAAAACCATATTCCTGCGGACAGGTAAGGGCCAAATGCCAGCATGCGCTCTTTTCCCTGTATCTTCATCAGAACCAGATGAATCACAGAACCTAGAATACATCCGCACGCAAAAGCCAGGATGACATTTTGCCATCCCAGAAGAAGACCGGCCGCCGCCATCAGCTTCACATCTCCGCCTCCCATGGCTCTGCCTTTGCTGAGAAGCAGAATCAGAAGAAGCAGGCCGCTGACGCAGATAAGCCCTATCATATATGTAAGCCAGTCCTGCCTGTTAAACCACAGGTTTACCAGACCGGCTGTTCCTATTACAATATTACATCCCACCGGAATCTCAAACGTACGCCAGTCAATGACGCTTAGTACCAGAAGGGAGGAAGCTGCAATTGCATAACAGATTCCCGTCACTGTAAAACCGTTTTTATAAATTAATCCCACCCATAAGAGGCCGTTGGCCAGCTCAATAAGCGGGTATTGAACCGATATTTTCTCTCCGCATTTTCTGCACCGTCCCCGCAGGAATATCCAGCTGAATATGGGGATTAAGTCGTACCACGCCAGCTTGTACCCGCAGTTCATGCAGTGGGAATTGGTGTGGACGATGTCCTCGCCGCGTGGTATGCGGTAGATGCAGACGTTGAGGAAGCTGCCGATGGTGATGGCGAAGAGAAATGTATATATGAATATAAAGCTATGCTCATCAATCATTATGGTTATATTATCCCATCTAACTATTTTTCTATAAAAATGGTACTTTATGCTATCTCCATCAGCCTAAAATTATATATGCAAACAATCATTTCTTACCTATAAAGTTTACATTAAATTTTCGTACAGATAAGGAATTACATATGCATATGTATATGTAATTCCTTTTAATTATTTATCCAAAAACAAATATTCTGGAAACCTACTCCGAAGCTTCATCTACATCTAAATCAGCACCTATTGTTTGTAATCCTTTTAAAAGCTTTTCATCATCATTACCACAATAAACCATGATTTCATATCCACCAACCGTGAAAACTTTATCACTTCCTGTGCCAACTCCAACCTCTTTACCACCCTCATATTTAATTGCAAAGCATACTTGACCATTTTTAGCTAACTTCGACTTTAAGTTAAGATCTGCATTTCCTAGAAGACTTGCAATTTCAACGCCCAATTTTGTTTTAGTTGTTTCATTAACAAAATCAGATACTTTAAATGTGTGTACCACTTCATCATCAACCTGCTCTACCATATAATCATAAGCGCCTTCATTTGCCAAAGCCGCCTGTAAGGATGAATACACTGTATCCATAGCCTGCACGTCCTTCGCTTCCCTGGACTTCTCAATATACTTCATAAACTGCGGTGCCAGCAGTCCTGTCAGAATGATCAGTATCGCAATCGCGATGATCAATTCAATCAGTGAAAAACCTTTGTTATTCTTTTTCTTGTTCATTCCAATCTCCTTCTTTCTTTAAGATTTCTCTTAGTTTTATATATGTAACTCCGCCATGTCGGGCGCACGACGTGAGTTAAATATCTCTTAAGTCCTCCGCGTACCTCACGCCAGTCTACAGATTATCCACACTGCTGTACAGCGTAAGCATCGGAGTAAATACGGCCGCAATAATTGCGATTACAATTACAGCCATAAAGATAATGACCAGCGGTTCCAGCGCGGCGGCAGCCTGTTCGGTTGCAGCGGTCACCTCTTCCTCATAATACTCCGCCACCTTATCAAGCATCGTGTCTAATCCGCCTGTCTCCTCACCGATTCCCACCATATGATAAACCATGGAGGGAAAGACGCCGCTTTCCTGCAATGGAACCGAAAGCTGGATTCCTCTTGCCACCTGTTCGCGTGCGTCGCTGATTGCCAGCCGGTAAACCGTGTTATCCATCGTGTTTGCCGTAATTTCCAGCGCTTCTATAATTGGCACGCCTGCACTGAGCAGCGTACTCAGGTTCCTTGAAAACTGGGCGCAGGCTGTCTTTTTCTTCAGCTTTCCGACAAGCGGTATCCGAAGAACGAGATTGGAATAGACGTAATCTCCCGATTCCGTGCTTCCATAGGCCCTCAGCCCCATGACAATGGCAAAAATGCCAATCAATATAATATACCAGTATCTGGTCATAAAATTACTCAGTCCGACCACTGCCCTTGTAATCGCAGGCAGTTCTGCATCCATATCCACAAACATATCGGAATACATCGGCACTATGTATACAAGCATGACGATTATGACAATCACAGCCACGATCGACAGGATAATCGGGTAAATCATGGCCTTCTTGATTATATTCTGGAGTTTGGCCGTCTTCTCATAATGCGCCGCCATCCGTTCAAATGACAATGACAGCTTTCCTGCCTCCTCACCGGCCTGAACCAGGTTGACGAACATCGGAGGGAAAACTTTTTCATGGTGTCTCATGCTCCCGGCCAGCGTATCCCCCTTTTCAACAGAGGCCCTGGTTTCCCGGATTGCTTCTTTTAATAATTTATTGACCGTCTGCTCTTCCAGCATCTCCATAGCACGTACGATACTGATACCGGATTCCGTCAGCGTGACGAACTGGCGGCAGAAGACGCTCATATCTCTGGGCCTGACTCCCGGATTCAGAAACGGAAGTTCAAACTCTTTATCCCATATGCTGGGAGCATCAATGGAAATCACGGTATTGCCGTCGTTTTTCAGTACCGCCATCGCGTGGGGCCTGTCTGACGCTGTGATGATTCCCTTTTTTTCTTTCCCGGCCGGGGTAATAACATGGTAACGGTAATTAGCCATTCCGCTCGTCTCCTTAATATAACAGGCGTTTTTCTATCGACACCGGATCCACCGCATAGTCTACCAGCATCTTTCGTGTGATAATGCCTGCCCTGTATTTTTCCAGAAGGGCGTCGTCCATCGTAATCATCCCGGCTTTCCTGTTTGTCTGGATGATACTTGGGATCTGATAGGTTTTACCGTCCCGGATCAGGCTGCGGACCGCCGTATTCACATGCATTACCTCAAATACTCCGGTTCTTCCGCTCCCGTCTGCCTTCGGCAGCAGCCTCTGTGAAATGACAGCCTCCATAACCATGGAGAGCTGGACCCTGATCTGGTCTTTCTGCTCAGCCGGAAAAACATCTATAATTCGGTCAATCGTAGACGCTGCGCCTATCGTATGCAGCGTGGAAAAAACGAGATGGCCCGTCTCCGCAGCCGTGATGGCCGTGCTGATTGTCTCCAGATCCCTCATCTCACCTACCAGAATGACATCCGGATCCTCCCTCAGGGCAGCGCGCAGGGCGGCCGCATAGCTTCTCGTGTCAAGTCCTATCTCCCTCTGGTTTACCAGGGATTTGCTGTGGCGGTAAAGATATTCAATCGGATCCTCCAGCGTAATAATATGGTTTCTCCTTGTCTCATTAATCCGCTGTATCAGTGACGCAAGCGTCGTGGATTTACCGCTTCCTGTAGGCCCTGTCACCAGTACAAGTCCGCTGTTCTTCTGGTACAGGTCAATAACGGACTGGGGCAGTCCCAGGGATTCGGGGGTGGGTACCTCTGTACTCACCAGACGGAATGCTGCTGCAACTGTTCCCCTCTGGCGGAAGGCATTAACCCTGAACCGGCCCAGTGCCGGGATTCCAAAGGAGAAATCCACCTCCCCCTTATCTTCAAACAGGCTTTTCTGCCGTTCTCCCATGATACTTTCAACAAGCTCCTGCGTATCATCCCCCATCAGTCTCGGGCAGTTTTCCATCGCAATCAGCGCTCCGTTGACACGCACCTGGGGCGGCACTCCTACTGTTATGTGAAGGTCGGAGGCGTTCAGCTTCTTCGCCTCCCCCAAAAGTTCTGTCAGATCCATCTGTTAGTCCTCCTCGCTGGCAATCTTTTTCATCTCCTCCAAGGAGGTAACGCCTTCCCTCACCAGTCTGACTGCGCTTCCCCTCAGAGTAATCATACCTTCTCTCTGTGCAATCTCCTTCACCTTGGATGAAGGCTGCATCTTTGTGATTGCCCATCGAAGTTCCGGTGTTACAGGCATCATCTCGTAGACGGCAGTCCGTCCGAAATATCCTGTCTGGCTGCAAAGCTGGCAGCCGGCCGGTTCATAGATGGTCAGGACTTCGTCCTGGTTCACTCCCAGCTCTTCCTTTTCCTGCGCGGTCGCCTCTCTGCCCCTCTTACAGCGGCAGAGTTTTCTTACAAGACGCTGGGCCACCACGCCCACCAGGGCATCGGCCATAAGATACGGCTCGATTCCCATGTTCAGCAGCCTGGCAATACTGGCGGAAGTGCTGTTGGTATGTAAAGTACTGGCCACAAGATGGCCGGTAATCGATGCCTGAACCGCAATCTCCGCGGTTTCGGGATCTCGTATTTCTCCAATCATTATAATATCCGGATCCTGACGCAGAATAGAGCGCAGAGCCGACGCAAAGGTCATATCCGCTTTCGGATTCACCTGAATCTGGTTTACTCCGTCAATATTCGCCTCCACCGGATCTTCTACCGTAACAATATTCACCGTCTCACGGTTGAGTTCACTGAGTGCTGTATAAAGTGTCGTGGATTTACCGCTTCCCGTAGGGCCGGTCACAAGAATAATCCCATGAGGATGGGCCAGCATCTGATCAAAACGCTTCATATCGTCGTCGCTCAGTCCCAGTTCTCTTTTATCCCTTGTCAGTTTCTCCTTATTAGTCAGACGCATAACGATCTTTTCGCCGTACACAGTCGGAATGGAGGAAACACGGACATCGTATTCCACATGGTCTATGTCCATCGTGGTACGGCCGTCCTGCGGTTTTCTCTTCTCCGATATGTCCATGCCGGAAATAATCTTCAGCCTGGCAATAATTGCCGTGTAAATCGACATATCATAGCTCATGGCCTCCACCAGGTTTCCGTCGATACGGAACCGGATCCGGATTCCATCCCTCATCGGCTCAAAGTGGATGTCGCTGGCTCTCTGGCGCACGGCCTGCTCGATGATGGAGCGTACCATCACGACAATCGGGGACGACTCCGTCAGGGAGACTTCGCCTCTTGCGGCGTCACGCGCCGCCTCATCTCTTCCCTGTTCTTTTTTATATTGATCCGCAACCGCGATCACCGACTGGCGTCCAAAATACCGGTCGATTTGAAAGGCAATCTGGCTGCTTGTGCTGAGAACCGGGATAATCTTGAAATTCGTGATAATGGCAATGTCATCTATTGCCATAAAATCCATCGGATCAGACATGGCTACCCGCATCATATTGGGATTGTCTTTGTCAAAACCAATGGGGATCAGGCTGTATTTCTTTGCAACCGTCTCGTTTATCGTATAGACGGCGGCTTCGTCCAGCTTCATATTGCGCAGCTCCACATACTCGATATGAAGCTGATCACACAGTATCTTCACAATCGCCCGCTCCGAGACATAGCCAAGGCTGATCAGCGTCTCTCCAAGCTTTGTCCCCCGCTGCCTCTGTTCCTTCAGCGCACGCATCAGCTGCTCTTCCGTAATAAGGCCTTTTTGAACCAGTAAATCACCAAGGCGTATTCTTTTATTTGTAGCCACGTTCTTTCCTCCCTCCTGCATGATTTGTCCGTCCGGCGCGTCTGGCATACTCCTGCCCATCCTGCGCCGCTGTCAAAAAAAGACCTTACTCGACGCGCAAATAAAGTCCCGGGCTCATGTCAGGCATCCGTGTTGATATCCCGCCAAACCATCTATATCCAAGGTTTTACACCTATATAATTACACTATACCTGTTAGTATCTAAAATACCATATTTATAGGAAAAAGTCCACATTCAGACCGTTTAAATCTTATAAAAAACTTCATAAAAATTCATTTTTTCGTTAGAAATTTCATATATTGGTAAATATCTCCTTTATTTCATTTTGTTCATGGATCACTGACAGGGCGTCTGCATAGGCAGCCGCCCCGTCACTTGAGCCATAACCCGTTTATTCCTCTTTCGCCCATCCATAAGCACATTTAACCGCTTTATTCCAGCCGCGTATCCTGTTTTCCCTATCCTCCATACAAATCTCCGGTTCAAACACACGGTCAATGGCCCAGTTTCTGAGTACGTCTTCTTTACTCTCCCAATATCCCACTGCCAGTCCCGCAAGATAAGCGGCGCCCATAGCCGTAGTCTCCACACACTGCGGACGGCGCACCGGGGCCTGGATGATATCGGACTGCATCTGCATCAGCAGGTTATTGGCGCTGGCGCCGCCGTCCACTTTCAGGGATGTTAAGGCAATACCGGAATCAGCCTTCATTGCCTGAAGGACGTCATTGGTCTGAAACGCAAGGGATTCCAGTGTGGCTCTGATAATGTGGTATTTATTCACACCGCGTGTGATGCCGACAACTGTACCCCGGGCATATTGATCCCAATGGGGCGCTCCCAGACCTGTAAAGGCCGGAACCACATAACAGCCGTTGGTATCCTTTACCTTGCCCGCCATATATTCGGAATCAGCCGATGAATCAATCAGCCTCATTTCATCGCGCAGCCACTGGATAGCGGCTCCGGCCACGAAAATAGAGCCCTCCAGCGCATAATTCACTTTGCCGTCAATTCCCCACGCAATGGTCGTCACCAGGCCATTCTTCGAATAAACCGGCTGCTCCCCTGTATTCATCAGTAAAAAACAGCCCGTCCCATATGTATTCTTGGCTTCCCCCGCATGAAAGCAGGTCTGGCCGAACAGCGCGGCCTGCTGATCCCCGGCTGCCCCTGATATCGGAATCGGACCGCCGAAGAACTGGTGATCCGCCTCCCCGTATACGGAACTGGAAGGTTTTACTTCCGCCAGCATGCATTTCGGAATATTCAGTTCTTCCAGAATCTCGGCGTCCCACTGCAGCGTCCTGATATTAAACAGCATGGTTCTCGACGCATTGGAGTAATCCGTTACATGTACCGCTCCCCGTGTCAGCTTCCAAATCAGCCAGGTTTCCACCGTTCCGAAGAGAAGCTCTCCGCGCTCCGCTCTCTCTCTGGCTCCCTCGACATGATCCAGTATCCATTTGAGCTTCGTTCCTGAAAAATAAGCGTCGATGACAAGTCCCGTCTTTTCACGGAATTTGTCTGTCAGTCCTTTTTCTTTCAGGGAATCACAGTATTCGGAGGTTCTCCGGCATTGCCATACGATGGCATGGTAGACCGGTTCCCCTGTAATTTTATCCCATACAATGGTCGTCTCTCTCTGGTTTGTGATACCGATAGCCGCAATATCGGCAGCCTCCGCCCCAATCTTTGACATGGCTTCCACCGCCACGCCGAGCTGGGTTGACCAGATCTCGTTGGCGTCATGCTCCACCCAGCCGGGCTGCGGAAAATACTGGCGGAACTCCTTCTGGGCCGAGCTGCAGATCTCCCCTCTTTCATTAAAAAGTATACACCTGTTGCTGGTTGTACCGGCGTCCAGCGCCATAACATAATTTGCCATAAAATGAATCCTCCCCGTATTTTCTTTCCGAAGCGGACGATCCGATCACATCAGATAAACCAGGTCTTCTGATTGGTGGAAGATATAGCCGTAGCCCCGGCTTCAATTGCCCCGATAATATCGGCTTTATCGGCAATCAGCCCTCCCGCAATAACGGGACATGAAACGAGCTTCGACACCTTGGTGATAATCTTCGGCATCAGGCCGGGAAGAATCTCCACCACATCGGGCTGTACGGTATGATACTGTTTCCTGATATTATCGAAGGCCATGGAATCAATGACAAAGAAACGGAACACCGTAACGAGTCCCAGCTCCTTTGCCCGTTTCACGATAGCCATCTTGGTGGAAATGATTCCGTCAGCCAGCGTCTCCTGCTTAATGTAATCCACCGCCACTTCTTTGCCGGAAAGTCCCGCGATTAAATCAATATGTACCATCGCCAGCTTTCCTGCGTCTTTTATCTTTTTCACCATCTGGGGGATTCTTATCAAATCCCCGTAAAGTATAAATACAATCTGACTTTCCGACTCAAGACATTTTTCCAGTCCCTCATCATCTTTGACCGCCGCTATAACCGGACAATCAATTAATATATCATGAAATGCACTCCGCATTATGTCCCCTCCGCTCTCTTTATCTTCCGACTGCCTGTGTAATTTAAGAAAAGAGCAGTGTGATCGGCAGTGATTCCCACTGTCAATAACCGGCTCCTTTCTCCTGATAATATTCATAACAGTTCAGCCATGATGCATTACGCTCGGCGGTTTTTGCCGTTTCTGTGCATCATTTGCTGCAGTTTGCCGAAGGCTGAACTGTAACTAATATTTAATTTCACTCTAGCATATCACCATGGCTTTGTCAATAAAGACGCCTCTCGGGGCAGAGCCTGTGAACGGCAGCAATGGCCGTTCACAGACGGATGCCTGTATAGTACAAAACGTTAATGCGTCAGCTTCTGCTGCCACTGTTTCTATTCTTAATATAACAGGTTCGGAATGAACATCGTCAGTATCGGAACATAGGTAACAATAAGCAGCGCCACAAGCAGGGCGATGATAAACGGAATACATTCTTTAACAAAGGTCGTCAGTTCACAGCCCGTAATTGAGCAGCAGGTGAACATCATTGAGCCGAACGGCGGCGTCAGTCCTCCGATCATGATATTCACGATACAGACAAGACCGAAATGAACCAGATCCACGCCCAGTCCCTTCACTACAGGTACAAGCAGAGGCGCCAGGATAATCAGCGCTGCTCCGCCCTCCAGGAACATGCCCAGAACCAGAAGCAGGACGTTGATAATCATAAGCATCACATACTTATTCTGCGTGATACCCAGGAGCAGCTCCGTCAGCATCTGGGGAATACGCTCCCAGCTCATATAATAGCCGAATACATTGGCGGCCACGATAATCAGGACAACCGTGCTGGTTCCCTCTATCGTCTCTCTCAGTACGAGCGGAATATGCGCCGGACGGAGATTCTTATATACAAAAGCGCCGATAACAATACAATATAAAACAGCCACGGCTCCTGCCTCGGACGGTGTAAACAGACCGATACGCAGTCCCAGAATGATTCCGAACGGGAATAAAAGCGCCCAGATGGAATCAATGGCCTGATGGCCGATTTCCCTGGCCGATGCACGCTTCTCACGGCTCGGCGCATAATGCCGTTTCTTGGAAATGATATTTACCGTAATCATCAGGCAGATGGCCATGAAAATACCCGGCATATAACCGGCCATGAATATCTTTCCTACTGAAACGCCGGCAATCAGCGCATAGACAATCAGGTTGATTCCCGGTGGAATTACCGGCGTAACGGCTGAGGACGCCGCCGTGATCGCCGCTGAGAAGCCCTTGCTGTAGCCCCTCTTCTCCATCTCCGGCACCAGCATCTTACACTGCATGGCCGCGTCGGCGTTGGCCGAACCGGACACGCCGCCCATCAGCATACTGAGGAGTACGTTGACCTGGGCAAGCCCTCCCGGAAGATGACCGGTCAGCACATCGGCAAAACTCATCAGCTTCGTGCTGATTCCGGCATAGTTCATAATGGAGCCTGCCATTACGAAGAACGGAATCGCAAGCAGAGGGAATGACTGTGTGCTGGTGATAAACTTCTGCAAAATCAGGTCGGTCGGTGAGCCGGTATTCAGCACGCCGAAATAGAAAAGTGAAGATGCAAACAGTGCGTATGCAATCGGAATTCCTGAGAAATACAGGAGAAATACGATAATTACCGGTAAAAATGCCATTTACTCTTCCCCCTTTCCAAAAGTGCCTGTTTTCACAATCCGCTTTATATCATTTGCCATATGGCCGACGGAATAAATCGTAGTCAGACAGAAACCGACAATCAGCGCGGAGCTGACCCATGCGGATGATACCCCAAGTACCGCCGTCGGTTTTATATAAGACAGGCGCACAAATACTACGCTCAGATAAAAAAGATATCCGTTGGTGAACAATAGAATCAGATCAACCAATATCCTTACAATATTCCTCATTGCATTCGGTAGCTTATTGACAAGAATGTCAACTCCAATGTGCATTCCCCTTCTATAGCCCGCTGCCGCTCCCAGGAAAACACACCAAACAAAACAGCTTGTAGTAACTTCTTCGGTCCAGTAAAGACCGGTTCTCATGAAATAACGCAAAAATACATTTACAAGGACGAGACTTGTTGTGATTACAATAAAGATGGAGGCCAATATCTCTTCAAAGTGTCCAAGTATAAACTTCACGGTTTTATTCATACCATTCTTCCTCTCTGATCAGGAACACGCGTCACCTCCCGCGCCGTACGCGGGCTCCTGTAGGACACGATAAAAAGGGGAGGGGCAAAGCTCCTCCCCCGCGAGGTTCCATTATTTTGGCATATTAGCAATTGCTTCTTTGAATTTGTCGTAGAGACCCGGTGTAACGTCTTTCATATTGTCGTAGATTGGCGCAACTAATTCTGCAAATGCTGCGTTGTCTACGTCATTGAAGGAGATTCCCATCTCTGTTTCCAGCTTCTGCTTTGTAGCCTCTTCGCCTTCGGAGATGTTCTTAACCATTGTCTCTGCGCCTTTTGTAAACTCTTCCTGCATGATTGTTCTGTACTCTTCCGGAATCTTGTTCCATACGTCTACGCTGATGTAAGCGCCGCAAACGCCTAAGAGATGTTTTGTCATAGCCATGTTCTTTGCCACTTCCGCACTGCCGTTTGTCGCATATGCGTCGATTGTTCCTTCCAGACCATCTACAACGCCCTGCTGAACTGCTGAAATTGTCTCAGAGAAAGCGAGTGGTGTGGCTGTAGCGCCCATATGGTTTAATGTATCAACATATAACTGGCTGCCTGGTGTACGGATCTTCATTCCCTTTAAGTCTTCCGGCTTTGTGATAACCTTGTTTGTCATGAGGCTCCTGAAACCGAAGATGTAATCGAGGGAAAGAATCTTGATTCCTTTTTCCTCGGCTCTCTTGAACATATCCTGTACTTCCGGTGTTTCGAGAAGATACTCATATTCATCGTAGGAATTAACTAACATCGGGCCTGCCAGGATATTGAAATCCGGAACATAGTCGCCCAGGTAAGACGGATCTTCTACGGAAATGAAATCTGCACCGCGGACTACCTGCTCTACACCGTCTTTATAGGTTGCAAGCTGTCCCTGCGGATATGTCTGAATCTCGATGGCGCCGTTTGTTCTTTCAAGAATGTTTGCTGCGATGGAATCCATCGTCTTTGTAAGCTGCTCTTCCGGAGCAAATACATGGCTCAGCTTTAACACCAGATGATAATCATCAGCCGGAGCCGCTGCCTCCTGGCTTCCCTCCGCTTGTCCTTCTGCCTTTGGAGCCTGTGTCTCGGCCGGTTTGCTGCTGCATCCCGCCATGGATACGCAGAGCGCGGTTGCTAATGCAAGACTCAGTACCTTCTTCATTTTTCTCATTATTTTTCCTCCTTTTATCTTAAGGGTTTTCCCCCCAAGTCTCATTCAAACTGCCTGAATCATTCCGTTTCTTTTCTGATTCGTGTCACACGGTCGGGATAATTGCCTATGATGGAGTCCACCCCTCTGGCAATCATGGTCCGGATGTCTTCTTCTTCATTAACGGTCCATGTGTTAATTTTGATGCCCTGGCTCTTTACTTCGGCCACCACCTCTTTAGTCATATTATAGAAAATCGGATGGAGACATTCAGCCCCTGCATACTTCGTATAGCGTCCGGCGTCAATCATCCAGGTCTCCGTCAGAAGCCCGCATTCCATATCGGGACAGAGTTCTTTCATTCTCCTGATGCTGAAATGGTTAAAGGAAGAGATGATGATTTTCTCCTTCAGTCCGAATTCTTCAATCAGGTCATACACCTTTTTCTCGATTCCCGGATACTCAAAAATTCCTGTCTTCAGTTCAATATTGGTGATAATATGCGTATCTTTTACCAGTTCAAAATATTCCCTGAGTGTGGGAACATGCTGTGAATCGCACTGGCCGGCAAATTTGAAGGACACGTCAAACTTCTTCAGCTCTTCATATGTATAATCCCTCACAAAGCCGGTTCCGTTCACGCAGGTACGGTCCAGCTTCTCATCATGGATAATCACCACTTCCCCATCCTTTGTCAGATGGACATCCATCTCAATACCGTCGCAGCCCTCTGTCTGCACAGCTTTCTCAAAAGCCAGCATCGTGTTCTCGGGATACATCCCGCTGAACCCTCTGTGGGCAAAATTCTTTACCATGGTACCCTCCCTCAGCTTGCGCCTGTATGTATTTTCCTGTCTCTTCCGATACCCTATAAAGCCCCGGCATCCCTCCGGGCAGACTTACCGGCAAAGAAAAAAGCGGTTCGACCAAAGCAGCTCACTTTTGTGAACTGTTTCTAGTTTGCGCCGCTCTCCAACTCTCTGCTCTTTATTTATCTATCGAAATTTATAGTGTAATCTTAACACTATTTCAACAAATAATCAAGCATTTTTGTCGTTATTACCAATGTTTTTTCCATTTAATTGTCTTTTTCTGTATATATTGACAAAAAATTAACCAATTCTATTTATTCTTCTTATTCTGTTTTTTCTTCTTTTTGCGTTTTACCGGCTTGACTTCTTTTTCTATATCATAATCATCCCGTTCATCCACGCCTTCGCTGTATTCCCTCAATTCCTCCAGCACACTGTCCGCCAAATCGTCGTGATCCCCGGATTCTTCGCATTCCTCGGTATCTTCCTCATCCGACAGGCATTCACAGTCGTCGGCTTCATCGCACTCTTCGCCGCTTTCTTCACCGCATTCGGAATCCGGAATCTCCGGCACAAGCTCTCCATGCTCTGCCTCTTCCCCTTCCTCCTTCTCCTCAATAACACTGTCAAGCCCTGTAATCACGTCAATTTTTTCACACATGCTGCTTCTATCTGAAGCCGCGCATTGAGGCTCCGTATCCTCTTTGTCACGGGTCTTCTTGAAGGCAATGCTGCCCGATAAGAACAGGGCCGCTTTGGCGCTGATCGGGCCCACCATCTCATAGAGAACCGAGGAGGACAGAATAATGGTGAGCATCAGATTTCCCGTCTCCGGCGGCAGGAGCCTCTGTCCCAGAAACGCCAGACCGATTGCGACGCCGGCCTGAGGGATCAGGGCAAGCCCCATATACTTCCTGATTTCCCTGCTGGTGCCCATAGCCAGACAGCTGAAATAAGTGCCCAGATATTTCCCCGCAATACGGATCAGGAAATAAGCGACTCCTATGACTCCGACTGTCCCCAGGGCGTTCACATTCAGGTTCATGCCGGAAACAATGAAAAATATGGACATGACCGGAGGCGTGAAGTTATTGATCTGGCGGAACAGCTTCTTATCCCTGGTCAGATTGATATAAGCCGCGCCGAACACCATACAGGATAACAGCGGAGAGATATCGGCAGCCGCACAGATACCGGAAAGTCCCAAAAGCATTGCGATAGCAAGGATGAGACGGTTATCCCTGCTTCTGGCCGGAATCAGCAGGCGGCTCAGAAAATAACCGCAGAAAAATCCCAGGCAGATGGCGAACAGGTTCAGCATAATGGGTATCAGAATATCGTTGACCGTAAGCGCTCCCGATGCCCTTCCGTTGGCAATGGCTGCCACGATACTGAAGGCGAGAAGACAGACAACATCGTCAAGGGCCACTATCTGAAGCAGCGTGTTGACGAACTCTCCTTTGGCCTTATACTGGTTGATCGTCATCATCGTGCTGGCCGGAGCCGTTGCCGTGGCGATTGCGCCGAGAATCAGGGCGAAATCCCAGTCCAGACGAAATATAAACTTTAAAATAACCGTCACCAGCACGCCCGCCGTCAGGGCCTCGCTGATTGTTATCACGATTATTTTTTTGCCGGTTCTCATCAGCACTTCTTTTTTAAAGAATTTCCCGACCCCAAAGGCGATAAAGGCCAGGGCCAAATCACTGACAAACCCCATTGAATCAATCATATGCTGCGGAATAAAATTAAGGCTGCAGGGACCGATCAGGATTCCCGCCAATATGTAACCGCTCACTTTGGGAAGATTCAGGGTATTGGTCAGCCTCGTCATAATGAATCCGGCAAATAATATGATCGAAAGTACAAGGAGCGCTTCCGTCTCCTGATTTAACTGACTTAAAAATTCCTGCATGTTAAGTCCCCCCTGCCAATTATTAATTTATGAAGACTTACAGATAGCCTTTCATTTCCCCCAGCGATTCAAAAACCGCATCCGGCCTCACGGAAGATTTCTCCACATCCTCCGCTTTCGTCTCACCGGTCAGCACCAGAAAACCTTTCGCACCGTTATTGACACCGGTTGCCACATCCGTATAGATACGATCTCCGACAAAAGCCACCGCCTCTTTCTCTGTTCCCGTATGCTCCAGCACCATATCCACCGTTTCCTTAAACGGTTTCCCCAGATATTTTGGCTGTACTCCGGTCGACAGCGCTATCGCGGCGCACATGGCTCCGCAGTCCGGTATGAAACCGCCCTCCACAGGACAGTTGATATCCAGATGAGTAGCCAGAAATACCGCTCCGTTCCTGATAAAGGTGCAGGCCCGTTCCAGCTTTTCATAGGTCAGCTCCGTGTCAAATCCAATCACCACCACATCGGGCTGCTCATCCCGTGCCGCTTCCCCGTCTGTGGGCAACAGCCGGATCCCGGCCTGCCTAAAACTTGCCTCCAGCGCCTTTGTTCCCATCAGATATACTGTTTTTCCGCCGTAGCATTCCTTCAGATAACGGATTGTCACATCCCCCGATGTGACAATCTGATCTCTGGAAATGCGGCAATCCATTTTTTCCAGTTTTCTGATATAGTCCTCCGGTGATTTGGAAGAATTATTCGTGAAAAACAGAAACTTCTTTCCTTCCGCTTCCACCGCATGAATAAATTCCAAAGCGCCGTCCAGCCTCCTGTCCCCCAGATAGAACGTTCCGTCCATATCAAGTACAAACAGGCTGATTTCTTTCAGTATTTCTCTTCCGCCGGTCATATCCGCCCTCCTGTCTCTTTTTCCGTCATTTACTTTTCGCCGTTTTATATGGCTTCTACCGTCTTTGTTGCAATAATGGAAACGCCGGTTCCCGCACAGTCACGGATAATGACGTCCCCCATATGGACAGGCGCCTTCATTCTGACTGCCCGGATCTCTTTCATGATGTCAAATATCTTTCCCTTTGGGATATCTTTTTCTGTTTTAACGGATGCCCTTGTCAGTGTCCCATCCTCCACAATAACACTGGAGGTCACAATTCTTGTCGGGTTGGTCACCTCTTTTTTGGCGTAAGCCTCACCTTTAGCGCATGTATTTCCTGTCACGGTAATATTGTCTCCGTCTGTCGTAACGCTCACCGGACAGCCCAAAGGACAGCCGATACAGATCAGATCTCTCTTTTCCATCACTCTACCTCCGTACAAATCACTATCTTCTCTAAATCAGGATAATTCTTAAAGCTGTCTTTTTTCAGAATTACCTGCTCCATCTCTCCGGGTGCGAGAACCTTTTTCTTCCGTTTCGACACTCTCTCATCCCCGTAATAAACAGAGATAAAGCGATCCTTATATACATCGGCCACCCGGAAACGCACGACCACCTGATCGTTCATATTCCGGATATCAAGAGACTGAGGCACGGTGTAACGCACACCGTTTGAAGCTTCCAGCCTGACTTCCTTTGTTTCCTCTCCCGCCGTCTCTTTCTTAACATAAGCCGCCGCATTCTTTCCCGCCAGGTTCGCTTCCTCCGACACATAGTCCACCAGGTCATGCACATGAAGGACGTTGCCGCAGGCAAAGACTCCCTCTGCCTCTGTCTGAAGATGATCATTGACATTCGGGCCCGATGTGATCTGGTTCATCGATACGCCGATCCCTTTCGTCAGCTCATTCTCCGGAATCAGTCCGACAGACAGAAGAAGTGTGTCGCAGGAATAATACTCCTCGGTTCCGGGGATCGGTTTTCTGTTCCCGTCAACCTCGGCAATGGTAATGCCTGTAACCCTCTCTTTTCCGTGAATTTCCGTCACGGTATGGCTCAGCTTCAACGGAATATCATAGTCGTCGAGACACTGTACAATATTTCTCTTAAGGCCGCCGGAATATGGCATCAGCTCGGCTACCACCTTCACCTTAGCTCCCTCCAGCGTCATACGCCTTGCCATGATAAGCCCGATATCACCCGAGCCCAGGATTACAACTTCCTTTCCCACGCTGTAGCCTTCTATATTCATCAGCCGCTGGGCAGTTCCCGCCGAAAAAATGCCGGCCGGCCGGTAACCCGGAATATTGAGGGCCCCTCTCGGGCGCTCCCTGCATCCCATGGCCAGGATGACTGCGCCTGCCTTGATAGTCACAAGTCCTTCTTCTCTGTTGATGTAGGTGACTTCTTTTTCACTGTTGATATCAATTACCATCGTATTCAGCCTGTAAGGAATTTTTTCTTCCGTTACCATCTCAATATAGCGGGCTGCATATTCCGGTCCTGTAAGTTCTTCTTTGAATGTATGAAGTCCGAATCCGTTATGGATGCACTGATTTAAAATACCTCCCAGCACGTTATCCCTCTCCAGAATCAGGATATCCTCTACTCCGGCGCGGCGTGCGGAAACTGCCGCTGCAAGGCCTGCCGGGCCGCCGCCTATAATTACAATATCATGATGCATCATCTTAAGTCCTCCTACTTATCACCTTTTAACAGTTCTGAACCGGTTCTGTTTTTGCAGACATCATCCATTGTTATGCCGAGCTCTTTCGCCAGAATTTCCATCGTCCTCGGCGTGCAGAAGCCTGCCTGGCATCTGCCCATGCCCGCGCGTACCCTGCGCTTGATTCCATCCAGGGATACCGCCCCGAGCGGTCTGCGTATCGCGTCAATTATCTCACCCTCGCTGATATTCTCACAGCGGCAGATAATGGTCCCGTATTCCGGATGTTCTTTTATAAGCTTGGCTCTCTCTTCCCGTGGAAGCTCAGCCGCTTTGATAAAACCTTTTCTCGTCGCTTTAAAATCTCCTTTTATCGCGGCCCCGGCAGCTTCTGCAATCATCTGGGCCAGATATTTACCGAGAGCCGGCGCACAGGAAAGTCCCGGTGATTCAATTCCTGCGGCATCATAGAAGCCCTTTGCATCCTCCGCCTCACCGATGACAAATTCATCGTTCGCCTCATGAGCCCGCAGTCCTGCAAAAGAGGTGATGGTCTGTCTGAAAGGGATATTTTTCACGCTCCGGACAGATTTAGATATAGCCTCCGCCAGGCCCTCCGCCGTCGTCTCCGTTGCCTCTTTATCCTCTATATCAATTGCCGTAGGCCCTACCAGAAGGTTTCCGTGGACGGTTGGGGATACTAAAACGCCTTTGCCGTATTTGCCCGGAAGCTGGAAAATCGTATGAGATACATGGTTCCCGGCCTCTTTATCGAGAAGGCAGTAGTCCCCTCTTCTGGGAATAATCTGAAGTTTTTTCTCACTTACCATATTGTGGAACACATCGGCATATACACCTGCCGCATTTACCACGTACTTTGCATGCACCTCACCATTATTCGTAATCAGCCTGTAGCCGAAATCCGCTTTTTCAATCTGAACCACTTCTGTGTTCATCTTGAATTCCACGCCGTTTTCATATGCATTCTCGGCCATGGCAATGGTCAGGCCGAAGGGACATACAATTCCGCCGGTAGGCGCATAGATAGCAGCCACCACCGTATCGCTGACATTCGGCTCCTTTTCCCTGGCCTCGTCTCCTGAGATAATGGCAAGGCCGGGAACCCCGTTCTTTACGCCTCTCTCATATAACTCCTTAAGAGCCGGTAAATCGTTTTCATCAAAGCAGAGAACCATGGATCCATTGCGCTTGAAATCGAACTGCAAATCGTTTGAAAGCTGCTCCATCATCTCATTCCCCTGCACATTCAGCATTGCTTTCAGGGAACCGTTGGCCGCATCATATCCGGCATGGACGATGGCGCTGTTGGCTTTGGAAGTTCCGGAGCATACGTCCTCCTCACGCTCCAGCAGACAGGTGTGGAGATGATACCTGGATAACTCTCTGGCAACGGAACAGCCTGTTACGCCGCCGCCGATTACAACTACATCATAGATACAACTGCTCATTCTTCTTCTCTCCTTTTACATTTGTTAGAACGGCTGGATTCCGGCTTCCGCCGGTTTTTCACCGCCAAACGACAAAAAGAGTAAGGTGAACTAAGCGTCATAAAACGCTTGATACCTTACTCTTATCTCTCTTAGGCACTTATTTATTTATGATTATTTTAACCAATTTACGGATGATTGTCAAGATTTAATTGAGGTTAGAAGACGCGTCCGGAACGGACCATGTCCGGTGTGGTGAAGGGGCTGGCTGAGTCTTCCGTCCCCGTGGGAGGTTAGTTGTGGAGGGGGAATCCGGCCGGAATGAATTGCTGCGGGGACCGTTTGCACTCTTTGGAGTGCGCATCAGTGCTAAGCTCGTGAGGAACCTCGCTAAGCGCCGGCGGACTCCCATGTCCCCTCTGCAATTGATTCCGCCTACTTCCCCCGGGTCAGGTTTTCGCCGGGGACGGAAGACTCATATACACACCCCGCCACCCCGTCCGCTGGCCGTACCGGCGGCGTCCTTACCTGCCTAACTAAATTCTGTATGTAATTTATTTCTTCTGACGGTACACATGCCCCAGCCACATGGATGCGCCTACAAATACGCCTCCCAGGATATTACCGATGGTGACCGGTATCAAATTCTTAATAAGAAAATTGCCCCAGGTCAGCATGGACAGGTCAAGTCCTGCTTCTGCCGCTTTGGCCGCATAAGCCGGCACATGGGATGCAAAAATTCCTGCCGGAATGTAATACATGTTTGCAACTGAATGCTCAAAACCGCAGATTACAAAAGAAGCGATGGGGAGAAATGTTCCAACGATTCTTCCTGTTACATCTTTTGCTTCCAGACTGCATAAAACAGCGAAGCAGACAAGTACATTGCAGAAGAATCCCAGCACTATGGCATTGCCCATCGGCAGGGACGCTTTGGTGGCTGCCAGCTTCATCGTAAATACCGCCAGGCCTCCGCCGGAATAATTCATCTGTCCGAAGTACGCGCAGCCTGCCGCCACGATGATACTTCCAATGAAATTCCCTATATAAACAAACAGCCAGTTTTTAAGCATCATTCCTGTTGTCGTCTCTTTTTCCAGAACCGAGATGCTGATGAGGCAGTTCCCAGTGAACAGTTCCCCTCCCATCAGGATAACCAGCGATAAACCGGCCGGAAACAAAAGACCGCAGATAATACGGGCTGTGGAAACGTCCGCAATGGTGTGAGCCGCCGTATTGGTCACCGCCGCTCCCAGAGCAATGAACATACCTGCCAGTATCCCCAAAACCAGCATTCTGAACACCGATAGCTCTGTTTTTTTCTTCCCGGCGGCCGCATAATTTTTGATAACCTCCGGAGCTGTGAACAGATTCATAATATTCCTCCCCTGATTTAACGATAACCTGCACGCTCCGCGCACAGGACTCCGCCTTTAATAAAACGATGAAAGGCACGCTTTGCGAACCTTTCACCGTTTATCAATGACACGTAGAAAATTTTAGAACAGACCGGAAATCTTTCCTGTCGCATCTACATCGATCTTCTCTGCTGCCGGAACTTTTGGAAGGCCCGGAAGAGTCATGATGTCGCCTGTGAGAGCTACGATGAAGCCTGCACCTGCAGATACCTTCAGGTTACGTACTGTAATCTTGAAGCCTCTTGGTGCGCCTGTCAGTTTCTGGTCGTCGGAGAAGCTGAACTGTGTCTTAGCCATACAGATTGGCAGGTTGCCGAATCCAAGCTCTGTCAGTCTCTTTGCCTGTTTCTTTGCAGTTGCAGCCAGCTCTACGCCTTCGCCTCTGTAAATCTTTGTTACGATTGTATTTAATTTCTCTTCGATGGAGAGGTTCTCATCGTAGCAGAACTGGAAGTTATTCTCTGTCTCGCACAGACGAACTACTTCTTTAGCCAGCTCTACGCCGCCGTCGCCGCCTTTGCCCCATACTTCAGAAAGAGCAACGTTTACGCCCAGTTCCTTGCACTTGTCAGCGATAAGCTGTAATTCTGCCTCGGAATCGAATGGGAAACGGTTGATAGCAACTACGCATGGAAGGCCAAATACGGTTGTGATGTTCTCAACGTGCTGTAACAGGTTTGGAAGACCCTTCTCAAGCGCTTCCAGGTTCTCGTTATTGAGTTCTGTCTTTGCAACGCCGCCGTGATGTTTCAGGGCACGTACCGTAGCAACTACTACAACTGCGGATGGTTTAAGGCCTGCTTTACGGCACTTGATGTCAAGGAATTTCTCTGCGCCAAGGTCAGCGCCGAAGCCTCCCTCTGTTACGGTGTAATCGCCAAGCTTCAGAGCCATCTTAGTAGCGATAACGGAGTTACAGCCATGAGCGATGTTAGCGAATGGTCCGCCGTGGATGAATGCAGGCGTATGCTCCAGAGTCTGAACCAGGTTTGGTTTCAGGGCATCCTTTAACAGTGCGGCCATAGCGCCGTCTGCCTTTAAGTCTGCTGCCGTTACAGGCTCATCGTCGTATGTATAAGCTACGATCATTTTGCCCAGACGCTCTTTTAAGTCAATAATGTCGCTTGCCAGGCAGAGAACAGCCATAACTTCACTTGCTACCGTGATATCATATCCGTCTTCGCGTGTGAAGCCGTCTACTTTTCTTCCAAGTCCGTCAACGATGTTTCTTAACTGACGGTCGTTCATGTCAACTACACGTTTCCATGTGATTCTCTTCGGGTCGATTCTCAGTGCATTGCCCTGGTAGATGTGGTTGTCAAGCATAGCTGCCATCAGGTTGTTAGCTGCTCCGATTGCGTGGAAGTCGCCTGTGAAGTGAAGGTTGATGTCTTCCATCGGAACTACCTGTGCGTATCCGCCGCCTGCTGCTCCGCCCTTAACGCCGAATACCGGTCCCAGGGACGGCTCACGCAGAGCTACTGTTACGTTCTTGCCGATTTTCTTTAATCCGTCTGCAAGACCAACGGTTGTCGTTGTCTTTCCTTCACCTGCCGGTGTTGGTGTGATAGCTGTAACAAGGATCAGTTTTCCGTCTTCCTTGTCGGTTTCTTTTAACAGGTTGTAGTCAACTTTTGCTTTGTAGTTGCCGTACTGCTCTAAGTATTTCTCGTCAATGCCTGCTGCCGCTGCGATTTCACGGATGTTTAATGGTGTTGATTCCTGTGCAATTTCGATATCTGTTTTCATGATATGTTCCCCTCCATCGATTTGATTTATTTGGATTGTTATTATTTACTGAGTAATTAATATAACTGGTCAGAAAGCTCAGATGCCTTTAAAATCTTCTGCTCATAAGCAATTGCCTGCTCTTCAAGACTTTTTACTTTTGCGGATAAATCGGCTACAAATGCCTCATCCTTGATAGAACCCAGATTGATTTTAACGTTGAATAAAGCGCCGATTACTGCAGTACGTGCCATCATGGCTGCCACAAGACCGTCTGTTACGGCATTGGTGTTGCCTCTGCTTACTACTGCCTCAGCGATTGGGAAAATCTTGTATGCAGTCTCAGCTACGGAAAGCGGAACCTGAGCGGCTGCTTTTAAACCGTTCTGCATTGCTTCTCTTCTGGCTGCCTTCTCTTCGTCGGTGTCTTTCGGCATTCCGATAGCATCCATGTAAAGATTGAATGATGTGCTGTCTTTCTGGATATCCTCAACAAGCTCTTTTCTGAGTGCCGCTCCTGATGCTGCAAGCTCTTTCATCTCGCCTTCTACTTCTGCGTATTTAGCTTTGCCTACCGTCAGGTTCGCTACCATCTCTGCAAGTGCTGCCGCAAGCGCTCCTGCAAGTGCGGATACGCTGCCGCCGCCCGGCGCCGGTGCGTCAGATGCTGTTACGTCTACAAAACCCTCGACTGTTAAATCTTTTAAATCTCCCATTTTGGTATTTCTCCTCGCATTTATTCTTACTTTTGCTGTGCCGCCCCTGCCTTGCGGCCGGGACGGCGCTATCATTAACCGTTCTTAATTTACGTTTCAGAATTATAACAATTCCGTCATGAGCTGAGCGGATATTCGCCGCAGTTCAGCCTTCGGCCGTACTGTTACGATTATTCTTCTTCCAGTAAGCGGATTTCCATAATCTGCTTGTCGGCGTCAAATGTCATCGGTCCGAAACTTGCCAGCTGTAAGTAGTACTCAGCACAGTCAACAAGAGCCTGCATCGGAACAAGGCCTACTAACTCGCTCTCTAATACGTTAACTCCGTAACGTTTTGCTTCCATCTTGATTAACTCAAATGCACGGTAAACAGAAGTCTTTGTGAAGTCTGTCAGGTTCATGGAAACCTGTGCAAGGTTTCTGTCGTCCAGCATGATTCCGATCGCTTTTACATAACGGAGTCCACCGCCGATGTGACGGATTCTCTTGGCAATCTGGCTGGCAATTTCAAGGTTTGGTGTATCCAGGTTTACGTTGAATGCTACAAGCGGCATTCTTGCGCCGACTGCGCTGACACCTGCTGTCGGATGGATTGTCTCAGGACCAAAGTCCGGAGCCCACAGTTCTTTGTCTTTCATCTTCTCAGCCATACCCTCGAACTGTCCCTTACGGATTTTTGCAAGGTTCTCTCTGTGAGGAGCTGATGCAGATGCTTCATATAAGAAGCAAGGTACGCCGTATTTCTCACCAACGATTTTAGCTACTTCTTTGGCTACTGCGTCTGCCTCTTCTACTGTTGTGTTACGGCAAGGAATAAATGGAACTACGTCAACGGCTCCCATTCTCGGGTGCTGTCCTTCATGTTTGGTCATATCAATCAACTCAACTGCTTTTCCGAAGGATGCAACTACTGCGTCGCGCAGTTCATCCGGCTCACCGATAACAGTTACAACACATCTGTTGTGGTTCGGGTCTGTCTGGTAATCTAAGAGCTTAACTCCCTTTTTACCTCTGAAGCAGTCAACGATCTGCTCCACTTTCTGCATGTCACGGCCCTCGCTGTAATTCGGTACGCACTCAATCAGTTTGTTTCCCATGATAATGATCCTCCTCTGTTTTATAGTGATAAATAATAATGTGATAGTGATATATATATTGGTGATATATATTGCAGTAATTAAGTAAATCTATTATAACATTTCCCGCTGCCGTCAGATAGGCCGCAAAAAATTATTATCTTGAATTATTACGTTTTAACGCATTACTGGTAATGAACAGCCGACACAACCGCTGCCACAACCGTCTCTGCCGAACATGACCAGCCCGCTTTGTCGAATCTGCCGGTCAGCTTCAGGGTATCTCCGTCCTCCAGGCGATAATTCTCACCGTTGTCCAGTGTCACGGCCAGCGTGCCTTTATAACAGTATATCATAACGGCTTCATATTCCGGCATCTCAAATGTCAGGATACTGCGGATATCGCAGCCCTCGCCTTCTTCCATTCTAAGCGGAACGACATGGCCGGTACATCTGCCTTTTCTAAGCATCAGGTTAAAATCGATTACCTTTCCCTTGCTTGCCGTCTCGTCACCTCCGTCAAAAGCATGCGGCGTGAACTCCGGCAGATCGATCCAGTTATCGTTATTATGAGAAAGGCTGATATCGCCTTTCAGAGTCATGATAATGCGGTCGTAATCAGGCAGGCTCGTAAAATCGCTCTCCTCCAGTTCCACCGTAGCTGAACTCAGTCTCCACATAAAGTCCCTGTCCGCGTAAACACTGCCCTCCGGCGCAATGGAAAGCTCCGTCGTCAATCCTCCGCTCCACTCCGTTGTTTTGTAATCTTTTTTGTGTAACAATTCGACATGGTAATCTGCCATAGCCTTTCCCCTCTCTTAACCTCTGTTTTCGTTACTGTTCGCAGCTCTGCCGAAAAGCGAAGCTCTGTGGACAGTAACCTGTTTTACCCTCTTCTCTCTGACTTTCTCTGTTCCTCTATCTTTGTAAATACGTGCATCATCATCAATGATGCAAGGCGCACTGTCGCTCCCGACGGATCATACAGGGGGTCAACTTCCACCAAGTCGGCCGCCACAATCCTTCCCATCTTTGCGATGCCGTTAATGATATCGCATTCCTGATCGAAAAGAAGGCCGCCCGGCAGCGGTGACGCCACTCCCGGCGCTATCGACATGTCAAATCCGTCAATATCTATGGTAAGGTAATAATTCTTAGCTTTCGGTATCTTTGCCAGAATACCGTCGACGCCAATCTCTGCCGCCTCCCTGGCTGAAATAAGAACGCTGCCGTAGTTTCTGGCATCGTCGAAATCCGTCCGCTTGCTGCTGCCCATTCCCCTGAGGCCAATCTGCGCCATCGGACCGATATGCTTCATCTCAGACATCCGCCGCATCGGGCTTCCGTTGCCTGTTTTCAGCGGACCGACATGGTCGGTCCAGTCAAGGTGGGCGTCAAACTGCACTACGCATATCTCCTCCCCTACTTCTTCCAGGGCTTTTCCCACCGGAATGGAGATGGAGTGGTCGCCTCCGATTACAAAAGGCACAGCTCCCTTTTGAATAATCTTTTTAACGCTCTCCGTAACATTGTTAAATGTATAATTAAAATCGCTATGTAAAATGTCAACGTCTCCGCAGTCTGAGATGCTAAAAGGCGCTGCCAGCCTCTGCACGTCGTTTTCAAAATCATAATATCCACCGGTGCCGCGGCCATACTGTGTGGATGCTTCTCTGATTCTGCGGGGAGCCAGCCTCGCGCCGCTCATAAATCCAACGCCGAAATCACAGGGAACACCTAATACTGCTATATCCGCATCAAGTTTGTCAAGGTCTGTGCAAATCGGATATTTACCAAAAGAGCAGATACCTGTTATAGGTAAATTTAACGGTTCCATGAAACATCACTCCTTTTTATATTGTACGATAATTTTACCAATACTACACAGTTGTTGTAAATATCTTTCGCTTTGCAAAGTAATTCATTCACTAAAATTCTTATCTCAATTATGCCTAACCGCTTTACAGAAAGTCTTTACTTAGCATATTTTATCATGTATAATGAGATTTTAGGGGAACTATTTACAGAAAGGGGAAGGCGGCATGGATAATACCGATATTAAGATCATAAATATCCTTCAGGAGAACTGCAAAACTTCAACCCGGGAAATCGGACAAAAAGTAGGGCTGACCGCTCCGGCTGTTGCCGAAAGAATTAACCGTTTGAAAGATGCAGGGGTCATCGAAGGATTTCACGCCCAGATTAATGAAACTCTGTTAGGAAGCAACATTTCAGCTTATGCGCTGGTGAATGTACCTCCGAAGGAATATGAACCGTTCTGCAGATTTTGTGAAAATGATCCTTCAATCGTTGAACATCACCATATAGTTGGTTTAAACAATGTTTTAATTAAAATGCGCGTTGGCAATGCACAGGATCTGGAGGTTCTTCTGGAACAAATCCGCAAGTACGGACTGTCCAATACTTCCATCCTGCTCTCCACCTACTTCCGGCAGAAGGAGTTTACTCCGTTAAGCGGAAACAGGATGGATTGATGTTTTATCATACTTTGGCAAATTAAATGCCACAGCTGCCGTGATATGATTATCCGGTAACTGTGGCATTTTTTAATTGTAATTTGCTGTTTGAACTGTCACCTCATCATTAATCCAGGAACGTCACCGCTTTACACGGAGTCCGGTAGTTGGACGGTGAAATTGTAATACCCGTAGCAGGAGTACTGGAATGGATCACCTGTCCTCCGCCTATGTACATGGCAACGTGATTGATATAGTTGCCGCTGGCATAGAACAGCAGATCTCCCGGCTGTGCGCTGCTGACCGATATCTCGCGTCCCTTTGCCGCCTGATCCCTGGAACTGCGCCCCGTTGTAATGCCGAAATGGGCATAAACGCCCTGTGTAAATCCGGAGCAGTCCGCACCGTTTGTCAGGCTGGTTCCTCCATATACATACGGATTTCCCAGGAACTGTTTGGCATAAGCCACTACGGCTGAGCGTGTGGCCGAAACCACTTCGCTGGAACCGCCTCCCGGACCGTTCGAACCTGGGCTTCCGCCTCCCGGCCCTTTATTGCCCGACGCCGCCTTCGTGGTCTCGGGCGCTTTTGTGGTTTCAGGAGCCTTTGTCGGTTCAGGAGCCTTCGTCGTACTGTTCGGGTTGGCCTCTATCGTACCAGTATAAGCTGTCTCCGGAGCTTTCGTGGCGGCCGGAGCCTTGGTCGTCTGTTTGGGGGCCTCGGCCGTCTGCTTTGCAGCTTCCTTTTTGGCCTCTTCCATCTTCTTTATCGCGTCTTCCGCTTCTTTTTTCAGTTTTGCCGCTTCCGCTGCCTTCTGCTGCTCTTCCTGTGTTGAAACGGCCTTATTGAATTCAACCCTGACATCGATGTAATCCTTGAATACATAACCGACCAGATCGTTGTCCACGGATATTTTTGCAAAATCTCCCTCTTCTCCGATTACCACATACTCGGCATCAGGCGAAAGCAGGTCCAGTGTACGGCTGTCCAGGCTGGGCTTCTCGCGCAGCCTCAGAGTTGACGTGCTGGCGACGCGGGCCATCGGTGTGCCCACCTGTCTTGCAATCGACTCAGCTTCCGCTCCTGTTATAAAATACTGAGCTTTTATATAGCCCTTTACATTTCCCGACTGAATCTGGTACCACTTTCCGCCCTCCCCGTCCACGGTGGAAAGGATCGTGGCGGCACAGTTGTTGTAAATCTTTCCCACAACGGCGCTTGTGGTATTGGCCTCCGACCTTACATTGACATAATTGCTTACACGGGAAATGGCCACATTATCATATGCCGATTTTCCTGCGGCTTTAACGACCGGCACCTCCCCGGCCCGTTCCGATGTGGCGGCGCGGGCCAGCATCTCCTCGGAAGAAAATGCCTGAGCCAGCTCCTCCTCCGGGTTCAGGCTGCCTGCATAATAATTATTGATAGCCACCGACGCACCTGCCACCGGTGAATCTGTCTCCAGATTCATTGCGGCTTCCGATGAAAACGGACCGCCTCCTGCAATCAACAGGAAGGCAGACGACATCATCAGTATCTTCAAACCCTTTCTCATGTGAAACTTCCCCCTAAATCCTGGTGAGATAACTCTGTGCGCTTGTAATGCAGTTTGCTCCGTCGGCAGCCGCTGTAATAATCTGCCTCAGTGCCTTCGTTCTGACGTCCCCGGCTGCAAACACTCCGTCTACCGAAGTCCGTCCGTCCTCGCCGGCTATAATATATCCCTGGTTATCTGTCTCAACCTGTCCGGCATACTGTCCGCTGTCCGGTTCGATTCCTACGGCAACGAATACGCCGTCCACCTTCAGTTCACTCTTTTCACCGGTCTTTTTATTATTCAGCTTTAATGCCTCTACTTTATCCGAACCTACAATTTCTTCAACCACAGTATCCCAGATAACTTCTACATTATCGAGGGACATCAGGCGGTTCTGCAAGCTCTTCGCGCCTCTCAGTTCATCCCTCCTGTGGATCAGGTAAACCTTGCTGCACATTCTGGCCAAAAATATGGCATCCTCTATTGCCACATCGCCTCCGCCGATTACCGCGGTTGTTTTCCCCTTGAAAAATGCTCCGTCACACGTTGCACAGTAGGAAACCCCGGCCCCGGTCAGAATCTCCTCGCCTTTGGCTCCGAGCTTTCTGTGGTGGGCTCCCGTCGCTATGATTACCGCCCTGGCCAGATAAGTGTCGTTCTCACAAACTATCTTCTTAACCTCGCCGCCCAGTTCTGCGGCCGTAACAGTGTCTTCCTCAAATTCAGCTCCCAGCTTGTCTGCATGCTCCCTCAGCTTCATTCCAAGATCAAAACCCGAGATTCCCGGAAGTCCGGGATAGTTATCCACTTCATACGTATTGAGAATTTGTCCCCCGCTCATCATGTTTCTCTCGATCACCACCGTATCAAGCTCCGCCCGCTGCGCGTAAACGGCCGCGCTTAAGCCGGCCGGGCCGGAACCGATAATGATCAGATCATGTATCTTGTCCATCTGGCTGTCCTCCAATCATTCTAATCTGTTCTTGTCCTAAATTTATCATCACGTATACTGCTGTATTATCATTTGTCATCGCCATGCGGATCCATGGCTTTTGAGCTTACTTTTAAGTATACCACATCTTTCCAGCATGGAACAGATATTTTAGATGGAAACTTCTTACATTTTTATATTTTGTTACTTTTCACACCCTTGTTAAAAAGAGGCAATGCTGGAAAAAATAACAAGCGGGGCATTACCGTGTAAAAAGTAACTATATTTTTTCAAGTGTTTCCTGTCCTGCTGAAAAATTCGTTTTCCATGACATTTTCTCCAATCCGTGATAAAATATAAATATCCTGATAATCTGCCTGTCCCGGTAAAAATGGATTACGGCGACGTGCGGGAAGCTCCCGCGGTTCAGGATATAAAGTAAACTGACTTTCAAAGGAGTTGATTTTTATGCCAAGAAAAACAGTACTTGTCACAGGCGCTTCCCGGGGAATCGGTAAGGCCATTGCGATAAAATATGCCAAAAAGGGCTACAACGTAATTATCACCTGTGTCCACCGGCGCGACCAGCTTCTGCTGACTGAGGTGGAAATTGAAAACTATAATGTAGAATGTATGACATGGGTCGGGGATGCCGGCGATTACAATTCCTGTGAGGAACTGTTCAAACAGATCAAAAAACAGTTCGGCGGCCTGGATGTCCTCGTAAACAACGCAGGGATTTCCTACATCGGACTGCTCCAGGATATGAAGCCGGAGGACTGGGAACTCATGATCCGGACGAATCTCACTTCGGTATTTAACTGCTGCCGTCTGGCTGTTCCAATGATGCTCCAGAAACAGCAGGGAAAGATAGTCAATATCTCTTCCGTATGGGGAATAAGCGGCGCATCCTGTGAAGTGGCTTATTCCGCCACCAAGGGAGGAGTCAATGCCTTTACCAAGGCGCTCGCCAAGGAACTGGCTCCCAGCAATATCCAGGTCAATGCCATCGCCTGCGGCGCCATCGACACGGAGATGAACCACTTCCTGCACAGGGAAGACTTAATCGGACTGATGGAAGACATTCCGGCGGGACGACTGGGTAAGGCGGAGGAAGTAGCTGATCTGGCTTACCATCTGGGATATAAGGAATCTTATCTGACCGGACAGATTATTGGGCTGGACGGTGGATGGATCTAAGTCTGTTTGGACCATATCAATTATTTATGCCATCAATAAAGCGGGAGAGGGGAACGAGCCTCATATGACGTTCCATCTCTCCCGGTTTATGGTTTGATAACTTTTTATACTAATTCTGTTTTTATGTTTATGAGATGTTCACATGGATTTCCCGGAGTGGTAAATAATTCTCCATCTTCTAATACAATAATGCTGCAAGACACCGTCTCCGTCCTTCCATATGTATTCGGGTGTCGGCAGATTGCGTTAACCGGACCGTTTACATGATCCGACATAATTTTAAGCAAATCCTGAAACCGGAGCCTATTTTTTTGTTGTTTAAGCATTTCCTCTATTCGCTCGTATCTTAAAAATGTAGACAAATATTTATCCCTGTCCGGATTCTGATAAACATGTTCCCCCAAGCAGTAATGGTTTGTTCTGAATAATATTCCGCTTTCATCCGCCCACCGGCACAGATACCCGTCTTTCGTTGTCTCGATCAATACGGCACCCTGTCTGTCGGCTGCAATCATGTTTAATCCATTCATTCTCGGATACGTCTTTAACATCTCCAGTACATCACCGGTACAAGAGCACTTTTCAAGAAGATGATGTATATTCACAAAAATATGGCAACAGTCAATATCTTCCATATCAATCTCTGTTTTCGGCGACCAAAAGCCGGTGGAGGTTACAGCCAATCCATTATTGTTCAATCCGATAGCCGGATAGGTAATAATCCCAGCTCCATTTACCTCCAGAACCGTTTTTCCATCCGGATAAAGGTATTCAATAGCTGCTTGGTGCTCCATCATCTCCATATCCCTGTTTTTAATCAGATAAGTAAGGCCATCCAGAGTCGAACCAGAACGTGCCAGCAGCATACTGCAATCCTCGGCGAAAGTATCCTTCATAAAATAAGATGGAATATTTATGGTCAGTATATCGTCGAATGAAGCGTCTGCGCCTTTCGCAATTCCTTCCATCTCCTCCCACTGTTCCGGGCACCGGTTTTTTAGAAATTCTGCATTTCTTACAGTTATTTCACGATAACGCCCTATATCCAAAACAGAACTGCTCAGGCTGTCTATGATATTATTGATGTTTTCATGTATTAATGGTTTTAAAAACTCCCCCTGCTGCCTGCCCCTTTCATAAGGTGAGCCCGATACAACAATTTTACGAATACATTCCACAGAAATCCCTCCTTTTAAAGATACAAACCAGCGCCCGGCCCAAATGGAAGTTCGAGAACAAACCATAGCACAAAAAGTATTGTCATTACAAAACCTGAAGCAATACAATACGGTGTCATATTGGCAAACAGGGATCCGAATCGCAGCCGTTTATCATACTTCTGCCCCAAAGCAAGCAGCATCCCAAAATAGGCAAAGGTCGGCGTAATCGGATTGGTGCATGCGTCACCAATTCTGTAGGCCATTTGCAGCATTGCCGGATTATACCCGAGCAGCATGAACATTGGCACAAAGATTGGTGCAATAACCGCATATTTTGTCGGAGCGCCGCCCACCGGTATGTTTAAAAGGGCAATGAAGATAATAAACAGCACCAGCACCAGCCAGATAGGCAGACCGGAAGCCTTCAATACTTCAGCTCCCTTAATTGCCAGTATAAGCCCCAGATTAGACCAATCGAAATAGTTCATAAACTGCGCCATAAAGAATATCATTGCAATATAACTTCCCATTCCCGCCATTGCACTTGCCAACCCATCCGCTAAGTCTGCAAAATTCCTGAATTTCCCGGTCTTAAATCCAAATACAGCCCCCGGAATTGCAAACATCAGGGCTATCAATACGGACATTCCCTGCATCAGAGGAGCCGATGACGCAACTGCGGAACCTGTTTCCGGATCCCTGAGTACTCCTATAACTGTCAGGGCAGCAACTACCGCCAGATATCCGACAAATACAAATCCCGCTGTTTTCAAAGCCTTCATTTCAGCTTCCTTAATTGGTACATCTCCTTCTATTGTTCCTTCCTGTGCATACTCCGGGTTATATTTACCCATCCGCGGTTCCACTATTTTAATTGTAACATACAAAGATACAGGAACCAGCAAAACTGCTGCCGCAGAGGAAAAGAACCAGTTACAGGCAGCCGACAGATGATAATTTTTATCCAATAAGTCAATTGCTGTCTGTGTAAAGCTTAAGTTGACAATATCCATAGACGTCACCAGTATATTGGCGCAAAACGCACTCGCCGTAGTAGCATAGGCAGCAAACATACCGGCAAGGGGATTACGTCCCATGCTGAGCCATATCATTGCACCTAAAGGCGGAAGAACTACCCATCCGGCACCCCCGGCACAATCTGCCAGAACACAACAGATAAAAAATATTACCATTACTTTTAAATCCGAACCCCTGGAGTTTTCTACCGTTCCTTTTAGGGCTACACGAAATAGTCCCGATTGTTCACACAGGCTTACGCCCATCATACAGACTAATACCATCCCCAGAGCGCTGACTCCCGTAAAATTTCCCTGAGCTGTCACCAGCATCTTAACAAATCCTTTTACAGACAGCAGATTATACGCTTCTATCACTTCACCCGTAACCGGATTCACTGCTGTAATATTAAGAACAGAAAAAATAAATGAAAGTACAATTGTAATTCCCATTAGCCATAAAAACAATAAAGTCGGGTGAGGTATTTTGTTCCCTACGTATTCTACCTTTTCCAAAAAACGTTCGAATAAAGATTTCCTTTCTTTTTCCATATCTTCCCCTCCATTTAATTCAGGCTATTATACTTAACAGCCCGGATTATCCATTCTTACACTCATTGTTTATTGAATTATTCTCATCTGTCTTTTGGAGCCGCGGTTCTCACATCTACCAGTTACCTTATATTTTGATTATAATAATCCTCCCCTCCCTTGTCCAACAGACTTATTCGGGTGATATAACAGTCTTTTTCCTGTCACTCTGAAACCAGATTCCGTATACAGTTTATTATTGCGGCATTGCCCGTATTTTTACTTAGTGTTATAATAGGACAAAGAAAGGAGAACGCCGTGATTAATTTCTTAAATTTAAAATACTTTCTAATTCTTTCTGAGGAAATGAATTTCCGTAAAGCGGCCCACAAACTTTATATAACACAACAATCTTTAAGCGGACATATTCAGAAGCTGGAGGAATATTTTGGCGTGCCATTGTTTTACCGAAGCACTCCGCTAAGATTGACACCGGCAGGGATTCACCTGAAAAACAGAGCTGCCGAGTTACTGACCCTGGAAAGCGATCTGCAAAAAGAACTTTTGGACATTAGCGGCTTTATTGGAGGTTCCCTTACCGTAGGAAGTACCCACGTCAGAACCCAAGTCCTGCTCCCCTCAGTCCTTCAGGTTTTTAACGAAAAACATCCCGGCGTTTCCATCTGTCTCTTTGAAGGGAATACGGATGAAGTCGAGGAAGCCCTTCACAGCGGAACCGTCGATGTGAGCATAGGTTTTCTTCCCAAAGATACCGCCCAGATCATTAGTGTGCCACTTTACGAAGAACACTTTATGGTTATTATTCCAAATGTCATAATCCAAAAATACTTTCCTGGTCATAGTGTACTTCAAAATGGCAATCCAGACTCACAATTTGTCCTTTCCTGCCTGAAAGTCTGTCCTTTTTTATCCATGACACCCGATACAAAGTTGGCCGCCTATAGCCAGGAATATTTTAGATTTCTTGATTTTATCCCTAAACCTTTTTTAGAAACAAAAAATGTAGGAACGCTCCTCTCTCTTTGCTCTGCGGGCCTGGGTATTATTATCTGTCCGGAAACTTTTATCCGTTATTCTTTTTACGATTTTTCACACCATCAAATTTATCCCATTGAAGAATTTCATAAAAAAAACAGTATCGTAATAAATTACAGGCATACAAAATTTCCTTCCTCTACCATAAATGCCTTTGTCCAGACTGCCAAAGACATAATTTGTTGATCTTCCCCTTGCATTAGAATTATCCTCTATAACGCTTAAAAACCGGAGGGATGTATAAACTGTTTCCCTCCGGTTTCTAAAATTATATCACAAAGATTTTATGATAATTTCACCCATATCAAGTTTTGTCATCCTCTCAAAACCATCCTCGGTTATAAGAACCGTATCAGAGTGGCGTACTCCACCCCAGGATTTATCCATCAGCCCCGGTTCTACAGTAATAACCATGCCAGACTGTACTATCAGTTTATTCCCTCTTTCCAAAGAGGGAAACTCATGCGCAGAACAGCCTATTCCATGTCCCACACGGCCGGGAAGTATGTTTCCAAATCCATAGTCTGAATACACCGTCGCTGCCTTATCGTAAAGAGCTTCAAAAGAAATTCCCGGCTTCAGTATTTCAAAAATCCCCTCCCTTGCCTTCAACATTCCCTCATATGCCTTTTTCTTATAATTGTCAATCTCCCCTACGATGATTGTCCTCTCATTTTCCGCATGGTAACCATTTGTTTTAGCCCAAGCCATAGGAAGACTCAGGTCCCCTCTTATGGGATAGTAGTTTTTCGGGCAGTCACAACCATAGGCAATGTGTCCGTTGGATAGACACCAAACATGAAGACTGTCTATCATCCCTCCCTCTGAGGTCCCGAATCCGCATACCTCAGACTCCGGAAATTTTTTGTTCCACAATTTCCTCATTGCGTATTGGCCTTCGGTAGATGCCTCTGCCTCCGAATACCCTTCTTCAAGAGCCTCAATCGTCGTTTTGACACCCATATCGACAAGCTCAGACGATTTACTGATACAACTTATTTCATATTCATCCTTGATAATTTTCATCATGCTGAGCCAGCCGGAAATTGGTACAATTTCATTAGGAAATAATTTTTCAATTACCTCTTGATAAAATAAAACATTACTGTAATCCAGTTCCATTCCAATCCTCAGCCCTTCTTTTTTGAGAAGTTCTCTGATAGCATTGACCGGATCTTCTGCCAAAGTAACCTTATTCCCCCATCTTCCATAAAGTTCAATGCGTCCAATTGCTCCCTCTGCTTTTGCATGTTCCATCCGCAAAGCGTGTACCAACAAACATGGTTCGATTTCAGGCCCAGCAATTATATAAGTGGGATGGCTGTTTATTACCGGATTGAAATTACTAAAATAAAACACGTTCTCCGGTTTCTGGATAATTACTGCGTCAAGTGCCTGTTCCGCCATCTTTTCCTTCAAACAGAGCATTCTTTTTCTCACATAAGTTTCTACTGGCTTAATTTGTTTTTCTCTTGTCATAAAAGTTCCCTCTCAACCGATTTAATATGGTTTCCCCTCTGATAAACCAATTATACTATCGGCCGCTTTTTATTTCCAAAAGTTATTCTAAACACTGGCAACAGGCAAATAACTGTTAATTCTTAATTCAAGAGAGACCCGCTCACGGGATTCTCTGCCTGCGGCGGGTCGCTTCAGTGACGTAAGTCCCTGCCGCCGTAAATACCGGATTAAGGACAGCCGGCTGCTATAAAAGGGCTGGTTCCTTGAAGAGCGTCTTAATATTCTGCTGCGTGTTACCGCGGCTCTCACAGCAAAAAAAGGCTCTTTGTCAATAGTTGGGGTGGTATTTGTTAAAATCCCGCCCCAATTCTATGAAAAGGGCCCTTTTTATGTTTAGTTCCAGGTTTTACTGATT
>ERZ506996.151-NODE-151-length-63197-cov-21.2693_pt1 | contig 63197 bp, 67 predicted proteins | sample MGYA00512882_ERZ506996 | MGnify/ENA metagenome assembly ERZ506996 | reverse complement strand
TTTGTCGTACAGGGTCACTTTCCTTTGTATATTTTGTTGGCAAACTAATTATACACCAAAGTGTCCTGTACGATATTTTTTTCTTAAAAAGTTGTAAAGTCGTATCTATTTATTAAACGACACAAAATAAGCATATTGTTCCTACAAATTTGAAAATATTATATCATATTTTAGTGTCCCAAAAAATTCTCTTAGAAAAATATTTTGAAATTTGTGGGATAGTTATCAAATAACCAAAATAAATAACTCCAATAATCGTGTTTTGAAATTTAGTAAATCATAATAAAGTAAATTTTCGAAAAGCTATTGACTATTGTGTTATTGTGGAGTATAATTAAGTAAATCGTAAAGCACGAATTTTCTATAGGGAGGTACATCTATGTTCATAGGAAGAGAACACGAGCTAAATACATTAAACAAGCTCTATAATTCCGATAAATTCGAATTCGCCGTTATTTACGGTCGCCGCCGTGTGGGTAAAACTGCCCTTATCAGCGAATTTACAAAGGATAAAGATACCATATTCTTTACCGGCGTTGAAACAAATGCAAAGCAAAATCTTGATAACTTTTCAAGATGTATTATGGAATATAATACAGGTATCGCTTCGGGTGCTTCCTATAATAGCTTCCAGATGGCGCTTGAATACGTTTTTGAACTTGCTAAGACCAAAAGGATTGTGCTTGTAATTGACGAGTACCCTTATGTTGCCCGTGCATCTAAGAGCCTTGCTTCCACGCTTCAGCTTTTAATTGATAAGAACAAGGACGCATCAAAGCTGTTCTTAATTCTTTGCGGTTCTTCTATGTCCTATATGGAAGATCACGTTTTGGCATATAAAGCGCCCCTTTACGGAAGAAGAACGGCGCAATTTAAAATCAACCCTTTTGAATTTTTAGAGGCTTGCCGTTATTTTGAAAATTTTTCGGATGAAGATAAAGCTTTGGCTTACGGTATTGTCGGCGGAACACCGCAGTATCTTATGCAGCTTGACGATAAGCTTTCTATTGAAGAAAATATTAAAAATACGCACCTGAATCCATCATCTTCTATATTTGAAGAACCAACCAACCTCTTAAAGCATGAGGTGCGTGAGCCTGCAATTTATAATGCGGTTATCACGGCAATCGCAACCGGCTCGTCCAAAATGAACGAAATCTCCAACAAAATAGATGAAGATACAAGCGTATGTGCCACCTATATTAAAAATCTGATTACACTCGGCATCGTAAAAAAAGAATCGCCTTACGGTAAAAAATCCACCCGCAAGACGATTTATTCCATCGAGGATAATATGTTCCATTTTTGGTATCGCTTCGTGCCGGAGAACACTTCTATCATTTCCCGTGGAGCCGTTGACCTGGCTTACAGCCGTATTGCTCCCGAACTTTCCTCTTATATGGGGAGCGTTTTTGAAGATATTTGTAAACAGTATCTTTGGAAGCTGCTCCTTGAAGGCAAGTGTGCGGTGAACTTCACCGATCTTGGTCGTTGGTGGGGAGCGAACCCCAAAACGAAGTCCCAAGAAGAAATCGACATTATGGGAACGGATAAAGATACCGCCCTTTTTGCCGAGTGCAAGTGGACAAACGAAAAGGTTGACCTTGGTGTGCTGGAAACACTTGTGGAGCGTAGCACCCTATTTAACTACAAGAGAACGCATTTTTATCTCTTTGCAAAAGCAGGCTTTACCAAAGGCTGTATCGACAGAGCAAACGAGATGGGCAACGTAACGCTCGTTACCTATGAGGATATGCTGAACGCATAAAACGAAATTGAACTGATAACCACGCTCTTAGGAGAGCGACGATAAATCCATATTGGAGGAACAATTATGAGCAGAGCAAGTGAGGAAACAACAAAAGGTTTAGTTGCAGATAAACTGAAAGAGATTGTAGGGTATCCCACTGCACAAAATATTTCTGTTGATGGAATAATGTGGCTTAAAGAAGATAGTTATAAAAGCACATCTTTTGACTGGCTTAGCGGTGTTTTTGCCACTGCGTCCAAAAAGCAAACATTGGTAAGCAAAGGGACACCGGATTATATAGTAACAAAAGAAAACTCTAATGTGATTGTTGTAATCGAATGTAAAGCCGATGCGAGAAATCACTCTGTGTTTACGGATATTAAAGATTATAAAACCGCAGGTTATGGCACGCCTGCTGAAACGGAAGCTTATGCCATCAATGGCGCTCTATGGTATGCCACATTTTTGAATGATAAATATGATGTTGTTGCTATTGGTGTATCCGGGCAGAGCAAAGAAAGCTGTAAAGTATCCTCATTTGTTTTACCCAAAGGCGGAAAAATAACAGATATTGAAATTTTAGAGGATGGTTTCATAGATGATGCTATTGTGTCAATATCGCAATATGAGAAGGATATTGATATTGCATTGGATCGTTTTGCAGGGACAGAGGCGGCAGTCAAAAAAGAGTTAAGACGATACACTTTGACTTGTGCTAATTTTCTTCGTTCAAATGGTATCGAAGATAATTCAAAGGCAGGATTTGTTTCAGCTATTATTCTTGGATTGACGAATCACGAATCCAAACTCTATAAAGATACAAAATCGGCTATCGACGCTAAAAATGCAACCAAAGCTAAAAAACTAATTTCTGATCCGCTTGGTAGAAATTCTGTAAAAATGCTGAAAGCATCCCTATACGGTGACGGAAATGAATATGATGATGATTATATCCGTGGAATATGGGATATTGACAAAATACCCCGGGGAAAAAGAACTTCGTTGAAGAAATTTTACGATCAATTATTATCCAAAGATGAGCTTCTGCGTGCGCCCAAAGGGGATTATAAAGATTTTCCTTATGGTGATACTGTTCTGTCTCGGTGTATTTATTCCCTATACGAAAATGTTATTGAAGTCCTTGAAAAGTACACCGGTATTGATGTAATGGGCGAATTCTACACAACCTTTTTACGCTTCACAAAAGGAAACGCTAAGGAAAAAGGCATTGTTCTTACACCTAAGCACATTACAGAATTATTCTGTGATATAGCTGAATACTATTCTGATAAGAAATTTGACGAGCATACAAGAATTATAGAAATTAAGACGCAAAATTTAATACAATTTAAGGTTGCCTGACCGTAGGGGTTTCGGTTTCGTCTTAGGGGTTTCGTTTTGGTCAGGGGTTTCGTTTTTGAGCACGGGTGTGTCGGTCGATGAGTTGACCGGCCTTTTTTATTGCGATTTTGTAAATGATTGACTGAGGATATTGACATTTAATATCGTATGCGATATAATCAAATAAGAAAGTATCGGAGGCGAATTATGAAAAGTGAAACCGGAATTTTGATGGCACAGATTAACCAGATGACTACGCGAGCCATCGATAAGCTGATTGCGGAGAGCGGCACAAACGACTTCAGTGCCGCGCAGGGACGTATACTTGCCATCCTCTGGGATGAGGATGGTATCAGTATGCAGGAACTGGCAAATCGCAGCGGTCTTGCACAGAACACATTGACCGGCATGATCGACCGCATCACGAAAAACGGGCTGTGTGAGCGCAGACCTGATCCTGATGACAGAAGAAAGTACAGAATCTGCTTGAGTGAAAAAGGCAGGAATCTGAGACTGGTATTTGAAACAGTCACTGAAAAAATGTATAGTCTCTATTTCAACGGCTTTGATGATGCGGAAATAAAGCAGTTGGATGTGCTCCTGCACCGTATTATCAATAACCTTCAGAAAGGACTGTGAGGAGGAACGACGCCATGCCAATCAAAGAAATCGAAGTCAAAAGCGTAATGACAAAATCAAATCTCCCGGTGGCGGACTATTCCGTTAATCCGTATGTCGGATGCACGCACGGCTGTAAATACTGCTATGCTTCATTCATGAAGCGCTTTACGAATCATCCGGAGCCGTGGGGCAGCTTTGTCGATGTGAAATACTGGCCGGAGATCAAGAATCCGAAGAAGTATGCCGGTAAGGAGGCCTTCATCGGTTCTGTGACTGATCCTTACCAGCCTTGTGAGGAGAAGTACGGTCGCACGCGGGCTCTGTTGGAACAGCTGCAGGGAAGCGGAATCAGTATCAGCATAGCGACGCGTTCTGATCTTGTGCTTCGTGATCTTGACCTTATAAAGACTTTTCCCAATGCACGTGTCAGCTGGTCGATCAATACGCTGGATGAGGATTTCCGCAAGGCTATGGATCACGGTGCCAGCATCGAACGCAGACTTGCCGCGATGAAGGCTTTCTATGAGGCAGGAGTACAGACCACCTGTTTTATCTCTCCCATTTTTCCGGGTATAACAGACCCGGCAGCGATCATTGATGCAGCGAAAGACCGCTGTAATCTGGTATGGCTGGAGAACCTCAATCTGCGTGGTGACTATAGAGCGAGGATTATGGAATGGATTCACGAGAATCATCCGGAGTTGGATGAGATTTATCACGATATTTATTCCAAAAAATCACGGGAATACTGGACGACGCTTGACGGAAAAATGCGGGAATACACGGCGCAAAACAGCATGCCATATTTGAGAGACGACGATCAGCATCGTTCCCCGTTTGGAGAGCCGCCGGTGGTGGTTAATTACTTCTACCATGAAGAGGTCAAAAAATCAGCAAAGAAGAAGTCATGATGATTGAAGATATTTTCAAGTATGTAAAAGAAAAATACGCTGTAGAGCCGGACTATCCGTTGCCGACGGCTCCCGGATTCCCGGTTCTGCGGCATAAGGATAATCGGAAATGGTTTGCTATCATTATGGACGCTCCAAGGGAGAAGCTCGGTCTTTCCGGAGAAGAACGGGTTGACGTTATCAACGTGAAATTATCTGATCCGCTGCTTGCGGATATGGTCGTGCAGCAGGACGGATATTTCCGTGGGTATCACATCAGCCGTGGAAACTGGATCTCCATCCTGCTGGACGGAACGGTGCCAGTAGATGAGATTTGCCGCTGGATTGATGAGAGCTATGCCGTAACAGCATCGAAAAAAACAAAGCAGATCATCCGGCCAGCAAAAGAGTGGATTGTTCCGGCAAATCCGAAGTTCTACGATATCGAGCACGCTTTTGACAATACAAAAGAGATCGACTGGAAACAGGGACGTGGGATCAAAACAGGAGATACGGTATTCCTGTATGCGGCTGCACCGGTCTCTGCAATTCTCTATAAATGCAAGGTATTAGAGACAGATATTCCGTATGATTATCATGAGGGAAGCCTCGCAATTACAGCCTTGATGCGGATTAAACTTCAGAAAAAATACAAACCGACGGCATTCTCATTCGAGAGGCTTAAGGATGAATTCGGCATTTTTGCAGTAAGAGGGCCGAGAGGAATACCGCATTCATTAAGTGAGGCACTGAAAAGTAAGGAGGTTCGGCCATGTCAAGATTTGTAGCGTTTGACGTTGAAACGCCGAACCGGGAAAACTGCAGAATGAGTGCCATCGGGATTACAATCATTGAGGACGGTCAGATCACAGATGAGTTCTATTCCCTTGTCAATCCTGAAACCTATTTTGATTATTTCAACACGAGACTTACCGGGATCAGCGAAGCGGTAGTAATGAACGCACCGACCTTTCCGGAGCTTTGGGAAAAGATCGAGCCGATGATGTCCAGCGGACTGCTTGTTGCTCATAATGCCGTATTTGACATGGGCGTTTTGAAAAGATGCCTGCAAGGTTATGACATCGAGTGGCGGCCATATACACGATATGTTTGCACCGTGCAGATGGGCAGAAGGCTTCTTCCCGGCATCAGTCATAAGCTGAATGTGTTGTGCGATTATTACAGCATTGACCTGAACCACCATCAGGCGGACAGCGACAGCCGGGCGTGCGCGGAGATCCTGCTGCGATATCTGGAAGGCGGAGCGGACGTGAAGCAGTTCATCCGGACGTATTCCCTGAATAAATAAAAAGAAAGAGAGGTGTTTCCCATTGCACGATATATGGAATCCGTGGCACGGCTGCAAAAAGTGCAGTGAGGGATGCCAGAACTGCTACATGTATTATCTTGACAGTCTGCGGGATAAGGACGGGAGTGAAATCTATCGCACGAAGTCAGGCTTCCGGTATCCTTTAAGTAAATACCGTGACGGACGATATAAGGTACAAAGCGGCGAAATGCTGCGGGTCTGTATGACAAGCGATTTCTTTCTGGAGGAAGCTGATCCGTGGAGAGATGAGGCATGGCAGATTATTCATCAAAGACCGGATGTGAAGTTCTTTCTGCTCACGAAACGTCCGGAAAGGGTAGCGGAGCATCTGCCTTTTAACTGGGGAGACGGATGGGAAAATGTGATGTTCAACGTCACCTGCGAAAACCAGCGCAGAGCCGATGAAAGAATCTCGATTCTGCTTGATCTTCCGTTTAAGCATAAGGGAATCATGTGCGCACCATATATCGGTCAGGTCAGCATACGAAAATATCTGCCGTCCGGCCAGATCGAGCAGGTACTGTGTGACGGAGAAAACTATGGCGGAGCCCGTCCCTGTCATTATGAGTGGGTGAAGTCGCTGCGGGACGAGTGCGTGGAGTATGATGTGACCTTTATTTTCTGCGGCACGGGCAGAAGGTTTGTAAAGGACGGAAAGCTTTATAAGCTGGAAGGAAGCCTCCAAAATCAGCAGGCTTACAAATCCGGATTGAGCTATCAGGGAAAACCTATAGACTTTAAACTCACCGATGATTGGGGATATCCGATTCCAGAGGGAAGCCTGTATCAGCCGTATTTCGGAGAACACTGTCGGGAATGCGGTATGCGGCTTACATGCAACGGCTGTTCAAAATGTGGGAAATGCAAACCTATTTCTGACTAAAAAGATATTATTGTGGCACGAGGGTATTGTTTTCACACACCCGCCACTTTTTGTATATGGAGGAATGTTGATGTATAAACTTACGAATAAACAATACGAAGAATACCAGCGTCTGTGCCACGCCAGAGATCACGGACAGATGCTGACGCCGGATGGTTTGCGGCTTATCTGTGCCGGATTCGATTATGATCCGGAGAAGATCGGAAAACACATGCTGGAGATGCTGGCCAAGTTCCGCAACGAAGGACTGTTTGACATTCCGACATGTGAGGATGAAGAAGAATAACAGTGCAAAGCTCCCCGTCACCGGAGAAAATCCAGTGGTGAGGAGCCTTTCTTATGCCTTGATGGTCTGGCCGTTGCGGAAGGTAACGTCGATGTTTCCCTCGCCGTTCACCGTGAGGTAATCCGACAGGGCGTTGAAGTTGTCGATGGAGAATGCGGTCAGAGTTTCCGGCAGCTTCTCAAAGGCGGTGAGGAAATCCTCGATGCTGCCTTTCTGGGACTGTGTCTGGCTGATCTGCTCGTTCAGATCCTCAATGCGCTCTTTGAGACTGTTGTACCGGGCAGTCAGGCTGTCGTGCTTTTTGTTGTAGGCGGCCTGATCTAATGCGACGTGGGCGTTTTCGTAGATGTGCTGTTGGACGGCATCGGAAACGACCTGCGCTTCTTCCAGCAGCTTGTCCCGCTCGGCTTCCTTCTCGGAGGTGTCAAAGAGCAGAGCCATCATCTCGCGTCCGTTGGCGATAACCGCATCCTTGTCGGCCAGCAGCTTGTTTGCCGCTGACAGGAATGCCTCCTGAATCTGCTCGTCGGTCATGTGCGGAGTGCAGCAGTGCTTGCCGCCATCGTACTTGTGATTGCACTGCCAGATTGTCCGGCGATACTTGTCGGTCGAATGCCAGACCTTTGAGCCGTACCAGCTGCCACACTCGCCGCAGCGGATTTTGCTGGAGAAGGGATGTACGCCGCTGTGGTACTTCTTGCCCTTGCCGCGCTTGGCCATTTCCCGCTGAACCATGTCGAACTTCTCCGGCGGGATGATCGCCTCATGGTTTCCCTCCACATAGTATTGCGGGATTTCACCTTCGTTTTTCTTTTGCTTCTTCGTCAGGTAATCGACCGTGAAGCATTTCTGCAGCAGGGCATCGCCTTTGTACTTCTCGTTGCTGAGGATGCTCCTTACCGTGGAAATGCTCCACTTGTCCTTGCCGCCCGGTGTCTTGATGTCCTTGGCGGTGAGCTCCTGCGCGATGCCGTTGTAGGTCTTGCCCGCAAGGAACATATCGTAAATGCTCCGGACGACCTCGGCCTGCTCCGGATTGATCACCAGCTCGCCGTTGGCACCACGGTCATAGCCGAGGAACCGATTAAACGGGATCGTGACCTTGCCGTCTGCAAACCGCTTTCTCTGTCCCCATGTGCAGTTTTCGGAAATGCTGCGGCTTTCCTCCTGTGCCAGCGAGCTCATGATCGTGATGAGCAGCTCGCCCTTGCCGTCGAAAGTCCAGATGTTCTCTTTCTCGAAATAGCACTCGACGCCTTTTTCCTTGAGCTTCCGGATGGTCGTCAGGCTGTCCACGGTGTTGCGGGCGAAGCGGCTGACGCTCTTGGTGACGATGAGATCGATCTTTCCGGCCAGAGCGTCGGCGACCATTCTCTTGAAGCCCTCACGGTGCTTGGTGCTGGTGCCGGTGATGCCTTCGTCAGTGTACACGGACACGAACTCCCAGTCGTCTCGGCTGTTGATGTAATTGGTGTAATAATCGATCTGCGCCTCGTAGCTCGTGAACTGATCGTCGTGGTCAGTCGAGACGCGGGCGTATCCAGCCACACGGCGCTTTTTCTGCTCCGTAATGGGAGAAGCGGTAAAGCGCGTCAGCGTGGCCGGGATCGTCTTTACTTTTTTGCCTTGGTTGATGCCCAATATTTCTCACTCCTTATCTTTTTCATATTCTCGCTCATTTTCCGGCGACGCTCCTCAGTGAAGCTGGCCTTGATGGCCTCGACCTGCTTTGCACGCCGTTCTTCTGTCCATCCCGGCATCCGGCGCTTGGTGCTGTATTCCATTCTGACCTCATGGCCATCGTAGAAGCAGAAGGTGATGTATCCGCCCGGCGCGATGGTGATGTGGTCGATCTCCTTTAGGAAGACAGCCTCGTCGAGTTCCTGCTGGTCGAGCGCCTTTGCGGTGAGCTCCCGGAGCGTGTCTTCATGGATGCAGTTGTTATGGCAGGTGTTCGTGGTGGCGCAGGCGTAAAGGTGGTACTTCTCGCCGGAGGCTCTCGTTCTGGTCTGCCTGCGGTAGTTGTTGCCGCAATCCGCGCACTTGATCTTGCTGGTGAAGCAGGTCACATCGTCCCGCTTCATGGCGTGGTTCCTGCGGTAGGTGGATGCCTTCTTCCGGGCTTCCGGAGTCCATGAATCTTTCTTTGCCGTGCTCACCCATGTGAGGGTATTCTCTGTGCCGTCCTTCATGTGAAAATTGAGTATGCCCTGCTCCGGAATGGTGATCACCTCGACCTGTTCCGCAAAGGCATCCTCGTCAAATTCCTCAAGGCCAAGTGCCTCGGCGCATTTCTGCCGGAGAATGTATTCCGGGATCTCCATCGCCTTGCACTTGCCGTTTTTCGTTTTGCTGGAACCGCAGACCCAGCCGACCAGCTGATCGCCAAGCTGCGTGACCTTTGCCCGGTTCTTACGGGTGTTGCGGACATAGCTTTTGCAGCATTTCTCACACTTGAGCTTGCTGGTAAAGCAGGTGATGTTCAGGCTCTTGTTGGCAAAGGCTCCGAGCTCCCTGCGTCGTGCCATCTCGTCCTGCACGTACTGGAAGGTCTCCATAGGGATGATGGCCTCGTGGGTGTTCTCTACAAAATACTGCTGCAGCTCGCCGTGGTTCTTCTTGCGCTTCTTGGAAATCGGGTCTGCGATGTATTCCTTCTGCAGGAGCATGTTCCCGGTGTAGGTGATATTCGAGAGGATGACCTTGATGTTGGAATCCACCCAGCGGCAGCCTTCACGGGTCGTGATGCCCTCGGCGGCAAATTCGCGTTCTGTTTCGAGACGGGACTTCCCATCAAGGAAGTTCTGGTAGATGCGCTTCACGATGGTGGCTTCCTCCGGAACGATGACCATCTGGTCGCCTTCCCATCGGTAGCCGTACACCCGGAAGTGTCCGTTCGGGATTCCCTGCTCCATGCGCTTGCGGACTCCCCATTTCACATTGTTGCTGATGCTTTCCGATTCCGACTGCGCGAAGGAGGCCAGAAGTGTCAGCATGACCTCGCCGTCACCGGAGAGGCTGTCGATGTTCTCCTTTTCAAACCGGACGCTGATGCCCAGCTCCTTTAAGTGCCGGACGGTCTTCAGAAGGTCTACGGTGTTGCGGGCAAACCGGGAGATGCTCTTACAGAGCACAATGTCGATCTTGCCAGCCTCGCAGTCGGCAATCAGGCGCTGGAACTCATCGCGCTTCTTGGCGATGGTGCCTGTGATAGCCTCGTCTGCGTAGACGCCTACATATTCCCACTCCGGGTTCTTCTGAATGAGCTCCGAATAGTAGCTTACCTGAGTGGAGAGGGAATGGTGGAGCCGCTCGGTTTCCATTGATACGCGGGCGTAGGCAGCGACCTTTTTTCTGGTCGGCAGTGCCGGTATCTGCGGCTCTATCTTCGTGATTTTCGCCATTTGACTCACTCCTTTCCGGTACTATACATCACTCTAAAAGCCTTATTTATCAAGCGTTTTCGGGATATAATGTGCCGATTATCGGCTGGTATTTCTCCCGCATTTTTGTATCAATTATGGCGTATTGTTCCTCGGTGATCAGGCCGTCTTTGAGCATGGCCTGAAACATGTTCATGCTGGCCTGATAGAGCTTCTCGCGCTCGAACTGATCCTCATTCATGGCCGTCACCTCCGAAGCGTCCTGCGATGTAGCAGGCGTGAGAACAATACTTCCTGCTCCGGTTCCCGTAGGCCGTGAAGGGCTTTCCGCAGTGAGCGCAGGTAAAGGAGTAGACAGCACCGGCGCGTCTTTTGACAGCCTCCGGATGGGCGTTCCACCAGTTCTGGCAGCATTCGTCAGAACAGAACTTGATCTGTTTCCTGCCGGGTACTTGGACGATGGGCTTTCCGCAGTTCTTGCAGACGCCGATCTCCGGCTTGTCCTTTGTGGCCTGCGTGGACTTCTCACCGGCGAGGCCATTCCTGTGACAGAATGAAACGACCTGATTTTTTGTCAGACCGAGGGTGTTTGCTATATTGGCATAACCGAATCCGGCAGCGCGGAGCTCGGCGATTTTTGTTTTCTGGTCACTGGTCATGATGCTTTCACCTCCAGTTTCCACTGGAGATTCGGAGCCGATTTGAGCGGAGGATTTTTCACTGAAACGAAAAAAAGCCTGCGGGCATTCCGAAGAACACTCGCAGGCATAGCAGCTTAGATATTATTTCACGCGGATTTTCCAGCCGGTGATAATGAGGTTGACGTTCTTGATGAGCGTCGGATTGAGCTTCTGGATCGCGGAAACACTGGTACCATACTTCCGGGCGATGGCAGAGAGCGTATCGCCGGACTTCACCGTGTACCAAACAGGTGAAGAAGCAGTGGGCTTTTTCAGCAGGGCGTTGACCTTGGCCTGAACGGCAGCGTAGTCATGTCCGGCAGCAGTCAGGCGGTTCTTGCGTTCCGTGCCATTTCCCCACTTGCCGTCGATAACTTCCTTGGCAAGCTCGTCAACGGTTTTTGTAAGAGCAGGTTCCGGTGCGGGAGTGCTGCCGGAGCCTTCCGCATATTTCGGGACGCCATAGCCACGGATGTATTTACCGCCGACCTGAAGGGTGCGTCTTCCGACCGCATCGCTCTTGTTGCCTTCAATGACCGTGATGGTGCTTCCGGAGACAGCTTCCACAATGCCGACATGATCCGGCCAGCCGGTGTTGTCGCCGGAGCCGGAATCCTGCCAGTCGTAGAAGATGATGTCGCCGGGCTTCGGAACATGGGCATCGTTTTCAATCCACTCGCCGAGCTTTTTGAAAAGGGCGATCATCTCGCCGCAGCTGCATTCGGTCGGAAGGATATCCGTCAGGCCACACTTGATGGAGACTGCGGAAACAAAGGTGGCGCACCATGCATCCGTGTATTTCATTGCGTATCCTCTGGCCAGCGGCTTGTGGCTGTTGTAGGTGTCGATGATCACCTTATGGCTTCCGTCTGATTCCTTCTTGCCGAGCCATGCTCTGGCCTGAGCAATAATGCTGTCTCTCTGGGAACTTGCCACAGGAGCAGGCGTACTTTCCTTTGTGTATCCGTTGAAGCCGCCGGTCTTGATGATGGACGGATAGTCGATATATCCGTAGTCCATATCCACGTTGCCGGAGATGCCGTCAACAGAGCCCTTGGAAGAATACTGCCAGATGCCATACTTCCCGGAGTAGGTGCATTTGCTGGCATACTGCGCTACCCAGTGAGCGTAGTCCGTGAGTTTGCTGTCGTCCATCCGCTCTTTGAAGCCGGAAACAGCGGAGCCGTAGATACCGACAAAGTATCCGGCAGCTTCCATTGTCTCGCAGAAAGCGATGGTGGCCTCTGTGATACCAGCCTTGGCAGAGGCGGGCTGTGCCTCGTTGTCCATGTAGACCGGGTATTCCAGCTGCTTGCCCTTGAGGATCTGAATGAAGCGCTCGGCATCCGCTTTTCCTGCAGCGGCAGTCACGCAGTCTTTTCCGACGAAGTAGTAAGCGCCGACAGGGATACCGGCAGCCTTGGCTCCCTTGTAGTTTGCTTCCCATTTGCTGTCCGTATATGTACCAGCGTCAGAGCCGCCAGCCTTGATGATGGCAAACTGTATGCCAGCGGCCTTTACCTTGTTCCAGTCAATCGTTCCCTGCCAGTGGGATACGTCAATTCCTTTTGTTCTTGCCATGTTACTTGCCCTCCTTGGTATCGTTGCTTTCGCGGTCGTGGAGCTGTTCGAGGACGTCCTTCAGCTTTTCCGGTACAGGCAGGCCGAGATGGACGCTGTTTTCCACGAGGGACAGTCCTTCATTCGAGATGTAGAAAAAGATGATTGCTGTCCGAAGCACTCCGGCATGGTCGAGCACATAGATGTCGAGGGCGTTTGCAATGCCGATCAGAATGAAGATCAGCACCTTGCGGCAGATGCCCTTGAAGCCGACCGCCGAGGAGAGTTTCTTGTCTGCGATGGCGCACATGACTCCAGTGATGTAGTCCGTCACGACGAAGATGATGAGTGCGATCATCAGGCCATCACAGCCTCCAAGAAACCAGCCGAGCCAGCCTCCGATGGCCGTAAAGATGAGTTGAATGGTGTTCCAGAATTCTTTCATGTTGCGATTCCTCCTTTTTGTGCAAAATAAAAGCTGCCTGCGCGATTGCAGACAGCCTTGTGAACTGAATCTGGTATGAAGTTATATTTGTTTTGGCAGCGCCTCCCAGAGACGCATATCCTCCTGTCCCAGCGACCACATGGCAAAGCCTCTCACTCCCCAGCGGTAGGCCGCTTCGTTTGCCCAGTAAATGAGCGAGTCCACATCCTGATAGTAGAGGATGGAAAAGCCGTCCGCGTCGCCAAGGAACAGTCTGGATATCCAGATGTTGATGTCCTTTGGCGTGATTGTCACCGTGTAGTCGCTTCCGCAGGAAAGAGCGAGCTCGTGGGAGTGATAGAAATCATAATCCATCGAGATACTCTCGCTGCGGATTGCTTCCTCCTCAATATCGGAGGTCAAGGTGAACACCTGAAATTCAGAGTCCCATGTTGCGTTTGACCGGCTGATCCTGCCGTACTGCGTGACGATGCCGTCCGGAAAGGTCACATCGAAGCGCTCATAAGGCTCGTATGTCCATGCATCACCCATGCGGAGCAGCTCACAGACCGTCCGGTTGTCAGACCGGTATCCGGCATATCCTCCGGAGAAGCCGCTGACCGTTGCAGTGAAGCGGAGCGTATATGAGGAGCCGGAGTAAACTCTGACCTTGTTCCCTCGGATACGCATTTCGACCGTGTACATGGACGGATCGGTTCTGAGGTTGCTGCTTGCAGTCCTTTCGATGGTCTGGCTGTAGCTTCCAAGAAGCGTGGAGCCGTTGTAAAGCTCTACGGCCTGAGAATCATAATTTAGGCAGCAGAACAGGTTGCCGCAGAATACTCCGGCCTTGCCGTGCCCATTGGATGGGAAGGCCAGTCTCGCCCGCAGGTGGATATCGGAGAAGCCGTCATATTGCCATGCCAGCTTTCCGGAGCCGTCCAGCTGCGAATAGACTCGGCTTTCGGAATATTCATCCTCCCGCCAGACCGTCCACGAGCCGGAAAGCGTTGTCCAGTAGTTGGTAGAGAGTACGCCATAATCCCGGAAGTCCTCATACCAGATGAGCGCGGAGTCCGGTTTCCTGCGGAGCATTTCGCAGGTGAGCTTGAAAGCTCTGTCCGGCTGGCACTCGTTACCGTCCACATCGATGAAGTGGCGCGGAGACAAAGTGAACGATGCCGATCCTGCCGATGGAGCTTCCGAGAAGCTGCTGCATACCCGGTAGCCGTAGAACTGCACGCCTTTGATATCTACGGAAATTTGGATCGTATGCGTTCCGGCTGACAATGAAATATTGCTGGCCAGTGTCGTCCAGAAGGTACTGCGCCAATACGGCCACCAGAGCCTGCTCTCCGTAAAGTGGGTGGTGCTGCCGTCAATCGATACATAGATGCCGTTCTTGTCCCAGAAGGGATAGCAGAGGCGGATCGCAATATCATACCTCCCGGCAGCCGATACCGTGAAAGTATAAGTGGCGGAGCCGTTGTCGCCCAGCGTGGCCACACCGTTTTCAAAAGAGACGATGCCGGAGTAGGAGCTCGTGGTGCCGTCCGCGTCTACATAAATAGTGCCGAACTCGGTGTGCTGCTGCTTGGAATAGGCTGTCAAGTAGTGCCTCCGGTTATAGGTGCCATTCATCAGCGGGTACTCATAGCTTGCTGCATCCCGGCCTTCCATAAAATCGTAGACCTGCGGCAGAGCCCAAGGCACCATATCGTAATCATCCCAGTATGCGAGAATCGGGATGAATGGCTGTGGCGGAGCGTCGTCCGTGAAGTTATACTGCCCGGTCATCCAGTTCTTTGCCGCATAGTAGGTGTTGGATGTGCCGCGATAGGTCTTACCGAGGTTAGCCGGTGTATCGTAAATCTGCCAGTTCCAGCCATAAGCCGGAAGCCCGAAGAATATCTTCTCAGGTGTCATGACCGTGACCGCATAATCGTAGATGCCCTCCAGCCAGTCCCTCGGTGAGACGGCACCGGGAGCAGAGCCCGCCCAAGCCATGCCGTAGCTCATGATGGCAGCCGTATCACAGTAAGGATTGAGGTCACCGTAAACGCACCAGTTCTCTCCGCCGACCGAGCCGTTTATGGAGTTCATACCCGGCAGGCAGATGTTCATGAGCTTCGTGCTGTCGTAGGATTTAACAGTGTTATAGATATTCCGAAACATCGCCGTGGAGGCTGCGTGGGTGGAATATCCGTCGCCTTTCTCAAGGTCAATGTCGATGCCGTCGCACCACGGGTATTTCTCCATGATGCGGATGATCTCAGTCAGGAAAGTGTCCTGTGCGCCGTTCGTGTTCTCCCGCAGCGCTTTGAAGATGCTGTTCGTGCCGTCATTGGATATCGTCAGCAGCCATTTGATATGCGGCCACTGACGGATGTATGTCAGCATATTGGAGATTGCCACGCCGGTTTCGTAGATTTCTCCGGTTGCTCTGACCTTAAAGGAAAAGAGCCCGACCTGACTGATCCTGTCGCCATAAGCGGCAAGGGCAGAATACATGCGGGAGTTTCCCATGAACGTCCAGACCATACATCGGTGGCCTTTTAAATAGTCTCTGCTCATATCAGATCACTCCCATCCTGCATCTCCTGAAACTCCACATAAATCCTTGCTGACTTCTTATCCGCGACCGTGATCGGGTGCTTGCTGTCACCGGCAGCGGAGTATTGAAAGAATCCGTCCTTTTCGGTAGCTGCATTGTTCTTCAGGCATTCCCGGTTTGAGGACAGAAGGTCAAATTCATCACCGGCGCTGGCCGCAGCCTTAAAGGTCGCTTTATGCGCACCGGCTCCAAGGGCAAGAGAAATGCTCCCAGCATCCATCGCCTGAATCGGATAGACCTTGTAATCAAGCCCGGCAGCAGTAGAGCCGAGATTGAAGATAATGCAGGTCGCCGAGGAGCGGACGATGCAGTTATAAAAGCGTTTGCCAGCTATGGCGTCATCACCGTTGTACTTTTCAAGAAGCGTTCCAGTGTTTATGGCATATCCCGTAACCTTGTCGCCTTCCTGCAGCATCAGGTCGGTAAACCAGAGCGTACCGGTGCAATCTGTGACAGTGGGCTTTACCGTGATGTTTACGACGCGCTTATCCTGCTTTTTTGCGATTGTCTCTGTAAAGCGTGTAAACTCCGGCATTTACCCATCCTCCGTCCATTGTATTTCTGACACGTGACCTACCCAGCCGGTAGCGATGGAGCCGCCCTGCAGGAACATGTCTGTGATATAGACCGTACCTGTACAGTCGGTGACGCATACACGGACGATGATTTTGGTGACGCGGCCATACTGCGGAGAGACGTCCTGCGCCACATGTGTGAATGAAGCCATAGAAATCCCTCCTTCAGATCAGGTCTATGAATCTTGTTTCTGTTGTTCCGTCCTCGTATTCAAAGGTCACCTCAATGCCGACCTGCCCGGAGCTGCCTTTGACGAGGTTTTCCGAAGCAATCTGTGCCGAGAAGGTATAGCTTTCCCGGTTTGCAGGCGTGATGGTTTGCGAGAGGCTTTTTGTGGTATTCAGAGCGCCTTCGCACCTGAAGGAAGCCGTGCCTGACACGCCATTCTCCGCATCTACGGAAAAGCCGGAGCTCTGCCAGTAGTTGAGGCCGGAGTCGGCTCTGGAATTGCGCAGATGGTTGAAAGGAACCAGATCCTTCATTTCCTGACTGTCCACCAGATCGGCAGATTCCAGCATGTCGGCAGCACTGTCCCAGCGGGAGGAGGAATCGCCAAGCTCCCGGAGAGTGGTGGAAAGCTCCAGCACCGTGTTCCAAGGCTCCTGCAGGTTGTATTCCCTGCGGACGATTCTGGTCTTTACCGACAGGTTCAGGTCATCGTCCTTTACCGTCACGGTATCGCCAAGCTCCCACGTTTCATGCTCGAAGCCTGTCAGGACAGATAAGTCCATTGCTTTCAGCACATAGGAAATGCGCGGAGAGGCATAGTCCGCAAGGCGCATGTTTGCAAATTCCAGCATCTGATACGGATTGGTGAAGTTTGAGCAATCCAGCGTTGAGATACGGATTTCGGAGGTATAGGTGGTGTCCTGCACATATTCTTTGCCGTCATTGATGGACGCGAAGGTCATACCGTCCTTGCCGTAGGCATACAGCCTCGTGATAAGGCTTGTCGTATCAATGACGCGCTGGATGGATTTCATATTTTTCTTGTAGCAGAACAGCACGCCGGAATCCTCGCCGCTGAAAGTAAGCAGCTTCACGATCTTGTTCGCGTTATCAAAAATCAGGTCGCCGCCGTGAATGTCCTGTACTGCCCGGAGGATCGCCAGCGCATTCTTCTCAGAGCAAGTCCACGTTCGTTTGGTGGAGACATTGACCGCGCCCATATCCCAGTCGGTGTCCTGCAGGGCGTAAGCTATCGGGACATCTGCTGTATCTGCGTTAAAGGTAATCGGCTCTTTCTTAACCGAATACGCGAGGTCGTAAAAGGCCGCCTCTGCATAGACAGTGGTGATGGCTTTGCCGCTTTCTTCCTTGTCATCCGTAATCGTCCGGATACGGTACGTGTCGCTGACAATGCGCACGGTCTTTTCGTTATCGACATAGGAGCGCTTGCTGTCCTGAAACGGGAGCTTGAATTCCAGTTCATCCACACCATTGATCTCGCTGGTCACGATAATGTCATAGGCGTTATCCAGAACAGCTTCCGCATTGCCGTCCGCGTCAAGGATGACCGGTCTTGCATATCCGAGCTTTGTATAAAGCGGTTTCGGATTATCATGTAGATTGATTGCTGTGAGGACAGGCGTCCTTGCCGTATTCGTGGTGGCAAGGGTGATGCGATATTTGATGTATTTCCTTGAGGGTGATTCCAGCTCACCGTTCGAGCCAATAGCCTGCCACTGCGTCCAAGTCGAAAGATCGTCAGAGGTCGCTGTTTCCACCAGAGAAATGGAGGTCTCGCCGGGAGAGTAGTTCGCATTGATGGAAACTCTGCCGTTACCGACCACACCACATTTCCTTGCAGCAGTAATCAGCTGGCCGCTTTCAGGATAAACAGAGCTGGTCGCACGCAGCGTAACGACATCAGCCGTTGTCAGAGCATCTATATCTCCGGTCATATCCGCGCCGTTGGCAGAAAGCGACTCAAGAAAATACTCCGCAAGATCATCCGCTGTAAGCGAGGAGTCGCAGTCGAGGAACCAGTCATCAAAACCGCCTGCGTACCAGTAAGAGTTTGCGTGCATTCCCCAGATCAGGTCAGCCACGCAGGAGCGGTTCAGTTCTCCGGTAAAGGAAAGCACACCTGATTGCCATACCGTGCCGGAACTTTTATCTCCGAGGATGTACTGCGCTGTCTTTGCCGTAGGCTTTATGACGCAGGCAATAAAATACCAGTTTCCATTCTGCAGAGAGAACGATGGTGTCACCGACTGATCCAGAATGAGTGTGCCGGAGGAGTTATACAGCATGATTCTCGGCTTCCCGCGAATGAGCGATAAATAAAAAATCGGCTGACCGGAGCCGTAGCGGGTATTCAGAATCGGAGTATAGGTGTTTCCGACTGAATATGTCGTGGGCTTCATCCAGCCGCCGACCACGATGGTCTCGCCGATGTTGGAAAAGATGCTGCCGTCGTTCGTTACCTTCAAGTAGGTTTTCTCCGATGAAGGGTTGTTGATATTCATCTGGAAATACCGACCGAAATTGCCGGTCTTCATCGAAGCCGTAGTGCCGCTCCAGTTATGGATATATGCCTTGCGATCCTTGCCGGAGAAATCTGCGAGGTTATCATCCGCGTCCGGATTCTCTTCGTTAAAGCGCCAGAGGCCGTCCGGAGCCCAAGCAGCCGGGAACTCTCCGGTGAAGGCATCCTGCGTATTAAGTGTATTTTTAAGAGCCATGCGAAATCACCTCCAGCGGCTTCTGGCCTGAATGTTCAGTTCCGTAAATGTTGTATTTGTTCCGACCGCCTCAATTACGACGGTATTGTCTCCGGTATCCAGCACCGGGAAATTGAGCTCCGACAGCAGCGGGAGCCCGTTTCGCAGCGTATCGCCGTTTGCATCCACGACCTTTGCTGTCATGTGAGACGAATCAATGATGAGCGTCTCGCCGGAGGATAGGCGTCCGATGATACGGAGCTCGCTGCCGTTTGTGGTTATACTGATATACGAGTCCGTCCCGGAAGGAATCACTCCCTGTAGGGCGTAGATGGGATAAGACTCTATATTTCCAAGAGAGCGGGAGGCAGTAAATGTTCCTGCCTCCGCAAAGTCAAAGGTCTCGTCCGATATGGCATAGCCGTAAGGATCAGGGCAGAAGAATTCCAGATTGAAGGTGCAGGAATTGCGGACTGCCCGGTCAAAGGAAAATCCGGACGTGAGCCTTGCTTCATAAACTCGTCCCGGTTCCTTGTCCAGAATGAGCTGGCAGAGGCCGTTGTCCGGATTCAGCCATTCGATAATGTCATCCTTCTTTGCGAGAAATTGCTCATCCGTTTCACCCGGAGGGATGAAGCACGAAATCACAATCTTTCGCTCGGATACCGTCTCTCCGAAATCAAACACGCCGTGCCGTCCGGGCATGGTAACCGTGTTATTCCTAAGATCCGGCATCCGATATTCGTTTGTAATTCTTGTTGCAAGTCCCATAGACTGGGAGGTTGTTCCGTTAAATGAAAATCCCATATCACACCAGTCCTTTCGCTCTGCGTCCTGCTGTCAGCAGGGTATTGAGCTGTTGAGAAATCTTGCGGATATCATCGTCGCTTCTGACGCTCATCTCCTCGATGTTGATCAGCGGATGGTCTCCCGAAAGGGAAAGCGAAGCGCTGCTGACCGCGTCCTGAATCATAGAGCGCAGGGACGATACACCGACCACGGCCTCATCACCGGCCTCGCCTCCGCCAAGGAGCGTGCCGCCGCTCTGGCCGAAGATGGTCGCGTCTTTTAGGATCATGCCGCCTGACATCGCCTTCTTATACCAGTCCACAGAGAAGTGTGGTATGGACGGCGGGTTTAAGGAGAAGCTGCCGGAAATCGAGAAGTGCGGCAGCTTGATTTTCGGCAGGCTCCAGCTGAAGTTGAACACGCTTTTCAGCTTGTTGACGATGCCGGAGACAAAGCTCCAGATACCGTTGAACACATTGGAGATCGTGCTCTTGATCCCGTTTACGATGTTGGAGACGGTGCTCTTTATCGCATTGAAGCCGTTACTGATCCCGGACTTCATGGTATTGATTACATTCATGACCGCCGATTTGATGCCGTTCCAGATGTTGCTGACAGTCGTTTTTACGGCATTGAATACGGTGGAGGTCGTTGTCTTTATGGCGTTCCAAGCCGTAGTGATGGCGGTCTTGATTGCATTAACCACAGTCGTTATGGCTATCTTTATAGCATTCCATACCGTCGTGACCACAGTCTGGATCGCTGTCAGGACGGTTGTGATAACGGTTTTATACGCATTGAAATATGTGGTGACCGCCGTCTTGATGCCGTTTAGGATCGTCTCGAAGAAGGTCTTTATTCCATTCCAGATGTTCGTAAAGAACGTGGAGATGGCTGTGAAAACCGTTGTCACCGTATTCTGGATTCCGGTCACAATGCCGGTAAAAAAGCTGACGATGCCGTTCCAGATATTTACGAAGAAGTCCTTGATGCCTTGCCAGATTTCCTGCCACGAGGTTCCGAACCAGCCAAGGAACACATTCACCACGTTGCCGAGCGTCGTCAGGATATTCGATAGCGTATTGACGATGAAGTCCCAAGTGGATGTAAATATACCATTGATACCGGAAAGAGCCTGATCCCAGTCGCCGGTGAAGATGCCGATAAAGACATCCAAAATATTCAAGATCAGATCCATCGCGTAGGACAGGATGTTTGCAATGTTCTGGAATACGCCTTCAAACATCGGAGCGAGGACAGAGCACAGGCCATCCCATACAGCTTTTATGACTTCGCCGATGTCTTTGAAGTTAAAGCCCAGCTCATTGAGCTTATCGACGATGCCCTGCGTGAAAGCCTGAAACGTCTCTACGAGCCCGTTCCAGATAGCCGTGATCTTATTACGGAAGTCCTCGTTCGTTTTCCAAAGGTAGATGAAGGCAGCCACCAGCGCAGCAATCGCTGCAATCACAAGGCCTATTGGGTTAGCAGCCAGCGTAGCATTAAGCCCGGACATCGCGCCTTTCACCGTCGTAATTGCCGTAGACACCTTCGGGATGATCGTCATGACCGTCCCGACCGAAGATACAATCTTTCCGATCACCACAAGGAGTGGCCCGATTGCAGTGGCTACGAGAGCGATCTTTATGATCATCTGCTGCATCGGCTCTCCGAGATTGTTCCACCACTCGGCGAGGGATTTCAGCTTATCGGAGATCTGCTTCAGGACAGGCGCAAGCACCGTCATCAGAGAATTTCCGACCTCGGCACCGGTTTCCTTCAGGGAGTTCATCGTCATCTGGAACTGGTCAATCGGGTCGAGAGTTGCATTGAAGGTGTTTTCTACACTGCCTTCAAAATCAGAAAGTGAGCCGGACAGGTCGTCAAGGTTCAGCTTTCCAGTCTGCACGGCATTGTAGATTGACGCACCGGCTTTGCTTCCGAACAGGTCATAGGCTGCCTGCAGCTTTTCAGTTTCGGAGCCGTTGCCCTTCATGGTTTGGGAGAAATCAGCAAGAGCCTGATCCAGCGTTTTGCCGTCCTTCGTCGCATTCTTCATGGCGGTCTTAAGACCCATCATAGCGGAGGAAGTATCCAGACCGGACATCTCCACCATGCCCATAAATCCTGCGGCCTGCTGGGCGGTCAGTCCCATTTCCTTTAGCTGTACGGCATTGGAGGACAGCAGGCTCGCAAGGGAATCCATCCCGATACCTGTGGCCTGACCGGTTGCATTCAGCGCGTCCAGAAGGGAATCCGCCTCGGATGCGTCCATGCCGAAAGCGTTCATGACCGAGGATACGTTGTCGATGGATGTCGAAACGTCAGTATCATTCAGCTGGGCAAACTTTATGAATTTCGCGGAGAGATCGTCCAGCGCCTGCCCGGTCAGGCCAAAGCGAGTGTTGACCTCGCCGACAGCGGCACCGGCAGTTTCGAAGTCCGTCGGTATCTCTGTGGCGAGGTCTTTCACGATCTGGTTCATTTCTTCCAGCGCTTCTCCGGTCGCGCCGGTTTTCTGTTCTACGATATCAAGCCCGGCATCCACCTCATTGAATGCGGCAAGAGAAGCTGCGCCAAGAGCTACAATGGGAGCCGTGACATGAGTTGTAAGGCCGGTTCCGACATCGGAGATTTTCCCGCCGACTTCCTGCAGCTTCGTTCCGGTTGCCGTGAGGGTTGCGGAGATATGAGAGTCGGTTTCTTTGCACTGCTGTTCGAGGTTTTTGAGCTCGTTTTCTGTCTCTATGATCTCACGCTGCCATGCATCATATTGCTGCTGGGTGACGGTACCGTTTTTGAGTCCAGCATCCATTTGGTCTTGCACGGACTTCAGCTGTGTGAGCTTTTCCTTCGTTTCGGAGACAGCCTGCTTCAGGAGCTTCTGTTTCTGTTCGAGCAGCGTGGTATTCGTCGGGTCGAGCTTTAAGAGCTTATTGACATCTTTAAGCTGCGACTGCGTGTTCTTGATTTCCTTATTGATGCCGGAGAGGGCTTTGGAAAGGCCGGTCGTATCGCCGCCGATTTCCACGGTTATGCCTTTGATCCTGTCGGCCATGCTACGACCTCCTTCCTGTTAAAATCGATCCATATCCGCCTGCGATGCTGTCTGGGCGTATGGATAGTCGTCGTTACTCATTTCTGCGTACATATCGTTGACACATCCGATGGTGAGCAGATCAAGCTCCGAGATGTGAAGCCCGATCTGCACGCATCGGAGTAAAAAGAGCGGGGTTGTCATTTCCCGCTCCGTGTTGTGATGTTTTTTTTAGAGGCCACCTGCTGTTCCACGTTCAGTCCCCAGAGCTCGATGATCTGCGGGAGAATTTCGTAGATCGAGAAGGTGTTGAACTGGTCGAGCCAGTCCTCCGGAGTATCCGGGACATCCGGGTTCTGGTGCTTTGCCATGAGCCACGCGATGTTCTCGAAAAGCTCAAGGGAGAAGGTGTCCAGATTGGAGCTCTCCGCATCGCTTTTGTCGATGCCTTTTTGCAGCTCGTTCAAGTCCTTGTAAATGTCCCTGTGAAATTTGTTCCTGTAGAGACGAGGGATAGCGGCAGAGGCGCGAAACTGCACCTCCTTGCCGTCAACCTCGATGGTTTTCGTAACTGCCATATCGCGCCTCCTTACTCACCGTTTGAAACAGCTGCACTCGGCTCATAGACCGCACTGTACCAGCCGTTGTAGACTGCGTCTGTGGTATTGGTGCCGGTCTTGACCTTCACGATGCCGGAAGGGAGCGGAGAAACCGTAAGGGACAGTGTTTCGGTCTGCACCTCTGTGGAGTCCTCCTTGGTGCTGCCGGTGACGGAAGGACGGGTCGCGCTGCAGTAATACATGCAGTGACGGATCTTTCTCTGGTCGCCGGAAAACTCAAAGAGCAGAGCGAAGTGCTCCGGCTCCACATCCTTGTTTTCCACCATGACGCCATTGGCATCCTCAGTCTCATGCATGACGTCCGTGAGAAAGCTCTCCGGAATCAGCGCCAGCTCGAAGTCGCCAGAATAGCCGTTGTTGTTGGAGACCATGTAATATACGGAGTCATCCGCATAGAACGGGTCGTTGTCGCCCTCCGCATCCAGCGAAAGGGAGACTGCACCGGGCATCGCCACAGGTGTGCCGAAGGTGACGGTACCGTCAGCCGCCAGCGTAGCGATGGCGTAGTAGCAATTCTTCAGGCCAAACTTGACCTTGTTTCTTGTGTTAGGCATAGTCGATTAACCTCCTGTAATCTGTGTTTGATATAAGACCTCGTACAGCTTCTCCGACTCGATCCACACCTCGGATTTTTCATAAGGCAGATCGTGCGCGATTAAGATGTCCTCGATCCGGGTTTCGGTTTCCGGGTCTTTGGCGTCCGTGTAAAGTTCGATATTCAGTTCGTTGATTTTCTGATACACGGTATCGTCCGCGAACAGATTGTCCGTGCCCGGATATAAGAAAACGAGGAAGGGCGGCTCCGGTGATTCACCTTCGGCAAAGTGGTCGTAGGCGAGCGGGAGTCCAGCTTCCTCTAACATGGTGATTACTTCGTCGTATGTCATGATCCACCTCCCAGCTTCTGTTTGATGGTGTCGACGAGCTTTTCATTCCCGCGTTCCTCGGCTGCTGCGATATGCGGCTGTGCCGGTACGCGACCGCCGCCACGCTTCACATGGCCATGCTCCAGAAGGTGCGCCAGCTGATAGCGGTTTCTGGAATGCACCACCAGATCGATGCTTTCCGAATCCTCGTGGACATTTTTGACCGACCAGCTTTTCTTGTACTTTCCGGTATCCACGGGAGCACCGGCCTGTATATCCTTGCGGACAGAGGCAGCGGTTTCCTTGACTGCAGCCTTCAAATCGTCAGAAGCGAGGCCTGCATATTTTTCGAGCTCCTCCATAATGGCGTCGCCCATTTCGTTGATTGATACATTCCTGCTCATGCGCTTTTCTCCAGCTTGCAGTTGAATTTCAGGCTGTTATGCTTGTAGCCCATCGGATTGACATAGGTGATGTTGTAGGTCTTGCCCGCCGCGATGATCCGGTACTTTGTGGATTCCACAGCGGCAAGCTCGGAGCAGTAGCGGCAGGTAAAGTCCAGCGATTCCTCCGGGTTTATCACGACGCCGGTGGATTCCGAACCGGAGCTTGTGCCGACCGTCGCCCAGCAGGAAAAATAATCTGCCCAGCCGCTCTTGTGGTTTCCGTATCTATCCACAGTCACGGCATTGACCTGAAACGTCACCCGGACTCTCATAGCTGCTATATTCATGAAAACGCTCCTTCCCGTATGGCAAAGAGAAGGGAGCGCAGCGTCATGGTAAGCGCATGATGGTCGGCTTCCTCCCTGTGCTCGAATAGATAAGCGCAGGCATAAAGAATAGCCACCTTCATGGTTTCCCGGATCGCTGTCAGTTCCTCCTCGGTGTAATCATCAGAAGAAGTGTTCTCTGAATTGACCACAGTCCACTGGTCATCGGTCAGCCTTGCCACATCGACACACAGTCTTATGGCGGAGGCCAAGAGGATGCCGACCGTGGCATCCTCATCCGCCGAATCCACACGCAGATAAGCCTTTGCATCATCAGTTGAAATCAGTGCCACGGTCGTTCACCTCCAATCATCAGGAACCTGCGGTTACCTTCATGTCGAGAATCTTGATGCCTTCCGCAAGGATCAGCTTGCCGTCGACACGCTCCGTGCAGGTGAAGCCGACCTGACCGTTGGTAGCGTAAAGCTCGTTCAGGCGCTTGATTGTGCGTCCGGCTCTGTCAGCGATCCAGTAGCAGGAGAAATCGCCGAAAGCGATAGCTCTTGCACCGGCAGCCATCGTAGGCACCTTCGGAGAAGTGTAGAGCGGGAAGCCAAGAAGTCTGTCGGGCTCACCGGCAGTCAGGGAAGGCTGCCACATATACGCACCGTTGTTGTCCTTGAGCTTTCTGATGGCTGCGACCGTGGCATCGTTCATGAGGAACTTTGCCTTGCCGCGATAAGGTGCTTTCAGGGAGTACACAAGGCTGATGAGCTCGTCAGCCGTGATCGCCGTAGCGGAAGCTGCAGTCAGGCCGGAAGGAGCGCCACCAGCGTTTGCCGCGATGAACAGGCCGGTCGGTCTGTCGATAGCCGTTGCGCCGCTCTGGATCGCGCCATTGATGAAGGCATCCTCCTCAGCCTCGCCGAAGGCACGACCGAATTCCTCGGAGATGTAGCCTTCGATGTCGAAGAAGCTATCAGCCAGAAGCTCATCGGAAACCTTGATAAGGTCTGTGAGCTTGAAAGCGTCAATGCTGGTCTGACCGAAGGTCGGATTGCTTTCGGTATAAGCACCGTTCTCAGCTGTCCATGCAGCCTGCGTATGGCCGTTCGCTACAGGAATCTTGCGCTCGTTCTGCGTGGTGATGATCTTGCAGCCGATGGTACGCATGATGTTGTTCTCATCGAGAGCCTTCACGAGAGTGTGCTCGAATTCGATAGGAACAAGGTAGCCGCCGTTGCCATCAGTGCCTTCCTCCAGCACGTCACGAATCACCGGATTGCCGGGATGGCGAATGTTGTCCCAGAAGGCCTTCTTGTAAGCAGCGGAAGCCCTGCCGGTCTTTTCATCTGCCTTGTCGCAGGTTTTGCCGGGCATGTTGGTGATGGGAGCGGAAGTGGGCTGGTTGAGCATCTTCTCAATCTCGTCCTGACGCTGCAGGCGCTCTATGTCGCGGGTGAGGTCGGTGACTTCCTTCTCCATCTTGTCGTAGGTCGCGGCATCCTCCGCAGAAACCATGCCGCCGTTCTGAGAGTGGGTGTTAAGAAAAGCCTTTGCAGCCTCCCATGCCTTCGCTCTCTTTTCCATAAGTTCCATAATCTGAGTCATAATAAAAATCCTCCTTTAATGTGCGAGAAGCGAAAGGCGCTTCTCAAGATCGGTAACAGGTACCATGTGTTTATTTGCTTCCGGCTTTTTCTTGGGAATCAGCCGTGATAGCAGTGAGTCAGTGACGGCCTTGCGGGAGAAAAGCATCTCCGTATCGGCCTCGTCGTCCAAGGTAGGCTCATCGCCCGACTTGAACAGAATCTCGTCAGCGAAGCCGAGCTTTACGGCCTCCTTGGCGTTCATCCACGTCTCGGCATCCATCAGCTGCGAAATCTTGTGGCGGGAGAGCCCGGACTTGATTTCGTAGGCGTTCATGATGGATTCCTTGACTTCGTTCAGCATGTCGATGGCCTTCTGCATCTCATCGGTATCGCCGATTGCGATGGTCGCAGGGTTGTGAATCATCAGCATGGCCACAGGGCTCATGCAGACCTTGGTACCGGCCATAGCGATGACGGATGCCGCCGAAGCGGCAAGGGCATCGATCTTGACCGTCACGTCATGCGGGTAATCCATCAGCATGTTGTAGATCTGCGCAGCAGCAAAAACATCACCGCCCGGAGAGTTAATCCAGAGGGTGATGTTCCCATCGCCGCTATTCAGTTCATCTTTAAAAAGCTGTGGTGTTACTTCGTCGCCGAACCACGTCTCATCGGAAATTTCCCCGTCGAGGTAGAGTGTTCGGTCGCTGCCGAAGGTATCCGGCTCCTCGTTTCGCACCCAGTTCCAAAACTTTCTGGTCATAGTGCCTCCTTGTGTTTTCGCCGGGTGCGCTCACTTTGCTGTGGCTGTTCCGGCTCTTTTTCTGATTCTTCTTGTGTTTCATCCGGTTCCTCCTGTGCAGGTGCTGTGGCTGCAAAGATGCCTGCGTCCTTGAGCTTTGTCATGTTGCCGTTTATGAGATACAGGTCGCCGCCTTCCTCTTCCGGGATACGGTCGAGGTTTTCCAGCTCCCTGATATCGTTGGCGCTCATCCAGCCATTCTGGCGTCCGGTCGCATAGCCGTTCATGCGGCTCTGGTAGTCACCTCGAAGCAGGCCGTCCACATTGAACTTGAAGAAGTATTCCTTCTTTTCATCCAAGGAGAGAAGCGCTCGCTGCATGGACTGTTCCCAGCGGCAGACCCACGGGTCGAGGGTGTATTTCACGAACTCCAAGGACTGCTGCTCGATGTTCGAGAAGCTCGATTTCTCAAGGTCGCCGATCATGTGAGGCGGGATGCGGAAGATACGAGCGATCTCGTTTATCTGGAACTTCCGCGTCTCCAAAAACTGCGCCTGCTCCGGTGAAATGGAGATGGGCGTATATTTCATGCCTTCCTCAAGGACTGCCACCTTGTTAGCGTTTGCGCTGCCGCCGAAGGCCGAGTTCCAGCTTTCCCTGACGCGCTCCGGGTCTTTTACCACACCGGGATGCTCCAAGATGCCTCCGGGTGTCGCGCCGTTAGCGAAAAACTTAGCTCCGTACTCCTCACAGGCAATTGCCATGCCGATGGCGTTCTTAGCCATCGCAATCGGGCTGTAGCCCACGAGGCCATCAAAGCCGAGGCCGGGAATGTGCAGCACATCGTGTGGAGAGAGCCTGACGCGGCTGCCGTCCATCGTGTGCGCCTCATCCTGCGAGGTCTGGTATTCGTAGTAGAGGTGGCCGTCTGCATCGCGGTCGACCGTCATGCGGTTTGGCATCAAAGGATATAGTGCCACGACCTCGCCCTTGCCGTTTCTGATGATCTGCGCGTAGGCATTTCCCCAGAGGAGCAGGTGCGTCATGAGCGTTTCCCGAAAGACAAAGGAAGTCATCTCCGGGTTTGGCTCATCGTGTAGGATGAAGTAGAGCGGGTGACCTGTTGCTTTCTCCTTGCTGCCGTTTTCACCGTACCGGTACAGATGGATAGGCAGTCCTGCAATCGCCTCGGAAAGAATCCGGACGCAGGAATATACTGCCGTCATCTGCATGGCGGATCGTTCTGTTACAGCCTTGCCGGAGGTCGTCCCGCCGAAGAAGAAGCGGTAGGCGCTGCCGGAGGTCGCGTCCTTGGGCTTGTCGCGGCTGCGAAATAGTCCTGAAAATATGCTCATATCCATCCCTCCAATCCGTTAAGGGCTTCCCGGATTACCAGAAAGCCGAGTAGTGAAATCAAAAACATTGTCTTTTCCTCAGATAAACAAAATGCCTCTGTCGTCATAGACAGAAGCACCGTTGTCGTTGCCACACCGGATCGCCCGGTCGAGTGCCATGATCGTTGCGATGGCACCGTCAATCTTCTCCGTGGATTTTTCTTTGTCGGCCTTGATGTTTCCGGCAGGATCAGTACGGATGAAGATGTTGTCCATATTCCAGCGGAGTACCGGATGGCCTCCGTGGGCGAGCTTTTTCTCAAGCGTCAGCTTCATGAGCTCTTTGGTGGGCGGGCTCATATCCTTGAAGCCCTGACCGAAGGGCACGACAGTAAAGCCCATGCCCTCAAGGTTCTGCACCATCTGGACGGCTCCCCAGCGGTCGAAGGCGATCTCGCGGATGTTGAAGCGGTTGCCGAGGCGCTCGATGAATTTCTCGATGTAGCCGTAGTGGATGACGTTACCTTCCGTGGTTTCGAGGTAGCCTTCCTTCTCCCAAGTGTCATAAGGCACATGGTCGCGCCGGACACGGAGTTCCAGCGTATCCTCCGGCACCCAGAAGTACGGGAGGATCACATACTTGTCTGTTTCATCCCTTGGAGGGAAGACCAGCACGAAGGAAGTGATATCCGTGGTGGAGGACAGGTCAAGGCCGCCGTAGCAGACACGGCCTTCGAGGTCATCCTCATTGACCGGAAACGCGCAGGCGTCCCATTTGTCCATCGGCATCCAGCGGATGGCCTGCTTTACCCATTGATTGAGCCTAAGCTGTCTAAAGGAGTTCTCCTCGCCGGGATTCTGCTTTGCGGACTCACAGGCGGCTTCCACCTTGTCGATGCCGACCGTGATCCCCAGCGACGGGTTTGCCTTTTTCCAGACCTCCGGATCTGTCCAGTCCTCGGAAGCGTCCGCTCCGTATATCACCGGATAGAAGGTCGGGTCGACTTTTCTGCCGTCAAGGATGTCCTGCGCTTTCTGGTGGACTTCGTAACAGATGGTGTTCGTATCATTCCCAGCGGTCGTGATCAGGAAGTAGAGCGGCTGCATTCTGGCATCGCCGGAGCCCTTGGTCATAACATCAAAGAGCTTCCGGTTCGACTGTGTGTGCAGCTCGTCAAAGACCACGCCGTGGATGTTAAAGCCGTGCTTTGAGTAGGCCTCAGCGGAGAGCACCTGATAGAAGCTGTTCGTCGGCTCGTAGATGATCCGCTTCTGGGAAGCCAGTATTTTCACGCGCCGGTTTAAGGCCGGGCACATCCTGACCATATCCGCAGCCACGTCAAAAACGATGGTGGCCTGCTGTCTATCGGCAGCGCAGCCATAGACCTCGGCACGTTCTTCACCGTCGCCGCAGCAAAGGAGCAGGGCGACCGCAGCGGCAAGCTCCGACTTGCCCATCTTCTTTGGTATCTCGATGTAGGCCGTGTTGAACTGCCGGTAGCCGTTTGGCTTTAGCACACCGAACAGGTCGCGGATGATTTTTTCCTGCCAGTCGATAAGCTCGAATGGCTTTCCTGCCCATGTGCCCTTGGTATGGCAGAGCTGCTCGATGAACATCACAGCGAAATCTGCCATCTTCTTGCTGTAGTGGGAGGACTCAGCCATGAAGCGGGTCGGCTTGTAGTTTTTCAGTTTTCGCATTGGCATGAAAGCCGCCTCCTTCCGGGCAAAATAAAAGACCGCCAGCCGACATGTTCGGCATGCGATCCTTGGTATCAGTACGAGAGAAAGAGCCGCGTGGCTCTTGTCTCCCGGAATATTCATTCTCAGGGTTTGTGCTTAGTTGTAATTCTGCAGGAGGATCATGTACGCGAGCTGCGTCGGTTCATCCTCCGGCTCGATGTCCCAGCCTCTGTCGTAGTTGGCTGTGACGGTTTCATTGATCTTGATCATCAGCTTGCTGATCTTGCCGCCGTTGATCCCGTATTCCTCGCTGGACTCCTCGTAGTGCTTTACCCAGTAGTGACAAACCGTGTATTTTCCTTTATCCTTGGCATCCGGTATTCCGATGGTTCCTTCGCTCCACATGGTCTTACGCCTCCTTTACCGTCATCTTGAAAGCCGGGATCAGGGCTCGGTCGTCGCTTCCGAAGTGGGTGTAGCATTCCTTGACCTTTACGATGCCGTCCAAGGTGCAGCCGAGCTCCTCGAAGCGGGCGATGGTTTCGATCAGGCTTGAAAAGGTGGAGCTTATGGTGAATTCCTTCACTCCGAGCTTCCTGCAATCCGCGAGGATCGTCTCGATGTCGTCGTCCCAAATGACCTCGGCGAAGTTCGGCAGGTCGTTTCCGGCTTCCTTGCTGTAAAGGTAGGCCTGTCCGAGCGTCCAGTGGCATCCGATCTCGTCCCATTTCATTCCGGGCTTTGCGTTTTCAATGGCTTCGATTGTGTACTTCATGGTTGTTTCCTCCTCGTTCTGTGTTCCTTTTGGTATGTACATATATCACTCTGAAGGCCTGTAATAGCAAGTTAATTCGGAGAATATATGTGACAATCCTGCGGGAATATCCGGCGGGTAAATTGTGTAGTTTACTCGTCGCCGTGGAGGATGAAGTTCACGTATTCCTTCCGGTGATCCTCAAGGAAAAGAACCAGCTCGTAGAAGTCTCTCTCGTAGGCCAGCCGCTGCACCATGTTCACATCAAACATATTCGTAAGGCCGGTGTCCCGTATGGCGAGGATCTGTTCTCTTACTTTTTCATCCATATCAGTCTGCCACCTTTCTCACGCGGTCGATTCCGTAGATGACGTTGAGGCCGCTGCCGTTATCCCAGTTCACCAGAAGGCTTCCGGTATCATCGACTCCGGTGACCGTTCCCTTGGTGCCGATGGGCGGTGCCTGCACATCGTCCATCTGCAGAAGCTCCACGCGGGTGCCTGCCGGGTAGCGGTCGCGGAGGCTTTTGAGCTCGTCAGGTCTTATCATTCGCATGCCGCCACCTCCTTTTCCGGAGCGCCGTTCTTCCAGCTACTGTTGCCGGAAAGGTTCTGAAGGAGAATCTTGCGCTCTGCCTTGTACTCGGTTCCGATGAAGCCCAGCCGCAGGAGGAAGCAGCGGAATGCGTATTTCTCGTTGTCGACTTCCTTTTCGGTGGCGCTGATCCGCTTTGCGTCCTTGCTCATCTTGCAAAGGGCTGCGATGAAGTGGGTGTAGGCCTTGACCGCTTCCGGCTCCGGCATTTCGGAAAACCAAGGGAAGCTGATCTTATCCTCCGTGACCTTGATGCTAAGGTCGCGGGTGCCGAGCGCCTTCTTGATGAGGCTTTCCTTGGCGGTGAGGAGGTTCGTGAGGTTTCCGACCGCCACCTTGTCCAGCGGCAGGCTGACCGTAAGGCCGGTGCCCTCGGCATCCTCCTCGGCGGTGGGTTCCTCGTCCGTGCTTTCGATTTCCTCGGAATCCTCCGGTGTGAAGCCGTCCGCGATCAGGTTATGGATCAGGCGCTCCAGCTTGTCTGCATCCTCACAGGTGACGCCGCCTTCCTTGTCGACCGTGATGTCTCCGATCTCAAAGGCGCAAGTGGGCATGAACTTGTAGACCGCCTTGTCGCCGGTGATCGCTGCGATGGCTGCGACCAGTGCTTTTCTTTCTTTTCCGGTTACGTTGTAGTTTGCTTTCATTGTGTGTACCTCCTTGAAATTCGGGTTTTCTGCTGTGCCTTTTGGCATGTATATACATCACTCTGAAAGCCTTATATAGCAAGCGTTTTCTCGATATTTCCGAGGTAGAATATCGACAAATAAACGGGATGGAAATTGTGTATTATACACTCGCTGTAGGAGAGGTTTCGACCTCCTTTGCCAGAGTAGCGTAGAGGAGCTTTTCGCCGTTTCGTACTACATACACATTTTCAAAGTCGCCGGTATCCTCCACATAGCGCCGGAGGATGACGGAGGCATATTTCGGATCAAGCTCCATCATGTAGCAGATGCGGTTAAGCTGCTCGCAGGCCATAAGCGTGGAGCCGGAGCCGCCGAAGGTGTCGATCACCACGGAGTTCTCCTGCGTGGAGTTCTGGATCGGATATCCAAGAAGGTCAAGCGGCTTGCTGGTCGGATGATCCTTATTGCGCTTTGGCTTGTCGTAGTTCCAGATGGTCGTCTGCTTCCTGTCGGAATACCACGGGTGTTTGCCGTTCTGTAAAAATCCGTAGAGCACCGGCTCATGCTGCCACTGATAATCAGAGCGACCGAGCACAAGGCTGTTCTTTACCCAGATGCACACACCGGCAAGGTGGAAGCCTGCGTCAATGAATGCCTTTCGGAAGGTGAGCCCTTCGGTGTCCGCATGGAAGCAGTAGGCCGCTCCGCCTTTTTCGAGATGGTCGGCCATGTTCTTGAAAGCCGAGAGCAGGAATTTATAAAACTCCTCGCCCTTGAGACTGTCGTTCTGGATCGTCAGGCCGTCCGATGCTTTGAAGGAAACGCCGTAGGGCGGATCGGTGAGGACGAGATTTGCCTTCTTGCCGTCCATGAGTTTTTCCACATCCTCCGGAGAGGTGGCATCGCCGCACATCACGCGGTGCTTGCCGACCGTCCAGATGTCGCCGGGCTCCACGAAGGAAGCCTTCTCCAAAGCAGCGGTCAGGTCAAAGTCATCATCGGCGATGTCCTTTTCGTTTCCGGTGCCGAGGAGCTTGTCGAGCTCACCGGCATCAAAGCCGAGGAGCGACAGGTCGAAGGACTGATCCTGCAGATCGGATAATTCGACGGAGAGCATCTCCTCATCCCATCCAGCATTGAGCGCAAGCTGATTGTCCGCAAGGATATAGGCTCGCTTTTGAGCTTCAGTCAGGTTCTCTGCAAAGACGCAGGGCACCGTCTCGTAGCCTTCCTCACGTGCGGCCTGCACTCTGCCGTGGCCGACGAGGATGTTGAACTCATTGTCGATGACCGCAGGGCTTACAAAGCCGAACTCCCGGAGGGAGGCTCTAAGCTGCGCGATCTGTTCTTTTGAGTGCGTTCTGGCATTCCGGGCGTAGGGCACCAGCTTATCTATAGGTACCTGTTCAAATCTTTCTGTATTCATTTACATGTTCCTCCTGCTTCGAAGCAGCTGCTCCATCACGCTGTCCTGCGGACTGCCTTCAAAGGGCTCGGTGCAGTTCTGCTTCACGATGTCGTAAATCTCATACCAGAGCAGGTTGGCCTGCTTCTGGAAATTAAGAGAGAGCTGCACGAAGGGACTCGCGATGGCAGCTCCCGTGGTCGGATGTTTTCCGAGCAGGCCGTATTTGCTGACCGCCTCGGAGCACTGGATGTATCTGGCAAAGGCCTCGGAGTAGCTTTCGAGCAGGCGCTTGTTCACGAGCCGCTCGCACCCGCGTTCTTTGAGCCACAGCCATGTTTCCTTATATATTTCATCTGCGCCCAGCGGTTTGCCGTCCTTTTGCTGTGCGGACAGGTAGTCGTCCGGGCTTGGCATATCCATGCCCTCAAGCTCCACGCCGTCGCCGATGTCCTCGGTATCGAGGTCGGTCAGGTCGTCCGTGAAGTCCGGGAGCTCCATGCGCCTTGCAGGTGTTCCTTTTGTGATTTTGTCGGCGAGGGCGTCAGGCTTGGAGCCCGCTCTTACACGCCGCCCGCCGCGATTGGTTCCGTCTTTCGCCATGACGTTTGCCTCCTTTCCTTGTCGGGCTTGCTTTAATACCCTGTTTGAATTGCAATTTTTGCGAAGAAGACCCCGCGCCGTTTTCCGCAGCAATCGCGTTTAGAGATTTCGACCGCCCTACCGGTCGCCACGCTCGCGGTGAATCTTCTCGTGGCACGAACGACAAAGGCTCATCAGGTTCGACTCGTCATTGGTTCCTCCCTCGGCGAGAGGAATGATGTGGTGGACTTCCTCAACGGCGACGTAGCGTCCGGCCTTCAAGCACTGCTCGCAGAGAGGATGCTTGTGGACGTACCTGTCACGGATTCGTTTCCAAGACCTGCCGTAGCGTTTGCCGGGAGAGTAGCCGCGCTGGAACTTCTCATAGTGCTGTTCCATTACCTTGGCGTGCTCCTCGCAGTAGACACCGTCGGTCAGGTTCGGGCAGCCGGGAAAGCGGCACGGTCTCTTTGGTTTCCTTGGCATAAGCCGCACCTCCTTTCGGGCAAAGAAAAAGCCCTGCGGGAACTTCCCACAAGGCTTGGTGGCTGCGCATGCAGCCGTTTCTTCATTCTGTTTCGCTGATTATATACTATCATAAAGGGCGGGTGGACATCTTAGGACAAATGTGGACATTTCGGGCGCATTTCATATTTCGATAGGTTCCTCTGGGAGCGTTGCATGAAGCAAGGCGTTTCCGTGCCAGCGCCTGATGGTGCGGGCGTCGGCACACAGTTCGTTTCCGATCTGCTCCCACGTATAGTTGTGGATGTACCGGTACTTCAATACCATGCGCTCATCGGTGTCCGGAACCGCCTCGATCACTTCCCGGATCTGTTTTTTCAGATCGGAGAGCATTTCAAGCTCCCGTGCAATTTTCTGTTCCACCTCCCAGAGCTTCTCAAGCGTCCGGACAAAGGGCGCATCGGTATTTCTCGATGTCTGCACCCGGTCTTTATCATATTGGATAGCCGACACGCTGCCCGCCATCTCACGAAGGTTCTGGGCTTCCAGTGTATCGGACTTGATTCTCTGATCAAGGCGGTAGGCCTGATGGAGATATTCTTTTACTGTCATAGGCTTCTTGCCTCCTCTCGTAGTTTGTTTATCAGGTACTCGCCGTCCACGCTCGTTAGGGTCTTGTACCAGCCGGAGCGGAAGAACCGCTCGCATTCCAAAGCGTCTGCCATCGCGGCCTTGTTGCCGGATTTCTTTTTCAGGCGCTTTAGGGCGTCGCGGTAATCCTTCACGGCCTGCAGCACGATGGCATTGGCGAGATTTTCATAAGGATCGCTCATCACACCACCTCGGCTTTGACGGCATCGATCAGGGCGGTCTGCGTCATTTCTTTTTTGACCAGAGCCTTCATGATCCGCTCGTCGATGGTGCCTTTTGTGATGATGTGCTGGATCACCACGGTCTGGGATTCTTGACCTTGCCTCCAGAGGCGGGCGTTCGTCTGCTGGTAAAGTTCCAGCGACCATGTGAGCCCGAACCATACGAGGGTGGAGCCTCCGGTCTGAAGGTTTAAGCCGTGACCAGCTGAGGCCGGATGTATGACTGCTACAGGAATATTTCCCGCATTCCAGTCAGCGATATCGCGGCTTGTCTTGATTTCCCGGACATTGAAGCGTTTCTGTATGCGGGAGAGGTCATGTCGGAACCAGTAGGCCACCAGCAGCGGCTTTTCGTTTGCGGCTTCGATGATATCCTCCAGAGCGTCCAGCTTCCGGTCGTGAAACTCGATGATGTCTCCGGTATCCGCATAAATAGCACCATTGGAAAGCTGACAGAGCTTTCCGGTAAGCGATGCTGCATTGGCAGCGGTAATCTCGCCGTCCGGGAGCTGCAGGATGAACTCCTGCTTCAAATCCTCGTAGCGGTCACGCTCGGATTCCGAAAGCTGCACCTCATAGGCCGTGGATACCAGCTCCGGCATCTTCAGGTGGTCGGTGGACTTCATGGAAATCGTGATATCCGCGATTCTCCGGTAGATGGCGTCCTCCGCATAGGGCAGCGGCTTGTAGGAATAGATGATCTCGCCGTTTCGCTTGTCCGGCATGAAGTAATTTGTACGGTACTGCGTGATGAAGCGTCCGAGGCGCTCACCCATATCCAGCACCTTGAACTCTGCCCACAGATCCATGAGGCCGTTGGAGGAAGGTGTGCCGGTAAGGCCGATAATGCGATGGAGCCGAGGCCGTACCTTCATCAGGGACTTGAAGCGCTTTGACTTGTGGTTTTTAAAGGACGAGAGCTCGTCGATAATCACCATATCGTAGTCAAAGGGAAAGCCTGACTCGTCAATGAGCCATTGCAGGTTTTCACGGTTGATAATCGTGATATCCGCATTCTGCATCAGCGCCGCTTTCCGTTCCTTGGCAGTCCCGACTGCGACCGAAAAGATCAGACCCGCAAGGTGACTCCATTTCTGGATCTCCGCAGGCCATGTATCGCGGGCGACTCGTAAGGGAGCGACCACCAGAACACGCCGTACCTCGAAGCTGTCAAACAAAAGGTCATATACGGCAGTCAGGCTGATGACCGTTTTGCCAAGTCCCATGTCAAGAAGGACTGCGGCCACGGGATGCTTTTCGATATACCGGATGGCATAAGATTGATAGTCATGTGGTGTGAAGTTCATCAAGCATCCCTCCAATCTGTGAAACATCGTCAATGACGTAAACCTTGAATCCCAGCTTCCGAAGGAGCCGGTGCCTTGCCAGCTGGAGCGGGCGTGGTTTCTTTCCCGGTGTCTTAAGCTCTGCGAAGGCCATGACTCCTCCCGGAAGAAGGACAAGCCTGTCCGGCATCCCGTCAAAGCCCGGAGAGACGAACTTGGGCGCGATGCCTCCCGTTGATTTCACTGCATTTACCAGCTTTTTCTCGATTGTCTTTTCATCTATTTTCATTTCCATTCATCTCCTTTGAGTGGACAAGGTGGGACAATGGGACAGCTTTTTCCTATATTTATCTACGCGGGTGTACGCAGGTGCCTGTGTGGCTTCCTTTTTCTGCTTTGCTGGATTAAATAAAGGGAAAAAGTTGTCCTTGTCCACGAGGTTGTCCACTTATTTCGTGCGCTCGTACAATCGCTGACGTCCGTAAAGAGGCTGGGAAGCTCTGCGATTGGTGCGCTTCCAGCCGTCCACCTGTGTCATAAGTGCCGCAATGGCATAAGAGTCGGTGGGCTTTAAGTCAGCGATATTCCTGCCGAAGCACTCACACCAGATTTCTGCGTTGCTGACTTCGGTACGTTCCACAGTGCCGGAATCAGATGTGATGTCGTCACCGTCAAGGAAATTCCGACGTTGGTAGAGATCCATCTTAGACCAGTTTTCCGGCAGGAGCTTTGACAGGTACTGTTCCACGAGGCCTTGGCGCTCGTCTGTTTCCATAGCACTTCTCTGGGCTTCTTCAGCTTCCGCAAGAAGGTCACCTTCGAGATACAGCTTCTCGCCTTGCTCGTAGTAATACTTGGCCTCCGCCCATATCTGGTCACGTTCTTCGGGCGTGATTTTCCAGCGCACGGCATTTTCCGTCTGGCGGCATTTCACAATCCAGAAGCGACGGTTTCCGGTAATATCACGGAGATATCCATGCTCACCGTTGACCGTTGCGACTACGACGCACTGCCTCGGATGACTTTCGACCACCTTGCCGTAGCTGGGACGGTACTTATCATCCGAAGTGGAGAGGAAGGACTTGACCTTCTCGATGTCGGCCTTTTTCATTCCGGCCAGCTCGCCGATTTCAATGATCCAGAATCCCTGCAGCTTTTCCGCACCGGACTTGTCGTCCATGTCGGTCAGCGAAAGGGCGTCGGAGAAGTATTCATCACCGGCCAGAGACTTCCACATAGTGCTCTTGCCGATACCCTGTGCGCCGTCAAGGACGGGAACGGTATCGAACTTGGTGCCGGGATGGTAGATGCGGGTCACGGCGGCCACTAAGGTTTTTCTGGTGACTGCCCGTACATATTTCGTGTCATCAGCCTGCAGGCAGCGGATAAATAGCTCGTCCACGCGAGGTACCTGATCCCATTCCGGCAGATCGTTTAAGTAGTTCCTCACCGGGTGGAACCGGCGGTCGTCAGCCACCTTGGTGAAGCTGACATTGTGGTTTCTGTCAGAGAAGCAGACATAGCGGATGTCGATCAGGGCTTTCAGCTGCGCCGTATCGGCATCGCGCCAGAACTTATTGTCGGCGGGACGATCCCAAGGAACATCGCCGATCACCTGTATGCGGTTGGCCATCTCGTTATAGGCAAAGCCCTGACAATCCGGATCGTTATTTAAGATCAGCATCTCGTTCCAGACGCTGTTTTGAAGGATGGTGCTTCGGGACTGATATTGGAGCTTGGCCTTCCAGTCATCATCGGAGCCGTCGTCTGTAGCGGCAAACTCCTCACCGGCCTGCGCCTGCTTCTCCGAAAGCAGCAGGATTTTCACCTTGTCGCAGCCGGAGGCAAAGTCCATCATGGCCTTATAGGATGGCATCTTCGAGGGAGTAGATTCGTCCAGCACATCCTTGTCCAGATCGCTGAAGCGGTGGACGCGGACGAGGTCAAAGGCATTCAGGAGCTTTTTGCAAGCCGGGTCTGAGGAGTGGTGCGAATACAGAAACTTATCTCCATAGGAAACGGCACCGGCGGGACTGTCCGCAGGGATATAGTCGTAGCGGTTCTCGTCGTCGGTCGGCGCATATACATCGGAGAGGAACTCCGGGATTACCTCCGCAATTGGATAAGCCCGGCAGAACGCACCGATGATTCCCGGCTTGGCAAGTGGATCAGCCTGCTTGCTGGCATCGTGATCCACCACGCAGGATTCGTGGGAGGATACCGGCCATGTGCTGGAGTCCTGCCAGTCATCGTACTTGGCAAGGTAGACGTCCGGGTCTAAGGCGTCGCCGTCCTTCTCCTTGAACACATACTCGCCGTTGACGGAAGTTGAAGGCCAGTACATGAGGCGGTTGGCCTCATAGGTGCTGTCGTCGAACATATCAATGCCGACTTCCTTGGCGAACATTCTGGCGACCGGCTCGTATTCGGGCTCGCTGATCTCGCGGGTGAGTGGGATCACCAGACGGAGCCTCGGTTGTTCCGGTGTATGCTTATGCGTTGAGTGGCACAGGCACTGATACGGGATTTTGCTGATGGTGGTATCCCATACATCAGGCTCGCCGTAGTCCATGTCGAGAGTCAGCATGGAGCGGCAAAGCACGTATCCCTTTTTCCGGCGACCGTTTCTTAAGTGCCCGCCCACGAAACCGCCGATGTCCTTGATATCCGCCTGCTGGGCTTTGGACATCTTGCGGTATTCCTCTATGGTCTCCGTGGTGCGGACGGTAGTCTGGAATCTGGCCTTTAAGGCATCCATCGAAGTGTCGCCGTTTTTCCATTTGATAGCCTTGCGGCTATTGGCGGTGGCGTATTTCATCAGTTGTACACCTCCTGCGATTCATCTTCGAGCACCTTCGTGATGAACTTCAGCGCCCGGATCATGGTCTCCAGCTCGCAATCGCCGCCGAGGGTAACCTCGAACTCGCTGCCGCCATAGCTGTCGGTGTGAGAACGGATATTTATATCTGTGCTTGCCAGATCCTTGATGCGGAAATAGGTGCGGCTGCCGTGGCCGGAGTCGCCGCCCTGAAAACCGTTCGTACCGGCCTCGACCTGCAGGATGTTGCAGCTGATAACCTCACGGGTATAGGTGGTGATCTCGGTGCCGTCTTCGAGTTTTCTGCGATTTTCTTTTACTTCAAACATGGTTAGACCTCCTGACATTCTTCTGTGAAATAGCGCAAGTGGTAGCCTTTCCACTTGGCACGTTTGATTTCTGCTTCCATCCCGGATGAGATGCGGCTCCCGAATACCCAGACCTCGGCGCACTTGCTCATGAGCGCATTTCCGAAGAACAGACCGAGCTCACGCTCCGACTCGTCGTTGTCATCAAGGAACTGCGGGTAGAGAAGGTGCGGTGCGATGGGAATGAAGCCCTTGTCCACGGCAAAGCGGCAGTAGCGTCTGGCCGCAGCCACATTTGCTTCCACGTCTCCGGAGTACGGAGAGCAGACATAGACGATAGGCCTGAAGGCTCGCAGGAACGGCTTCTCGTTGCTGGCGATCCGGGAGAGCGCCTCACCGGCAGTCGGGTCAGGATAGCCTTCGCTGTTTCGATAATCGTTGCTCAAACCTTGAGTCCTCCTTTCCGGGCAGACTTAAAAGGCGTCCACCTCTAATTTCCACTGGAGATGAACGCCTGATTTGAGCGGTCGATTTTTAATCTTTTTTGTAGAAGGGTGTGGTGTATCCGTCGGCGCGGAGCTTTAAGCCGGAAGCCCACGGCGGAGTCCTGCCCATTTGTTCACAGAGAACGTCAAGGGACATGCGAGGATCAGCCTCGATAACCAGCTCGTCGTGGATGTGCATGACGATTTCACAGTTTTTGAGCGTCTTCATGGCATAGCAGAGAATGTCGCGGGAGGTGGCCTGCACGATGTTTTCCACAAATTTCGGGCCGTATGAGTCGAGCCGTTCCCATTTCTTTGTGCTTCCGATGCCCTCGTAGGTGATACACTCGCCGCCGAACTTATTAGTCCCGACCTTGGGCTTTACATAGGCGAGGTTCCGTCCGGAGGGCAGCGTGATAAAGAGCATCCCGGAGCGGCAGGAAAAGGTCAGACCGTAGCTGCTGGTGGTGTGCTTATGCTTCACGGCTTCCATGACCGCCCGGTCGACGTCCCACCAGAATTTCACGATGTGGGGATTCGTCTGCCGCCAAGCATCCACCAGCGGAGGAAGCTCATCTTCGGAAAGTCCTATCTCGATAGCGCCCATCGCCTTTAAGGCACCGACCGAGCCGCCGTAGCCGAGCGCGAGTTCCGCGATCTTGCCTTTCTGGCGCAGGTGGCCGTTTACGCCGTGCTTCTCGACCGGGACATGAAACATCTGCGATGCGCTGGCGCAGTAAATGTCGCCGCCGTCTGCAAAGACCTTCTGCCTCCACATCTCACCGGCATACCATGCGATGACGCGGGCTTCGATGGCAGAAAAGTCTGAAACATAAAACTGCGTGCCGTCCTTCGGGATGAAGGCCGTGCGGATCAGCTGCGAGAGCGTATCTGGCACATCTTCATAAAGGAACTTTACGGCATCGAAGTCTCCGGACTTCACAAGAGCGCGGGCATCGGCCAGATCCTCCAGATGGTTCTGCGGGAGGTTTTGCAGCTGGATCAGCCTGCCTGCCCAGCGCCCGGTACGGTTGGCTCCGTAGAAAGCAAACATGCCGCGAGCCCTGCCGTCGTCACAGACCGCCCGCTCCATCGTCTGATATTTCTTGACGGAGGATTTGGCAAGCTGCTGGCGGAGTTCCAACACGGTCTGCAGCTCCGGAGGCGCGGTTTTTATGAGCTCTGCCACGACCTTCTTTCCGAGACTGTCGGTTTCGAGGCCGTTGTCGGAGAGCCACTGCTTCATTTGTTGGACACTGTTCGGGTTTTCAAGATCGGTCAGCTTCTTCATGGCGGAGGTCAGTTCCGTCCGGGAGCGGGTATCCATCTCGATGGCCTTTGCCACCAGATCCATATCAAGGCGCACGCCACGGTCGTTGATTTCCTGATCGATGTGGTATTCATCCCAGACGAAGTCCGGCACCGGGAAATTCGTAAGGCGCTGCTGGATGGCCATTTCGACCTCGACGTCCCGCTTGTTATATGCTTTGAAGGTTGCCCACTTCTCAGGATCATGGAAGGGCATATTTCTGCTGCGGCCTCCGTTGGCCTTGGTAGGAGCACAGGGTACAGAAAAATATTTGATGAGCACCTTGCCCTCGTCCATCTTCTGATCTTCGAGCTTCAAGACCTGACCGACACCTTTCAGGGAGAGCGGAAGTCCCATCGTGGCCGCCCAGACCATAGAGCACTTCCAGCCTTCCGGATTTAAGAACCGGGCGCACTCAGTTGAGAGCGGGTGGCTGTCGTGGAAGGGATCAAGGCTGACACCGAGGTCGGACAGATACCGGGACAGGCAGATGCGTTCAAAGTTCGCATTGAAAGCCCACTTGGTGATGTCCTCATCCGTCAGAGCGTCGATGATCTCCGGCGGGATCTGTTCTCCCTGTGCAAGGTCAATGACCTGTACTGTGCCTCCGTCGACCGCATAGCCGAAAAGCAGGATTTCAAAGTTCGGAGATTCCGCATATTTGTAGACGCCGCACTTGTTCAGGTCGACGTCGGAGAAGGTTTCTATATCTATACTGATGTTTTTCAATCGGATCACCTCAATTCAAACAGGCGGTCTAAGATCGCTCCTAAGCCGCCTGCCGCTTTCGTTTTACTCCAAGGACTTCATGCGCTTCTCGTGGTACTCATCGTCTTGGGCGGCCTTTTTCTCCTCGCGTTTCTCACGCTTGAAGTCGTTGATCACCGTCTGGATAGCGACCACTGCCCAAGACAGGACTACGATGCAGAAGCATCCGATCAGGATGTTGCAGAGAAGGGATGAAATCATAACTGTGTTTTCCATAGCTTGGCGCTCCTTTCCTTAGTTGAGAAAATCTTCGTCGTCATCGGTAGCGAAGTCAGACTCTGCGCTGGCCTTGCCGCCGAGAGGCTCACCGTCACGGATCTTCTGCAGGTTATTGAGCCCGCAGGCGATTCCCTTGTTGCCGGAGCTGTTGAAGGCGTAGAACGTGATGCTGGCTCTGCCGTACACGCCGGAGTACACCTCGGAGCGGGTCAGGATTGGATTCAGGTCTGCGTCCACGATGCCGGGAGCAGAGGTGGCGTTGGCATTGACGAAGTAGGAGTTCTTGTAGGCCTCGTCGTCCGGGCGCTCTGCATCACCGTCACGAAGAGGAGTCTTCAGAACGGACAGAGCCGGTACGGACTTGCCGTTGCCCTTGAGCTTGGCCTCGCCCTCCTTGTAGGCAGCCTCGATGGCAGCCTTGATCTTGGCGATGGTCTTGGTGTCGGACTTCGGGATGATGAGGCTCACGCTGTACTTGGGCGTGCCGCCGTTCACGGACTTGGGCTCCCAGACGTTTGCGTAGCTCCAGCGGGTGTCAACACCGGTGATAACCTTCATGGGATTGCTGATTTTTACATTCTTACTCATTGTCGTTTTCCTCCATAAAATCTTTTTTTGCTGTATTCATGGCCGGGCGCTTATCGGACTCCGGCACAAGAGTGGGTTTGCCCTGCGGCTTTTCGATATAAGCCGTCAGGAGTTCATCAAAGCGGGACTTGCCGAGGAGCTTTTGCATGGCGGTGATGCCGAGCAGCTTCTTCTCATACGGGTCAAAGCCCGCTTTCTCGACCGTATCGATAACTGCGGTCTCGTTGCTGTACCTGCGGTTGGCTCTGCCCTCGACGAGCTTGAAGCCAGACCATTCCTTCCCGGAGAGCGCCTGCTGGAGAGCATATTCCTTGATGTCGGAAGCCCAGCTGACCAGCTCGTCCACTTTTCCGAGAATGACCTCGATCTCCGTATCTGTGAGCAGAGGCGGGAGCTTGAAGTCGTGCTGTGCGAGCTTTAGGTTTGCTTCGGCTCTGGCGCGGCACTCATTCTTGGCTTTGCAGAAGCCACACCACTCGCCGCACAGGAAGTTTCCGTCACCGGCAAAGGCCAGTTCTGCGGTGGGCTTCAATACTTCATCCGCCCAGCGGTACAAATCTTCCTTGCTGATCTCGTAGGTACTGACGTTCTGGCATCTCGGCTGGTAGATCGTCATGGAAACTCTGTCGATGTCGTAAATGTCATCGAAAAGCTCCAAAGCGCCGAGCGCATAACACTGCATCTGCGGATTCTCCTCTGCGGAGACCAAGACGCCTAAGCCGTGCTTGTAGTCGATCACCCGGAGCGTGCCGTCTGCGATGATGATGCAGTCGGCGGTGCCGAAGCCCTGTTCTACCCAGCGGGAGAAGTCCACACGCTGCTCGATCAGGACGACCGGGTCAGCGCAGGTTTCCTTGGCGGCTTCGACCTGCTCCAGCACGTATTCGGCATAGCCGCTGGTGCAGTCCTCCATCTCCTCGGAATACCATTTGAGGCTTTCGGTCGGGTCTTCTGCGGAAAGTCCCAGCGCGGTCTTGAGCTTATACTCGCCAAGCGCATGGGCGTCGGTTCCTTCGGCAGCGTAGTCGCTTCCTTTGTCCTCGTAGGACTCACAGAGTCTTGCGGACGGCGGGCAGTGCAGCCAGCGGTCGGAGCTTGAAGCCGAGAGAATCGCGTGTGCTTTAGCTGCCATTGCCGATCACCTCCGCGTCCTTCATCAGGGCTTCATAGTTCACCGGGTCAACAGCCGAGAGTTTTGCGGCACCGTACTTCTGGAGCAGGTCGCGTACCTCTGCGGTATGACCGGCACGGGACTTCTCGGCAAGGACGGCTCTTACGTCCTCCAGCTTGATTTCCGGCTTCGGCTTTTCCTTCTTGACGGGAGCCTTTTGCGCGGGGGCATCGTCACCGGAAAACTGCTGGTAGAGCCAGTCGGCTGCGGCATTAATAGAAGCAGCAGCGGTTCGGAGCTCTTCGATGGTCTGTGCCATTTCTGCCATCTTTGACATTTGTTTTTCCTCCTTCCTCGGATTTGCTTGCGGCAAGGATTGAGAGGTTCCTTGCCAGTCTGGCGGATACGTGGCTGATCGTATTCAGGAGCTTGATCTCCTCGGCCACGTTGCCGCCGGTGTCTGCATATGTGCGGTACATTCTGTTCACCTCGCTTTCTGAAGGCCGGTTTTCTCTTGCCTTCACCTTCCACTGGAGATGAGCAGCCGATTTGAGCGGAGGAATTTATAAAAAAATTCCGGCCACCATCCCGAAGTGGGACAGTGACCGGAAAGAGTGTAACTTTACTTGTTCTCGATTCTATGAAGTTCTGTGTAGACGCGCTTCATCTGGTCTGCAAAGGTGCGCTGTTTACGACCGAGCGCCTCTGCGATCTTTCTATCTGAGATTTTCGGGTTGTCGAGGCGCATCTGGATGATGCGGTCAGCATCAGGATCGAGCTCGCGGAAACGGGCAATGAGATGTTTTAGCAGATCACGATCAGCACAGATATCTTCTATAGAGGGTCTGCTGTCAGGAACGTAATCGCCGAGTGTGCCTTCGCCGTCAGGGAGTGGATCGTCAAGGGATACGGTGCCGGGAGCGTGATACTCGCAGAGATCACACTGCCCGTCGCATTTCCACAAATAGTTCTTCGGGCACATACATCTGCCGTGGTTCTGTTCACGGTTGCGGATGCGCCAGATCTCAGGGTAAAGGGCGCGATACTGCTCTTCAGTAATGGGTACAAGGGTGACCTTGGATGGATTCTCCGGGTCACGAAGTGGATAGAAACGCTGGTTGTCATTGTTTTTCTTTGAATTTTTCATTTTCGGTTCCTTTCTGAGCGAAAGGAGCCGAGAGAACGCAAAGCCGAAGTCTTAAGAAACACAAATGACCGGACAACTCTGAAACATTGTGTTTCAAAGTCATCCGGCCATTTGGTAGTTCATCTCGACTCCGTTGCTCGGTATGCTTTGCGTGTTAGGTTTTCGATTAGTTGTTACATTCCTGCCTGCATCGCGTAAGCAGTAATGTGCTTGTTGGATGATTCTTTTACTGCGGACTCATCGCAAAGAATTTTTACAATGCGATTGCAGTTAGGGCACTTGAGCTCGATGTATAGCTTTTCCTTCGGGATATCAGATACATCGCATGCTCTCTTCCCGCAAACGGGACATTTGAGTGGCTTATTCATGCCTTCCTCCTTTCTTGTAGTATATAAGCGTGTTCGCTGATTTACTACACCTATGGTAAAAAATAAGGGAATGCACCTGTGAGAGCACATTCCCGTGCTAACAGAAATATTCGTCGAGAGATAGTTCCTCTCTGGATACCAGCTTTAATTCCTGAAGCCGATATTTCATGGGAGTATAGTTTACACTGAATTTCTCGGCCAGTTCTGAAATTGCCTGATCGACATCATAAGTTCTTGGAAGAGGTACAGGCGGTGAAGAGCGTAAGCCCATTGTCTTCAGAAATTCAGCTGTGGATGCATCACGTGGCATCAGGAATGCAGCAGCGCAGTAATTAGCTTGGTATTCTATGACCTCAATAGCGGACATATTTGATCTGTCACCGGTCTCTGCGCGGAAGGCTTTCTTTTGACAGAAGTGCTGGTAGTTTGCTGACCGATTCATAAAACAGCGCGGATGGAGCTTCTGATGGAAGCATTCATGGATACAGCTGAAGTTCTCTACTCCACGGTTGTCGCCTTCGTTGATGCTCCGATCAATGATGATAGTGCCTTTTTCAACAGGAGTCTTTTTGGGGAACATCCCATTAAACACGATATTGTCTGGTGGAGCCTCGCCTGCTTCACTGAGGGGAATCCAAGCATAGTAGTAGCCACTGTTATAGGCTGTCATTCCAAGGATCGATTGATCCGGTGATAAGTAAAACCAGTCTGGCGTGCAATGGATGAAATCCACCACATCATATACGTCGATTTTCTTAGGCCGGGTTAGGCGCTCCTTGTCAAAAGCCTCGTTCAGGCTGTCAGCCTCATTTTCGAGCTGGGTTTTGCTGTAGTCATAGTATCGCAAATTATGAGTTACCTCCGTTTTTCTCCTGACTTTCCAGCATGTCGATGATTTTCTGCCAATCATCCTCACCGGCATTGATGTCACGAGCCTTACGAAGAGCGGTGCGAAGATTGCCAACACCCATCACATAGTCAGACAGGTCGGGAGATACACCGTTGTCCCTTGAAAGGGCAGCGTAATCGAATAGCGTGTTTGTGTCATCCTCGTTGAGTCCCAGCACCTCAGCGATTTTATAGATTTTGTCTTTGTCCGGTGGGTACCTCCTTCCTTTTTCAATGTCGCTCATGTAAGCGGGGACTATGCCCAGCTCCTCGGCGAGTTTTCGCAGGCTGATTTCCTTCTCCTGCCGTTTGGCTTTGACAAATTCTCCGAATTTGTTTTCCATGGTGATCCTCCTTTCGTAGTATGTAAGCGTGTTCGCTAAAATACTACACTTAATTATACATAGATAAACTACCGAAGTCAAGGACTCAAATGTAAATTTTCTTTGACCGGCAGCACTCGCTTTCGGCATCAGATGGATAAGCACTCCAGCGAAATGCGGAAATATGGCCTATATCTTAATGTTCAAGTGTGGCAAGGGACTTATGTACGCAGTGTAAATGCATTATAATTGCGGTACACATGACGAAAAATGCGCATATGCAAATTAAAAATCTGAAAACGGGTTGAATTTATCTTCCTGATATGCTATAATTAACAAGGCATCTTTTGCCAATATGACTCTAATGGTTAGGAGGAGAATAAATGGCAGTCAGCTATAAGAAATTATGGAAGTTATTGATTGATAAAAACATGAAGAAGAAAGACTTGAGAGCTGCCAGCGGGATCAGCACTACGACACTTGCAAAACTTGGCAAGGATGAAAATGTCAGTACCGAAATCCTGTCGAAGATTTGTGCTGCCCTGAACTGTGATGTCGGAGACATCATGGAAATGGTGCCCGATGATTCGAAGGATGTGGAATAAATGGATGGCAAAGACAATAAACAGACAAGGAGCTTTTTAAATATGAATCAGTCAACTTATAATGCGTTGAAATCCTTTATCTGGGGAATCGCTAATGATTGCCTCGTAGATGTATATGATGTGGGCGACTACAGGAAGGTTATTCTTCCGATGCTGGTTATCCGTCGTTTTGATGCGGTCTTGGAGCCCAAACACGATGAAGTGGTCGCGGCAAAGAAAAAATTTGAGAAGGATGGAGTTACTGTTGATATCGATCCGGCACTCTGTGGAATAGCCGGTCAGGCATTTGTGAACAAGTCTGACTTCACATTACGCGACTTGAAATCCAGAACGAATCAGCAGCAGCTCCGGAAGGACTTCGTCGATTACCTCGATGGTTTTTCCAAGAATGTACAGGAGATCATTAACAAGTTCCATTTCCGGGATCAGATTCCGCGACTTTCTGAGCAGGATAGGCTTGGGTTGCTTATCGAGAAATTTGTCGATCCGAGCATCAATCTTAGCAATAAGCCTGTTTTGAACGAGGATGGCACCGAGAAGTTGGAGGCTCTCGACAATCATACTATGGGTACCTTGTTTGAGGAAGTTATCCGTATGTTCAACGAGCAGACAAATGTGACAGATGCCGGACGTCACTTCACGCCGAGAGACATTATCGAGCTCATGGCTGACCTTGCGTTTATTCCGATTCAGGACAAGATTCAGAGCACTACATACAGAATTTATGACGGAGCCTGTGGCACAGGAGGAATGCTCACTGTCGGTGAGTCATGCATTCAGAATCTTGCAGAACGTCGTGGCAAGAAGGTCTCCATCAACCTGTTCGGACAGGAGAACTTTGACGAAACATACGCTATCGCCTGCGCAGATATGCTACTTAAGGGCGAGGGCACACAGGTCAATAATATCTTCTTCGGTTCGACCATCTCTAATGATGGTTTCCCAAAGGATGAGTTTGACTTTATGCTTTCCAATCCGCCATTCGGTACATCGTGGAAAGCAGAACTGAAGGCATGGGGTGATATTAAGAAGGATGAGATAACAGATTCGAGATTTCTGATCGAGTATGATGGCAATCCTGAGTATTCGCTGATACCGGATATTGGCGATCCACAAATGCTCTTTCTGGCTAACAATATTAGCAAAATGAAACGTAACACGGATCTTGGTAGCCGGATCATTGAAGTTCACAACAGTTCTTCAATTTCAAATGGATCTGCGGGGAGTGGAGCAAGTAATCTTAGACGATACATTATAGAGAATGATTTACTTGAAGCGATTGTGGCTCTTCCTGAAAACATGTTTTATAACACCGGAATATCTACTTTCCTTTGGGTTGTTACAAACCATAAGGATGATCAAAGGAAGGGATTTATTCAGCTTATTGACGCCTCTTCCTTGAAGAAGCCACTTAGGAAAAATGTTGGTGAGAAAAATAGCGAGATTTCCCCAGAAATCAGAAAAAAGATAATCGACCTCTATCTTGCATATAGAGATGCTGATCCAAATTTCAGTAAAGTCTTCAATAATAAAGAGTTTGGTTATTATTCGGCAGATATACTAAGGCCGCTAAGACTTCGGGTGGATCTGAATGATGATAATGTAGCCGCGTTAAATGAAAATTCAAAAGATAAAGAGTTGGTAGGGCTCATTACTCTTTATCTGGATGGCGGGCATTCAGATAAATGCATGGATTTCAATGCATTTATGCGTGAAATTGAGAATCTCAGCAAATCTAATGGAATTAAACTTACTGCAAAACGTAAGAAAGCGCTGAGGGATTTTCTAACAGAGATTGATGAAGCTGCTGAAGCAGTTCTTGATTCAAAGGGAAATCCAGAAGCGGATAAAAATTTGAAGGATAATGAGCAAATCCCGCTGTTGTATGAAGGCGGCATTGAGAGCTACTGGGAAAATGAAATAAAACCCTATGTTCCTGATTCGTGGATTGACGAAAAGTCCATAGGAATTGGGTACGAACTGAGTTTTACAAAGTACTTCTATAAACCATTAGAATTGCGCACGCCAGAAGAAATCATTGCTGACATTCAGGCAGTGGAATCCAATACAGATGGCCTACTGGCTTCGATTATTGGAGGTGTTAAAAATGCTTGAATATCCAGAGTATTCGCCAACAGGAATTGTGTGGGATAAAAGTATGCCCGCACATTGGAAATGTGATAAGGCAAAGCGTTTTTTCTTAAATCCCAAAGTAATAAACAAAGGGAATGTTGAAAAAAACGTAATGTCTCTAACGCTAAGAGGTGTAATAAGAAATGATATCAATAATCCGATTGGTTTAGCGCCTGCGGATTATTCGACGTATCAGATTTTTGAATCTAATGAGCTTGTATTTAAGTTGATTGATCTCGAAAACATCTCTACAAGTCGAGTTGGAATCGTACCGGAGCGCGGAATCATGAGTTCTGCATATATTCGACTGAAGCCGATGGGCGACCTCAATATAAGATATTTTTATTATCAGTATTTTGACTGGTATAAGAGGAATATTTTTAATGGTCTCGGAGCAGGTGTTCGACAAACCTTATCGGCATCGGACTTGTTGGATTTAAATGTTGTGTGTCCTCCGAGGAATGAACAGGACAAGATTGTTAGATTCCTCGATTGGAAGGTATCGCAGTTTACAAAATTTATTCGCGAGAAAAAGGCAGAAATTAAATTGCTGCAGGAATATAAGACAACGCTGATAAATTCTTATATTACCGGCGGGGTAAAACCGACGGCGGATATGATTGATAGTGATGTTGACTGGATCGGAAAAATTCCGTCCTCATGGAGCGTTGATACTATAAAACAGCACTTCGCTGTAAAAAAGAGAATCGCTGGAAAAGAGGGATATGATGTCCTATCAATAACGCAGCAAGGCCTCAAGGTTAAGGATATAACAAAAAATGAAGGACAGATGGCAAATTCCTATGCAAACTACCAGTTTGTGTACCCCGGTGAGTTTGCTATGAATCATATGGACTTAATAACGGGCTTTGTTGACTTGTCAGACAAATTTGGCGTTACCAGCCCGGATTATCGGGTCTTTGCACTATTCGATGATAAGAATTGTTATGATCGATATTATTTGCGGGTATTTCAGATTTGCTATAAAAGGAGAATTTTTTATAAATTCGGAAAAGGTGCAGCACATCAGGGAAGGTGGCGTCTTCCAAAAGACCGGTTTCTTCAGTTTCAGATACCTGTGCCTCCATATGAAGAACAGATTGAGATAGCAAAAAAATGTGATGATATCGAACGGATAATCGATGAAGCAATCACAGGGATAAAAACAGAAATAGACCTTATTGAAGAGTTAAGGATGCGCACAATTTCAGATGTTGTAACAGGCAAGGTTGACGTGCGAGATGTTGAGATACCTGAATATGAAATTGAGACTTCAAACATTGGTGACGATTCATTGGTAGATGAAGACTCAGACGAAGATGAAACTGTAGACGAGGAGGTCGATGAATAATGCCAAGTAACACCAAGGAGAATGGCTTCGAGACTCTCATCGTTAACTGGCTTGTTAACGAAAACGGTTATGAGCAAGGGACAAACGCTGACTATAATCAGGAATACGCTATTGATGAGGAGCGCTTATTTCGTTATCTGGAGAAGACACAGGCTCATGACATAGCCGAATTGCGTATTCTCGATACACCGGCAGAAAAGAAAAAGTTTCTGGAGAGGCTTAGTCGGAAACTGTCCGACCAAGGTGTTATTGAGATACTCAGAAAAGGATTCAAATACAAAAATAAAACGCTTGAGTTCTATCAGGTTCTTCCCAGTAAGGGCAATCAGCGTGCGCAGGAGCTGTATGACGAGAACATTTTCAGTGTGACTCGCCAGTTGCAGTATTCCAAAGAGTATGGGCGCCTTGCGCTTGACCTCTGCATTTTCTTGAATGGGCTTCCAATCATTACGATGGAACTGAAGAACCAGTTCACATTGCAGAATACGGCAGATGCGGTTAAGCAGTATAAAACCGATAGAGATCCGGCAGAAAAGCTGTTCAGCTTCAAGCGCTGCATCGTACATTTTGCGGTTGATGACAACGAAATCATGATGTGTACGGAGCTAAAGAAGGACGATTCATATTTCATGCCTTTCAACAAGGGCTTTGAGGATGGTGCAGGCAATCCTCCGAATCCGAATGGAATCAAGACGGATTACCTTTGGAAGGACATTCTGACAAAGAGAGAGTTCTCTAAGATTCTGGAGAACTACGTCCAGATTATTGCGGATAAGGATGAGGATACCGGAAAGACCTCCTACAAGCAGATATTCCCAAGGTACCATCAGTTGAAGGCAGTAACAATGCTTCTTGACCGCGCCAAGAAGGATGGTGCCGGACAGCGTTACCTTATTCAGCATAGTGCAGGTAGCGGAAAGTCAAATTCTATCGCTTGGCTTGCTCATCAGCTTGTTACCCTTCAGAAGGATGGAAAGAACGTCTTTGATACGGTTATTGTGGTTACCGACCGTATCAACCTCGATAAGCAGATCAAGAATACGATAAAGCAATTCACGCAGGTGTCCTCTACTGTGGGATGGGCAAAGTCTGCGTCTGATTTACATACTCTGTTGGACGAGGGAAAGAAGATCATCATTACCATCGTTCACAAGTTCCAGTTTATCCTGAACGATATTTCTACGGCATACAAGAACCGTACCTTTGCGATTATTATCGATGAGGCACATTCGAGCCAGAACGGCAGTCTTGCTGCAAAAATGAATATCGTTATTTCGGGCAATGTCTACACCGACGATGATGATTTTGAGGACAAGATCAACACAATCATAGAAGGAAAGAAAATGGCACAGAACGCGAGCTATTTTGCGTTCACGGCCACACCGAAAAATAAGACACTTGAAATGTTCGGTGAAATCATAACCGATGAAAACGGTAATCCAATCTTAAATGAGGATGGAACGAAAAAGGCCAAGCCGCACGATGTGTATACGATGAAACAGGCTATCGAGGAGAAGTTCATTCTCGATGTCCTGAAATACTACACGCCATACCAGAGCTACTACCACCTGATTAAGACTGTCAATGATGATCCGCTCTTTGATAAGAAGAGAGCAAATAAAATCTTGCGCTCTTATGTAGAAAGTGATCCTCACGCTATAGAGGAAAAGGCCGGTATCATCGTCGAGCATTTTTATAATAATGTCCGCATGAAGATTAAGGGTAAGGCTCGTGCAATGGTTGTCACCCATCAGATTCAGAGGGCGATTGAATACTATTTTGCTATCAAAAAAGAGCTGGAGGAGCGCAAGAGTCAGTATAAGCCGATGATCGCTTTCTCCGGTGAAGCCCGCTATAACGGTGAAACTTATACCGAGGCTAAGATCAACGGATTTCCGAGTGCAAAGATTGAGAAGGAGTTCCGCAAAGACCCGTATCGTATTCTGGTCGTTGCAGACAAATTCCAGACCGGCTATGATGAGCCGCTTCTGCAGACCATGTATGTGGACAAGAAGCTGTTTGACATCAAGGCTGTACAGACGCTTTCGCGTTTGAACCGCTGCGCTCCGTATAAGACGGATACATTCGTGCTGGACTTCATCAATAATCCGGCGGACATCCAGAAGTCCTTTGAGCGGTACTATAAGACCACGGTGCTTTCAGGTGAGACGGATGCCAACAAGCTGAATGACCTGATTGACAACATGGAGCCTATGCAGGTCTATACCGATGATGATGTGAACACTTTTGTAGAACTCTATTTGAATGATGCAGACCGGGAGCAGCTTGATCCGATCATCGACAGATGTGTCGAGTTGTTTAAGGCTCTGGAATATGACGACAAGGTGGAGTTCAAAAAGAGTGCTAAGGGATTTGTGCGTACTTATAATTTCCTGTCGTCTATTCTGCCGTATGGCTCTCCGGAATGGGAAAAGCTGTCTATTTTCCTGACGCTTCTCGTGCCGAAGCTCCCGAAGGTTGGAGACGAAAACGATGATTATAAGAAAATCATTGAAAGTGTTGATCTTGACAGTTATCGAGTCGTAGCACAACAGACAATGTCGATTTCGCTGGCCAATGAAGATGCCGAGGTGAAGCCGGTGCCGGTTCAGACGGACATAGGCATACCGGTTCCGGAGATGGACACGCTCACACACATCCTCGAATCATTCCATGATGTTTGGGGAAATTGCGACTGGACGGATGAAGATAAGATCAAGAAGCAGATTCAGGAAATTGCCGAAGAGGTCAAAAAGGATGAGCGCTATCAGAACGCCATGCAATTTTCCGATATTCAAAATGCCCGTGACGAGAGCGAACGTGCAACATGGGAGGCTATTCTTCGAAATATGTCCAGTGGTATGGAGCTCTATACTGCTTATCAAGGTGATACCCGGAGCCGCCGTAACCAGTCCTTCAGGGATTGGCTGCTGGATTTGATTTTCAATGCGACATATCAGAAACCGACCACGCCTAAACCAGACACAGGGAAAGTCTATAAGTATCCAGAATACGAGCCTCCGCTTTCGATGGTAGCGGAAGACACGGTACCATATGAGACGAATAAGGAGGAGTAATACGAGATGAAAGGATCAGAATGCAAATTTGTTAAATACATGGAGGGCTCTGACAAGAGGTTTGTTATTCCAGTCTATCAGCGTAATTATGACTGGAAGACCGAGAACTGCAAGCAGCTATATGATGACCTTGTAAAAATCATCAAAGGACACCGTAAGAGTCACTTTTTCGGGAGCCTTGTTTCCGTATACAATCCGGATGGCCATAATGAGGAGTTCCTTATCATTGACGGCCAGCAGCGCCTGACCACAGTATCGTTGCTGTTCCTTGCCATGTATAACCTGATCGATAAGGGCGTGGTCGTTCCTGAAACCGCAAATCTGAAGCAGCGGATTTTTGAGGAATATCTCGTCGACAAGTGGAAGCCGGAGGACACCCGGATTAAGCTCAAGCCGGTCAAGAACGACCAGACTGCATTCGGCAAGCTGTTCTCTGATCCGACGGAACACATCCGTGAGTCCAATCTGACCGTGAACTACGATTATTTCTACGACCGGATTCAGAAACAGGAAATTACAATAGACCAGCTTTATGATGCGATCTGCTGTCTGGAGATCATAAATATCCGGCTGGATATGGATGATAATCCGCAGCTCATTTTTGAGAGCCTGAATTCGACAGGTCTTGACCTTAGCGAGGGCGACAAAATCAGGAACTTTATTCTTATGGGCTTGCCTTCCAAGGAACAGGAAGATTACTACGAGAAGTATTGGAATAAGATCGAGGTCTGCACAAAGTACGATGTCAGCGCATTCATTCGTGATTACCTGAGCGTGAAGCAGCAGGCCATTCCACAGCAGAAGAAAATCTATACCAATTTTAAGGACTTCGTGGAACTCGGTAAAATTGAGACTGAGCCGCTGCTGGCTGAAATGCTGGCCTATGCAAAGCGCTATCAGATTCTCCTTGACGGCAAGACCGGCAACACTGCTCTGGATGCGTGTATTTTCCGTCTGAACAGGCTGGAAACAACAGTAACGAGGCCGTTCTTCCTTGAGGTACTTCGCCTGTATAACGAAAGCAAACTGGCGCTGACTCAAGTCACCGAGATCTTCCTGACTACGGAGAATTATCTGTTCCGCAGGACAATGTGTGACCTTCCGACGAATGCCCTGAATAAAATCTTCCTAATGTTACACCGGGAAATTATCAGATATGACGGCACAGAGGATAACTATGTCGAGAAGCTCAAATATGCGCTCCTGTCCAAGAAAGAGCGTGCCCGTTTTCCGGATGATAAAGAATTCTCAGCAGCATTTGCAAATCGCCCTGTCTATCTGATGAACAGCAAGAACAAGATTTATATCCTTGAGCGGATCGAGAATTTCGGAACTTCGGAGGATAAGGATGTGTACCGTCACTGCGACGACGGCACCTATTCGATTGAACATATTATGCCGCAGCATCTTACACCGGTATGGCAAAAAGAGCTGGGTGATGACTATGAGCAGATTCATGAGCTTTGGCTGCACCGAATTGCCAATCTAACGCTGACCGCCTATAACTCGAAATACAGCAACAGCTCATTCACTGAGAAGAAAACGATGCAGAATGGCTTCGATGACAGCGGTATCCGGATGAACACTTGGATCACCAAGAAGGATAAGTGGACGCTGGCCGAATTGGAAGAACGCAGCCAGTATCTCATGGGAAGAGCGCTGTCGATTTGGGCATCGCCTGTTACAGAATATAAGCCGGAGGAAAAGCAGCTCGATACATATACCCTTGAAGATGAAGGTGAGCTGACTGGACGCCTCATCGCTAAGTTCACCTTTAAGAACACCGAGCAGCCGGTAACGAGCTGGGTAGAAATGTTCCAGAAGGTCATCCAGATTCTCTATGCAGAGGATAAGGCTATTATCACCAAGTTAGCTATGTCTGAGAAGGAGAACATCGCACTCCACTTCAATACGAATTCGGACGCGTTCACGAAGTCGCTGGAAATCGGCGATGGAATATATGTGTGGACAAACACCAGCACCCAGAGCAAGCTGTCCGTCTTGAGCCGCCTGTTCAAGCTGTATGATGAAGATCCGGCTGATTTGGTTTTTTACTTGCGCGATGAAAATGAAGCTAATGCCGATGAGCCGGGCAGCCGTCACGAACTCAGGAGAAAATACTGGACGTATGCACTTCCAATTATCCAGAAGGCGCATGAAGAGGATGGTTCTTTCTCCAATGTTAATCCGTCGAGGGATAACTGGATCAATGGTTTCTTTGGTATCGGGGGATTCTATCTGTGCTGCGTGGCAAATTATGACGCAGCGCGGGCAGAGGTCGTCTTTGGCAGAGGAAACAAGCAGGAAAACAAGGACGCTTTTGACAGCCTTTATACGCATAAGGCCGAGATCGAATCCGCACTCGGCACCAGCCTGCAGTGGAACCGTGGCGATGATATTAAGTCGTCAAAGGTCTTTATTCAGCTAAGTAATGTCAGTATTGAGAACGAGACTGACTGGCTCCAGATGGCAAATTTCCACGCCGACTGGACAAAGAAGTTCTACGACGTGATCGTGCCGTATATCCAACAGATAAATTGAAAGGCTGGTGAAGTTTATGAGGTGTGTAATCTGTGGAAAAGAGGTCGGCCTTGGCCATAAGGTCGTGGTAAAGGGTGGTGAGAATGTTTGCTTTGATTGCTGCAAAGCGGCTGGGAAGAATCCGATGACATGGACTAAAAACCTGTCAACGACCTCTGATGAACTGCGTGCAATGATTGATCAGAACAAGAATGCGTCTGCCGATGCGTCGAATCAGGCGAGCGTATCTAATGGTTCAGCACCTCAGAACAATATGGCAGGTAAAAAAACGGGAGCTCTTTCCACAGTTGGCGCTGTTATTCGCTGGATAATTGGTGCGCTCCTTATTCTTGGCGGAGTTGTAAGCTTCAAAACGAGTGCGATTGGAGCCATCATGTATATACTCGCTGGTTTATTCATGATGCCGATATCCAATAAGATTATTTCTGGCTTTAGCAAGAAGCGTTTTCCGGGATGGATCTGCGTAATTCTCGCTTGCGTATTCGTTTTCGCTGGGGCAATGAGTATGCCTGCTTCTGATGCTCCGTCTGAGTCGGAGTTCACGGCAGATATTAGCGCTGAAGAACCGCAGACAAGTTCATCGAAAAACGACAATGCATCAGTAGACGATGAGGCTATAGTGCAGGGAGAGCTCTCCGATTCCACGCAGGCCGAGATAGTAGACGACGGTATCATTGAAAAACTTAAATCATTCGGCTTTACTGATGAGGAAGCTGCTGAGGCCAGAGAACTTTTCATTATGTGTGGTGTCACGAATATCGATGCGTGCGAACCTACCGATTCAAATGCAACGATTGATGGCCTTGCATCCTTTAGAGCTGTGTGGGATGCCGACAGAACATTCTGGTTTACGGTTGACCATAGAGAAGTATTTTATATGTCGCTGAATGGGACGGATGTCTATGACAAAGACCAAGGCGGATTCTTGATAAATGTAAATGACGTTCATGTTCCTGAAAGCACGGTGACAGCGGAGGTCTTTAGTGATCTGCAGAACAGAGCCGAAGCCGAGCTGGATAAATACTTCATTTACACACCTTACTATGACGCGTGGGGCATGGCACGAGAAGACGATAATTACATGATTCAGTGCCAAGCTGATGCAAAGAACAGGCTGGGGACAAAACGCTGGGTGACCTGCATAGTTTGGTTTGAAGCTGATGGTGATGATTTTAGAATTACCGGAGTCAGCATCGACGGGCAGCAGATGGAAATTCAGTAGGTATACAGCAGGATAAGGTAATGAAGCCCATGAAGCATAAGGTGAAAGTACAAGTCCCTGTAGAAAAGCGTGGCCTCTTGGGATTAAAAAAGACCGTCATGGAGACTCGCACCATCGAAGTGGACGACAAGACCTACAAGAAAATGAAGAAAGAGCAGAAAAACCGTCCGTACAGCATCGAGGAGATGATGCTGTACGACGAGATTTTCGATGAGTGGGATAGCTGATGTTCGGATTTGGAAAGAAGAAAGTAGATAAAGTTGGATGGGCAGCAGTGGTATTTTCAGAGCCTCCGAAGAATCCGGAAAAACTGTCGGAGGAGCAGCTATCTGCCCTGACGACCGGATTATTAATGCAGCACGCGAGAATCATTAATGATAGCGTTCGGCTTGTGCAGACCACGAAGAATCCGGAAACGAGACAGGGACGCAGCGAGTTTTGTCATAAGCACCACGCTGAGATGATGAAGCTGAAGCCGTTCTGCGACAAGGAACAGCTGACCATGATACAAGATGCAGAAGAAGCAATGCGGGGTGTAAAGCTACTGTAATGTGACTCGGAATTAAGGCCGCTATGAGGGGATTAAACCTTTTAAGGTTTCCCACACAATTTAAGGATTGCACACATTTTAAGGATTGCCTGTTAGGGGTTTCGGAAAGGAGGCAGAGCCGGAATGAGTACAGCGACAGCAAGAGCATATCAGCCGCATTTCGCAGGCCGGTTCATGCCCTCCAGAACGCGAAAAAGCCCGCAGAATAAGGCTTTCTACGGGCATCGGGACACATATTCGGGGAAGGCACATTGTATCAAAGATAGAGTCTTGTTAGATATTTGCTGTGGAACAGGAGCATTTTTAATTTCGGCGTTGGCAAGAATCAAGCAAAATGTTTGGGTACAGAAAATAAGCGAAGCAGATAAAGTAAAAAAATATGCTGATGCACAGGCAAATAGTTTGATTGGTGTTGAAAATGATCCTTCAATGTATGCTTTAGCATATGCAAATATGCGTTTCCACGGCGACGGTAAATCGAACTTATTCAACTGTTCATCGCTTTTAATTGACTCTTATGCTCCTGTTGATGATAGCGGGAAAACCTATTTGAACGAAAGCAAGATACCGTTGCACGAAGCTTTGCAGAGCTTTGGCGACATTGACGTTGCTATGATTAATCCACCCTATTCGTTAGATAAAAAAGATAACTCTGCGTCAAGAGAATATCCTCTTATTGCCAAGAAAAACGAGTTGGAGGATAAATTAAAAAGAATATCTAAACAGATTAGAGAGTTAAAGAAAAAGGAACAGACTGCTTCTGTAATTAGTGAAATTGCAAAGTCAGAAAAAGAAAAGAAAGCACTTGACGAGGCACTCGCAAAATGTGAAGCAGAGTTAGATGCCAACAGAATGCGCGAAGTTGTTATATCTAAAGGTCAAGATGAACTTGATTTTGTTGCCTCAATGTTGCATTATCTCAAAGTTGGAGGTATAGGAATTGTTATTCTTCCTATGTCCTGCGCGGGAAACAGTGGTACGAAATTGAGGGCAGAATTGTTAAAGCACCATACACTTTTGGCTTGTATGACTATGCCTCAAAATCTATTTTTTGACAGCCACGTTGGTACGGCAACTTGCATAATGGTTTTTAAGGCCCATATAAAACACGACGAAAACAAGTCAACATTCTTTGCTCGATGGCAGGATGATGGGTTTAAGGTGATTCCGCATAACGGCAGAAAAGATGCAGGCGGTTGGAATGCAATAAAAAGCACTTGGATTGATCAATTAGATGGAACAGCCGCACAAGATGAGTACGTGTGGTTAAAGAAAAAAATCAAAACATCTGATGAAGCACTTGCTGAAGCATATATTAAAACCGATTACAGCAAACTTTCCGATAATGATTTTGAAAAAGTGCTAAAAAAGTATTCGCTTTTTAAATATATGGATGAGCAGGGCATTTTGGAGGGATGAAATGCTAAACACCAGCGATTGGAAAGAGTTCCTATTATCTGATATATTCGATATTCGAAAAGGGAAACGACTAACAAAAGAAAATCAAACTATGGGAGATACGCCATTTATTGGTGCAACAGCAAAAAACAATGGGATAACATCGTACATTGGGCAGGAATACTTACACGAAGGAAACACGATATCATTAACATACAACGGTTCGGTTGGTGAAGCTTTCTACCAACCTAAACCATTTTGGGCATCTGATGATGTAAATGTTCTGTATCCCAAAGATTTTGTCCTTACAGAAAACATAGCATTGTTTTTCTGTGCAATTTTACGATTAGAAAAACAAATGTGGTCATATGCTCGGAAATGGAATTTGGAAAAAATGAACGATACTAGTATTCGATTGCCTGTTAATTCGTGTAATGAACCAAACTATGGAATGATCGAAACATATATGGCAGGACTTAAAGCAGATATTACCAATATACCTGATTATTTTCTCAATGAGGGATATGAAAAAGCAAGTTGGTATTTGGACAATATTGAGCAAGAAATTTTTGAATCTGAATTTGCGGGAGTTGCAGTGAAAAAAGAAATAACCCTTTCTGATAGGCGTTGGAATAAATTCATACTTGGAAATATAGTAGAAAGCGTACAAAATGGGAAATCATACAACGCTTCAGACTTAGTTTCCGCTGCCGATGGCACTGATTACGTTTCTTATGTTACGAGAACGGATAACAATAATGGCATTTCTATGTATGTGCAATCTGAAGAATATGATGGCTTGGAAAAGGCAAATGCAATAACTATTGGAGATACGACAGCTACAATCTTTTTCCAAGATCACGACTTTATTACCGGGCCTCATATTATTGTCATTCGTGCTGATTGGCTTAATGTTTACACAGCAAACTTTATTATTACACTGCTTAATCAAGAAAAATACAGATATCCCGTATTTGGCAGAGCGTTCACAAAAGATTTAATTGCTACCACGGAACTTAATCTCCCGGTCGATGATAAGGGTAATCCGGATTATCAGTTTATGGAAGACTACATAAAATCCCTGCCGTTCAGCGCAAAAATATAAGGTGGTATAATATGTGGAAGAAATTCAAATGGGATATGTTTGTTACATCTTTTATTCCGCTATGGTTGTCAATCGTTGTTATTGACATTTGGAATGTTGCTTTATTCATTATAGATAACTGGGATGGCAAGGGGAAATTTGTTGATAACCTGATGTGTGTCTTGTGCGGTAGTATCATCCAGTTAGTTAGTATTGCCATAATTGCAATTTTGGTTCTTGTCAGCATTATTGGGATTAACGCTTTTCTCAACAAAAAGTTATCTAAAGATGAAAAACATCTTCCGAAAGGCACGATTGAAAGAGCAACAAAAGCTAACAAGTTATCCTCTGAATTTTTACTCGCATACATTTTGCCAATGATAGCGTTTGATTTTAGCAATCTGCAAAATTTGGCGTTGTTTATAATCTATTTTTCGGTGTTAGCTTTTCTTTGCATTAGAAACAACAATATCTATACGAACATCCTTTTAGAATTCAAAGGATATCGTATATATACCTGCAATCTGACATGCAAAGTTATAGAAGATGATCACACCTACCACGACAGTATTGTTATCAGCAAAATAGACCTGACACAAGAAAGGTCTGCGGCTTAAACTTTGCCCAGAAAGGAGCCGTCACATGGCAATCTCAAAAATCAAACCCCGCCATGCCATCGAGGGACGCAGTATCGCTACTGTGCTGGCGGATCGCATTGACTATGACAAGAACCCGGAGAAAACAAATTGCGGTCTGCTGGTAACAGGCTACCAGTGTTCTCCCGATACTGCGTGGCAGGAATTTGTGGTCAGCAAGCAGATCTACACCGCCACCACCGGGCGCAGACGTGCCCCGGACAAAGATGTGATTTCCTATCTGCTGATGCAGTCCTTTAAGCCGGGAACCATCACGCCGGAGGACGCCAACAAACTGGGCTATAAGATCGCCATGGAGTTTACCCGCGACGAACATCAATTCATTGTGGCTACCCACATAGATAAGCACCACATTCATAATGTACGCCCGGATAGGGCAATGAGAAAAGCAGTATAAGGTACTGCCCCGTAAGATAACGCGGGAAACAACCAGCCTAACCGAAAGGCGAAAGCTGACACGGGAACACAGTACGGCTGGGAAGCGGTAAGTCACCTAAAGGCAATCGGGTGCGACTGAACCGCAATGTTAATCGGATATAAGGTATAAGTTGGATTTACTGAACGCAAGCTTCCAGTTTCTGTTATGTGCAGATGGAGGAAAATTGCCTGAAACCTCTGGTACGGAAAAGGCAAGCTATGGTTGTGGGTTTGTCGGTTATCAATCATTCCGTACAACCTGTAGGGAAACCTATGGTAACGAAGCGAAAGCGATACCGAGAATCCGAATTTACCAAGTCTCATTGCTAACCGGGGATGCCCTAACCAGGAGTGCCGCGCGAAAGGGGGAATGGAAAAGCGGCTATGGCTTTGGAAAACGCTTGTGGTGTGCAGGGATTGCCACCGCAGTATTATCCACAAAAAGTGAGTTTTGTCTGAACGAGCAGTAACAGAGTCGTATACTCCGAGAGGGGTACGTACGGTTCCCGGAGAGGGTGGCGCAAACCTATCACAGTAATGTGACAAGGCGGTGCTTCCCTACTCCACCACATCGAGTTCAACAGCACCGCCCTGGACTGCTACCACAAGTTCAACAACGTGAAGAACAGCTTCATTCCTCTGCGAAAAATCAATGACCGGATCTGCCAGGAATTTGGTCTGGACATCATTGAGGAACCCCAGGACAAAGGCAAGCACTATGCGGAATGGTCGGCTGAGAAAACGGGCAAAAGCTGGAAAGCCCGTCTGCGCCAGACCATTGATAAGGTGCTACCCAAGGTCAGAACATCTGTAAGTAAGTAATAATCCGTATCTTGACAAAATAAGAAATCCCCCAGCACTTACC
>ERZ506996.135-NODE-135-length-69128-cov-12.3374_pt1 | contig 69128 bp, 62 predicted proteins | sample MGYA00512882_ERZ506996 | MGnify/ENA metagenome assembly ERZ506996 | reverse complement strand
TAACTGTCCCCTTATAGGGGCGAGCAAACCACCCGTTTGACGGGTGGTCATGATTTCGCTTAAGGAGATATGGATATGGAAAAAGAGAGAAGAAACGGATGTTTTTCAGAGGAAGAAGTGGATCTGTTAAAACTGCAGTTTACAGATTTATTTGGCCAGCTCAAGATGGTGGAGATGACCGGAGGGCAGGCAGAGAAGGCAATAAAAGAGGGCTATGCAATCAACCGTTATGCTCTGGGAGGCCTTAGATGCGAAGGAGCGGCACCCGATTCTGAAACTTTAAAGGACAGGGCCGGGAATATGGAGCTTTACTTAAAGCCCGACATGACAACATATCAGATCCTGCCGTGGGATTCAGGACAGGAAAACGTGGCCGGAGTCATCTGTGATGTCATGGATCCTGACGGAAACCCGTCGTGGGCGGATACCAGGGGACTTCTGAAGGAGACGGTGAGCCGGCTTGAAAAGCTGGGGCTGCAGATTTATTTTGATTTTCAGTGCGAATTTTACCTATTCCACTCGGACGATGAGGGAAGGCCGACAACGATTACGCATGAGGTGGCCGGCTATTACGATGCAGGCCCCATTGATCTTGCGGAGAGCGTTCGCCGCGATATCATGCTGAGCCTGGCGGAGGCGGGGATGGAGGCGGAAAGCAGCCACCACGGCCTTACACCGGGTCAGCACGGCTTCCTGATTCCGGCAAGGTGCGGGACAGAGGCGGCAGATTACCTCCAGACATTTAAAACGGCGGTAAAAAGAATCGCAAAACGTCACGGCCTTCATGCAACCTTCCTGCCAAAACCGGACAGGGACAGCGACGGTTCCGGCCTGCATGTCGGAATCACCCTCAGGGATAAGGAAGGCAGGACAGCCCGGGAGGCGGCCGGATATTTCAGGGCCGGTATATTAAAACATTTATGGGATATGATGATCTTTACCAACCCATTGATTAATTCATATAAGCGTCTGGCAGCGGGAAAGAGAGGCATTTTCCAGCCGGAGTTCCCGGCAGCGGCATGGGAAGACGGAACCGACAAGGTGGTCCGCTTTTCAGAGGATAAGGAAGGCAACTGCCGCATTACGGCGCTCTATCCGGATCCGGCTGCCAATCCCTATCTCGCATTGGCTGCTATTACGGCGGCTGGAATCGACGGAATCGTACAAAAGCTTCAGACGGAGGCCCGCGATGGAAAGACGGAATTTCCGGAGACTCTGGGAGTCGTCCTGAGAGAGCTTGACAATAATACATTTGCAAAATCTTCATTCGGGGAAAAGCTTTGCAGGATGTATAAAGATGGCAAGCAGGAGGAATGGGACCGCTTCTGTTCCCATGTGACCGACTGGGAGATGAAAGAATATCTTTACCGCTGTTAACAGGGGCACGGGGGTGGCATGAAACAGTGAGGTGAAACTGTGTGATCAATATCATAGTGGCATTTTCCAGACCGGAAGATGGAAGGAATATTAAAAACATATTAATAAAGAATGGACTTCAAGTGACGGCGTCCTGCACTTCCGGTTCTCAGGTTTTGGCTCATGCGGACGATTTGAGAAGCGGAATTGTGGTCGGCGGTTTCCGGTTTGGCGATATGACCTGCCGTCAGCTTTACCGTCAGCTTCCGTCCGGGTTCGATATGCTCCTGATTGCATCGCCGGCAAAATGGAGCGGTGAAAATATGGGGGAGATTGTATGTCTCCCGGCCCCGTTTAAGGTATGTGACCTGATTTCCAGCGTGCGCATGATTGAACGGATGCAGTCGGAGAAACGCAGACAGAGAAAAGGCCGGCCGCAGGAAAGAAGCGAGGAAGACACAAAGGTCATTGCCCAGGCTAAAGCCGTCCTGATCAGCCGAAACAGCATGACGGAACCGGACGCCCACAGGTATTTGCAGAAGTGCAGCATGGACAGCGGCACCGGGATTGCGGAGGCGGCAAGGATGGTATTAAGTCTGTATCAATGACTCAGGGAGGAAAAGATGAAATTTACGAAAATGCAGGGAATTGGCAATGATTACGTATATGTGAACTGTTTTGAGGAAAAGGTGGAGGATCCGTGCAGCATGGCGATTGCCGTCAGCGACCGCCACTTTGGGATTGGCTCAGACGGCCTGATTCTTATCAAACCGTCTGAAGTGGCCGACTGTCAGATGGATATGTATAATCTGGACGGCACCAGAGGCGCAATGTGCGGCAACGGAGTGCGCTGCGTGGGAAAATATGCCTATGATCACAAAATAGTGGATAAGCCCCGTATCAGCGTGGAGACGGCATCCGGGATTAAATATCTTGATATGAAGGTGGAGAATGGGAAAGTCACGGCTGTCACCGTGGATATGGGAAAACCGGTTCAGACTTCGGAACTGTTCGAAGAGTTGGAGATAAAGGGAAAGAGCTATCGGTTTATCGGTATATCCATGGGGAATCCGCATGCGGTAGTGTTTGAAGATGAATTTGAGGAGCCCATCGAGACGCTTGACCTGGAGAAGATTGGTCCCGACTTTGAGAACCATGAGAGATTCCCGGACAGAACCAATACGGAATTTATCAGAGTAATTGACCGCGGGCATGTCAAGATGCGCGTGTGGGAGCGCGGTTCAGGTGAAACCATGGCCTGCGGGACAGGCGCCTGTGCCGTTGCAGTGGCAGCCATACTGGCCGGCTGTACGGACGATACAGTGGAGGTGGAGCTGCTGGGAGGCACGCTCACGATTGCCTGGGACCGCGAGAAAGATACCGTCTATATGACAGGGCCTGCGGTTGAAGTCTTCCACGGAGAATATCAGTAACAGTTCAGACGGTATGAACTGTTACCAACATCGGCAGGAGCAGTAACCTTTTAACTCTTTTCACATACTTTAATAGTACAAAGGTATGTGAGAGGAGTTTTTCTTTTGGATATAAGACAGAGAGTGGTTATAGATGCAGGCCATGGCGGCGAATACGATCCGGGAGCTGTTTTCGAAGGAAGACAGGAAAAGGACGACAATCTGCGGCTGGCGCTGGCTGTTGGTGATATATTGGAAAACAACGGAGTGGAAGTGATTTTTACAAGGGTTACGGATGTATATGATACGCCCTATGAAAAGGCGGATATGGCCAATGAGGCCGAGGCCGACTTCTTTGTTTCCATTCACCGCAATGCTGCCGCAGAACCCGGCACCGGCTCAGGGACAATGACGCTGGTGTATAAAGAAGAAGGACTTGCAGCTGAGCTGGCGCAGTCCATCAACAGGGAACTTGCCAGAACCGGCTTTACGGATCTGGGAACATTTGAAAGGCCGGGGCTGGTCGTGCTTCGCAAAACCCAGATGCCGGCAGTGCTTGTTGAGGCCGGATTTATTGATAATCCTGAGGACAATGCCAAATTTGACGCACAGTTTGAGGAAATAGCCGGAGCTATCGCAACCGGGATACTGGATGTTGTAAAACAGCAGGAAGAGAACTATTATTACATGATCCAGACAGGAGCCTACCGTATCCGTTCTCTGGCTGAACAGCAGCTTGAGGAATTGAAATCAGAAGGATTTCCGGCATATCTGGTATTGGAAGACGGGTTATATAAGGTCAGGGTCGGAGCGTTTAAAGAGATGGATAATGCGGTGAAAATGGAACAGGAGCTGCGAAGAAACGGCTTTTCCACAGTTCTGGTCCACGGCCCGGCTGTTTACTGATAACATGCAGGGAAAGACTGCCGCTGGGAAAAGGGAACCGGTTCCGGCTTTGGAACCCTTTCCCTTCTTTTTATCTAATAGACAGAGCAGTGTAACAGTAACACAGCTTATGCTGTCTGAATTGTTACTGTTAAATGGAATTGAACCCGACCGGAAGGTATAGTATGATAAGTGTAAATGAAGAACGCGGTAAAGAGGGAGGAGAAACAGGATGGATGTACATAAAATAGCGGTGATTCCGGGAGATGGGGTCGGCCCGGAAGTGATTCGGGAAGGCGTGCGCGTTTTGGAGGAGGCAGCCCGGCTGGACGGAGGTTTCCGGTTTGAATTTACCTGGTTTCCCTGGGGATGCGGGTATTACCTGAAACATGGCAGAATGATGGAGGAGGACGGGATCAGCCGCTTAGAGAAATTTGACGCGATTTATCTTGGTGCGGTAGGCTATCCCGGCGTGCCGGATCATATTTCCCTGTGGGATTTGCTGCTGACAATCAGGAAAAGCTTTGACCAGTACGTGAATCTGAGGCCGATCACGCTTCTGAAGGGGGCACCCTGCCCGTTAAAAGACGTACGGCGGGAAGACATAGACATGCTCTTTGTCAGGGAAAACAGCGAGGGGGAGTATGCGGGAAGCGGAAGCTGGCTGTTTAAAGGAAAGCCCAACGAAGTGGTGATACAGGACGGTGTTTTCTCAAGGACAGGCTGTGAGAGAATCATCCGGTATGCGTTTGAGCTGGCAAGGAAGAGGAAGAAAAGCCTGACCAGTATCAGCAAGGCAAATGCGCTGAATTACTCTATGGTATTCTGGGATCAGATATTTGAGGAGGTCTCCAGAGAATACCCGGATGTGGAAACCCACTCCTATCTGGTTGACGCCGCAAGCATGCTGATGGTGAAAGACCCACGGCGGTTTGAGATAGTGGTGACCTCCAATCTGTTCGGCGATATTCTGACGGATTTGGGAGCGGCGATTGCAGGCGGAATGGGGCTTGCCGCCGGTGCGAACCTGAATCCGGAAAGGATATATCCATCGATGTTTGAGCCGATTCACGGTTCTGCCCCGGATATCGCCGGGCAGGGGAAGGCCAACCCTCTTGCGGCCATCTGGTCGGCCAGCCAGATGTTGGATTTCTTCGGCCATGAGGAAATGGGAAGCAGGGTCCTGTCCGCAATCGAGGCTGTCTTAGAGGAGGGCAGTGTCCTGACGCCCGACCTCGGCGGCACGGCTACAACAAGCCAGACGGCGGACCGTGTTATTGCGAAGCTTTGCGGATAGCAGAATTAGGAATATTATGGAAAATAAATAGAAAACAATGGGATAGTGTGTTATAATGTAGATACAATAAAGGTCGATCAATGTGAAGGGGAGGCGTTATTATGGCAGGGAAAAAAGTAGTTATCACCATTGGAAGACAATATGGCAGCGGCGGAGCCGACACCGGCAGAAGGCTGGCAGAAGAACTGGGACTTGGTTTTTACGACAAGAATATCCTGAGGATGAATTCAGATGAAAGCGGAATCAAGGAAAGCTATTTTCACCTGGCAGACGAGAAGGCGGGAAATAAGCTGCTGTATAAGATTATCAGCAGTCTGACACCGGAAAAAGGCGCTCCCTCCTTTGGTTCGGATCTGATCTCCGCCGACAACCTGTTCCGGTTCCAGTCGGAGGTAATCCGGAAACTGGCGGCGGAAGAATCCTGCGTCATCATCGGAAGGTGCGCCAACTATGTCCTGGACGGAATGGAGGGACTGCTCCGCGTCTATTTGTATGCAGACATCGAAGTGAGGGAGGCAAGAATCAGGGAAAAGGATCTTTACGATGAGAAAGAGGTATTGAAGAATATCAAGAGGATAGACAGGGAACGCCGCGATTATCACAGATATTACACGGGACGTGACTGGCAGGAGCTGGACAATTATGACCTGGTAATCAACACCACTCATATTGGCGTGGATGGGGCCGTAGCTGTAATCAAGAATTATCTGACCGTGATGGGATATGATTTGGAGAAAGATTTTCATTGATGAAAAGGGGCGGTAATTTCAACTGATGTGGTGTATGATTTTTATTGGTAATATCAGCCGGCCGCATAATTAATGATACCAAAAAAATCGCTGAAGTCTCACGAACTCAGCGATTTTTCTTTTGGGGAGGTTTTTTACAGCCCTTTTTTAACGGCCTGCCGTCAGGCAGATTAAAAATGAATTTCTTCAGGAAAGGCTTCCCTGCGCAGAATCCCCCACATTTTATCGATATAGGAAAGTGTATAAAAGTTTTCATAGTAGTGATAATAGAAAGCTCCTTTGAGCGTCATCCGGTATTCCCCGTTCTCCTCGGTGGCAAAGCCCAGCTTTTTAGCAAGCCAAAGCTCGGGGCCGTATGCTTTTTTGAGAGGCGTGTTGAAAAACACTTCAAAGTCTTTTGAATTTACTTTGGTACTGTAGGCGGTCCAGAATAAGTAATACACCATACGCTGTCTTTCGGAAAAACGCAGAGTCAGAGAAGTGGGAAGTTTCCCCTCCTCAATCCTTTTTTGATATTCCGCCACAGAAAAGGTGTTGATTTTAAACTGGTCCTTTAAAAGTGTTGTGGCAGAGCAGCCAAAACCAAGGAAATTATCTCTTGTCATGGATGAATATCCGGCGGTGCCGGAATTGGAGAAGGTCCAGATGGAATCGCGTCGGTATCCCATCTCTTTACAGTAGAGGGTGATTTCATCCAGAAGCTTTCTCTTTTCCTTCTTTTTCAGCGGCTTTATCCGGCTGTCCGTGAAGGTGAAGTCAATCAATGGATAGATTGCGATATGGTTGGCTCCGTTAGCAAAGGCAGTTTCAATATCGTTTTTCAAATCTTCTGATGTCTGACCGGGCAGTGCAAATATAAAGTCCATTGAGACCGTTTCAAAGGAAAAATTCGACAAAGCCTCAGCCATGCGCTTACAATCGAACGCGCGGCGGCCCAGGATATTTAAATATTTGTCCTGAAATGACTGGATTCCGATGCTGATTTTAGTGATGCCGGCTTCTTTCAAAAGCCGGAGCGTCTCATTGGTCACATTGTCCGGATGCAGTTCGAGGCCGATGCCTTCAGTAATGATAAAATGCTCCTGCAAAGCATCAATGATTTCTTTCAGACGGGGGGCCGCAAGTGCAGGCGTTCCGCCGCCAAAATAGAGGCTGGTGACCGGCTTCTTCTCCTTTTGGCGTCCTGCGCTCAGGTGGATTTCTTTAATTAAAGCGTCGATGTAGAGGCTGCATTTTTCCGCCGAATACAGCTCCTTGCAGTAAGGGCAGAAGGAACAAAGCTGGCTGCAAAACGGCAGATGAACGTAAAGTCCAAGTCCCGTGCATTCCCCGTAATTCAACCGGGAATCATATTCATTTTTAAAGGTAAACGGACGGAGCGTCCTGGTGAACCACATCCGTGTGAGAGTAGTGACAAATCCCATAAATCCTCCTGGCGCTGACTCTTACATGCATTTTGTCTGATGTCTTATAAAAAATGTTGATTTGTACACCGCATTCATTATATGTATTTGAGATAGGTACAGAGAAGTTCGGCTATGATCTTTATGTTTCCGCTGAACAGCAGGGTATATTCCGCCACGAAAAAATAGCCGCATTGTTCACACAGGCCCGGACTGTGGATGCATCTGCCGCAGGTGCTGATTTCCCCGTCTTCCATTACAATACATTGATGGCAGGGCGTTGGAAAGCTGTTGTTTATGATATACGGAAATGCGCTAAGCAAGTTGAAAACAGGAGCTCCCTGCTTTTTCATCAGGGCAATGGCATCACAGCAGCCGGCTTTTTCTTCCCTGGAAAGGGCAAGCTCTGCGGTATCGGGATAAGGGGTGTGGAAATTAAAAGAAACGGCCCGCACGTTATCAGTGTCTCTGGCTTTGATACATACGTCACGGACCGTATGCCTGTTAATCCGGTTTATTGCCATATAGAAGCAGATATTATCGGAGGAGGCATTTCTTATATTTTCCATAATCCGATCATAGGTGTCTCCACGAATCTCATTGTGCTTTTCTTTATCCCCGTCAAGACTCAGCAGGATAAGATCCGCCTCAGGCAAATCCAGGGGAAAGGTTTCGTTCGTCACCGTATTTACAATGAGGAACCCCATCTCTCTGGCCTCTCTGACCAGATCACGGATCGTTTTATCACCATCATTCCATAGGAAGGTCTCACCTCCGCAAAAAAACAGGATACGGATGCCCATACCGTACAGCTTTTCCATCTCGGCCCTGATTTGGCGGTAGGGATGGAGGACGGCGGTAATATTATTTACAGAGCAGTGCTTACAGGAAAGATTGCATTTATCTGTCAAAATAATAGTTCCGAGAATCGGATTTTTCTGCCTCAAAAGAATTGTTTTAATACTGAAACAGGCCAGGTGGAAAAATGACGATAATTTCATAGGGCGGCCGCCTTTCGCTGTTAATTGTTAAGCTGCTCTCACCACTCCAGTTCGACCGGAGTGTATTCATGGTGAATGGCAGGAAGGATCCTGCCGATTAAATCGTCTTTTTTAATCTTCAGGCTGGAGGTATTGATGCAGGGATGGCAGCCGATATATTCATCTTTCAGGATATCTTCGTCAATGACAAGGCGGACATGGTTTTCCGGATCATTCATCAGGCCGAGGACGCTGACAGAACCCGGGGTGATATCGAGATACTCCTCCATATGTGCGGCATCGGCAAAGGAAAGACGGGAACATCCCATTTTCTTGGAAAATACTGCGGTGCGGAATTTCTTGTCACCGGGCATCATCAGAAGGTAAAAGCTGGTTTTCTGGGCATTGCAGAGAAACAGGTTCTTGCAGATGCGGATGTCCAGAAGCCGTTCCACCTCATGGCAGCTTTCGATTGTCTCCGTCGGGTCGTGATCAATCCTGGTATAGGAAAGCCCCAGTGAATCGAGGAGAGTATAAACACGCTGTTCTTTGGGCAGACGGAGAGTGAAATTATCCGGTCGGCCGGTGTACAGTGTCTGATCAATATAGATTTCGTTCGGTGAAACAGCCTGATGGGCTGCGGCTGATGGATTCATATTCTTACTCCTTTTAGTCTGCTGACGTTTTCTATTGTTTGTATGGTTATACCGTAACTTAAATTCAGTATTTGTAATATATCCGGTAACGGGTCCACTTGTAATTAGCGCTGAATTGTGGAAAAACGGATATGTTCTCCTATTATACCAAGCCACGGCGAAAAAGCAATATTTTAATCAATGTTTGTATTGATTTGACAGGGCATATCGACTATAATAACGAAGTTTGGGATATTTCGATAGATTGATAGCAGATATATAAGATTTAACTGAGGTAGTAATTCGAAAATCAATAGAAGAAGCTATTATAAAATCAATATAAAATAAGGATAGATAGGGCAAAACCATGAGACATCAGACTGATATAGATAAAATGAATACGAACAGGAACCTGTTTTTTATGTCACTGCCAATATTCGTTGAGCTGCTTTTACAGCTTTTGGTAGGAAATATTGACCAGATGATGGTCAGCCGTGTTTCCCAGCAGTCGGTGGCATCCATTGTTAATGCGAACCAGATTATGAATCTGGTGATTATTGTACTCAGCATGGCATCTACGGCAGCTACGGTAATTTTATCACAATACCTTGGGGCGGAGGATAAGGCAAATTCGTCCAGAACCTGTATGGTGTCGATTCTGATGATCACGGTGGTAAGCCTGCTGTCCACACTTCTGGTATTTGCAGGTTACAAGCCGCTTTACAAAGCACTTCGTGTGCCGGAGGAAATATTTGATGAAGCTTCGCTGTATTTGCTTATCGTCGGGGCATGTATCACAGTGCAGGGACTTTACCTAATCTTCTCCGCGATTATCAGGGCGTTTGCGATGATGAAGGAAGTCATGATAGTTTCCATTGTTATGAATGTTATGAATATTATTGGAAACGCAATTTTAATCAACGGCTGGTTCGGCATGCCGAGGCTTGGGGCAGTAGGTGCGGCTATTTCTACGGATATCAGTAAGCTGGTGGGACTGGGGCTGATGATCCTGCTGTTTGTGAAGCGTACTAACGTGAAGCTGGGACTGCGGTTTTTAAAGCCGTTTCCGGTTCAGATTATGAAAAAACTCTGCCTTCTGGCGGTTCCCTCCGGTGTGGAGAGTTTCTCTTATAATATGTCACAGATGTGCATTTTGGGAATTGTCAATTCCTTCGGCACGATGGTGACGGTCACAAAGGGGTATTGCAGTATATTCGCTAATCTGGCCTATGTTTATGCGATGGCGATTGCTTCGGCAACCCAGATTGTATTGGGATATCTGATAGGGGCGAAGAAAATTGATTTAATCCAGAAAAGAGTGAATGCGACGCAGAAGGTGGCTCTGGCGGCCTGTGTGGGCCTGGCGGTTCTGCTGTTCTTGGGCAGCAATTATATCTTTCTGATATTCACGGATGATCCGGAGATCATTGCACTGGGGCGTAGGATTCTGTTTATTGAAATTTTTCTGGAAATAGGACGAGCCGTCAATATAGTAATGACGAAATGTCTGATCGCCGTCGGAGATGCGGTCACACCGACAGTAGTCGGCGTAAGTTTTCAATGGGGAGTTGCCTTTGTCGGGGCATGGGTATTCGGAATCATATTTGACTGGGGCCTGGAGGGCGTCTGGGTGGCTATGGCAATAGACGAATGTCTCAGAGGATTGATATTTGCCGTGCATTTTAAAAAAGAACGGTGGAAAAAAGTGTTCAGAAGTGTGGATGATTGAGCCGGATAAATTAGCAATTGTGGATGATTGGCTGGGATTTAGATGACGAGTTGTGGAAATGTGGATGAAATGGGCGATAAATGTGGATAACATGAGATACAAGCTTGAATTTTCTGAGAATATGTGGATGTAAATGGAAGAGATTGATAAGGGAGGCTGGGATGGAGAAAAGTGGGAATGGTTTTGGGAAGTATGAGGCGGAAAAGAGGAAGAGTGGAGCGGATGAGAGAAAGAGCGGGGCGGAAATGAGGAAGAGCAGTGTGGAAACGAGGAAGAGCGGCGTGGAAAAGAGGAAGAGCGGAGCGGATGAGAGAAAGAGCGGGGCGGAAAAGAGGAAGAGCGGAGTGAATACGAGAAAGGGCAGAGCGGATGCCGGGAACAGCGGAATGGATAAAAGGAAGAGTGGGACAGGCATAGGGAGCCTTGGAGCGGATAAGAAGCGTGGAGCCGATAAATGGGAAAATGGAACAGATAAGAGGAAGGGCAGAGCAGGCAGCAGTAAAAGCGGAGCGGGGGAGAGTGACTTCTCTCAAAAGCAGGTGAAGGAAGCTTTTCGTGGAAAAAACAGTAAGGATTTTTCCGGCAGAGACCGCTTCGGGAATAAAAGAGCAGACGGAAAGAATGAGGAAAGTGTAAAAAATACCGGGAATGGCAGCAGGAAAAGGAACTCGCCCTGTCCTGTTTATGAACAGTGCGGCGGATGTCAGCTTCTGCACCTTCCTTACAAACAGCAGCTCGCTGAAAAACAGAAGCGGATGGAGGAACTCTTAAAAGGAATCTGTCCGGTGAAGCCAATTATTGGGATGAAGGAGCCTCTGCATTACCGGAATAAGGTACATGCCGTATTTGGGCATGACAGAAAGGGAAATCCGCTCTCCGGCGTTTACAAAGAAGGAACGCATATTCTTGTCCCGGTTGAGAAATGCCTGATTGAGGATGAGAAGGCAGACGAGATTATCGGGACTATAAGAGGGATGCTGAAATCATTCAAGATCCGGACATTTGATGAGGATACAGGATATGGCTTTTTGAGGCATGTTCTTGTAAGACGCGGATTTGCCACAGGGGAAATTATGGTGGTACTGGTGACGGCTTCGCCGGTATTTCCGTCGAAAAATAATTTCGTGAAGGCTCTCAGAGAGAAGCATCCTGAGATTACGACGATTGTTCAGAATATTAACAATAGAAGTACAAGCATGGTGCTGGGCGATAAAGAACACGTGCTTTATGGCAGAGGCTACATTGAGGATGTGCTGTGCGGACTCCGGTTCAGGATTTCTTCGAAGTCGTTTTACCAGGTGAATTCTGCGCAGACGGAGCTTCTCTACAATAAGGCCCTGCAACTGGCTGCACTGACCGGAAAAGAGAAGGTTTTAGATGCATATTGCGGTATCGGTACCATTGGCCTGATTGCAAGCAGGAAGGCCGGAGAGGTGATTGGGGTGGAATTGAACCCCGATGCGGTCCGTGACGCAGTACAGAATGCAAAAATGAATGATGTGAAGAATATCCAGTTCTACTGCAATGACGCCGGACGGTTTATCGTAAATATGGCGGAAAAGGGCGAAAAGGTGGACGTCATTTTGATGGATCCCCCCAGAAGCGGAAGTACGAAGGAATTCATTGACGCGGTCGCCAAGATGGGTCCGGAACGTGTGGTCTATGTCTCCTGCGGGCCGGAAACACTTGTTAGAGATCTTCGGTGGTTTATGGGGAATGGGTACCGGGCTGTCGAGGCTTGGCCGGTGGATATGTTTGGGGGAACTGGGCACGTTGAGACGGTAGTTCTTTTGTCCCACAAAAAAGCCGACAGTTATATCCACATTGATGTGGAGTTTGGAGAGGGCGAGGGCAAGATTCCGGTAGATGGTATTGCTAAAAGAGCCGAAGCGTACAAGCCCAAAGAAAAAGTGACCTACAAAATGATTAAGGAGTACATAGAAGCGAAATACGGCTTCAAGGTACATACCGCATATATCGCAGAGGTAAAGCGAAATTTGGGATTGCCGATGTATGATGCTCCTAATGCGGTAGAAGAATTGAAACAGCCGAGGAAACATCCGACACCAGAAAAGGTAGAAGCAATCAAAGATGCACTTCGTTATTTTGCAGTGATATAAAACTTTACTTACAATCGAATATTTCTTACATAGCCGTTTATTCATTTATTTGAGTAAGCGGCTTTTTTCATCCCTATTTTTCGGAATAGGGATATTTTTTGTAGAAGGAGGAGGTTTATTTGAACACGCAAATCATCGCCATCGCCAACCAGAAAGGCGGCGTTGGCAAAACAACAACCTGTGCGAACTTGGGAATAGGTCTGGCACAGGCCGGAAAGAAAGTGCTTCTGATCGACGGGGACCCACAAGGAAGCCTGACAATCAGCTTGGGAAATCCGCAACCGGACAAGCTGCCATTTACACTGTCGGATGCAATGGGCAAAATTCTGATGGATCAGCCTATACGCCCCGGAGAAGGTATTTTGCATCATGCAGAAGGCGTTGACCTGATGCCTGCGGATATTCAGCTTTCCGGTATGGAGGTTTCTCTGGTAAACGCCATGAGCCGTGAAACGATTTTACGGCAATACCTGGACACACTGAAGGGACAATATTCCCATATCCTGATTGACTGTCAGCCTTCGTTGGGGATGCTTACGGTCAATGCGCTGGCGGCTGCGAATAGGATCATCATTCCCGTTCAGGCAGAGTATCTGCCCGCTAAAGGGCTGGAACAGCTGCTCTCCACGGTAAACAAGGTAAAGAGGCAAATCAACCCCAAGCTCCAGATTGACGGTATCCTGCTGACGATGGTGGACAGCCGAACCAACTTTGCCAAAGAGATTTCCGCGCTCCTGCGGGAGACCTATGGCAGCAAGATCAAAGTATTCGGCACAGAGATCCCCCATTCTGTCCGTGCAAAGGAAATTAGCGCAGAGGGAAAAAGTATTTTCGCCCATGACCCTGGCGGCAAGGTGGCAGAGGGGTATCGAAATCTGACGAAGGAGGTGTTGAAACTTGAAAAGCAGCGCGAAAAAAATAGAGCTGGCCTCGGTAGATGATCTGTTCTCCACCGAAGAAGGCCGTCAGGATGCAAAGCTGGAAAAGATTCAGGAGATTCCGCTGTCTGAACTGCATCCCTTTAAGAACCACCCATTCAAAGTCAAGGATGACGAAGCAATGATGGAAACCGCAGACAGTATCAAACAGTATGGTGTGCTGGTTCCTGCGATTGCCCGCCCTGACCCGGAGGGTGGTTATGAACTGGTAGCCGGACACAGGCGGCACAGAGCCAGTGAGCTGGCAGAAAAGGAGACCATGCCGGTCATTGTTCGGGATTTAGATGATGATGCCGCCACGATCATTATGGTTGACAGCAATCTGCAACGCGAAAGTCTCCTCCCAAGTGAAAGAGCCTTTGCTTACAAGATGAAACTGGATGCCATGAAAAGACAGGCTGGCAGACCGAGTAAAGAAAATGTGTCCCAAGTTGGGACACAAAAGCGATCAGACCAGTTGCTTGCTGAACAGGTGGGGCAAAGTCGAAATCAAATTCAGCGCTATATCCGTCTGACAGAGCTGATTCCTGAATTGATGGACATGGTGGATGAAAAGAAAATTGCCTTAAATCCTGCTTATGAGCTGTCCTTTCTCAAAAAGGAGGAACAGGTAGACCTGTTGGACGCGATGGACAGCGAACAGGCTACCCCTTCTCTTTCTCAAGCCCAGCGGCTTAAAAAATACAGTCAGGAGGGGCATCTGACCCTCGATATGATGCGTGTCATCATGGGTGAGGAAAAGAAAAGCGATCTGGACCGAGTGACATTTACCTCTGACACCTTGCGGAAGTATTTTCCCAAAAGCTATACGCCCCAGCGGATGCAGGAAACCATCATCAAGTTGCTGGAGGCATGGCAGAAAAAGCGTCAGAGAGACCAGGAACGATGAAAGGAGCCGCCTATGAGGGATATTTCAGCCCGTGAGCTGAAAGGACACAACATTCTCGCCGTAGAGAGGTTTTGGGATAACACCCGCTGGATGATCGAGTTTTCCGTCCTGCGTCCCAGCACTGCTTACGGAAGCCCCGGAGATGAAATGCGGCTGTTTTTGACTGAGGACGGTTATCAGGCCGCCCTGCAAAGCCAGCAGCGCCGGGAGATCAAAATCAAAAGGTACGCCCGTGTAATTGAGGGTCATGTCTTGGATGTAAAGAAAAAACGGAGAAAATAAGATGTTTAGAGAAAAAGAAATTTGCAATGCCATCAGGACGGCGTATCTTTATCTTTTCCCCGACAAAAAGGAGCGGAAAAGGGCGCTCTCCAGATTGAACATGGAACTTGTGGCGCAGTCTGTCCGCTATCGTGGGGAAAGTGTCCTTGCTTACCAGACCGCGGGAAACCATGAGTGTTCCTTGAACTACTATGGGCCAGAGTTGTTTCCACAGCGGGGATTTTGCATTTACCAAAAAACTATCCAGAGTCATTCTACGCAGGTGGATGCTTCTTGCATCCGGGAACTATGGCTCTTGGAGGACGGGCGGTTTGTGGATGTCTCCTGCGTGAATACGAAATACCGTTCGGCGTATGAAAGGTTTTCTACCTGTTACCGTACTATCCATCATATCGTCAGGGAGCGGGACTGGCAGGACTATCCAGCGGAGGAGGTTGCCGACGCCTTTGAGGACATCAGCCGCTATCCCTTTGATGGGAGACCAGGAGTTTTCTATGAAGTTTGAGCCGCGTCTTTACTGACAGCGGCTTTTGTTATTTTCTGACCACAGGAAGGAGTGAAGTGAATGGCAGTCTACCGCGTACAACGGACACGCGATTACACCGTTATGTCAAATTATCATCTGAAGGATAAGGGGCTGACCTTAAAGTCTAAGGGTCTGCTCTCCATGATCCTGTCGCTCCCAGAGGAGTGGAATTACACTACAAGAGGGCTTGCTTCCATCTGTAAGGAGGGTGTGGACGCCATTGGCTCTGCGCTCAAAGAGTTGGAAACAGCTGGCTATATTGTCCGCAGGCAGCTTCGCGGTGCGAATGGCCGTATTACTGATACCGAGTACATCATTTATGAGCAGCCACAGCCAAAGAAGCTGGATATGCTGCCGTCAGATGTGGTTTCACCAGATACGGAAAACCCGGATATGGTAAAACCGGATACGGAAAAGCCCGCAGAATTAAATATAGAGAAATCAAATACAGAAAAATCAATTACTTATGGATCAAGTACCGATTCCATTCCCTTCCGGGAAACAGCGGCGGCAAGACCGCCGGAACGGAAAGGAAGAGATGCGATGTCTGTCACAGAGATAGAAAATTATCGGGAATTGATTTTGGAGAATATCGAGTATGACTGTCTGAAGCAGCGTTATCCTCTCTACCTGGATGACCTGAATGAGATCGTAGAGCTGTTGGTAGAAACGGTCTGTGCCAGACGAAAGACCACCCGGATCTCTGGGGCAGACTTTCCTCACGAGATCGTGCGTTCCCGTTTTTTGAAACTGGACAGTTCCCACATCGAGTTTGTCATGGACTGTCTGCAAAAGAACACCACCCAGGTACGCAACATGAAGCAGTACCTGCTTGCGGTGCTGTTCAATGCGCCTACCACCATGAATAATCACTTCACTTCATTGGTCAACCACGATATGCACGCAGGCGGCTGGTAAAGGCCGCCTTTTATCATGCCAAAGGAGGCACGACATGAACCAGATGGAAATTTTCAAAAACCCGGAGTTTGGCAGTATCCGGGTCATCGAAGAAAACGGCAAATACCTGTTCTGCGGAACGGATGTGGCCGCTGCGCTGGGGTACAGCAATTCCCGCGATGCAATTATCCGCCATTGTAGGTATGTCGTGAAACGCGACGCACCTCACCCACAAAGCCCCGACCGCAAAATCAGTATGACTTTTATCCCCGAAGGAGATTTGTACCGCCTGATTGTTCACAGCAAATTGCCATCGGCAGAACAGTTTGAACAGTGGGTATTCGATGAGGTTCTGCCTACCATTCGCAAGCACGGGGCCTATCTCACAAGAGAGAAGCTTTGGGAGGTAGCTACTTCCCCGGAGGCTCTGATGAAGCTCTGCTCAGACTTGTTGGCTGAGCGTGAAGCAAATATTTCTCTGCGTAAGGAAAATGCACAGCTGGAGGGCAAAGCCGCTTTCTATGACCTGTTCATCGACTTAAAGCACAGCACCAATCTCAGGACAACCGCCAAAGAGTTGGATGTCCCGGAGCGCCGGTTTGTTCGGTTTCTGATAGAACGACAGTTTGTGTACCGCACAGCATCCGGCAATGTGCTGCCCTATGCCAATGTGAAAAATACGGGGCTGTTCTGTGTGAAAGACTACTGCAATCACGGGCATACCGGCTCCTACACGCTGGTTACGCCAAAGGGAAAGCTCTACTTTGCTCAGCTGCGGGAGATGATCTTGCTGGTCTCATAAGAACGGAAAGGAAGTGGGTTTTATGCAGGAAGGCAAAACAATCGGGCAGCTGATGGAGGAAATGCGCCAGAAAGCCGGGGCGCAGAACTATCACGGTCATGACTACATGGATCTCCAGCGATTTACGGAGAACACCCGGCACATGATTATTTTTGATGTACTGACGCATGACTCCCCGGTTGGCTGGAAAGGAGAACGCACCCGCCTGTTTTTGTCAGATATAGGCTATGAAAAAGCTCTGGACAGTCAGGCAAATGGGCAGATCAAGATTCTCAGCCATGCAAAGGTCAGAAATGGAGATTTGTTTTATGACCACAAAGAACAGATACGATAGGAGGAATCCGATATGAATGAGGAAAAGAAAGTACCCTTTAAGTGGGAATATGGGGAAGAAACCATATCGCTGCAACTTGGAATGTATGCGAATAATCAGCGGCTTTATATCGGCATGATTACCCATACAGAAGATGGAGCAGAGGCGTTTGCAGATATGACGGTGAACCTACCAGGATATTCCCTGGACCCCGGAGAGGCGTTTATTTCCGGTGACATCAGCAAGGACCTGCTGCGATTCATCAAAGAGAACAAGTTGGGGAAGGTGCTTCCCTATCAGGTGCAGTCCGGTTATGGAAAATATTCTGCCGTTGCCTTTGATCTGGAGAAGTTGAAGGCATTTGACCCCAAAGGTGTGGCAGAGTTTCGGGAAGAGTGGAATCTGCCGGATAAGAAGCCGGTAAAGAAAAAGAACCGCGGGATGGAGCGATGAAGAAATATTTTCTCCGGCGGCTGGTGGTCCCGCCTTAGAAAGAAGTGCACCACCCCTGCGCATTTTGTGGAAAGGAGGCGATGAAAATGCAGGAAGAAGTGGAAAACAGGACTTTAACACTGGTTGTCAGTGGAACAAAGTTCACCGGCAGGCTGCTCAAAGCCGCCATCAGCAAGTACATGGCCCACTGCAAGGAAAAGAAGCTGCAAAAGCAGAGAAGCCGTGACGCTCCTGTGACACCCCACGGCAAACAGACCGTCAAGCAGATCATTGGTCAGAATCAGGGGATCTCCAACATTGAGATCACAGACCCATCTATCAAGGAGTTTGAGAAGATCGCCCGGAAATATGGTGTGGATTATGCGGTGAAAAAGGACCGCAGCAGTTCTCCGCCAAAGTACCTGATTTTTTTCAAAGGCCGTGATGCAGATGCTCTGACAGCAGCTTTTACAGAGTACACCAACAAAAAGGTCAAAAAGGCAACGAAAACAGAGCGCCCGTCCGTACTGGCAAAACTTAACCAGTTCAAAGAGATGGTTAAAAATGCTGTGGTGGATCGCACCAAGCGAAAGGAGCTGGAACGATGAAAAAGACATTGGACATCAAAAAGCTCATTTTGCTGAATATGCCGTATATCCTGATGGGACTGTTTGCTACCAATTTTGGAGAGGCATGGCGAATGGCACAAGGGGTGGATGCTTCAGAAAAGTTTCTTTCGCTGGTTGCGGTTCTGCCTGGGGCGCTGCAAAGTTTCTGGCCAAGCCTGCATCCATTGGACTTGTTGGTAGGGCTGTGCTGCGGTGTTGGTCTGAGGCTGGCGGTGTATCTTAAAAGCAAGAACGCCAAGAAATATCGACATGGTTTGGAATATGGTTCGGCCCGCTGGGGAACCCGTGAGGATATTGCACCTTACGTTGATCCTGTATTTCAGAACAATGTGATTCTGACGAAAACGGAGAGCTTGACCATGAACAGCCGCCCAAAGGACCCCAAGACTGCCAGAAACAAAAATGTACTGGTGATTGGCGGCTCCGGTTCCGGTAAGACCCGCTTCTGGCTCAAACCGAATCTGATGCAGATGCACAGCAGCTACGTCGTGACTGACCCGAAGGGAACCATTTTGGTGGAGTGCGGAAAAATGCTCCAAAGGGGCGCACCCAAGCCGGGGAAAGACGGAAAGCCCATGAAGGATAAGCACGGCAAGGTCATTTATGAGCCGTACCGCATCAAGGTCCTAAATACAATCAACTTCAAGAAGTCCATGCACTATAACCCTTTCGCCTATATCCATAGCGAAAAGGACATCTTGAAGCTGGTAACAACGCTGATCGCCAATACCAAAGGCGAAGGCAAGGCCGGAGACGATTTCTGGGTCAAGGCGGAAACATTGCTGTATTGCGCGTTGATTGGATATATCCACTATGAAGCTCCGGTGGAGGAGCAAAACTTCTCCACCCTCATTGAGTTCATCAACGCCATGGAAGTCCGGGAGGATGACGAGGAGTTCAAAAATCCCGTAGACCTGATGTTTGATGCACTGGAATCGGAAAAGCCAAACCACTTCGCAGTGCGGCAGTATAAGAAATATAAGCTGGCAGCCGGCAAAACAGCCAAGTCAATTTTGATTTCCTGCGGTGCGCGTCTGGCCGTATTTGATATTGCGGAGCTGCGCGAGGTTACATCCTACGATGAGTTGGAACTGGATACGCTGGGAGACAGAAAAACGGCTCTGTTCCTCATTATGAGTGATACGGATGACAGTTTTAACTTTCTCATTTCCATGTGCTACACCCAGTTATTCAACCTGCTTTGTGAAAAGGCCGACGATGTGTATGGCGGCAGGCTTCCGGTTCATGTGCGCTGTCTGATTGATGAGTGTGCCAACATCGGGCAGATTCCGAAGCTGGAAAAGCTGGTGGCCACCATCCGAAGCCGTGAAATCTCTGCTTGTCTGGTGTTGCAGGCACAGAGCCAGCTCAAGGCAATTTACAAAGATAATGCCGATACCATCATCGGCAATATGGATACTTCCATCTTCCTGGGTGGCAAAGAGCCAACAACGCTGAAAGAGCTGGCGGCTGTTCTGGGAAAGGAGACCATAGACACTTACAACACCGGAGAGAGCCGGGGACGGGAGACCTCCCACTCGCTTAACTATCAGAAATTGGGAAAAGAGCTGATGAGCCAGGACGAGCTGGCAGTTATGGATGGCGGCAAGTGCATCTTGCAGTTGCGCGGTGTGCGTCCGTTTCTTTCAGACAAGTATGACATTACCAGACACCCTAATTTCAAATACACAGCTGATGCAGACAAGCGAAATACCTTTGATATTGAAGCATTTTTGTCTGCCAGACTAAAACTCAAGCCTGATGAGGTCTGCGATGTATATGAAGTAGACACGGAGGGCGTGTAATACGGTTCCGCTGAGAAAGGAGTGATCGTATCTATTTGCCGCAACTGCCTCTGTTGAGGCCATTGGCGTACAAAGCGGGCAATCATCAACAAAATAATGAAAAAGGAGGACAGCCGGGATCAGGCTCTCATATATCGAGGGCAGATTGTTCCGGCTTTTGTGCGCTTATGAAACAAACCTAACTAATCATTCAAATGATTCCGGCTAATATTATTTATGGCATTTTTTGAACAGGCAATTACCGTTCTTCAGACTCTCGTTATCGCTCTGGGTGCTGGTCTTGGTATCTGGGGTGTCATCAACCTGTTGGAAGGTTATGGCAATGACAACCCTGGCGCCAAATCTCAGGGCATGAAGCAGCTTATGGCCGGTGCTGGTGTAGCCGTTGTTGGTATGGTTCTTGTACCTCTGCTCTCCGGGCTGTTCTCTGTCTAAGCGTTCCTGCATGAAATCCTTGCCGCTCCCGCAGCTCTGCGGGGGCGGCGGAAAGGAGGTTGACACCGTATGGATTTCTTACTTGAAGCCCTGACAAATTGGCTGAAAGAAATGCTGGTGGGCGGTATTATGAGCAACCTTTCGGGGATGTTTGACAGTGTAAACCAACAGGTCGCGGACATATCCGTACAGGTAGGACAGACCCCACAGGGATGGAATGGCAGTATTTTCAATATGATTGAGAATCTGTCAAACTCCATCATGGTGCCGATTGCAGGTGTGATCCTGGCTATCGTTATGACCGTAGACCTGATCCAGATGATTGCAGACAAGAACAACCTGCATGATGTGGATACCTGGATGATTTTCAAGTGGGTGTTCAAATCAGCTACCGCCATCCTCATTGTCACAAACACATGGAATATCGTGATGGGCGTCTTTGATATGGCGCAGAGCGTGGTGGCGCAGGCGGCAGGGATTATCAATTCGGATGCGTCCATTGACATTTCCTCAGTTATGACCGATCTGGAACCGAGGCTGATGGAAATGGATTTGGGACCGCTGTTCGGACTGTGGTTCCAATCCCTCTTTATTGGCATTACCATGTGGGCGTTGTATATCTGTATCTTTATCGTTATTTATGGCCGTATGATCGAGATCTACCTTGTGACTTCGGTGGCTCCCGTTCCAATGGCTGCAATGATGGGCAAAGAATGGGGCGGTATGGGACAGAATTACCTCCGATCTCTGCTGGCACTGGGCTTTCAGGCGTTTCTCATTATCGTCTGCGTGGCAATTTATGCTGTGCTGGTGCAGAACATCGCTCTGGAAGATGACATCATCATGGCAATCTGGAGCTGTGTGGGCTACACCGTACTGCTATGTTTTACGCTGTTCAAAACCGGCAGTCTCGCCAAATCAGTCTTTCAGGCGCACTAAAACGGAAGGAGGTTTCCACATTGGCTTATGTACCCGTACCCAAGGACTTAACAAAAGTCAAAACAAAGGTCATGTTCAATCTGACCAAGCGGCAGCTTATCTGCTTCACGGGCGGAGCGCTTATTGGCGTACCGCTTTTCTTTTTGCTCAGAAAACCTACCGGAAACAGTGTAGCGGCTATGTGTATGATGCTGGTTATGCTGCCCTTCTTTATGCTGGCTATGTACGAAAAGCATGGACAGCCGCTGGAAAAGATCGTGGGCAACATTCTCAAAGTAGCTGTGATCCGTCCAAAGCAGCGACCTTACCAGACCAACAACTTTTATGCCGTATTAAAGCGGCAGGAAATGCTCGATAAGGAGGTGTATGACATTGTTCACCGCAATAAAAAAATGGCTGCATCGGATGTTCGGAAAAACCGAGGAAAAAACTGTGCAGCCGGTAAAGACAAAGAAAAAGCTGTCCCGCGCCGATAAGAAGCAGATCGAAGCGGCCATTGCCCGCGCTAACCGCACGGACAAAAAAGGAAAATCTGCGCAGGACAGTATCCCTTATGAACGGATGTGGCCGGACGGAATCTGCCGCGTATCGGACAGCCACTACACAAAGACCATCCAGTTTCAGGACATCAACTATCAGCTCTCCCAAAACGAAGATAAGACGGCAATCTTTGAGGGGTGGTGTGATTTCCTCAATTATTTTGACAGCTCGATTCATTTTCAGCTGTCTTTTTTGAACCTTGCGGCATCGGAGGAGACCTTTGCTAACTCCATTTCCATCCCGCCCCAGAGGGACGCCTTTGACAGTATCCGCGAGGAATACACCACAATGCTGCAAAATCAGCTGGCCAGAGGTAACAACGGTCTCATCAAGACCAAATACCTGACCTTTGGTATCGACGCGGACAGCATCAAAGCCGCCAAGCCCCGTCTGGAGCGTATTGAGACCGATATACTTAATAACTTCAAGCGTCTTGGTGTAGCTGCCAGAACGCTGGACGGTAAAGAAAGGCTTTTTCAGCTTCATGCGGTATTCCACATGGATGAACAACTCCCGTTTCAGTTTGAATGGGACTGGCTGGCTCCTTCCGGTCTGTCCACAAAGGATTTTATTGCACCAAGCTCCTTTGAGTTCCGCACCGGCAAGCAGTTCCGTATGGGCAAGAAATACGGGGCTGTTTCTTTTTTGCAGATTCTCGCACCGGAGCTGAATGACCGTCTGCTGGCTGATTTTCTGGATATGGAAAGCTCGCTCATTGTGAGTATGCACATTCAGTCGGTGGATCAGGTGAAAGCCATCAAAACGGTAAAGCGAAAGATTACCGACCTGGACCGCAGTAAGATCGAGGAACAGAAAAAAGCAGTCCGTGCCGGATACGACATGGACATCATTCCATCTGACCTTGCTACCTACGGCAGTGAAGCGAAAAAACTCTTGCAGGATTTGCAGAGCCGCAACGAGAGAATGTTCCTTTTGACCTTTCTGGTGCTGAACACAGCGGACAATCCCCGTCAGCTTGGCAACAACATCTTTCAGGCAGGCTCTATTGCCCAGAAGTATAACTGTCAGCTGACCAGGCTGGACTTCCAGCAGGAAGAAGGGCTGATGAGCTGTCTGCCTCTGGGTCTCAATCAGATTGAGATTCAGCGAGGACTGACCACCAGTTCCACAGCTATCTTTGTGCCCTTTACTACGCAGGAACTGTTCCAGAACGGGAAAGAAGCCCTGTACTACGGCATCAATGCTCTGTCCAACAACCTCATCATGGTGGATCGAAAGCTGCTGAAAAACCCCAACGGCTTGATTTTGGGTACGCCGGGTTCCGGTAAGTCCTTCAGCGCAAAACGAGAAATTGCCAACTGCTTTTTGCTTACCAGTGATGATGTTATTATCTGTGACCCGGAAGCAGAGTACGCACCTCTGGTGGAGCGTCTGCATGGGCAGGTCATCAAGATCTCGCCTACCTCCACCAACTACATCAATCCGATGGATCTGAATCTGGACTATTCGGATGATGAAAGCCCGCTGTCACTCAAGTCTGACTTTATCCTCAGCTTGTGTGAGTTGATCGTGGGCGGTAAGGAGGGCTTGCAGCCGGTGCAGAAAACCATTATTGACCGTTGTGTGCGCCTGGTCTATCAGACCTATCTCAATGACCCGCGCCCGGAGAATATGCCCATACTGGAGGATTTGTATAACCTGCTTCGGGAACAGGAGGAAAAGGAAGCCCAGTATATCGCTACGGCTCTTGAAATCTATGTAACCGGCTCCCTCAATGTGTTCAACCATCAGAGCAATGTGGATATTGATAACCGGATTGTCTGCTACGACATCAAGGAACTGGGCAAGCAGCTTAAAAAAATCGGTATGCTGGTGGTACAGGATCAGGTGTGGAACCGCGTTACCATCAACCGTGCCGCCCACAAGTCCACCCGTTACTACATCGACGAGATGCACCTGCTTTTGAAGGAGGAGCAGACCGCCGCCTATACGGTGGAAATCTGGAAGCGATTCAGAAAATGGGGCGGTATTCCGACAGGTATCACCCAGAATGTCAAAGACCTTTTGAGCAGCCGCGAGGTGGAAAATATCTTTGAAAATTCCGACTTCGTGTATATGCTCAACCAGGCAGGCGGAGACCGTCAGATCCTCGCCAAGCAGCTGGGCATTTCCACACACCAGTTATCTTATGTGACCCACTCCGGTGAGGGCGAGGGTCTGCTGTTCTATGGCTCCACGATCCTGCCGTTTGTAGACCACTTCCCGAAGAATACCGAGCTTTACCGCATTATGACCACCAAACCTCAAGAATTGAAAAAGGAGGATGAATGATTATGAACCCCAACATTTTGAATAAAAATCCGCTGATGTTTTTTGACAGGGCGGTAAATGCCCAGCGCAGCCAGCTGCTTACGGTCATGGCCGATGCGGTAAGTGAGTGCCGCACGGCGGCAGATCAGGCAGCCGAACTGAATGAGACCGGTCAGGTGGGGCTTCTCCGTCTGGCAGAGGTCTGGAGCGCCATTCGTGCTAAAGAAGGTATGGGCGGTCTGGTTCTGGAAGGAACCGAAGCGAAGATCCTGTCCGATGTGGTGGCACAGTTTTACGCCTACCTGTCTGGCTGTATGTTCAACGATCCTGTGGGAATGGCCATTTATGCAGAGCTGCACTACATGATGTCCTCCCTCATGGTGGGAGAATGGTTTGAATAAGGAGCCGCGCCTGCGCTTTACTGATGAGGAACGGTCGGACCCTGCACTGGAAAAGCCGATCCGTAAAGCGGAGAAAGCTGCGGCCAGAGCAGATAAGGCGCAGGCCAATATCCCAAAGAAAAAGGTCAGGCAGACGGTCATTGACCCAGATACCGGAAAAAAGACCTCGAAGCTGACCTTTGAGGACAAGAAAAAGCCACCTTCCAAAGTTTCTCAGGGAGTCAGGGAAGCCCCCGTCCATCTGGTCGCAGGCAAGCTCCACAAAGAGATCCGGGAAACAGAGCAGGACAATGTGGGCGTGGAAAGCGCCCACAAGTCCGAGGAAGCGGTGGAGACCGGCGCTTATCTGGTGCGGGAGGGCTATCGCAGCCACAAGCTGAAGCCGTACCGCAAAGCAGCCCAGGCAGAGCGTCAACTGGAAAAGGCAAATGTAAATGTTCTGTACCAGAAATCTTTGCAGGAAAATCCCCAGTTTGCCAGCAACCCTCTTTCCCGCTGGCAGCAAAAACAGGCCATCAAAAAGCAGTATGCCGCCGCCAAACACGCCGGTCAGACTGCCGGAAATACCGCCCAGGCTGCATCCAAAACCGGAAAAGCCGCAAGGACGGTAAAAGAAAAGGTACAGCAGGCAGGGGCATTCGTCATGCGCCACAAGAAGGGTTTCCTGATGGCAGGGGTTTTGTTCCTCATTACCTGTATGCTGATGAATACCATGTCCTCCTGCTCCATGATGGCGCAGAGCATCGGTTCTGTTCTCTCCGGCACCACCTATCCGTCGGATGACCCGGAAATGCTGGCGGTGGAGGCAGATTATGCAGCCAGAGAAGCCCAGTTGCAGGAGAAAATCGACAACATTGAAAGCAGCCACCCAGGGTATGACGAGTATCGCTATGACCTTGGTATGATTGGCCATGACCCTCATGAACTGGCAGCATTTCTGTCTGCTGTCTTGCAAGGTTACACCCGGCAGAGCGCTCAGGCAGAGCTGGCGCGTGTGTTTGCAGCACAGTATCAGCTGACGCTTACTGAGGAAGTGGAGATCCGCTACCGCACGGAGACCTCCACCGACCCGGAGACCGGCGAGACCACCTCAGAAGAAGTCCCCTATGAGTATTACATTTTGAATGTGAAACTCACCAGCAAGCCCATTTCCGCTGTGGCGTCGGAGCTTCTGACCCCGGAGCAGATGAAAATGTATCAGGTTTACCGGCAGACCATGGGCAATAAGCCGCTGTTGTTTGGCGGCGGCTCCCCTGATACCAGCGGCTCGGAAGATCTGTCCGGTGTGCAGTTCATTAACGGTACCCGCCCCGGCAATCCTCAGCTGGTGGAACTGGCCAAGCGTCAGGTGGGCAATGTGGGCGGTTATCCCTACTGGAGCTGGTACGGCTTTGACTCCCGTGTGGAATGGTGCGCCTGCTTCGTATCCTGGTGCTATAACCAGGCAGGAAAAAGTGAACCGCGCTTTGCAGGCTGTGAGTGGCAGGGCGTTCCGTGGTTCCAGTCTCATGGACAATGGGGTGCAAGAGGCTATAACAATCTGGCTCCCGGAGATGCAATTTTCTTTGACTGGGATTTGGATGGGACAGCAGACCATGTGGGTATCGTGATCGGCACGGATGGCAGCCGTGTTTATACCGTGGAGGGAAATTCCGGCGATGCCTGCAAGATCAAAAGTTATGACCTGAATTATCAAAGTATTAAGGGCTACGGCCTGATGAACTGGTAACAGACTTTGTGGAAAGGAGTGAACGGTTATGGCAAAAAACAAAATTGAACGTATCGACCAGGAAATTGAGAAAACCCGCGAGAAGATCGCAGAGTATCAGGAAAAGCTCAAGGCGCTGGAAGCACAGAAAACCGAGGCAGAAAATCTGGAGATCGTCCAGATGGTGCGCGCCCTGCGTATGACCCCGACCCAGTTGAGCGCCATGCTGTCCGGCGGTACAGTTCCCGGCAGTTTGGCTGATGACAACAACGAACAGGAGGAAAACAGCTATGAGGAATAAACGATTGCTCCGAACACTTTCCGTCCTTTGCCTGACAATGGTTGTGGCATTTGGCTTTACGATCCCTGCTTTTGCACAGGGGTCAGAACAGGCTCCGGCGGCACCGGCAGAGGATTCTACCAATGACAGCAATGTGATTGTGGAAGAAACAGAACCAGCACCGACACTTACACCGGAGGGGAATGCGGCACTGGTGGATGATTTTGGAGGTAATAAGCAGCTCATTACTGTTGCAACCAAGGCTGGCAATTATTTTTACATTTTGATCGACAGGGCGAATGAGGATAAAAAGACTGCTGTTCATTTTCTGAACCAGGTGGATGAAGCGGATTTGATGGCACTGATGGAAGATGGAAAAGCAAAAGAGGAGCCGCCTGCGGTATGCAGCTGCACGACAAAATGTGAAGCAGGGGCAGTCAATACGGCTTGTCCGGTCTGTGCAACTGATAAGAGTAAATGTACGGGCAAAGCACCGGAACCTCCGGCAGAAACATCGGAGCCGGAAAAGGAGAAGCCTGCCGGACTAAATCCAGCTGCGCTGATTCTTCTGCTGGCTCTGCTGGGCGGCGGTGGCGTATTTGCCTACATGAAGCTCATGAAGAATAAACCTAAGACCAAGGGTAATGACAGTCTGGACGATTATGATTATGGCGAGGAAGATTCCGAGGAATGGGAAACCGAAAATGAGGAGTCAGATGAGCCTGACGCTGACGGGGGCAGCACAGAAGAAGATGACGAGGACAGCGTGAAATGACCCGTTTCACAGACAGTCCCTATGAACGCATGATGACACGCAGGCCGGAGGGCGGGAGGGAAACTTCCCGTCCTCCTTCTTTACCCCACAACCACCCCTGCTATGGTTGCGGGAGTTATGGAAGCCCCTGCGTAGGTATCTGCCATCGTGAGATGGAACGCTGGCTCAAAGAAAGGAAACGAAAAAAATGAGTGTTCTGATTATATTTATCAAGCTGATTGCTGTTTTTGACCTGCTGGTGATCGCCGTGTATTTTGGCGGCGACATTCTTTCTACCATGTTAAACAAACTTCGGAGAAAGCCAAAGCAAGATTACCCCTTTGATTTCTCCTTAGATACCGTGACAGTTTCATTGTCCATAGATTCTATCCGTCAGCTTTGTTCCGACGATGCGGCAGATTTTGTGGAAGAAAAGATCCTGCCAAATGCGGAGAAAACAATGGCCGTGCTGACGGAACAAGAACAGACGGCGGCTCGTCTGCTCTTATCCGCTTTGATCGGTTTTCTTGCAGCAGAAGCTCCTATGGATGAACAGAGCTTTCCTTTGATGATGGAACTTCTGAACTGCATGGAAGGGGAAAAAGAAGATGGTTGTCAGGATGCAGTAGATAGTTTACTTGAAGATGCCGCCTGCAATACCCGCCGTCACGAAGAATATTACAGCAATTATCAACGCTACCAGCTGATGCAAGTGGATAAAACCCGTGTCATTTTGGCTTGTCGTATCATCATCAATGACCTGCTGGGGAAACTGTACCGCTATGACTACCGGTTTGGCTATAACCTGCTACTGGATGAGGAAAACAGCATAGAGAAAAAACTGCACACGCCTGTGCGGGAAGAATGGGAGGCTGAAGATGATGAGATATAAACTGGTAATCGCTGAAAAACCATCGGTTGCACAAAGTCTGGCGGCGGTGATCGGTGCAACCGTCCGTAAGGACGGGTATCTGGAGGGCAACGGCTGGCGTGTCAGCTGGTGCGTGGGCCACCTGGCCGGTCTTGCGGATGCAGACAGCTATGACCCCAAGTATGCCAAGTGGCGATATGATGACCTGCCTATTTTGCCGGAGTATTGGCAGATGGTGGTGGGAAAGGATAAGAAAAAGCAGTTTGATATTCTCAAAAAGCTGATGAATGCCCCGGATGTTTCGGAGGTGGTAAATGCCTGCGATGCCGGACGCGAGGGCGAGTTGATCTTCCGTAGCGTCTATGAGCTGGCAGGTTGCAAGAAGCCGATGAAAAGGCTCTGGATTTCTTCGATGGAGGACTCTGCCATAAGGGAAGGCTTTGCAAACCTGCGCCCTGGTGCGGATTATGACGGACTTCGGGATGCTGCCCTCTGCCGTGCCAAGGCCGACTGGCTGGTGGGGATCAATGCGACAAGGCTTTTTTCCGTGCTGTATCACCGAACCCTCAACATCGGGCGCGTGATGTCCCCGACGCTGGCGCTTATTGTCCAGCGAGAAGCTGAGATCGACACCTTTCAGTCGATTCCCTTTTATACCGTGGCGCTGGAGCTACCCGGTCTTACCGTATCCGGGGAGCGCATGGCGGATAAGGCTGCTGCTGAGCAGCTGAAAGAAGCCTGTCAGGGTGCAAATGTCACAATCAAAAAGGTGGAGTGCAAGGAAAAGTCCGAAAAGCCGCCTGCCCTCTATGACCTGACTACTCTGCAAAGAGATGCCAACCGCCTGCTTGGATTTACAGCCCAGCAGACCCTGGACTATCTGCAAAGCCTGTATGAAAAGAAGCTCTGCACCTATCCCCGTACTGACAGCCGCTATCTGACCGGCGATATGGCAGACAGCCTGCCGGTGTTGGTGAATCTGGTTGCCAATGCCATGCCGTTTCGCAAAGGGATCGCCATTACCTGTGATCCGCATACGGTCATCAACGATAAGAAAGTAACTGACCACCACGCAGTAATCCCTACCAGAAATCTCAAGGAAGCAGACCTTTCTTCACTTCCAGCGGGAGAAAAAGCGGTGCTGGAGCTGGTGGCCCTGCGTCTGATGTGCGCCGTAGCCCAGCCCCATATCTATTCGGAAACTGTTGTGATTGCAGCGTGTGCCGGTGGAGAGTTTACCGCCAAAGGAAAAACGGTGAAGCATTCCGGATGGAAAGCATTGGAGGACGCTTACCGTGCCAAAATGAAGGATGCAGAGACGAAAAAAGAGGGCGCAGAGAAAGCTCTGCCGGAGCTGACCGAAGGCCAGACCCTTTCGGTTGCTGCGGCAATCGTCAAAGAAGGCAAAAGCAGTCCGCCTCAGCACTTTACGGAGGACACCCTATTGTCCGCGATGGAGACTGCCGGAAAAGAGGATATGCCGGAGGATGCCGAGCGAAAAGGTCTGGGTACACCGGCCACCCGTGCCGGTATTTTGGAAAAGCTGGTATCTGCCGGTTTTCTGGAACGAAAAAAGAGCAGGAAAACGGTGCAGCTTCTCCCTTCCCACGATGCAGTTTCCCTGATCACAGTGCTGCCGGAACAACTGCAATCGCCGCTTCTGACTGCCGAGTGGGAGTACCGCCTGGGCGAGATCGAGCGCGGGCAGCTTGCCCCGGAGGAGTTTTTAGACGGGATTAGCACCATGCTGAAAGATCTGGTGGGGACTTATCAGGTCATCAAGGGAACTGAGTATCTGTTCACTCCGCCCCGTGAGGTGGTGGGCAAATGCCCTCGCTGCGGCGGTGAAGTTGCAGAACTGCAAAAAGGCTTCTTCTGTCAGAATGATTCTTGCAAATTTGCAATCTGGAAAAACAACAAATGGTGGACTGCCAAGAAAAAACAGCCGACCAAGGCTGTGGTGTCTGCGCTGCTGAACGATGGCTGTGTCCGTGTGACGGGGCTATATTCGGAGAAAACCGGCAAGACCTACGATGCCACTGTGGTTTTGGAGGACGATGGACAGTATGCCAATTTCAAGCTGGAATTTGACCAGCGGAAAGGAGGCAGCCGATGAAGCTCTCTTTAGTGGAACGGGAAACCATTCTCCTCTATAACCAGGCAGAACCAATGGCTGAGGTCTATACCCACGATCCCCGTCTGATGGAGAAGCTGGAACTGCTGGCAAAAAAGCACCCCGACCAGATCACCCGAAAGGACGCCCATAACTTTACCGTCCCCAAGCGGTGTGTATCAGTCCGGGAGCCATACAGCGCCGAGCGTCGCAAAGCTGCCAGTGAGCGTGCGAAAGCCGCCGGATACCAGCCCCCTGTGAAAAAGTCCGGCAGTTAAAGGCACATGGCAGAGAATGTATTTGAAGCGGTCAAGCAGTCGGTCAGCACCAGAGAAGCGGCAGCGTTTTATGGGATCGAGGTCAAACGAAATGGTATGGCCTGCTGTCCCTTTCACGATGATAAAAACCCCAGCATGAAGGTAGACCAGCGGTTCCACTGCTTTGGTTGCGGTGCAGATGGGGATGTGATCGACTTTACCGCAAAGCTCTTTAACCTCTCCCCAAAAGAAGCGGCGGAGAAACTGGCACAGGACTTTGGCCTGATCTATGACAGCCAGGCCCCGCCCCGCAGGAGATATGTCCGGCAAAAAACCGAGGCACAGAAGTTTCGGGAGAATCGACAGCGCTGTTATCGCGTACTGTCCGATTACTACTATCTGCTGAAAAAATGGGAAGCCGACCGTTCTCCCAGGACACCGGAGGAAGAACCGCACCCCCGTTTTGTGGAAGCAATCCAGAAGAAAGCCTATGTAGAGTACCTGCTGGACCTTTTTCTTTATGAAAGTGAAGAAGAACAAAAGGCATGGATTGCAGAACACACAGCAGAAATCACACACTTGGAAAGGAGATTGAAAATCATGGCTGAGAACAAACCCACCAACCGAGAACGGCTAAGGGAAATCACAGATGGCATCGAGCAGGGCATCAAAGAACTGTTTGAGAGTGAAAAGTATATGCGCTATCTGTCCGTCATGTCCCGCTTCCACCGCTATTCGGTAAACAACACCATGCTCATCTATATGCAGAAGCCGGACGCCACATTGGTAGCCGGATACAATAAGTGGAAAGACCAGTTTGAGCGTCATGTAAAAAAGGGCGAGCATGGCATTACCATCATCGCTCCCACACCGTATAAGAAGAAAATCGAGGAGCAGAAGCTGGACCCGGATACCAAGGCTCCGATTCTGGATAAAGACGGAAAGATCGTCACAGAGGAAAAAGAAATCGAGATTCCCATGTTTCGCCCTGTCAAGGTCTTTGATGTGAGTCAGACCGACGGGAAACCTTTGCCGGAGCTTGCTTCCTCCCTTTCCGGCAATGTGCCAAATTATGAGGCATTCATGGAGGCCCTGCGCCGCAGCGCACCGGTGCCGATTACTTTTGAAGCAATGGCCGCTGATACGGACGGCTATTTTTCTGCTGATCATCAGAAAATTGCCATTCGTCAGGGCATGAGTGAGGTTCAGACGGTTTCAGCCACAGTACACGAGATTGCCCACAGCAAGCTCCATGACCCTAAAAAATATGAAATGCTACCGTCATGGAAGGTTGTGCAGGAGAGTGAAGGTGGAACCAAACATGATTTCAAGTTGGATTTTGCCACAGAAAAAGAAGCCGAACAGTTTGCTTCTGATATGGATTGGCGTTATGTGGACGAAAATCAGTTTGAATGGCGTCTTGCAGTTGAGGAAGATCCAACCGCAGAAAAACAGGCAATCAAAAACCGCCACACGGAGGAAGTGGAGGCTGAAAGCATCTCCTATGCGGTCTGCAAGTATTTTGGCATCGAGACCGGAGAAAACAGCTTCGGCTATATTGCAAGCTGGAGCCAGGGCAAAGAGCTGAAAGAGCTGAGAGTCAGTTTGGAGACCATCAACAAAACCTCCGGCACTTTGATCTCCGACATTGAGCGCCACTATAAGGAAATCTGCAAAGAGCGCGGAATCGACCCTCATGCAAAGGTAGAGCCGGAAACCGCCCCGATAGAGCAGCCAGCAGACGCAATTAAGGTATCTGATAGGCTGCCGACCGGCGATCTGACCTACTATGTAGCAGAGTGCATGGAATTTCCAAACCTCGGAGAATACTACGATAACCTGTCTTTGGAGGAAGCAATCCGCATTTATCAGGAGATTCCGGCAGAACGAATGAACGGGATCAAGGGCATTGGTTTTGAGCTGAAAGACGGAAGCGACTATGAAGGACCTTTTCCGATTTTGACCGGCCAGACCATTGACCTGGACACCATCCAGGCAATCGACTATTACCGTGATAATCCTCTGGTGCAAAAAGCGGTAAAGGAACTGGCTGCGGCAATGCCGGAAATGGAAGTGCTGGGGGCGGACGCCAATCAGCAGGAGGCTTTGTTTCTGATCGACAATGCCACCTATCTTCATATCCAGTCCTGTGACAGCGGCTGGGACTATACCCTTTACGATGCCGCATCCATGAAAGAGCTGGATGGTGGTCAGCTGGATATGCCGGAGATTTCCCGCATGAAGGCAGTTCTCCAGATTTGTGATGATAACGATTTGAGCAGCAATTCAGTAAAGTATGCGCCCCTGTCTATGATTGAAACCTTGCAGGACGCTGCCTATCAGCAGATGCAGGCAGAGGTCAGTCAGATGACTGCTTCTTCTCAGCTGCCGGAAGCACAAGAGCAGGCACTGGATGAATACCCCATGCCGGATGAGCAGGTCTCCACACCAGATATGCAGGAATACGGCTACTCCTATGATGGGATGCTCCCTGTCACCAGAGAACGGGCGCTGGAACTGGATGCCGCTGGTTTGACTGTCTATGTGCTGCATGAGGACAATACGGAGAGCATGGTGTTTGACCCGCAGGAAATCATGGATCATGGCGGTCTTTTTGGCGTGGACCGTGAGGAATGGGAGAAAAGCCCTCAGTTCCACGAAAAGGTCATGGAGCGTCAGGAACATCAGCAGGAACGGGAACAGGCATTTCTTGCTCAGAACAGAGATTGCTTTGCCATCTATCAGGTGAGCCGTGACGATCCGCAGAATGTGCGCTTTATGAATCTGGACTGGCTAAAGTCCCATGACATTTCCATAGACCGTAGCAATTATGATCTCATTTACACTGCTCCGCTGAGGGAGTCTGGCACGGTACCGGAGCAGCTGGAAAAACTATATGAGCAGTTTAATCTGCAAAAGCCGGCGGATTTTCACAGCCCTTCTATGAGTGTCAGTGACATCGTTGCGATCAAGCAGGATGGTAAGGTATCCTATCATTACTGTGACAGTGTTGGATTTACCCAGATCCCCGGATTCCTGCCGGAAAATCCGCTGAAAAATGCGGAGATGGCCGTGGAGGACGATTACGGCATGATCGACGGTATCATCAACAATGGCGCAAAAGAGCCTACGGTGGAAGAGCTGGAACAGCAGGCCCGCAGCGGTCAGCCCATTTCCCTGATGGATCTGGCTGCCGCTGCCCATCGGGAGGAACGGGAAAAGAAAAAGTCCGTCATGGAGCAGCTGAAAAGCCAGCCCAAGGCAGAACACAAAAAGACAGCGCCCAAAAAGAGTGCGGAAAGGGAGATTTGATATGGGAAACTTTACTTTTGAGGAAATGAACCTGATGTGCATTTACAATACCGGTAGCCGCACCGGACTGATCGAAGCTCTGACTGAGATGTGCGGTGAACTGGCCCCGGAGGAAACCGAGCTGCGGGAGTTGACAGACAGCGTACTGGGCAAGCTCCAGGCCATGAGTGATGCCGAGTTTGCCGAGCTGGAGTTGTACCCGGATTTTGACCAGTAAACACCATAGTCGCAGGGATGGGGTGGCAATATGCTACCCCACCTTTTACCCCAAAACTGAAAGGAGGACAGAACACTATGCCAACCAAAGCTGAACTATATGCACAGATGGCGGAGAAAGTGGCAACGCAACTCACTGGAAGCTGGCAGGAATGGGCAGGGTTTCTCACCACTGCTTCCCGCCTTTACAAGTACCCGTTCCATGAGCAGTTGATGATCTACGCCCAGCGTCCGGACGCCACCGCCTGTGCAGAGTACGATTTGTGGAATGAAAAGATGGGCCGGTATGTAAGACGCGGCTCCAAGGGGATCGCTCTGGTGGACGATTCCGGGGACAGGCCCCGCCTGCGCTATGTTTTTGATATTTCCGATACCGGAACCCGTGAACATTCCCGAACTCCCTGGCTGTGGCAGTTGGAGGAGCGCCATTTGGATTCGGTGCAGGCCATGCTTGAGCGCACCTATGAGGTTTCCGGTGATGACCTTGCCGGACAGCTCACGGAGGTAGCCGGAAAACTGGCTGAGGAATACTGGACGGAGCATCAGCAGGACTTCTTCTATATCGTTGACGGTTCCTTTTTGGAAGAATATGATGAGTATAACATCGGAGTGCAGTTCAAGGCAGCAGCCACCGTCAGCATCACTTACGCTTTGATGTCCCGCTGCGGACTGGAGCCGGAACGCTACTTCGACCACGAAGATTTCATGGCAATCTTTGATTTCAATACCCCGTCCACCATCGGGGCGCTGGGAACAGCGGTCAGCCAGATCAACCAGCAGGTGCTGCGGCAGATCGGCGTTACCGTCCGAAATGCAGAGCGCGAAGCCAACCAAGAAAGGAGCAAACAAGATGAACAATCCCATGACCTATATCCAGAACGGAGACTATCTGATTCCCGACCTGAAGTTGAGCCAGCAGCCGGAGAAACCCCTGGGCAAGTACGGCAGGATGAGGAAAACCTACCTGAAGGAACATCGTCCCATCCTCTACAACCAGATGTTGCTGAGCGAGAAGTTGTACTCGCACCTTCTGGAGATCGACGAGACCGCCCAGAGCAGACTGGAGCAGATGATGCCCCAGCTGGCGAAGGAAGCGGGAGCCACCGAGGAACTGAAAGCCAGCGATCCCATGAAGTGGGTGGGGCTGATGAACACCTGCAAAGCTCAGGCCGAGGAGATCCTGATGGCGGAGCTTATCAACAGCTGACTCTAAACCTGTTCCTCTCCGAAGCGGAACAGATCCAATCCATAGATGAAGCAGAGAATGTAGCGCATACATCCTCTGCTTTTTCTTTTGCCCAAAATGACATCGACCATGTGCTGCGTTTGGGCGGCAATACAGACCGTCAAAGGGAGCGTGTGGTTGCAGCCTTTGAAAAGCAGAAAACCACCGCTGAGATTGCCGAGATACTGAAAACGCTGTACCACGGCGGCAATGGCCTTGGCAGTGTGAGCGCATGGTATGCCGAGGATGGTATCCATCTTTCACATGGGAAGTCTGTCCGTTATGACAGGTCTGCCCAGGTCATTTCCTGGGAGAGCGCCGCAGAGCGTATCGGGGAGCTTTTGGAGAGCGGCCAGTTTGCCTCCAATGTGGAGCTTGCAGAAGTGGCAGGCTATGAACGCTCCCTCCTTGCAGAAAAGCTCTGGTATCTGTATCACGATCTCAGTGAGGGTGCCAGAGAAGCCGGATATTTGTCCTGCCTGTCAGAGATCAAAGGCAATGGTTTCCCGGAGGAGACTCGCCGCCTGACGGAGCAGCTGAGTGACCCGGCTTTCCGCCAGACACTCAAGGAAGAATACGCCGCCTTCTGGACTGCCTATCAGCAGGACCGTGATCTGTTGCGTTTTCACTATCATAGACCGAGGGAGATCTGGGAGAACCTGAAGGACCTTGACCTGCCCCGCAGGACCTTTTCTTCAGAGCTTTCCAAAGTGCCAACCGTCCAGCACTTTATTACCGAGGATGAGATCGACGCCGCCATGACCGGCGGAAGCAGTTTCGCCGGCGGAAAAGGCCGTATCTATGCGTTTTTCATGGCAAACCATACGGATAAGGAGAAAGTGAGATTCCTCAAAGACGAGTATGGCATTGGCGGACGCTCTCATGCCTTGTCCGGTGCAACACACAGCGGCGAAGATCACGATGGGAAAGGACTGCACTATAAAAAGCAGGACTGCCCGGATGTTCACTTGAACTGGGAAAAGGTTGCCAAGCGCATTACCTCACTTGTCCAGAAAGACCGCTATCTTACCGAACAGGAACAGGCGCAGTATGACAAAATCCAGTCTGAAAAGGAACTGGCTGAAGAAGATGCCATTCAAGCCCAGCAGCCGGAGATGGAGGAAGAAACGCTAAAGCCTACCCTTGGGGAGCAGTTTGAGCAGTATAAGCCTGTGGTGACTGCCGCCATTTCCGAGGATGCCGCATACCGCAACGCCTGCGGTCACAGCGACCATGAAAATGCTGTCATCGAGGGCAATGCCGCTGTGCGCCGTGCGGTTCTTGGTTCTAAGGATATGGAGCTGATCCGACTCTATTCGGATGTGCCGGAGTTCCGTCAGCGTTTACACCGGGAAGTGATCGACGAGACCTATCCAAAGCTCCATGAGCTTCTGCGCCCTCTTTCTCAGGAAGATATTGATACTGCCCTTTGTGCATGGAACGGCAATATCGAGAGTAAACACGCTGTTATCCGCTATATGAAAGACCATGCAAGAGAAAAAGATACCGCCGCATGGCTGGCTCAGGAATACGGCGGCAGTAACAGCAACAGCCTGTTCGTTGTCCGTGCCGGCAGCCCGGAGGAAACGCAGCTGCCCTGGCCGAAGGTACAGCGCCGGATTGCCCAGCTCATTCAGGAGGACCGGTTCTATACCGAAGAAGAACAGAACCGTTTTGACGACATCGACCCAATCGCCATCCGGGAAACTCTGGAAGAAAGAGGGATCGTCAACGGACAGGTGACAGACCCGGAAAAACTGGACAATGCCCCGTTTATCCAACAGGTGATGTCAGATGCAGAGCAGATCGCAGATGCCGAGACAGAGCAGACTTCCGAAGTTTCCATTTCCGATGAGGAATATGACGCAGTTCGCCGCCCAATTCCGCAAAGAACCTCCTATGACCCAGCCGCCCCGGTCTATGCCGTGGGCGATACCGTATATATCGAGGATGACGCCTATCAGATCACCGAGCTGCGGGAGGACACCGTACAGCTTCTGCCCACCGGGATGGTATATCCCATCTACCGGGCAGAGCGCAAAGAACAGTTTGAACAGCTGCTTCGGGCAGACCACCGCAATGCTTACTATACCGAGTTTCTTTCTATTGACCCGGACAAGGCAGATCAGGACTTGCGGGATGTATTGGCTCATGGACTGATGGATGAAGCGGATAAAAAGCAGATTTCCACGCTGCTGCAATCCGGCAGGAGCAACAGCGAGATCGCCTACTGGCTGAGCAGAGCCTATTCCGGTGAGATTGAGACACTGAATCTGGAGACCGGCGATATTGCCGATTACCGTACCACGGCACAGGGCATAGAACTGGAAGTCATGGATGCAGAGGAAAAGCGTCTGGCTATGCTGTATTTCCGCTGGGATGAGGTTGCGTCTTTGCTGCGCGGGATGTATGCCCGTCAGCAGGACGGTTTTGGACAGGAACAGCCCCAACCGGCTACCGAATCCCCGACCTTCCATTCCGAGACCATGGCCGTCTATCCGGGCGATAAGAACAATCTGCCTTATGATGTGGTGGTGGAACGACTGCATATCGAGGAGCCGGAGCCACCAGCCCCTGTGACTGAGCCGGAGAAAACCTTTGAGGAAGTGTTGGATGAACACCCTGTTTCCATTCAGGTCAATGGCCAGTGGCAGACCTTCCCCAATGCCAAAGCTGCCGAGGAAGCATCTTATGAGGAATACAAGGCTAACCTGCGCCGCAATGCAAAAAACTTCCGCATTACCGATGAGCATTTGGGCGAAGGTGGTCCGAAAGCCAAGTTCCAGGCAAATGTCAATGCGATTCGTTTGCTGAAAGAGCTGGAAGCTGCCGGACAGCAGGCAAGCCCCGAACAGCAGGAGGTTCTTTCTCGATATGTGGGCTGGGGCGGTCTCTCTGATGCGTTTGACCCGGAGAAACCGGTATGGGCTTTAGAGTATGCCCAGCTAAAAGAACTGCTGACCCCGGAGGAATATGCCGCCGCCAGAAGCTCTACCCTCAACGCCCATTACACCAGCCCTACGGTCATTCAGGCCATCTATGAAGCGGTGGACCGTATGGGATTTGAGACCGGAAATATTCTGGAGCCGTCTATGGGTGTGGGCAATTTCTTTGGTATGCTGCCGGAGAAAATGCGAAACAGCCGTCTGTACGGCGTGGAGCTGGACCCTGTTTCCGGGCGCATCGCAAAGCAGCTCTATCCCAAGGCGGACATCACAGTAGGAGGCTTTGAGACCACCGATAGGCGTGACTTCTTTGACCTTGCCATCGGCAATGTGCCGTTCGGTCAGTATCAGGTCAACGACAAAGCCTACAACAAGCTGAATTTCAGTATTCATAACTATTTTTTTGCCAAAGCACTGGATCAGGTGCGTCCCGGCGGTGTGGTAGCTTTTGTGACCTCTCGATATACCATGGACGCCAAGGATTCCACCGTGCGCCGCTATCTTGCCCAGCGTGCCGAGCTGCTGGGAGCGATCCGTCTGCCTAATGACGCGTTCAAAAAGAATGCCGGTGCCGAGGTGGTATCGGACATCATCTTCCTCCAAAAGCGGGACCGCCCGTTGGACATCGTGCCGGAATGGACCCAGACCGGACAGACGGAGGACGGGTTTGCCATCAACCGGTATTTTATCGACCACCCAGAAATGGTGCTGGGCAGACAGGAGCCGGTAAGCACTGCTCATGGTATGGACTACACCGTGAACCCTATTGAGGGACTGGAGCTTTCCGACCAGCTGCATGATGCTGTGAAGTACATTCATGGCACTTATCAGGAGGCAGAGCTGCCGGAGCTGGGCGAAGGCGAAGCTATTGACACCTCCATTCCTGCCGACCCCAATGTGAAGAACTATTCCTATGCCATTGTAGACGGGCAGGTGTACTACCGGGAAAACAGCCGTATGGTGCGCCCTGACCTCAACGCCACCGCCGAAGCCCGTGTAAAAGGTCTTGTGGGACTGCGTGATTGTGTGCAGGAACTGATCGACCTTCAGATGGATGCAGCGGTTCCGGACAGCACCATTCGGGAGAAGCAGGCGGAACTGAACAGTCTCTATGACAGCTTTTCTTCCAAATACGGTCTCATCAATGACCGTGCAAACCGTCTGGCCTATGCAGACGATTCTTCCTATTACCTGCTCTGTGCGCTGGAAGTCATCGACGAGGACGGAAAGCTGGAACGCAAGGCAGATATGTTCACCAAGCGGACCATCAAGCCCCATCAGGCGGTGGCTGTGGTGGATACGGCAAGTGAAGCACTGGCGGTGTCCATCTCGGAAAAAGCCTGCGTGGATATGGACTATATGAGCCAGCTTACCGGAAAAACAAAAGAAGAACTGGCCGGAGAGCTGCAAGGCGTAATCTTCCGTGTACCGGGACAGTTGGAGCAGGACGGAACGCCCCATTATGTGACTGCTGATGAATACCTCTCTGGCAATGTACGCCGAAAACTGCGTCAGGCGCAGCGGGCGGCACAGCAGGACCCGGTTTATGCAGTCAATGTGGAAGCTCTTACCGCCGCCCAGCCCAAAGACCTGGATGCGTCGGAGATTGAGGTGCGTCTGGGCGCTACCTGGATTGACAAGGAATATATCCAGCAGTTTATGTATGAGACCTTTAATACCCCGTTTTATCTCCAGCGCAGTATCGGGGTCAACTATTCGTCCTTTACCGCTGAATGGCAGATCAAGGGGAAATCTTCTGTATCCTACAACGATGTGGCAGCTTATACCACCTATGGGACCAGTCGTGCCAATGCCTACAAGATTTTAGAGGACAGCCTGAACCTGCGGGATGTCCGCATCTATGACACCATAGAGGACGCAGACGGAAAAGAGCGCCGGGTTCTGAACGCCAAGGAGACCACCCTGGCAGCTCAAAAACAGCAGGCGATCCGGGAAGCCTTTAGGGACTGGATCTGGAGAGACCCGGAGCGCCGCCAGACTTTGGTGCGCCAGTACAACGAAGAAATGAACTCTACCCGTCCCCGCGAGTATGATGGCAGCCATATCACTTTTGGGGGCATGAACCCGGCCATTACCCTGCGGGAACACCAGAAAAGCGCCATCGCCCATGTGCTGTATGGAGGAAATACCCTGTTGGCACATGAAGTAGGCGCAGGCAAAACTTTTGAGATGGTAGCTGCTTCGATGGAAGCCAAACGCCTGGGCTTGTGCCAGAAATCTCTCTTTGTGGTTCCAAACCATCTGACCGAGCAGTGGGCGTCGGAGTTTCTGCGCCTCTATCCTTCCGCCAATATCTTAGTCACCACCAAAAAGGACTTTGAGACCCATAACCGAAAGAAGTTCTGCGCTCGTATTGCGACGGGTGATTATGATGCCATTATCATGGGACACAGTCAGTTTGAGCGTATCCCCATCAGCCGGGAGCGTCAGGAACGGCTTCTCTATGAACAGATCGACGAGATCACTGAGGGGATTGCAGAGGTACAGGCCAGCGGCGGCGAGCGTTTTACCGTCAAGCAGCTGGAGCGTACCAGAAAGTCTCTGGAAGCCAGACTGGAAAAGCTGCAAGCCGAAGGGCGAAAAGACGATGTGGTAACCTTCGAGCAGCTGGGTGTGGACCGTTTGTTTGTGGACGAGGCCCACAACTATAAAAACCTGTTTCTATACACAAAAATGCGGAATGTGGCTGGTCTTTCCACATCGGACGCGCAGAAATCCTCCGATATGTTTGCCAAGTGCCGCTATATGGATGAGATCACCGGAAACCGTGGCGTGATTTTTGCCACCGGCACCCCGGTCAGCAACTCCATGACCGAGCTTTACACCATGCAGCGTTACCTTCAGTATGAACGCCTGCAAGAACTGAACATGACCCACTTCGACTGCTGGGCTTCCCGATTTGGGGAGACCGTCACAGCATTGGAGCTGGCACCGGAGGGAACCGGCTACCGGGCAAGAACAAGGTTTTCCAAGTTCTTTAACCTGCCAGAGCTGATGAACCTGTTCAAAGAAGTGGCGGACATCAAGACTGCCGACCAACTGAACCTGCCCACCCCGGAGGTGGAATACCACAACATCGTGGCGCAGCCTACCGAACATCAGCAGGAAATGGTCAAGGCTCTTTCGGAACGGGCATCGCTGGTACACAGCGGAACCGTTGACCCATCCCAGGACAATATGCTCAAGATTACCTCGGATGGCCGTAAGCTGGGCCTGGACCAGAGAATTGTCAACCAGATGCTGCCGGATGAACCTGGCACAAAGGTCAATCAGTGCGTGGACAACATCATGCAGATCTGGCGGGATGGCAAAGCTGACAAGCTGACCCAGCTGGTGTTCTGCGACATTTCTACACCGCAGGCAAAAGCTCCTGCAAGCAAGGCGGCGAAAACGCTGGATAATCCACTGCTTCACGCATTGGAAGGCGCTGTGCCTCTGCCGGAGCAGGAACCGGTCTTTACGGTATATGACGATATTCGTCAGAAACTCATTGCTCAGGGAATGCCTGCCGACCAGATCGCTTTTATCCATGAAGCCAACACCGAAGTGCGGAAAAAGGAGTTGTTCTCTAAAGTCCGTACCGGCCAGGTGCGTGTCCTTTTGGGCAGCACCGCCAAGATGGGCGCAGGCACCAATGTGCAGGACCGTCTGGTGGCACTTCATGACCTGGACTGTCCGTGGAGACCGGGAGACCTTGCCCAGCGCAAGGGCCGTATCGAGCGCCAGGGTAACCAGAATCCTCTTGTCCATGTGTACCGCTATGTGACCGAAGGAACCTTTGACGCATACCTCTGGCAGACGGTGGAGAATAAGCAAAAATTCATCAGTCAGATCATGACTTCTAAATCACCAGTGCGTTCCTGCGATGATGTGGACGAAACGGCGCTTTCCTTTGCCGAGATCAAAGCCCTGTGCGCCGGAGATCCCCGCATCAAGGAGCGTATGGATTTAGATGTGGAGGTATCCCGCCTGAAGCTGATGAAAGCCGACCACCAGAGCAAGCAATATCGTCTGGAGGACCAGCTGCTCAAATACTTCCCGGAGGAGATTGAAAAGCACAAAGGCTTTATCAAGGGCTTTGAATCCGATCTGGAGGTTTTGGCAGCGCACCCGCACCCGGAGGACGGTTTTGCTGGTATGGAAATCCGCGGCGATCTGCTGACCGATAAGGAGAATGCCGGCGCAGCACTTCTGGATGCCTGCAAGGAGGTCAAAACCTCCGATCCGGTGCAAATCGGCAGCTACCGGGGCTATGCCATATCCGTGGAATTTTCCGCATGGAAACAGGAGTATACGCTCCTGCTGAAAGGACAGATGACCCACCGGGCAACCCTTGGTACAGACACTCGCGGAAATCTTACCCGTATCGACAATGCCCTCGCCCAGATGCCCCAGCGTCTGGAGGCGGCAAAGGCCCAGCTGGATAACCTCTATCAGCAGCAGGCTGCCGCAAAGGAGGAAGTCGGAAAGCCATTCCTTTATGAAGAAGAACTGCGAAGCAAAAATGCCCGTCTGGTGGAGCTGGATACTTTGCTCAACATCGACGGAAAGGGACAGGCGCACGCAGAGGCTGTTGTTGCCAAAAGCACACGGACTTCGGTGTTGGACAGCCTGAAGCGCCCGGTGCCGGCCTGCAGTACAGACAAGAAACCAAAACAGCATGAGGAGGTGCGATAACATGAATACCAACAATCTGAATACAGCCCTTTATGAAAAGATGACTGCTGAACAGGACAAGTTCCGGGACTGGCTGAAAAGCCAGCCCCCGGAAGAAGTCTTAAACCATGCCTATGAGTACACCATCCGCGAGGACATCGTGATGGCAATGGAGGAACTGGAGTTGACCGACACCCAGGCACAGGCACTTTTGGAATCTCCCTCTCCGTTGGCGGATGTGTACCGCTATTTTGAAAAGCTGGAGACCGGCCACATGGATGTGATCCGGGACAGCATTGAGAACCGTGCTGACGATGTGTGCAGAGCCAAAGAGGAACTGCGAACAACACCGGTCTATCCCCATTCTGCTGCCTATGCGTCCGAGCATGGGGAAATGGCACAGTACAACCTCTCATATCAGGCGAACAGCGCCTGCAAAGAAGCCATTGAGCAGACCATCAGCGCCCACTATGCAGAGAATCGGCTGGATACGGAGGCGGCGGTCAAAGATGTGCTGGAAAAATTCGGGACGGAACGGGTACAGTTTATTCTTGCCAACACCATCCAGCACAAGAACCATGACGGGCGTATCTCTCAGGACAATAAAGCCTGGGCAAAAACTATTCCCATGCTGGAGGACAGCGACGCTTTCCGCCACGGTGCCTATCTGGTGGTAGATCGGGTCAATCCCGGTTTGACCGACCTGTTCACCAGACAGTTCCGAAAAGTCGCTCAAGAACAGCAGAAAAGCTCTATCCTGCAAAAGCTTAAGCAGGAACCGCCTGCCCGCAAGCCTGCCGCCCCGAAAAAACGGGAGCTGGAGCGATAACCATGGCAAAGCGCAAGCGGGATGTGCCGGTTTTGTTTTGGGTGTCCGCTGATGAAATGGAGTTGATTCAGCAGAAAATGGCACAGTTTGGGACAAAAAACCTGAGCGCCTATCTGCGGAAAATGGCTGTGGACGGCTATGTGGTGCAGCTGGATTTGCCGGAACTGAAAGAACTGGTATCCCTGCTGCGCCGGAGCAGCAACAACTTAAACCAGCTGACCCGCAAGGTGCATGAGACCGAGCGGATTTATGATGTCGATTTGGAGGATATATCCCAGCGGCAGGAAAAGTTATGGGACGGAGTTAAAGAGATACTGACACAACTCTCCAAACTTTCGTAACCGGGACAAATACCCCATTTGCGGAGGGAGGAACGGCGTTTCTTCGCCGCGCCTTCCTCCGCTTTTTCTTTTTGCCCGTATCCTTGCCTTTTGGCTGTGAGACAGAGATAATGGAATCAGGAACAGGAACTGTGATTTTGGGAGGAGGCATAACAATGAGGGCATTGGTATTTTTGTTGAAACTGCTGTTGAAGATCGTGATGGTTCCGGTGATTCTGGCGCTGACCCTGTTCGTTTGGATTTGTGTGGGGATTGTCTATGTCTCCGGTCTGGTGCTGGGGCTTATCAGCATGGTGATCGCCCTGCTGGGTGTGGCGGTTCTGCTGACCTGTTCCCTGCAAAACGGCATTATCCTGCTGGTGATGGCATTCCTTATTAGTCCCTATGGTCTGCCGATGGCTGCCATCTGGCTGCTGGGCAAGGTGCAGGACTTGAAGTTTGCCATTCAGGATTTGGTTTATGGATAAAATGCGCGGTCACAAAAATGCCAGACAGTGTCTGTTAAATTGCTATATTTACTTCTGTGCTACATCCGTGTATAATAGTAGCACGAAAGGAAGTGATGGATGTGACCAAATCAGAACGGTTTGAGCAATTAGACAGACTTCTGACTGAGCATGATGGGATGCTGCAAACCGCACAGGTAATCGCCAGCGGAATTGTAAAACCCATTTTTTATGAATATGTCAAAGAGAAAAATCTTCAGCAGGTTGCTCACGGAATTTATGTCTCCGAGGACACCTGGATTGATGCGATGTTTCTGTTACATCTGCGATGTGGTCAGGCAGTATTTTCCCATGAATCAGCGCTATTTTTCCATGACTTGACAGACCGGGAACCATCTCCATACGCTATCACGGTGCGCAGAGGGTACAGCACCACTCGCTTAAAGGCAGAGGGCCTTTCTGTTTACACCATCAAACCAGAACTATATGAGGTAGGGCTGACAACTGGCCAAACACCTTTTGGGCATACGGTTCCTGTCTATGATATGGAGCGCACCATCTGCGATCTGCTCCGCAGCCGAAGCAGCATGGAAATACAGACTTTTCAAGGTGCGCTGAAGATGTATGCCAGAAGAAAGGACAAGGATCTGCGGACTTTGATGCGGTATGCCGGTATGTTCCGGGTTGAAAAAATTTTACGGCAGTATTTGGAGGTGCTTTTATGATAAAGACAGCAAGGCAGCTAAAAGATTTGATTCGCAATCTTTCCAGAGAAAAATCTGCGGATGCACAGCTTTTAATGCGAAACTATATGATGGAGCGTTTTCTGGAGCGTATTTCCCTTTCTGAATATCGTGATAAATTTATTCTGAAAGGCGGGATGCTGGTAGCGGCAATGGTTGGACTGGATGCCCGTTCCACGATGGACTTGGACGCTACTGTAAAAGGAGCCAATGTTAATGTAGAGGACATCGAGAACCTGATTTCTGCTATTGTGAGTGTGCCGATTGATGATGGCGTCAAATTTCAGCTGAAAAGCATTTCAGAGATTATGGATGAAGCGGAGTATCCTGGGATTCGGGTCAGCATGACTACAACCTTTGACGGTGTGGTGACACCTTTAAAGATTGACATTTCCACAGGGGATGCCATTACCCCCAGGGAGGTACGCTACTCTTTCAAGCTGATGCTGGAAGATCGCTCTATTGACATTTGGGCATACAATCTGGAAACCGTTCTGGCTGAAAAGCTGGAAACAATCATCACCAGAACCACCACCAACACCCGCATGAGAGATTTCTATGACATTTATATTCTGGAACAGCTGCATGGGAACACATTGAACTCACAGATTCTCCATGATGCGCTGTGGGCCACTGCTCACAAACGCGGGACAGAACGACATCTTGCAGAAGCTGCCGAAGTTTTTGAGGAAGTGGAGAACAGCTCGGTTATGCAGAAACTTTGGGAATCTTACCGCAGGAAGTTTTCCTATGCGGCAGATCTGGAGTGGAGCATCATCATGGGGGCGGTTCGCAGTTTATACGCTCTATGTGAAAAGGAATCGAGCCTATGAAAAAACACGGTCATTATTGCAAAGTCTGCGGAGAATACAAAGCCAACGAAAAATTTTCCGGCAAAGGTCATGCGGCTCATATCTGTAAATCCTGTGCTTCTTTATCGCCGGAGAAACAAGCGGAGCAAATGACGGTAAACCGCTTACTAAATCTCCCTTGGCGGTTATCAAAGGAGCAGATTTCCTGGCTGAAAAACCGAATGAAAGATAAGCGCCCAGAAGTTTGTGCACTGGCAAAAGAACAATACGAGATGAGGTTTCCTCCGAAGCGGTTAGAGGACATCGAGGACGATTTTATAGAATAGCAAAAGCGGTCTGCACCATGCAGGCCGTTTCTTTTTTAGAAAGGAGGCCCTTCTATGGCAACCACACGCATCATGCCCCTGCATATCGGCAAGGGCCGCACCGAAAGTCAGGCAATCAGCGACATCATTGATTATGTGGCAAATCCGCAAAAGACCGACAACGGAAAACTAATTACCGGCTATGGCTGTGACAGCCGGACCGCCGATGCAGAGTTCCTTCTGGCGAAGCGGCAGTATATCTCCGCCACCGGGCGGGTGCGCGGGGCGGATGATGTGATCGCTTACCATGTGCGCCAGTCCTTCAAACCCGGAGAGATCACACCGGAGGAAGCAAACCGCATGGGCGTGGAATTTGCCAAGCGGTTCACCAAGGGCAATCACGCCTTTGTGGTCTGCACCCACATAGACAAATCGCACGTTCATAATCACATCATCTGGTCGGCGGTCAATGCAGATTGTGACCGAAAGTTCCGCAACTTTTGGGGCAGCACCAGAGCCGTCCGGCGCTTGAGCGATACCATCTGCATCGAGAACGGATTGTCCATTGTGGAGGACCCAAAACCCCACGGAAAAAGCTACAACAAATGGCTGGGTGATCAGGCCAAGCCCTCCCATCGGGAACAGTTGCGGGTGATGATTGACCATGCGCTGGAGCAGAAACCGGCGGACTTTGATGCGCTGCTGAAGCTGCTTTCCGAAATGGGCTGTGAAGTATCCCGGCGCGGGAAAGCAATCCGGCTCAAAGCGCCCGGCTGGAAGAATGTAGCCCGCATGGATGACAAGCTGGGGGCCGGGTACAGTGAAGCAGAAATCCGTGCGGTGCTGGCCGGTGAAAAACAGCATACGCCCCGCAAAAAATCCATCGTGCAGCCGGAGCTGCCCAAGGTCAATCTACTGGTGGATATTCAGGCAAAATTACAGGCTGGGAAAGGCGCTGGGTATGCGCGATGGGCAAAGGTTTTTAACCTGAAACAGATGGCGCAGACTGTAAATTTTCTCGCCGAACATCAGCTGTTGGACTATGGGGAGCTGGCAGAAAAAGCGGCGGCTGCCACGGCACATCACAATGATCTTTCGGCGCAGATCAAAGCGGCTGAAAAGCGCATGGCAGAGATCGCTGTTCTGCGTACTCACATCGTAAATTATGCCAAGACCCGTGAGGTCTATGTGGCATACCGCAAGGCGGGCTACTCTAAGAAATTCCGGGAAGAACATGAGGAAGAAATTCTGCTCCACCAGGCTGCTAAGAATGCCTTTGATGAGATGGGCGTCAAGAAGCTGCCTAAGGTCAAAGAGTTGCAGACAGAGTACGCAAAATTGCTGGAAGAAAAGAAAAAGACCTATGTCGAGTATCGGCGTTCCCGTGAGAAAATGCGGGAGCTTTTAACGGCAAAGGCAAATGTAGATCGAGTGCTGAAAATGGAGGTAGAACAGGATGTTGAAAAAGAAAAAGACCACGGCCAGCGGTAAGCTGGTCCTGGTCAAAAGCGTTCGCAGAACGCGCAGCCACAGAATGAAATTCTGTGTTCAAAGGGGCTTGGGGGCGCTGCCCTCAACAAGCAAGCGGAGAGGAAAATCACGGAGGGATTTTCTTCTCTGCGGGCCTGTGTGTATTAACACAGGCATTGCTTGCCGGTATTATCCCTGAATCAGAATAATTTCGGAATAACCACCGTTCTAACTATTCCACATGATGGAGGCGGCGGGCGTTACCGAGGAACTGAAAGCCCGTGACCCCATGCGCTGGGTGGGGCTGATGAACACGCTGAAAGCACAGGCGGAGGAAGTTATTTTTCAAGAATTGATTTACGCATGAAATTTTAAGTATAAGTAAGGCCGGGATTTTGCTGACAAACGGCAAATCCCGGCCTTAGTCTTATCAGTTTTCCAAATTCTTTGAACGCCTATATTCCAGCGGCGATAGTCCAAACTGTTTTTTGAAAACCGATGCAAATTTGCTTTGGTTCATATAACCGACTTGCTCTGCTACTTCAGCTACGGAGAGTCTTGTGGTAGCAAGTAATTCTGCTGCTTTCTTCATTCTGACTTCTCGCAGATAAATGGATATATTTTGCCCGAAAACACCGCGAAAGTAATTTTTTAAGCTGGTTTCACTGACAGAAAACTGTGCTGCCAATTCCCAGGCTGGATGATGTTGACGCAAATCGGAAGTAATAATTTTTTCTACCCTCTTTGCAATATCTACTTGTGTTTCTGTAAAGAAAGTACAGGCTTGCGATGGAGGAATGTCATTTTGACTTTGCAATAGAGAAAACAGTGCCAATGTGTATATTTTCATTTGTGAAATCGAGAATGGAATTGAAACATCAAATAGGCTCCAAAGTTTTGTTAATATTTCTTCGACTTCGGAGGTGGCAGGTGAAATGTAGGTAGCACCATCAGGGCAGAATCGATCAACAACTTTGTGAAAGTTAATATCAAATTCCCCTTGTACCCATACGCTTTGTGCCGTCAGTGTATCAATATCAATAAAAAATTCCATCCCTTCATAAATGCGGCGCGGATATACATATTGCTTTTGAGCAAAACGCTCGGTTAAAGAGATTTCTCCATCCTTCACATATACAAAGTTTTCATTGTTCAAGATAATTTCGCAACGGCCAGTTACACAGTAGTTTAAGAGCAAAGGGCCTTTTTCTATGGAGCTATCCTCACGAAAATTCGGTGCTGTCCAAGTCGGAGAATTTACAAAGATATAAGCAATAGTAACTCCAGGAAAGAGAGGGAAAAAGGTCATTGAGCCTTTCCCTTCTTTTTCCTTTAAGAGCAGCTCTGTGCTAAAATCACTACGCTGTATTGAAATCCCAGGTATTTCAATACATTTTCTTATAATATCATCAATCTTCATTTCCTGCTCCTGTCATTCGACTACCTGTTTTTTGCTTTGGATTTTAATTATATTATAGAATTGCAAACGAAGTCAGTCAATAAAAAAACTCGTTGCTGTTTGGAGCCAAAAAGATGATTGGTTGTAGAGAGCTACTGCTAACTATGGTATCTTATAGAGAGGTTAGAAAACGCTAACCAGCAAATGAATGGAGGTATTCGTTATGAGTAACAAGTTACAAGCAAAAGACCTGATTAACCTCGGCCTTTTCACCGTTCTCTACTTTGTGATTGGCTGCTGTGTCGCCATTCCCGTCGGCTTTGTACCTATCTTTTTGCCGATCCTCGGAGCATTGTGGTCTTTGATTACCGGCATCCCGTTCATGCTGTTCTTGACCAGAGTTAAAAAATTCGGCATGGTTACAATTATGGGAATTTTAAGCGGCCTGCTGATGGGGCTGACTGGTATGGGATTTTGGGGCGTACCGATGGGCGTGATTTTTGGGCTGCTGGGAGATCTGATCTTGAAATCCGGCGGTTATAAAAGCGCCAAGAAGAGCCTGATCGGGTATGCGGTGTTCAGCCTTTGGATGGTTGGTACATATATCCCCATGTATTTCATGGTTGAGGATTCCAGGGCCAGTTTTGCGGCCAGCTTTGGTGAGGAATACGCTGACAGGGTAATGGCTGTTATGCCTATGTGGAGCATTATTCTGGTAATCGCCGGAATCTTCATTTTTGCGATCTTGGGCGGACTTTTAGGTAAGGCGCTTCTGAAAAAGCATTTTGCTAAAGCGGGCATTGTGTGATGAACGGGCTATCATTTTCAGCAACAACCGAAAAAAGAAAAGGAATCCTGCTTGATCCCCGGACAAAGCTCATTCTGCTGCTGACGATTACAACACTGATGTTCAGTACCAGTAACGAAGGAATTATGAACATCGTCAAGCCGTGTCTAAGCCTTGTCCCCTTTGCTCTGATTTTGTCGGAACGCCGTTTCAAAACAGCAGGAAAATATCTGGTGCTATATGCGGTTTGCTTTATACTGGAACGGATTGCCCTTACGAGTTTGAGCGGATTACTCTCGTTCATCGTGCTGGCAGTGACATCTATCATGACGCGGTTTGCGCCCGGCATTATGACAGGTGCCTATCTGATCTCATCCACTTCGATCAGTGAGTTTATCGGCGCAATGGAGCGTATGCACATCACGGAAAAAATCGTGATTCCAATGTCTGTCATTTTTCGCTTTTTCCCAACCATCAGCGAAGAATATCAGGCCATCCGGGATGCAATGAAAATGCGGGGCATACGATTCGGCGGGAAAAATCCTTTCCTGATGTTGGAATATCGCCTTGTTCCTTTGATGGTGTCCGTTGTGAAGATTGGTGATGAACTTTCTGCTGCTGCGTTGACACGGGGGCTTGGAGCCCCCGTTAAACGTACAAACGTGTGCCAGATCGGTTTCCATGTTCAAGATTTGATTGCGATTCTGTTTTGCGTTATCTGTTTTGCCTTGTTTTTGTTTCAGCAGCAGATTTCTTTTTGACGGGAGGGGGTGAACCTATGATACGGATTGACCATGTGACTTTCTCTTATGGAGAAGAAAACGAGAACGCTGGTGGAGTCCATGATATAAATCTGACCGTAGAGGACGGTCAATGCGTCGTACTTTGCGGCGAAAGCGGCAGTGGAAAAACGACAATTACCAGGCTGATCAACGGTCTGATTCCCCATTACTATGAAGGAAAAATGAATGGAGAAGTGTGGGTAAATGGGGCAAAGGTTTCGGAACAGCCCCTTTATGATACCGCGAAAACGGTTGGCAGCGTGTTTCAAAACCCCCGCTCACAATTTTTCAATGTGGACACAACCAGCGAAATCACATTCGGGTGTGAAAATCTCGGCCAGCCGGAGCAAAGTATTCGGGAACGATTAGATAAGACCATCCGGGATTTACGTCTGGAGAAATTGATGGGACGCAATATCTTTCATCTCTCCGGCGGGGAAAAGCAAAAAATTGCCTGTGCCGGGGTATCCATCATGGAGCCGGATGTGCTGGTTATGGATGAGCCGTCATCCAACCTGGATGCTTCCTCTATCCTGGATCTGAGAGCAATACTTGCGTTTTGGAAGTCGCAGGGGAAAACAATTATAGTGTCAGAGCATCGGCTCTACTATCTGCGCGGTCTTGCGGATCGTTTTATCTATATTACCGGCGGAAAGGTGGAAAAAGATTACTCCGCAGCGGAGTTTGAGAGCCTGACGGAGCAACAGAGAGCCAAGTTGGGGCTGCGTACCTTTATTCTTGAAGATTTGTTGCCGCCGAAAGCATTGCCCAAGGCCGGTCAGCAAATGGAACTTCGCAATTTCTGCTTTGCCTACAAAAACGAACCGGAAACGCTGCACATCCGGGAAAGTAAAATCCCCGCAAATCGTATTGTCGGGATCATCGGGAATAATGGAGCTGGAAAGTCCACCTTCTCCCGGTGTTTCTGCGGCCTTGAAAAGCGTTGCGGTGAGGTGATCTGGAACGGCAGAACTTATCGGCCTAAAGACAGACTAAATACCTGCTACATGGTGATGCAGGAAGTCAATCACCAGCTTTTCACGGAAACTGTGCTGGATGAAGTCCTGATCAGTATGGAGGAGGAAAATCAGGAGTGGGCTGAGGAAATCCTTGCCGAGTTAGATTTAATCGGCTTCAAAGACAGACACCCTATGTCCCTTTCCGGCGGCCAAAAGCAGCGGGTAGCAATTGCCTCGGCAATCGCATCCAAGCGTTCTATCTTATTTTTTGACGAACCGACCAGCGGTCTTGATTACAAACACATGAAAGAGGTTGCCAATGTCTTGAAACAAGTCAGGGATGCAGGCATTACCTTGTATGTCATTACCCATGATCTTGAGCTGCTTTTAGATTGTTGTACGGATATTGTCCATTTTGAGGACGGTTCCATCATCGACAAATTTCAAATGGATGAGGCCGGTCTTGAAAAAATCCGAAACTATTTTATAAAGGGGGTGCCTACAAAATGAAGGAAGAAAAGAAAGAGTCGCCCATAGGCGTCTTATGGGGATGGGGCAAGCCCTATCATGGAAAATTCATCGGCAGTATTATCCTTGCGGTATTAGGCGTGGCCTGCCAGATGGTGCCCTATTTCTGCGTGGCGCATATTGTCACACTGATGCTGTCGGGAGAGCAGGATTTTTCCAGTTATATGACGGCCTGTATCGTTGCATTGTGCGGTTATTTGGGAAAGGTTGTTTTCGCCAATCTTTCAACAGTCATTTCCCACACGGCGACCTATTACACGCTGCGCGATCTGCGAGAGAATATCACCGCAAAGCTGGCCCGCGTCCCGATGGGGACGATTTTAGATACTCCGTCCGGCCAGTACAAAACAACGATTGTTGACCGGGTGGAGGGAATGGAGCCGACCTTTGCACACCTGATCCCGGAAATGACCGCAAATGTGCTGGTTCCCATTGTGATTGTCGTGTACCTGCTTATTCTGGACTGGCGTATGGCGCTTTTGTCCCTTGTCACTCTCGTGGTGGGCCTTGTGGTTATGTCCGCCGGTATGAAAAACTATCCCGTCAAGTGGGAGGGTGCTGTCAAGGCAGGCAAGCAGATGACAGACGCCATCGTGGAATATATCGGAGGCATTGAGGTGGTGAAAGCGTTCAGCCAATCCGCCGGTTCCTACAAAAAATATTCTGACGCGGTGAATTACAACGCCAACTACTATGTGGACTGGATGCGGGAAAATCAGAAAACCATGAGCGCCTATAACGCCATCCTGCCCTCGGTGCTGATCTGCGTACTGCCCTGCGGCTTTTCGTTCTGGCTCTCCGGAAGCCTGGAACTTTCCACTTTCCTGTCCATTGTGATTTTCTCTCTGGGCCTTGTTGGGCCGATTATTGCGGCCTTTACCTTTACGGACGATTTGGCTGTACTGGGGACAAATGTGGAAGAAATCAGCCAGCTTCTGAACGCCGAAGAACTGAACCATAAAGAAACGCCGATCAAGCTGGAAGATACCGGCATTTCTCTTAGGTCTGTGTCGTTTTCCTATGACGGGACAACAGAGGTTTTGCATGATGTGAATCTCGCCATCCACCCCGGAACCATGACCGCCCTTGTAGGGCCGTCCGGCTCCGGCAAGTCTACGGTGGCGAAGCTGATTGCCGGGTATTGGGATGTTACATCCGGCAGCATTACCCTCGGCGGCCATGAGCTGAAGGATATGCCGCTGTCTGAAATTGCAGACCAGATTTCCTATGTATCTCAGGACAACTACCTGTTTAACCGCAGTATCCGGGAGAATATCCGCATGGGAAGACCCAGTGCCACGGACGCAGAGGTGGAGCAGGCAGCCAAACAAAGCGGCTGCGACGCCTTTATCCGCAAGCTGGATAATGGCTATGATACGGTTGTCGGCAGCGCCGGTTCCCATCTTTCCGGCGGTGAACGCCAGCGGATTGCCATCGCCCGCGCCATGCTGAAAAATGCGCCGGTTGTCATTTTGGACGAGGCAACTGCCTATATCGACCCAGAGAATGAGGCGCTGGTGCAGAAAGCCATTTCCACTTTAACTGTCGGCAAGACCCTGATTGTGATCGCACACCGGCTGTCTACCATTGTTGGCGCAGATAACATCGTTGTGGTGAAGGATGGAACCATCCACGCACAGGGTACGCATGAGAAGCTGCTGGAAACCTGCCCCCTATACAGGGATATGTGGCAGGCGCACATCGGCGCGAAAGACCAGATGTAAGGGGGTGTTGTCAGATGTATGGAACATTGAAAAAAATCTTTGCTTTTGCAGGCAGCAAAAAGGGGCTTCTAAAAAAATCCCTGTTATTCTCATTCCTGTCCGGGCTGTTTTCAGCCATGCAGTTTGCCGCCCTCTTTGTAGTGATCGGCGCGTTAGTATCTGACAACCGGGACGGAAAGTTTATCTGCATTTCGCTGGGAATTATGGCCGTTTCCCTCATTGGGCGTATCATCACGACCTATTTTTCCACGATGGAGCAGACGGAAACCGGCTATTGCATGGTGGCGGAAAAGCGTATCCACATCGGAGATCGGCTGCGCTACATCCCGATGGGCTACTTCAACAAGAATAGTATCGGGAATATTACTGCCATTGTCACAACAACTTTGGGTGATGTAGAGAACTCAGCAGCCCGTGTCCTGGTGTCAGTGCTGGGCGGTTTTTTCAACTCGGTTGCCCTCGTCATCGTCCTGTTGGTATTTGACTGGCGGATCGGTCTTGTGGCCGCTGCCGGTGTCCTGATTTACCTTGCGGCGGCGGAACTAGCGCTTCGCAAATCTGCCGCGCTCAGCGGGGTACGCCAGAACACACAGGAGTCCCTTGTGGAGTCTGTGTTGGAGTACATTCAGGGGATGGGAATTGTCAAAGCATTTGGACTGGAACGGGACAGCACGCAGTCTATCGGCAGTGCAATTAAGGCGAGCTGCCGGGACAACCTGAAACTGACAAGGGCCAGTGTTCCCTATGACGCCATCAAACAGGCCGTTGTCCGGGTGTTTAGCGTCCTGTTGCTTTTGGCCTCGGTCTGGTTCTGGCTGGACGGCTCCCTGTCGCTGGCCTACGGCTTGATTTTGGTGATTGCTTCTTTCATGGTGTTCAACGATTTGGAGAACGCCGGGAATATGGCCTCTCTGCTACAAATGCTGGCGGCCTCGATGGATACGGCAAACTCCATTGATGACACGCCGGTGATGGACGAGAAAGGCGCTGACATTACGCCGAAGTCCAGCGAGATCGTGTTTGACAAGGTGGATTTTTCCTACGCAGACCGCAAGATATTAGATCAGGTCAGCTTTACCATTCCCGAAAAAACGACTACGGCCATTGTCGGCCCTTCCGGGGCAGGAAAGACAACGATGTGCAACCTGATTGCCCGTTTTTGGGATGTGAATGCCGGGAAGATTACCATAGGCGGTACGGATGTACGGGATTTTAAGCTGGACAGCCTGATGAAGAATATCTCGATGGTGTTCCAGAGCGTATACCTCTTTGCAGATACGATTGAGAACAATATCAAGTTTGGCTGCCCGGACGCCACCCATGAGCAGGTGGTTGAGGCGGCGAAGAAGGCTTGCTGCCATGACTTTATTTCTGCCCTGCCGGATGGCTATGACACTGTGATTGGCGAGGGCGGCGGCACTCTGTCTGGCGGCGAGAAACAGCGGATTTCCATCGCCCGCGCCATACTGAAGGACGCACCCATCATCATTTTGGACGAGGCGACAAGCAGTGTTGACCCGGAAAATGAGGATGAATTGCAGCGGGCTATTGAGGCGCTGACCCATGACAAGACTATCATCATGATTGCCCACCGGCTGAAAACCGTCCGCAACGCCGATCAGATCCTTGTACTGGACAACGCTCATATCGTCCAGCGCGGCACTCATGCGGAGCTGATCCAGCAGAAGGGCCTGTATGCCGACTTTGTATCGGCCAGACAGGAGGCCATCGGCTGGAAGTTGGCTCAGTAAAGGAGGTTCAGATGAAACTTCATGCGTCCGGGGAGGACTACCTGGAAACCATCCTTGTTCTCCAAAAGAAGCTCAGTATAGTGCGCTCCGTAGATGTGGCCCGGCACATGGAGGTCACGAAGCCCAGCGTGTGCCATGCAGTGGCTACCTTGCGGGACGGCGGCTTTCTTATGATGGACGAAGATCACTTTCTCCATCTGACCGATGTTGGCCGGGAAGTTGCCGAAAAAATCTACGAGCGTCACTGCTTCTTTACCGAGCAGCTTATCACCGCAGGCGTTGACCCCAAAACTGCGGAGGCCGATGCCTGTCGTATTGAACACATCATCAGCGATGAGAGTTTTGACCGACTGAAAGAGGCAGCCGAACAAGAGCAAGACTAAAACCGAATAATCCAAGCGATCCTGCCCCGCAAGACGGGGAAAGAAAAAAACCGTTGCAGGGCAGGCAGCTTTGTGCGCCCAAAATGGATTTTCCGGGTACTGCGGCGGTTTTGAGTAACATCAAGGCCGCCGTTCCTTATGCCCTCGACAAAGGAGTGACGACTACACGCTGACACGGCGGCTTTAGGAGGGAGCCGCCGTGAAGCAAAGACCGCTTCGACATAATTCGGCAGGAATTTACCTGTCAAAAAAAGCCTGACCGTCAATCGGCCCCCGTCTGCTTATGAACAGGCACTATCGTGGCTGGTCCATAAGCGTCATAAGTCCTCTTTTAGCAGCGCCAGCCGCCGTTCTTCGGATGCTGGCGCTTTTGTTTGTCGTTTTTTCGGGAATTTCCCCGAAAGATGTCGCTCACCGCCTTCATTTTGGTTCACCCGTCAACCCGTGAATCGAAATGGAGGTACATAATGCAGAAGATCAATCTTCGGGAACTGTATCCCGATGTGTATAAAACCAATGTCTTTGTAGACGTGGCCGAGGAAGTCGTGGCCGCGATCCGGGGCCAGGAGCAGGACGATGCCGCCTATGAACGCCGGAAGTTCCGACACAAGGCTCACTACTCTCTGAACCGGGAGGATGGCATTGAAAACGATGCCCTCAACCGGCCACTCACCCCGGAGGAAGTCCTGGAGCAGAAGCTGCTGCGGGAGGAAGTGTATGCCGCGCTGATGCAGCTGACCGCCATCCAGGCCCGGCGTATCTACGCCCGGTTTTACCTGGGCATGACGGTGGCCGAGATCGCCCGGATCGAGGGTGCTGACCGCCGCCGCGTGTGGGAGAGCATCCGGCGCGGACTGAAGAAGCTGGCACGGTTGCTGGATACGGCCCAATAACCTGATCGCCGCATAGCGGCAAAAAGAGAGCCGGTGGGGGTTTTTATTCCTCCACCGGCTTACTTATTCTCTAAATGTTCATCTGGGTCAACCCCAGCCGTCTGCACCATCTCTTTTAGCTCATCAGTCAACGCGCGGGTCGAGTTTAACAGCACTTTTCTGGCAGCCGGAGGGCACGAAAGGTAAAGCTGCCGCATATCGTTGGCGGCTTGCTCATCTTCAGGCAAGTCGAGATTCATCAGGGAATCTAAAGATAAATTCAAGACTTTGCAAAAAGCGCGCAGAACCTCAAAAGAAGGATTTTTCACCCCTCTTTCGCAGCCTTGAACGTGCTTTAGAGAAACGTGGCTCAGATCTGCGAGTTCCTGCTGCGTCAATCCTTTTTCCTTACGCGCTTTTTGTATCCTTCGTCCCAGCTCTTTTATCAGTTCCATAGGCACTATCGTCTCCTTAATTATATTTTATCGTGCCCATTTCCTTGCAGGAAGAACCTCATAAAAGGCGTTTTTGAGTACGATAGTACCTATTTTATTGTGCTTGTAAGGAGCTTGCGCTGTCCGCAGCTTCTATGAAGGGACAAGGCAAAATATTTTTTTCAAATAAATCGCAGTACAGACAGGACAAATCGCCTGTTTTTGTCATGGCTGTCAAGAAGGAGCTTTTCTTTCGCTGACCTTTGACAACTGAATACACGGCAGAACAGGTACATAACCCGCGCATGAGCGAGTGCAGGACGCCGCGAAGATGGAGCAGCCAGGAGGTGATGGACAAGCTGTTTCGGAGCGATCAACGTCCCTGTGACCCGGATGGTGGCACATCCGGCGCGATGAGGGCGCGGGGGCTTAAAGATACTTCCTCACGGCCCGCCAAAGACTTGGGGGGAACCCTGCGGCACACGATACGAACGATGCTGCGGAGTTATGACAGCCGCGCCAGCGGAGACCTGTTGTGTTCCCATCGTCAGGGGGCGTGGCAAATATGACGAGTAATCCGAACAGAATAACAGTAGCCGCACCAGGTTTTTTATCCGAAGATTTCTTTCAGACTGGTGCGGCTGTTTAAGTATTAAGATATTAAGGAGGCGAGAGTGATGTTTGAAAAATTCCATCGAGGTGACATATATTCGGCTGATTTAAGCCCTGGTATCGGCTCCGAACAAAGTGGCTCTCGTCCTGTACTCATTCTTCAAAACAACGTGGGAAATTGTTTCAGTCCTACGATTATTATTGCAGCAATTACCAGTGTAAGCAAAAAAAGCAGAAAGTTCCCCACGCATTACCACTTAAATGACAGATGCGGTTTGGTGAAACCATCTGTTGTTATGCTGGAACAGATCAGAACAATCGACAAGTCGAGGTTAAAAAACTATATTGGTCATCTAAACAAGGATGACATGGAAAACATAAACAAGACGCTCTTGTGCAGTCTGGGGATTACATAAAAGTGCCGAAAGGCCGTATCATTTTCAGGCTGTGCAAGTAGAGTTATAATTTCGTTAGGAATTGCGGAGGTGATTCTGAATGGAGAATATCCAGCATAAAAGCGCATTGATTCCTTCAGATGAAATCCGGTCAGAAGAACTTCTGGCGGAACAAAAATTTGAAGCGTTTATCACTTCGCTGGCACATATCATCGAGAAATATGGTATGAGAGTGCTGGGCGAGGTTGACGGAGCTGCGTGAGAATCGCAGCTTTACATAGGATATTTTCCAAAAGTAAATTTTGGAGGTATGAATTATGAACCGATATGGAAAACGCTGTGTTTTGTATCCGAGGGTCAGCACAGAGATGCAAGTGGACGGATACAGCCTGGAAGGTCAAAAAAATATGCTGACACGATTTGCGGATCGTGAGGAAATGATCGTTGTTGATACTTATGAAGATGCCGGTAAATCCGGTAAATCCATTGAGGGACGGCCTGCCTTTCAAAAAATGCTCAGAGATATTGAGGATGGCTTGGACATTGACTATATTTTAGTGTATAAGCTGTCACGGTTTGGGCGTAATGCAGCAGATATACTTAACTCTTTGGAGTTGGTTCAATCTTATGGTGTAAATCTGATTTGCATAGAAGAAGGGATTGATTCCTCTCAGACAAGCGGAAAACTTTTGATTTCTGTACTATCTGCTGTGGCTGAGATTGAGCGTGAGAATATTATCGAGCAGACGATGAACGGGCGGCGCGAAAAGGCACGGCAGGGTGGATGGAATGGTGGCTTTGCTCCCTACGGATATACACTGGAAGATAACAAGCTGATGATTGAAGAAACAGAGGCTGTGGCAATACGGAAGATTTTTGAATTATATACTTCATCGGAAATCGGTTTGGGTGGTATTGCGAATCAGTTGAACTTACAAGGTATACGGAAAATCCCGAGGCAGAATGGCACATTAGAGGATTGGACAGGACATTTTATTAAACTGATATTGGATAACCCGGTTTATTGCGGTAAAATTGCTTATGGACGGAGAACGAAGGAAAAAGTCAAAGGCACAAAAAACGATTACCAGATGAAAAGAAATGACGATTACATTCTGACAGAGGGACAGCATAAAGGAATCGTTAGTGAGGAGGTATGGGAAAAGGCTCATGCCAAGCGTCTTAGAACCGGAGTAAAGCAACCGTCAAAAATTGGGCGGGATCGAGTTCATTTGTTATCCGGTCTGCTGAAATGCCCGGTTTGTGGAAGTCCCATGTATACGAATAAACACGCATGGACAAATAAAGATGGCACTTACAAAGAAATTTACTATTATGTATGTAGTCGGAATAGGATGGTCCGGGGTAAGCATTGTGAATATAAGGCAATGCTGAAAAAGACCGATATTGAACCGATGGTCATTGAGGCAATTCGTGAGATCGTAAGGAATGAGGAATATGCCCAGGCCATTAAAAAACGGATTGGCGTTCAGATTGACACGAAAGCAGTGGATAAAGAACTGGAGGGTTATCAGGCAAAGCTGAAGGAAGTTGATCTGAATAAAACAAGATTGGAACGGGAAATTGACAGTCTCCCTGCTGATGCAAAATATCGGGAACGAAAGCTCCATGATATGACCTTGCGGTTAGATTCCCTATATGATGTCATTGTTGAGCTGGAGGAAAAAATCGAAGATGCCAGACTTCGGCGAGATGCAATTAAGCAGCAGGCAATTACTCTTGAGAATATTTACAAAATCATGGTGAATTTCGACTGCGTTTATAATATAATAAATGACGAAGAAAAGAGAAATGTGGTCACAGCCTTGATTAAGGAAATTGAAATTTACAGGAATGACGAGTCTGAATATCCGCTAAAGCGGATTGGTCTGAATTTTCCGGTGTTCAAGGATGGCGGGGAAGTTACGGAGCTTTTGTGGGACAAAGGGAATACCGTTGAAACGGTGGTGTTGCTGGAGCGGAAGGCCCAGTAAATCAAAGGGTTTCGGGGTTATTAACGTAATATGTAGGTGTGCTTTTGTGGTTGGTTGGCGTGAAATATGTTTCCGATTACTATAGTGGGGTAAGGAAAATGTACGTTTTGGCAAAAGCTATCAGATATTTGGAAGGTAGTAGTTTATGAAAGAATATTGTATATATTGCGGAAAAGAAATTATTAATCAAAAAAGAGCTAGCAATAATAAAGATTATTCTCAAGTTTTTAAAAGCAGTGAACATATCATTCAAAATGCTCTTGGGGGAAAACTTGAATCAGAAAAAATATGCTGTGATAGGTGTAACTACCATATGGAGAAATTGGTTGATAAGAAGTTCTGTGTATTGTTCGCTGCATTAACATCAAAAATTGAAGGATTAAAAAAAACTAATAATACAAATAGTAAACCAGTATATTCTGGATATGCAATTTATAGCAATGAAGATACAAAGAAATTAGTTCAAGCAGAAGTTATTAAAAAGTCAAATGTGAAGAAAAGTCAGGAATTAATTGATATTGAAAAACATAATGGCTTAGATAATTTAGACAATAGACTCAGAAATGCAATAAAAAATACGAAAGTTCTTTTTAATGACTTCAAACTAGAAAATGAAATATTCAAGCAGGGTTTATCTAAAATTGCCTTTAGCTATGCTATTCATTCTGGCATTGAAAAAAAATATTTAGATAATTCCTTTAATGTGAAATTAGGTGGAGATCATGATGAGCTCGTAGAGATTAAGTTTAATACAAAAGTAATTCCATATTACCCTGGTAATGAATTTGACAAGTATATAGAGTTGAATACAGATTTTCAACTAACTCATAATTTGATTTTATTTAGTTATTGTCAACAGCTATGGTGCTACATTGATCTATTTAACACATTCCAATATTATGTGCTATTAAGTAATGATTATAAATGTAGAGATGAATTTAGATACTATATTTATAATGAGGATTATCAATATATGCAGACGGATGCCAATACACTATATAAAAGTTATAAAGAATTTATATGGTCAAAAGCACAGACTTATTCTCAATACAGGTCAAAAAATAAAATGAGCTATAATTTCTATATTAATGAGGATGGAGTCTGCAGTTATTATAGATTAGAAAATCCATTGGAATATTATGGTGAAGGTAGATACCAATTTATTTTATATCCATTGTGGATTATTCAAGCCTTAAATCAAAGCGATATTTCAAAATATACTACAACAAAATTTGTACGACTAAATCAGTATCTTATTAAAGATAATCCTTGGTTGACAGATAAAGACTTTGAAAATATATCAGATGTAGATATGGAAAAGATTTATGATTTGTGGTTAAACTCCCATAACCCAAAAACCAGTGAAAATTAGATTCAAATAATATTTATCATTAGGTGATAATAATAATCTTTATAAATGACGGGGTAGAGTGGTACCCCCATATTAAAGATGTAAGTAGATTTTCCTCGTGTGGTATAAAACTTCCGTCCACAGGAATATGGAAACAGTGGTTTTGCTGGAGCGGAAAGAGCTGCAAATCAAAGCGATCCGGGGCTTTGGGCTTAATATGTGGGTGTTCTTTCATGATTGACTGAGATGTAATCTGTTTCCGGTTACCATGGTTAGGTAAGGGAAAAGAACGTTTGGCCAATGATATTATATTTGTTATAACTAAAGAAAAGCGTGGAGAAAGCACTGGAGAAATTCTGAAAGAAATAATTATAAAGTTCAATATGATTTAAAGGAGGTAATATGTGGCCAATTGGAACTTATGAAAGATTTTTAAGAAAAATTAAAGGTCAAGAAGGCCGGCGAAAGGTTAATTATTTTGGCATCTTGCTTTGTGACATAAGGCAAGCTAAAGCTAAGGAATATATACTTAACTATCTTGAGGTTTTTGATGATGAGTCATCTGAGAATATAGATTTTTACATACCCGGATATATTTTAAGAGATAACAATGGAAAAACAGATAATAGCAGTATTTCAATTAAGGGAAAATATTATAAATATGATGAACAGGAATATTTTAAGTTTTGCAAAAAACTTGAATATGATTTTAATGTTTTGTTCCCTTTTTCAGCTACTTTAGTATTGATGGAGTATTTAGGGGGCGATTTTTCAAATGCAAGGAAAATGATATTTGAACTAGAAAGTTCCGAGGAAGGAATTAGGTCAGCAGGAAAGTTTTTTATTGAAATATTTCGAATAGCGGCAGAAGGGAACATGGGACAGACATTAGACGAAATATCAAGAAGACTATCAGGTGAAAGTAAAAAGGGAATTATTTTGGCTGGCGGCAAAACTATAATGAACTTTTTTGGCGTAGATGTAGAACCTATAATTAATCAATTGGGTGAGATAACGAAGTACAAGATTAAATAAGTTAACACAACTGGTTTAGAATGCTGAGTTTACTGAAGGTATTAGTATGGAGCAAATTGATTTAGACTAAATTTTGCCTCAGATTGAGGGGAAATTATTTCGAATTGAGAGGGTAAAGAATACTTTTGCCATGAGTATAAAACCTCCGTTCCACCACATATTGAAACCGCCGTGTTTTTCGTGCGGAAACCTTAATTCTATACGGGAAAGCGGAATTATTTGGAGCAAATGGAGTTGTGTTTTAACGTGTGGTGAGTTGGATAAGTTTCCAAAGATAGGGGAAAGGGGATAGAACTTAAAATTCATTATAGGACTTCACGATGAAAGTGAAAAATTACTGAATCTTTCTTCTCATTATGTTATACTTATTGAAATAAACCGTGATTTAAAAAGCTGAGCAGCCACATTTTATTAGTCTTAAATTTAATGGTTAATTCACAAAAGACAGGAGGTTTAGCGATGAAAGTAAATTTAAATGTCATTTTGGAAGCGATCGAAATGGCAGATGATAATTACACATATTTTTTGGATCTGGAAACAGGAGAAAGTGTATTCCTTGTAGATGAACTGGTTACTGGTCTGGATAATGAGGGACTGGATCATGAAATTGAAGAAAACTTGGGACGTTATTTAAGGCTTCCGACAAAATTTGAAATTCACGAATATCATATCATGGAAGAATTTATCTGGACTTTAAAAGGTAAAAAGGCGGAAGAATTGGGCTATGCCATACGGGGGCGGGGCGCGTTCAGGAGATTTGACGATATGATTGATAGAATGGGGATTACACAGAAGTGGTATAATTTTCAGGCGAAATATTACAGGGAACTGGCGATTGAGTGGTGCCAGGAGAATGGTTTAGAATATACAGAGGAGAGCATGTGAAAATAGGTTGGCTTCGGTGAAATCTGTTCTGGGTTAAACGCCGTGTTTATGAATATGCTGTTTAAACTTAATTATGACATCTCCTTTGTCGAAAAAGCGGCACGGCATATTTCTTGTAAATTGGACTATGTGGATTCCGGGGCAATGTTTTATTTATGATATGGAAAGCAGGAAAGATCATGATAAGGTATGTAACAAAGAACGATGAAGGTCAAATACTATCCATGATGGAACTGGTAAAAGATGATTTTGCCGGGTATAAAGAAAAGGAATTTTTAGAAGCAGTATATAGTGCCATCAGCAATGATGAAGCAATTATGGAAGAAAAAGATGGTAGAATTGCAGGAATGCTTATGTGTTCAAGGGGAGAAAAAGAATTGTCTTTTCTTGCCGTACATCCTGAGTATCGAAAGAAAGGTGTTGCTAAAAGATTGATTGAAAAAATGACGGAGTGGTTTACTGTGGGAGATATTATTTCCGTCGTTACATTCCAAGACGGCGACCCAAAAGGGACGCCTGCCAGGGCATGCTATCATGCATGTGGATTTGCAGATGATGAAAAATTGACTGTATTTGAGTATCCCTGCCAGAAAATGGTTCTTAGGGTTTTACATTAATGTGATGGGGAAATCTGAGAGCATTGGAGCTGCTTGAATGATACCCAAAGCACAGTTTAAAAGGTGAGTATTATGGAGAAGAAAAAGCTTGTAAAATATTTTTATGAGGTAATTGTTTCAAATAATTTACTGGATGAGCTTTCCCAATATATTTCGGAGGATTGCGTACTGAAAGTTGGAGAAAAAATGGTACCGCTTGGATTAGACGGTATGAGACAGCATTTAGCCGAGGTAAAAAAGACTTATCCGGACTACACTATGAACATTATTAAGCAGTATTCAGATGGCGATTATGTTATCTCTGAATTTATTATGCAGGGGACTCATAAGGGAGCGTTTATTGGTATCAAACCAACGAATAAGAAACTCACTATTACAGGGGTTGATATTGATAAAGTAGTGGATGGAAAAATTGTTGAACACGGAGGCGCAACAAATACTTTTGACACTTTTTTTGAAAACAATTTAATCAGGCCGGTGTAGTATCTAATTTACTGTATTTTTAATAATAAGCCTCTATTAAAGCACGAGTCAGAGAACGGCTGGTGCTTTTTGTGTGTCCGAAAGCCGGGGCCATCTATGTGTTTGGGAATGGAGATACGATTGCGCAGGATGATAGGAAATAAAATATAAATGTATCAAAAGCGTGTGTCTTTATTTAATAATTAGTGCTAAGATATATATGAAAGCCCCAGCCCCTTTAATTATCGCTGGAATAGAGATTTTAGAAAAAATAGGTTATATAATACCTCAGTATTGTTAAAAAACTTCCGGTTATTATGAGAGGCGGACATCAAAAAAGGAAATACGGGACAACTTTTAAGGGAAAAATCATAGCGTCGGCGCGGATGACTCTGACAGATAACGATGCTCTAATAGATATAATGTGATATGATAGCATACGGGAATCCTTGCCGTTTTGTGAGAGAAAATAAATAGATTTCAAATTATTTGAATTTCCGGAGGTAGGAGTTTGGATTTAGTTTATATCAATCAAATGTTAAGCAGAGAGAGTTTATATTGGGGTTCCTGCTGTTACGAAGATGTAGAATTAAAATTTGATGTTACGCCACATGAATATCTCGAATTTATGGAGGAGGATTTAAAGGGAGAAGATAAGCGGAATTTAATTAATGCATTATCTAATGCTAAAAGAGCGTTGGATTGTCAAATAGAATCTCTTTTATATGGATACTGTTTAAAAGCTTATACTGATAAGAAAAAGATGGCAATACCAAATAAGATTGATCTGTTAAACCGGTTAGGGATAATTGCACCCAGGATATTGAGAAAAATAAATAAAGTCAGGAATACAATGGAGCATGATTTTTATTGTCCTGGGATTGATGAGGTCCAGGACTTTGCTGATGTAATTTTATTATTTATAAGTTATACGGATAAATATTTATTTGAAACCAAAAAAGAGTGTGAATTAATCGATGATGAAAGCCAATTTTATTGCATACCGGAATTTGACAGAGATGAGCAGAAAATTATTGTTGATGTGAGAGGTTCGCTCCAAGGAACGCAAACTATTACATTTGAAGCGGGTAACGAGAACCTGGAGCTGTTTATAGAGTTTTTAAGGTTATATATTAATTTGATTTGTTAGCGTTTTATTATGTCCGGTTATTTAAAAGCTTTTTGATAAATAGATTGGTTCAGGTATTTCTAATGGAGGTAATCCGAAAGATTGATGCTGAATTTGTATCAGGTCCTTCTGGTAACATAATGTTTAATAGACGGGGAGAAGAGTGATGAATGATTTATTAAAGAGTAAAGAATACGATTTCGTAAATGATAAGGACAAGCAGTTTATAGTGGCGTTTGATTCGGAAATGCAGAAGCTGGGGTATACTTGTCACCGAACAATAGGAGAGGGATATTGCTGGGGAAAGAATATGATTATTTACACAAAAGCCGGAGTGAAAAGCAAAAAATCGTATGCCCGAATTTATTTACGGGATAATGACTTGATTCTCCGTATGTATTTCAGCAATGTAAATAGTCAGAAACAGGCTATTGAACAGGCCCCAGACTATATTCAGCATGCATTTACCGGTAATTATGGAGCTTGTAAGCATTGTCATAATATGAAAGAGGACGGTACATGCAGCCATAGAAAAAGCTATACGATTCACAATCAACAATACGAATTTTGTGATGGTTTTGCCTTTTGGTTCTTCTCTCCCGACCTTGCAGGAATACCGGAATACATCAAGTTGTTTCTTGCCTTTTATCCCGATAAAAAGCGAAAAGTGAACGTTGTGCTTTAATGTCCTGTTCTTACGGCATCCGCTATATGCAGCCGGCCATGAAGGAGATTTGCTTGAAATCCGAAGCATGAACGCAGCATAGAATCTATGGCTATCCTGGCTATGCTGCTGCGCCCCATTTATTTTAGGAAGTCCTGATTGAGGAAGTCCTGATTGAGGAAGTCCTGATTATGGAAGTCCTGACGGAACGGATAGCCCAAACGAGAATGAATAGACAGGAGGATGTTGAGTGAAGGTGCTGTTTATCGGCAATAGCCATACGTATTTTAATGATATGCCGCATTTGTTTTCGGACATGTGCAGAAAGGCCGGAGAGGCAGAGACAGATGTAACGATGATTGCCTATTCCGGCAGAACGCTGGCGTGGCATGAAAAGGAGTATTTCTCCGTTCGTTTCAATCTTTTATATGGGAATTACGATTATTGTGTCATCCAACAGGCTGCACATCCTTTTCCGCCGGAGGAAGAGACGATACCTCATGCAGAGAGATTAATAAAGCTGTGTAAATCCGTGGGAACGGCGCCGGTGCTGTATATGACCTGGGCAGAAAAAGAGAAGCCGGAAAATCAGCGGAACATGATTGATACCTACACAAAACTGGCAAATGAGACAGGCACATTACTGGCGCCGATAGGCCGTATCTGGGCGAAAATCAGAGAGCGTTATCCGGACATTGAGTTATATTATAGGGATGGACAACACGCATCCGTTTACGGCGATTATCTGATTGCAGCCACGTTTTTTGCAGTTATCGCAAAGGGAGATGTGTCAAAGCTGGATGATATGGCATTGGATTTTACAAAAGGGATGGTTCTGGATTTTGAGAAACCGAGAGTCATTGAAGACAAAGAATCCATCGGGTGCAGATTAGAGGAAGAAAAATGCAGACGCATCAACCGGACGATAAAGGAAATCCTGTGAATTGGCTTATTGTAATCAGCTGCGTAGAATGCTTTTTGCGGCGGTATTTTTTGCAGAGGTATTCAGGGCGACGAAAGCTGAGAGGGAACCGCAGGCTGAGGACGGTGTAATTGAGAATCGAAAGCCATTTGGAAAAAAGCTCATGTGGATTTCATTTATGGGTTTTGCTGTGATCACTCTATATTATGGTCCGCTGATATACAGAAGCGCCCAGGCTTATGAAGGAAGGTTATCCTGGTATATTGATGAAGCGAAACATAAAAGAAGTGTCACAGAACTGCTCTTTTTGTCAGGGCTGTGAACCGTAACGTAAGTGTCCAATCTGGGCGGAAATATTTGGAGCAGGCAGTGTATTTTATTAAATCTTGTGATACACTGGATGTATATCAGGAATGGAGGTTGCGAAATATGGGAATTTGGATAAAAAAGCACTAACGGCAAGGTGTTGGTGTTTTACAAGCCTTGCTAATCAGGCAGCAGAAGAATGAAAAGCGATTAGGAGGCAAAGGATGTCATATTTTTATTATCAGACTAAAAAGATTTATTACACAGAATCAGGAAAGGGAAAACCCGTACTCTTCCTGCACGGCAATACGGCATCTTCCAGGATGTTTGAATTACTTTTGCCCTTATATGAGGACCGGTTTCATGTGATACTCATTGATTTTTTAGGACATGGAAAATCGGACCGAATTGAGGAATTTCCGGCAGAGCTTTGGATGGAGGAGGCCAGACAGACAATCGCACTTCTGGAGCATTTGAAGCTGGAAAAGGTCAATCTTGTGGGAACGAGCGGCGGTGCCTGGGTTGCCGTCAATACTGCTTTAGAGCGCCCCGAGCTGGTTGGCAGAGTGGTGGCGGACAGCTTTGACGGCAGAACATTGGCTGATGATTTTTCAAAGAATCTGATTCAGGAACGGACCGGCGCCAAAACGGATAACATGGCGGTAGAATTTTATCAATGGTGTCAGGGAGAAGACTGGGAACGTGTTGTGGATTTAGATACAAAAGCCCTGCTCCAATGTGCTGGAGAAAAGCTGCCGTTATTTTCAAAGTCGCTTCACAGTCTGCAGGTTCCGCTTCTGCTTATGGGAAGCCAAGGCGATGAGATGTCAAGGGCGGATTTTCAGGACGAATATCGTGCGATAGCCGGAGAAACGGGAGCTGAAATTTGTATATTTGCGGAAGGACGGCATCCGGCAATTCTTTCCAACGCAGAAGAAGCGGCGGAACGGATTAGTAAATTTCTGGAGTGACAAAATTAAAAAGCGAATATAGTGTATAAAATACAGGACACCAGATAGTACGGGCTACTGGTGTCCTTATTGCTTTCATAGCGGGATTCCTCCTATTAAATGGCTCTTTGTCAATAGTTGGGGTGGGATTTGTTAAAATCCTGCCCCAATTCTATGAAAAGGGCCCTTTTTATGTTTAGTTCCAGGTTTTACTGATT
>ERZ506996.132-NODE-132-length-70987-cov-12.1814_pt1 | contig 70987 bp, 67 predicted proteins | sample MGYA00512882_ERZ506996 | MGnify/ENA metagenome assembly ERZ506996 | reverse complement strand
TTCCCTACACGACGCTCTTCCGATCTTGAAACATGGCGCCGGAGGCCTTTAATATTGAGGACGGTGACCTGTGCGCAGAGCGTGCAGGTTATCGTTTAACAGGAAAACTCACCCGTCAAATAAAAACCGCACTCGCGGAGGAGTGTACTGCGGCGGAAGGAAAATTTCGCTGCGACCTGCCGCAGGCGGAGAATCCCGCAAACTGATTCTTTACAATTGAATAGAAAACATATAGACAGTAATTATTATTTTGATTTTACTGAGTAAAACAAATTAAGTGATGAAAAGTCTGATAATATTTAAACAAAATGATTATTGTGCTAGTTGCATAATTATTTTATTTATATTTTGTCAGTATTTGCTATTGTTATTCTTGGGCTAAAAATATTATAATTATTTTAGTATATAAAACATAGTTTTATACAATAAAACTATTTGCGGAGATAATAAAACAATAAAGATAAAAGAAAGGAGCGCTATGATTTTAGAAGAGTTCAGTTTGAAGGGAAAGGTGGCACTCATCACCGGCGGAGGTACGGGAATCGGCCTTGGGATTGCCCGTGGATTAGCGGAGGCGGGAGCGTCCGTTGCCTGTGTGTATCATACCCACCGGCCGGATGAGCTGGAGGAATATGTAAAATCGCTTGGTGGCACATTTTTGGCAGTCCGAAGAGATTTGTCAAAGATGGAAAACTTATCTTTGCTAATGCAGGATGTTTTGCGGAAGTTCGGGCGTCTGGACATACTCGTTAATAATTCCGGTATTTGTCCCCGCGAAGCGGCTATTAATTACAGCGAAACGACATGGGATGATGTGATGCAGCTCAATACGAAGACAGTATTTTTCCTTTCTCAGCTGGCTGCCAGACAGTTCCTGCGCCAGGGGACGGGAGGGAAGATTATCAATATCGCTTCCATGATGTCTTATCTGGGCGGTTTTAATACGGCAGCCTACACGGCAAGCAAGCATGCAGTGGCGGGATTAACCAAAGTATTGGCAAGCGAGTGGGGAGATAAGGGAATCAATGTCAATGCAATAGCACCCGGATGGATTAAGACAAATTTATCGGCCCCGCTACGGGCGGATCCACAGAGAAATGAGTCGGTAAAAGCCAGAATCCCACAGGGAGACTGGGGCACACCGGAAGATTTCAAAGGTGTTGCCGTACTTTTAGCCAGCCCCGCTTCCGATTATATCAATGGTGTTACGATTCCTGTGGACGGCGGTTATCTGACAAAATAGAAAGCAGTCCGGAAAGTTAAAATGAGTAAAAATCAAATAGGAAAGGGGTGTTGAAATGCAGGCATTGACACTGAAGGGTGCGAAGGATTTTACTTATGGGGAGAGAAATATTCCCGAGAGGGAGTGCGGTGAAGTTCTGATAAAGATAAAGGCGGTCAGCATCTGTGGCTCAGATATCCATGCTATCAAAGGAAATCAGCCGATGTTCACGTTTCCCAGGGTCATCGGTCATGAGATATCGGCTGTCGTGGAAGATGCAGGAGAATCCGTACAGTTAAGAAAGGGAGACAGCGTATGTGTAATGCCATGTATACCGTGCAATACCTGTATCGCGTGTAAAGCGGGAAAGACTAATTGCTGTACCTCGCTAGAGCTATATGGAGTACATAAAGACGGAGGGCTTCAGGAATATATGTCCCTGCCTGAACGGCATCTTCTGAAAAATCCGTTCCCGGATCAGGTTGATGAGGCAGCAATAATTGAACCTCTGACGATCGGACATCATGCCGTATCGAGAATGCACCTGGCAGAGGGCAGCCGAATTCTGATCCTTGGAGCAGGTCCAATCGGAGCTGCATGCGCAGTTTGTGCTAGAGCGCTGGGGATGGATGTTACTCTGGCGGATATTAATCCGTCAAGAAGGGAATTTGTAAAGCACTCATTCGATTTTCCTGTCTTCCATCCGGGGGAGAAATCAGAAAAAAAAGAAATGATGGACAAAACCGGCCGGGAAGGATACCATGGAGTCATTGATACCACGGCTAACAAGGCGTCCATGGAACAGGCTTTTACATGGCTTGCCCACGGAGGGGAAATTGTATTTGTCGGCATGTTCAATGGGACGCTGGAAATCAATGAGGCGGCTTTTCATATGAAAGAACCATCGCTTCATGTCACGAGAAATTCGACACCGGATGATTATCGTGCCGTCATAAGGTTATGGAGGGAAGGGCGTATTGACCCGGGACTTTTTATTACGGACAGAATCAGTTTTCAAGATGCCGGGACAGAAATTTTAAAGTGGGCGGACGGAAATAAGGATGTTTTTAAAGGTATCGTCAGGTTTTAATTAAGCAACTTGCCATGAAGTTTTTTAGTTGATATAATCACATTAAAAGATTTCATCAGGTAAAACAGGAGGGAAACCAGTGAATACAAGTAAGGATTATACAATCAGCGCAGTGCAGAAGGCATTAAAGATTTTAAAACTTTTTGATGAGAATCATTTTGAAATGTCACTGTCGGAGATCAGTGCAATGACGGGAGTAGGCAAAAGCTCGACACTTCGGCTTCTCTATACACTGGCCTCAGAAGGATTTATAGAATTCGACGAAAAGAATAAAACCTACAGCCTTGGACTGGTGCCTCTCCATCTCAGCATATTGAAAAAAAACCATCTGGATGTGCGGAAAATAGCCGTTCCCTACCTCCAGGAAATTTCAGACACAAAAGATGTAATCTGTTATCTTGGAATTCAGAGGGAGGATAAGGTACTGATGATTGAATGCGTCGTACCAAGAATTGCTCCGTCGTGGGCGCAGCTGATGATCCGGCCGGGAGGAATGAGGGAACTGTATTCCACCGGAATCGGAAGGCTGTTTCTTTCCCGTATGCCGGAGGAGGAACTGGAGGAATATCTGAATCATGTACAGGTGGAACAATTTACGGATAAGACGGTAACCGATAAAACAAAACTTCATGAATTGATTAAAAAAGCGGGAAAAGAAGGATACTCCTTTAATGATGGTGAGAATGAACCATATATTTCCAGCGTTTGTGCCCCTGTATTCGATTATAATAAAGATATGGTGGCAGGGATCAGTATTTGCGGAATCCAGGAGCTGATAGACGGTGACAGAAGAGAAGAGTTAATTCATGATATTGTCAGAACTGCGGGCAGAATATCAGCAAGATTGGGCTGTCCGGCATAAAACACGAGAGAGGGGAAATACAGGTTTTTTTAACGAAATAAAAATAAAACATGGTTTTATTGTATAAAACAATTGGAGGGCGTTATGGGGGAAACAAACAGGGAAAAAAAGGTTGTAATTAGCGATTATTATTATGAAAACCTGGATTTGGAGCGGCAGGTTCTTTCAGAGATTCAGGATACGGAGCTTTTTGATTACCACTGCAAGACTGAAGATGAGGTGATCGAGGCGGCGGGCGATGCAGACGTATTAATCGTACAGTTCTCCCCGGTTACGAGATATGTGATCGAGGGACTGAAACGGTGCAGGCTTATTGTTAGGTATGCAATCGGGGTAGATAATATTGATGTCGAAGCGGCGTCGGAACATGGAATTTATGTTGCAAATGTACCTGATTACAGCCTTGATGAGGTGTCCAACCATGCGATAGCTCTGCTGATGGCCTGTGCGAAAAAGCTGCCGGCTTTGGCCGCGTCGGTAAAAGAAGGAAAGTGGGATTACAGCCTCATAAAACCGCTCTACCGTATGGAAGGCCAGGTACTGGGACTGGCCGGACTGGGGAGGATACCGGCTCTGGTTGCGAGAAAGATGTCTGGCTTTGGTATGCGGATCATAGCCTATGACCCATACATACCGGAGGAGACCGCGGCTAAACTGGGAGTGGATCTTGTGGATTTTGAAACACTGCTTTCAGAGAGTGACTATTTGTCCGTACACTGCCCCCTGGGCCCGGAGACACGCCATCTGTTTGATTACGATAAATTTAAAAAGATGAAAAAAACATCATTTATTATTAATACGGCAAGAGGCGGCGTTATCTGCGAAAAAGATATGATTCGGGCTTTGAGAGAGGGAGAGATTGCGGGAGCCGGTCTTGATGTCTGTGAAAAAGAACCCATTGAGCCGGATAATCCACTGCTTCAAATGGAAAACGTAATCATTACGCCACATGTAGCCTGGTATTCCGAGGAAGCGGTGAAAAGTCTGCAAAAGAAGGTGGCTGAGGAGGCGGCCAGAGTATTGAGAGGCGAAAAACCGCTGCATCCCGTCAACCAGCCAAAATTCAGAGAGGGGGCCTGAGTATGTTTGCAGTGATAGATTGCGGAACAACAAATACGAGAATTTATATAGTGGATCAAAACAGAGAGATTTTAGCTTCCGGCAGCCGGAAGGTGGGGGTGCGCGATACTTCGATTACGGGCAGCCGGGACGCATTGAGACAGGGGATTGCGGAGCTGTTTTTTGAGATATTGAGGGAACATGGGATTGAGGATGAAAAAGTGGAGTTTGCGGTTGCATCAGGTATGATTACATCGGAAATAGGTCTGATAGAGATTCCCCATCTGGTTGCTCCGGCAGGAGTATCGGAACTGGCGGAGGGAATCCTGGAAGTCTCGGATGAATCCGTGCTACCAATTCACAGACCGGTATATTTTATCAGGGGAATCAAAAACAGTTATCCGGAACATGCAAGAGCGCAGGACCTGCGGGATATCGACTTTATGAGAGGGGAGGAGGTGCAGTGCATCGGAATCATTGAGCGCAACAAGATAAAGGAACCGTGCAGCATTGTGGCTCTCAGTTCTCACACCAAAGTGATGTACATAGACGGCAGTCAGAGAGTGGCGGCCAGCAATACGACGATCAGCGGCCAGTTTTACGAGGCATTAGTTAATTCAACCAATATCGGAAAAAGCCTGAAAGAGGAGCCGGGGGAGGAACCGGGCGGATATACCTATGAGGAACTGGTGGACATCGCAGTGGACTGTGTGGAGCATGCCGGTCTCGGACGGACCCTTCTAATGCCCAGGTTTTTGCAGGTGCTGCTTAAAACAGACGGAAGGGAGCGCAATATATTCGCTAACGCGGCGATTGCAGCCGATGATTTGAAGGCGTTCGATGAGATGAGAAAGAAAGGATATCTGAGCGGGCACTACATATTTTACGGACATGAAAACCGATGCCGTATGTACGAATATCTCTTGAAAAAACGGTACGGCGAAGACCTGAAGATAGAATTTATTTATGACAAAGAAGAGATAGGTAAGCTTACGGTGCAGGGAGCAGTGGCAATAGCGTTTAACAAGATAAAAGAGAGGGAACAGGAGGGAGAGGCATGTTTCAAATGAGAGGAGTTATTCCGCCCATGCTCACCCCATTCCAGGAAAATGGAGAGGTGGATTATGAGGGAATTAAAGCACTGGTCGGTTTTTTGCGTGACAGAGTGGACGGGCTTTTTATCACGGGTTCTTACGGAGGAGGAGTCCTGATGACACCGGACGAGCGGATGCTGGTGACGGAAACTGTGATAAAAGCCGCAGGAGGAAAAATCCCTGTTATTGTACAGACAGGAACCGCGGACAGCCGGAGTACGGCAAAGCTTACGGCACATGCTGCGGCGGCCGGCGCGGCGGCCGTATCGGCTGTAGGTCCGTATTACTATAAACATAACGAGGATGAAATCTGTGCTTTTTATAGTTCCATGGTGAAGGCGGCAGGAGAGGAGACTCCTGTTTATGTTTATAACAATCCCGGATTCCAGGGATACCCGATGGAACTCAAGACGATAAAAAAATTAAAAGACACAGGGGTCAGAGGGATTAAGGATGCAACCTTTGATATCATGCTGCATGCAAATTATATGCGGCTCCTGAAAGACGACAACTTTGACGTAGTTCTGGGAACGGAAGCAATGTGGCTGTCGGCGTGTGTTTTGGGATGCAGGGCATTTATACCGGGCATTGCCAATGCCTTTCCGGAAATATGCCGGAAAATGTACAACGAAGGGATAGAAGGCAGGTATGAGGACTGCAGGAATACGCAGTTTGAAGTAAATGAGATGAGGGACATAATGTATCTGGCGCGCTCGACCCAGCTTGCTATCTATGCAATGCTGGAAATCAGGGGAATCGTAAAATGCAGCCCAAGAGGTCCTTTTATTCCTGCAACAGAAGGGGAAAAGAATGCTATACGGGAGCGGTTGAAAGCTCTTGGGGTAACAGGATAACAAAAGCAGAAGCAAAAGGAGAGGGAAATGAGAAAGAGACTATTTGCAGCATTCACAGGATTAGCTATGGCGGCAGCGATTACGGGCTGTTCCGGTAAGAGCGGAGAAAGCAGCGCAGGGACAGAGCCGGCACAGGGCCGGGAAACACAGCAGGAAGTACAGGGGCAGGGGGACGAATCAGAAAAAACGGAGGAGGCAAAAAACGCGCAGTATACGCTCAAGATTGCCGTAGGAATACCGCAGTCTCACAAAGACATTGGAAACATTATGAAGGAAGTGATAGAGAAGGAGACAAACGGTGCGGTCAAAGTCAATGTCTTTGCAGATAATGCGCTGGGTTCAGACCGTGAGGTCCTGGAGGCGGTGCAGCTTGGCGACATCGACATCACACTTTCCAATATGGCGCCCCTGGCTGCCGCATACAGTGATCTATATCTGTTTGATACAATGTTCTTAATCAATACGAGAGAGCAGGCATATGAGATACTGGATGGTGAGATAGGACAGCATATTGCGGAGGGGCTGAAGGCGAAAAATCTAAAAACGCTGTCATTTCCTGAGAATGGATTCAGAAACCTTACCACCAATGATCGTGAGGTCCATACGCCGGCAGATATGAAAGGATTGAAAGTCCGCGTTATGGAGAATGAAATTCAAATCGCCTACTGGAAAGCGCTCGGTGCGAATCCGACTCCGATGGCATTCGGCGAAGTGTTTACGGCATTGCAGCAAAAGACCATAGACGGACAGGAAAATCCGGTGGAGTTAATTTATGACAATAAGCTGAATGAGGTACAGAAATATATGATCATGACGCAGCACATATATAACCCTCTGATTCTGGCTATGAATAATGAGACATTTAATGGGATGCCGGCAGAATATCAGGATGCAGTTATGAAGGCGGCCAGGGAAGCGACCGACTATGAACGAGGGTCAGCCCAGGAGTATGAGCAGGACAGAATTAAAAAGATTGAGGAAGATAAAACGACAGAGATTATTTATCTTACGGATGAGGAGAGAAACCAGTTTAAAGAAGCGGTAAAGGAGGTTAACTCTCTGGTGAAAGAAAAGATGGATCATCCCGAGCTGTTTGATATGGCTATGGAAGCGGTCGGTCAATAAAAGCGGCAGGTGATTGAAAACAGATGAAGTCTGGGGGAATATTCTATGTTGAAAAAAATTGATGAACATCTGGAAGATATCCTGCTGGTGACGCTGCTGTCATTGATGAGCTTGATTATTTTTGTGCAGGTTATCATGAGATATCTGATGCGAAACTCCCTGAGCTGGTCCGAAGAACTGGCAAGATATCTTTTTATCTGGTCCATTTATCTGGCCGTAAGTTATGCCGCCAAGGAGCGCAAGCATATTAAAATCGACGCGGCCTTATACCTGTTCCCAAAAAGATGCCGTCCCTATATCCGTATCATCGGGGATATCATCGTACTATGCTTTGCCGGTTTTATCATTTATACATCAGCAATGCTGATTCAGAAGATAGGCATGCTCGGCCAGGTGTCGGCCGCTTTATCCATTCCGATGAAATACGTTTATATGGCTCCGTTTGCCGGCTTTGTGCTTACATTTTACCGGACGGCCCAAAACATATGGCTGAGAATTGCCAAGCTGAGGAAGGGGGAGGAGATGGATGACTAGCGCTGTTTTATTTGGAACGTTTGTTATCATGATTATACTGAATGTCCCGGTAGGGATTGCGCTTGGAATTTCGTCCCTTGCAACGGTTCTGCTCAACGCGGAGCTGGGACTTGGAGGCGGATATATCGCCCAGAATCTTGTGACAGCGGTAGATTCCTTTCCGGTTATGGCTGTCCCCTTTTTTATTCTTGCAGGTGAGTTTATGGGAGGAGGCGGAATATCCAGGCGCCTGCTGGATGTCTGCAGCGTATTTTTTGGGAGAATAACAGGTGGACTGGCGATTGTAACAGTAGTTGTATGCATGTTTTTTGCGGCTATCTCAGGCTCCGGTCCGGCCACCGTGGCAGCCGTCGGCGGAATGATTGTCCCAACCATGATTAAGAAAGGGTATGATAAACGGTTTGTGCTGGGACTCATTGCGGCTGCCGGCAGTATCGGAGTTGTCATCCCGCCCAGTATTCCTATGGTTGTCTACTGTACTTCTACGGGGCAGTCGATTACAAGGCTGTTTGCAGCGGGCTTTATTCCCGGTATTCTGATAGGCCTGGCATTAATCGGAGTATCCTATTATATATGCAAAAAAAGGGGATATAAAGGAGACACGGAGCCGTTTACCTGGAGACGGGCGGGGAGAGCCGTCTGGGAGGGGAAATGGGCGTTAATTAGTCCTGTCATTATTCTGGGCGGCATTTACGGCGGTATTTTTACGCCTACGGAGGCGGCCGCCGTGTCAGTCATTTACAGCTTCATTGTGGGAGTTTTTGTATACAAAGAATTGAAATTATCGGAAGTATTTTATGTTATCAGGAGTGCAGCTCTAACTACGGGAACGGTACTGGTGGTTATCGGATGCGCCGCCGCATTTACAAAGATCCTGACCGTGGGCCATATCCCGCAGCAGGTAGCCCAGGCAATCATGCAGTTTACCGATAATAAATGGGTTATCTTTCTGCTGATTAATCTGATGCTGCTGGTGGTAGGCTGCTTTATGGATACCATGTGCTCAATCATGATTCTGGCTCCGCTTTTCCTTCCGATCATCGAGAGCTTTGGAATTGATCCGATTCACTTTGGCCTTATTATGGTAGTAAATCTGGCGATTGGTTTTATCACTCCCCCGCTGGGAATCAACCTGTTTGTTGCAGTCAGAGTCGGGGAGGCGGCTCTTGACGACGTGATTAAAGGAGTTATTCCATTTCTTGCAGTCATGATTGCCATTCTGATTGTTTTGACTTATATCCCGGCAATTACAATGTTTGTACCGGAGCTGTTTTTTTAAAAGATTTTCTTATAAGGGAGAAAGGAGAACGTCGCAGCGGGCGTTCTCCTTTTTCGATGTGCGCCTGGCGGCGCACGTTTCTTAAGGGTGAAAGTCCCAAGTCTGCCCGGTAGCGGGAAGGACATAGCCGAAGGCAAGGGTGTTGCAGGTGACTGCAAATCTGAAGGAAGCTGGATGTGGGGAACCTACTAACCCACGGGAAAACCTCTGGTCTGACGAACAGAAATCGTATATAAGGCTGTGCATGAGGGTAAGTCTGCATCTCAAGATGAAGTCCGATAGCTACACGGAATCATGTGTAGTAAATGCGGCAGATGGATGGAGGGAAAGAAATGTGTGGTACCCAGGGAGGTCTGTACGGAATGCTTCGAAAGGAGTAAACGTTATTGTGAGATAACGCTGAACGTACAGAAGTCAGCAGAGGCCATAGTAGCTTTTTTTTCAGTGAAGGACCGAATCAATAGGAGTCTTTAGTACGACAGGGAAAGGAGGAATGAGCAGATGGGTGCAGAAAACAAAGAAAGCTGCTCACAAAGAGATAGCGCGGAACGCAAAGGGTATGTGAGAGCGCACCGCTCATTTAACCGGATATGGAAGGAAAGGGACAGTGCAGAGCCGGACATTCCAGGTAAGATACTGGAAAAGGACAACCTGAACAGAGCTTACAGAAGAGTGAAGGCGAACAAGGGAGCGCCGGGAATCGATGGAATGACAGTCGAAGCGGCACTGCTGTGGCTGAAGGAAGACAACCACGAGTTGATAGAGAAAATCCGGAAGGGAAAATATACCCCTTTTCCAGTCAGACGAGTGGAAATTCCGAAGCCGGACGGAGGGGTACGTAAGCTTGGCATTCCTACCGTCATAGACCGCATCATCCAACAGGCAATGCTCCAGCAACTCATGCCAATTTATGAGCCGCTGTTTTCGGAGGATAGTTTTGGCTATCGTCCGGGACGAGGGGCAAAAGACGCTATTCTCAGGATAAAAGAGTATATCGGACAGGGTTATACAAGGGCAGTTGTCCTCGACCTGACGAAATACTTTGAAACGCTGAACCATACGATTCTGCTGAATCTGTTGAGAAAACAGATAAAGGATGAAAGGGTGATACAGATGGTAAAGCGGTACCTAAGAAGCGGAGTGATGGAAAACGGCGTTGTAACAGAGACAGAGGAAGGGTCACCGCAGGGAGGGAATCTATCCCCACTTTTAGCAAACGTGTATCTGAATGAATTCGACTGGGAGTTTCACAGACGGGGCGTACCGTGTATCCGCTATGCAGATGATATTGTACTGCTGGCGAAGAGTGAACGTGCGGCAGAACGTCTGCTGGAGAGCAGTACGAAATATCTGGAAGAAACACTAAAGCTGAAAGTAAACCGGGAAAAGAGCCGGACAGTCAGCGTGTTTGCAATTCGAAATTTTAAGTTTCTTGGCTTTTGTTTTGGGAAGAACGGAAAAGGGATTTATATCCGTGTCCATGGAAAGTCATGGAAGAAAGCCAAGGATAAACTGCGTCAGCTTACTTCCCGAAGCAGATGTGGCAGTATCATCCGAACCATGGAAAAGATAAAAGTATACATGAGAGGATGGCTGAACTATTACGGGATAGCGGATATGAAGAACAATATCGAGAGCCTGAATGGATGGCTGTATCGACGGATACGGATGTGTATCTGGAAACAGTGGAAACAGCCAGGAACAAGAGTGAGGAAACTCATAGGTCTGGGAGTAGCCAGCCAATATGCGGCAACCATAGCATACGACCGTAAAGGATACTGGTTTAATGCCGGAAACAAAGCAGTCAACTGGGCCTTAAGTAAAGAAAGACTGACAAACTGGGGTTTTTATGATTTAACCACAGCCTATCAGTCTCTGCACGTCAACTATTGAAACCGCCGTGTACCGAACGGTACGCACGGTGGTGTGAGAGGACGGCGGTTAGTCACCGCCTCCTACTCGATTCTCCTGTTCTGGTTTCCCTCAACTTTTCCTATGCAGAAGCAGCAGCCCTCCTCCATACAGAACACAGAGGATCAGGGCTTTCACAACAATAAACAGAAATTCCGCAGGCAGGGCCGGCCTGAGCGTTTCCAGCGACGGCGCTGCAGCATAGAGGATACCGATGGCGACCAGAAGGCACAGCGTTGGTTTTACAATCATTGTGCCGGCATTCAGTCTCACGGGAACCTGGCCTGCCAGAGTATGGATATGGAGCGCAGCAAGTACCAGCTCGCTGAAAAGGAGGCCGGCCAGATAGGCGTGGATGCCGTACATGGGGATACAGAATACAACAACGGCCAGTGTGATCAGCATTGAGATCGCGTTGTGAAGAAAGATGGTGGATGTTTTTCCGAGGCCGTTTAAGATGCTTCCCATCGTGGTTGACAGATACATGAAGGGACAGAGCCATGCCAGGATCGTGATAAAGGTTCCGGCATCTTTATTATGGTAGACGCTGATTCCAAGGCCGTCTCCGAAAAGAGTAAAGATTCCGATGCAGAGGATTCCCATATACAGGCTGTAACGGAGCGCCATGGCAATCGTGCGTTCAATTTTTCTCTCATTGCCGGCTGCCTGTGCTTCTGAGACAGTGGGCAGCAGAACGACCGCAAGGGAATTGGTGATAGCTGACGGAAAAAAGATAAAGGGCAGCGCCATACCGGTCAGCACACCGTATGTACTCAGGGCCTCGGCATTAGACAGGCCGAATTCCAGCAGTTTATTGGGAACGAAAATAGCTTCCAGACTTTGCAGGCAGCCCAGAATCAGCCGGTTGCCCATCAGCGGCAGGGCCATTGCCATTAATGGCGCTGCCAGCGATAGAAAGCTGTAGGCAGGCTGTGATGTGCGGGAGCCTCTTCTGTCGTCTGTTGTGAATGTGTAGTAGAGGAAGCTGAAAATTGCCGATGCGGCTTCACCGATCAGCATGCCCCAGACAGCCAGTGAAACAGAAATCGTTTTTCCATTTGTAACAGCGACATTGGCGATCAGTAAAACTGCGCCGATGCGAATAAATTGTTCCAGGAGCTGGGACAGAGCCGGCACAGCAGTTTTTTTCATGCCATAGTAATAACCGCAGATACAGGCATGGATGGCGGAAAAAGGAATAGACAGCGCCATTATCGGCAGAAGCGGGGCGCACTGCGGTTCCAGCAGAACGTGTTCTGCCAGAAAGGGAGCGGAAAAACGTATCGCAATCATAAGGATTACCGAGATGGTCAGTGATATCGTCAGCCCGGCCCGGAAGGTACTCCGGCCTTTCTTCACATTGGCTGCGGCCAGACGGGAGATGGACGTCTGGATTGGTCCGGCGCAGAGTGCAAAGGCAATTCCGTGGATAGGAAATATCATCTGGTAAATGCCCAGTCCTTCGGCCCCGATGGTCCGGGACAGAAATATGCGATAGAAGAAACCGAGAATCCGGCTCAGGAATCCGGCGGCTGTAAGCAGGAGAGTTCCGGTGATTAGTGGATTTTTTTTCATGAGGACTCCGAAAAGAGACTTATTAATATATATATTTCACAGCCGTGAAATTATTCGGCCGGAGTAATTTCATTGAAGCATAAGATCGGAAGCCGCAGGGAAATATAGTAAAATGCCCTTCTGTACAATAAGGCACTGTTATCACGTTGTTTTCATACTATAATATAGACCCTAAGGTCTTTTTCAGAGGTAAAATATTATTTTTTTATAAATTAGTAATCATTCCTACTTGTATTTTCTGGATTTTACTATATAATAAGAAGCGTAGATGAAGCTTTTACCTTTATTACTACAAATAAGAAGAAAGGCGGATTTTTTATTATGAAACAGATTATTTATCTGGACAATGCAGCTACGACAAAGACGAGACCGGAGGTTGTAGATGCGATGCTTCCGTATTTTACGGAATTTTACGGAAACCCCTCTTCCGTATATGATTTTTCGGCAGAACCCAAGAAAGCCATTGCTCATGCGAGGGAGACGATTGCCGGGGCACTGGGAGCGAAGCCGAACGAGATCTATTTTACGAACGGCGGTACCGAGTCTGATAACTGGGCGCTTATTGCGACGGCTGAGGCTTATCAGAACAAGGGAAACCACATCATTACCACTAAAATCGAGCATCATGCCATCCTCCACACCTGTGAATACCTGGAGAATCGCGGATTTTCCGTGACATATCTGGATGTGGATGAGTATGGTGTTGTGAAATTAGATGAGCTGAAGAAAGCGATACGTCCCGAGACGATCCTGATTTCAGTGATGTTTGCCAATAATGAGATTGGCACAGTTCAGCCGATTAAGGAAATTGGCGAGATTGCGAATAAAAACGGAATTTTGTTCCATACCGATGCGGTACAGGCATTTGGCCACGTTCCGATTAATGTGGATGAGTGCCATATCGATATGTTAAGCTCCAGCGCTCATAAGTTAAATGGCCCCAGAGGAGTAGGTTTCCTGTATATCCGCACCGGGGTTAAGACAAAAGCATTTATCCACGGCGGCGCCCAGGAGAGGAAACGCCGCGGCGGAACGGAGAACACCCCAGGAATTGTCGGTTTTGGCAAAGCGGTTGAGATAGCTATGGCTACGATGAAAGAAAGAACGCAGCAGGAGAAAACCCTCAGGGATCATCTGATAGAACGCGTTATGAAGGAAGTTCCTTTTGTACGTCTCAACGGACATCCATCAAAACGCCTCTCAAATAATGCAAACTTTGCATTCCAGTTTATAGAAGGGGAATCTCTCCTGATTATGCTGGATATGGACGGAATCTGCGGTTCCAGCGGCTCCGCCTGTACATCAGGCTCCTTGGATCCCTCCCACGTGCTTTTGGCCATTGGCCTGCCCCATGAGATTGCCCATGGCTCTCTCCGTCTGACCCTGAACGAAGAAATTACGATGGAGCAGATAGACTTTACCGTGGAGAGCATTAAGAAGATTGTGGCGCGGCTGAGAGCTATGTCTCCTTTATACGAGGATTACATGAAAAAACAGGCGTCGGCGCACGCATAACGTGTGCAGCAGGACGCATAATATTTGAGATACGGGCTGAAAGGAGCAAAATACATGTATTCAGAAAAAGTAATGGATCATTTCGAGCATCCGAGAAACGTCGGAGAAATAGAGAATGCAAGCGGCATGGGAACGGTTGGTAACGCGAAATGCGGCGATATTATGAGGATTTATCTTGATATAGACGACAACCAGATTATCCGTGATGTTAAGTTCAAGACCTTTGGCTGCGGCGCCGCAGTGGCGACCAGCAGTATGGCAACCGAGCTTGTAAAAGGCAAATCCGTGCAGGACGCTATGCAGATTACGAATAAAGCCGTGATGGAAGCACTTGACGGATTGCCCCCAGTTAAGGTACACTGTTCTTTGTTAGCAGAAGAAGCAATCCATGCGGCGCTCTGGGATTATTCAGAGAAGCATGGTATCAAAATAGAAGGACTGACTAAGCCAAAGACAGACATCGGTGAGGAAGAAGTCGAAGAAGAGTACTGATACATGGAAAAGAAAAAAGTTGTAGTCGGCATGTCCGGAGGAGTTGACTCCTCCGTGGCGGCCTGGCTTTTGAAGGAACAGGGATATGACGTAATCGGTGTGACGATGCAGATCTGGCAGGATGAAGAGCCGGAGATTCAGGAGGAGAACGGGGGCTGCTGCGGGCTGAGCGCGGTGGACGACGCCAGAAGAGTGGCGGAGAACCTGGGGATTCCATACTACGTCATGAATTTTAAAAGAGAATTTAAAGAAAATGTAATGGACTATTTTGTGCAGGAGTATATCGAGGGAAAGACTCCCAATCCCTGTATTGCCTGCAATCGTTTTGTGAAATGGGAGTCACTGCTCAAGAGGAGTATGGACATCGGGGCTGATTACATTGCCACCGGCCATTATGCCAGAATCGAGCAGCTTGAGAACGGCCGTTATACCCTGCGCAAATCTGCGACAGCGGCGAAGGACCAGACGTATGCACTGTACAATCTGACCCAGCATCAGCTTTCCCATACGCTTATGCCGGTCGGTGAATACACGAAGGATGAGATTCGCGGGATGGCGGACAAGATTGGACTGAACGTGGCCCATAAGCCGGACAGCCAGGAGATTTGTTTTATCCCGGATCACGATTACGCTAAATTTATTGAGGAAAATACCGATTGCCGTTTACCGGAAGGCAATTTTGTAGATAAAGACGGCCGTGTACTTGGCCGCCATAAGGGCATTACGCACTATACGGTCGGACAGAGGAAGGGACTGAACCTCGCGCTTGGCCGTCCCGTATTCGTGACCGAAATCCGCCCTGATACGAATGAAGTAGTAATAGGAGACAATGAGGACGTTTTTTCCAGAAGACTTACCTGCGGTAAGCTGAACTGGATGGCAGTGGAAGGACTTCCTGACGATGGAATGAAAGTGACTGCCAAAATCCGTTACAGTCATAAGGGCGCACCCTGCATGATCCGAACAATCGGTGAGGATCTGGTGGAGTGCGTATTTGACGATCCACAGAGAGCGGTGGCGCCGGGACAGGCCGTAGTATTCTACGATGGAGAATATGTTGTCGGAGGAGGTACTATTTTATGATAAAAGCAGCAGGATGCAGGGGGGCGGCAATACTGTTAAGCTTATTTCTGACGGCAGCTGCCGTCACAGGCTGCGGCGGTAAATACGAGCAGGTACCGCTGCCGGCCCGGGAGGAAACGCAGGTCTCAGAGTCAGAGGACGCTCAGGCGCCGGGTGAGAGCGTGGAAGGCGCACAGGAAGGTGAAGCCGGGGAAAGCAGGATGCTTGTGCTGGAAGATGCCCAGGACGTGCAGGCGGCACAGGAAGCGGACGGCGCCGCGGTGGCAGAGATGAGCTCTTTGGAGAGCGGATTGACGACTGCCAACGGTTTTACGGAAGTGGATGAGACTGTTTATATCCTGGAGGATAAGGTCAATCTCCGTAAGGGATGCGGAACGCAGTTCAGCATTGTAACACAGCTTAATACAGGCGACAGCATCAAGAGAACCGGATACAGCGATGGCTGGAGCAGGGTAGTATACAAGGATAAGGAATGCTATGTCATGTCTGAATTCCTTTCCAAAGAGGATCCGACGGGAGCAGGCGGCGAGAATGTGATGGCGCTGGAAAACCAGCCGGTGCAGGCCGGCGCGGATGGTTCAGCGGCTGCAGGCGGACGGGTCGTGGCCATCGACGCAGGCCATCAGGCTAAAGGGAATTCCGAAAAGGAACCAATCGGTCCCGGCTCATCGACAATGAAGGCCAAGGTGGCGGCCGGCGCGGAGGGGATCAGCACGAAACTGCCGGAATATAAACTGACGCTTTCGGTGTCCCAGAAGCTTAGGCGGATTCTGGAAGAACGCGGATACAAGGTCATTATGATACGAGAGTCGAATGATGTGAACTTAAGCAATGCGGAGAGGGCGGAGATAGCCAACAAGAGCGGCGCTTCCATCTTTGTGCGGGTTCATGCCAATTCGCTGGACAACAATAGCGTACACGGAACATTGTCCATGTGCCAGACGGCCAAAAATCCCTATAACGGGAATCTCCATGCTAAAAGCTATTCATTGTCAAAAAAGATAACGGATTACGTCTGTGCGGCAACCGGATTCAAGAACAGAGGTGTGCAGGAGACCGACAGCATGAGCGGTATTAACTGGTGCACAATACCGGTGACGATTATTGAGATGGGCTTCATGAGCAATCCGGAAGAAGACCAGAAGATGGCGCAGGACGATTACCAGGAGCTGATTGCGGCGGGAATAGCCAACGGTATTGACGCTTATTTCAACGAATAGCCGGTACGGCAGGATAAGTTTATCCGCCCTGCTGCCCATACTTTCATAAAATAGAAGAATAAAATAGAAGACGGTTTGCAGGGGCCTGCGGCATAATTTCCGCAGAGTCCTGCAAACCGTCTTTTTATGTGGTTTTACATATCATTTACCTGGTTAAACTCGCGTTCCGGCATCCAATATGATATACTGCATTTAAGCTACAAAATACGGCTATACATATAGGAGGTAATAACGTGACGAATCAAAAGAAAAGAAGATTTCTGTCTCTGCTTCTGACTCTTTTAACGGCCTGCTCCCTTATCGCGGGAACCCCGCTGACAGCGGCAGGAGCCCAGATAAGCGCCCGGGGCAGCGGGAATGAACGGGCAATCCCGTCGCAGGATATTGTAATTCTCTACACCAATGATGTGCATTGCGGTATTGATGATAATATCGGTTACGCCGGACTGGCTCTTTACAAGAGGCAGATGAAGAGGGAGACGCCCTATGTGACACTGGTGGATGCAGGCGACGCGATCCAGGGAGCACCTATCGGAACATTGTCGGACGGCGGTTATCTGATTGATATCATGAATAAGGTCGGATATGATTTTGCCGTGCCGGGAAATCATGAATTTGACTACAGGATGCCCAGATTCCTGGAATTGGCAGGGAAGCTGGACTGTGGTTACTACTCCTGCAATTTTACAAGTCTGGCAACGGGAAAGCCGGTATTTGCCCCATATAAGATGTTTTCTTACGGAGACACGCAGGTGGCTTTTGTCGGGATCTGCACACCGGAGAGTTTTACCAAATCATCCCCGGCTTATTTTCAGGATGGGGCCGGAAATTATCTGTACGGATTCTGTGAGGACAATACAGGCGAGGCACTCTACAGCCGGATCCAGGAGACTGTGGACGCAGCCAGGGCGGCAGGTGCGGATTATATTATTGCCGTGGGCCACCTCGGTGAGAACGGGATAACAGAGCGCTGGTCATCCGACCGGGTGGTTGCCGCAACGAGTGGAATTGACGCCTTAATTGACGGCCATTCTCATGAAACGGTTCCTGCTAAAATGGTGAAAAATAAAGAGGGCAGGGAGATTCTTATCACTCAGACGGGGACGAAGCTTGAAAATATAGGTAAGATGACAATTAAAACAGACGGAACCATTAAAGCGGAGCTGGTTGCCCAGGTTCCCGGAGATTCACCGCAGGTCGAATATACGGTCAGGAAGGGAGATTCCCTGAGCCGGATTGCAAAACGAGAACTTGGCTCATATGACCGCTGGACGGAGCTTTATGCCGCCAACAGAAGTCTTATTACAGATCCGGATCTGCTCAGGACGGGAATGAAATTAGTAATACCCGGCAGTGTCCTGATCAATGCAGAGGGGAAGGCGGTCGATTATGCAACGGATGCATATATTAAGGGCATCGAGAAACAGTACCAGGAGACACTGAAGGTGGTTCTCGGGTACTCAGACTATAATCTGACGACTCTGAATCCGGCAACCGGACAACGGGCGATCAGGAATGCCGAGACGAATCTGGGAGATTTGACTGCCGATGCATACCGCATGGTTTTGGGAGCCGATATAGGACTTAGCAACGGAGGCGGAATCAGAGCCGATATCAAGACAGGAAACATTACATATAATGATACACTTGCCGTATTTCCTTACGGTAACATGGGGTGTGTTGTGGAGGCCACAGGCCGCCAGATCAGGGATGCTCTTGAAATGGCTTCCAGGAATTACCCGGAGGAAAGCGGAGGATTCCTGCAGGTGTCCGGACTTACATATCGGATCGATCCATCCGTACCATCCGGCGTAAAGGTGGATGATAAGGGGAATTTTATAAAAGTGGACGGCGCTTACCGTGTGGCGGATATCCTCGTTGATGGAGAACCGCTTGATTTGGACCGGATTTACACGGTCGCATCCCATAACTATATGTTGAAAGAGGGCGGCGACGGTATGGTGATGTTTGGCGGCTGTAACGTCATTCAGGATGATGTAATGGTAGATGTGGACATTCTTTCAGCCTATATTAATAATCAGCTCGGCGGCAGTGTGGGTGCCGATTATGCTGAACCGGCCGGCCAGGGAAGAATCGTAATCCGATAAGAGAAAGGAACTGAATAATACTAAAATAATGGGTGACAAATTCAAAAATATTTAGTATAATATCAAAGGTGCAGTTGTGGTACAAACGGCTGCACCTTACAATATGGAGATGTACCCAAGTGGCTGAAGGGTCCGCACTCGAAATGCGGTAGGTCGGGTAACCGGCGCGAGGGTTCAAATCCCTCCATCTCCGTCTAAGGAAAAAGCTGCATTCCCGCCTGTGATTCAAGGCGGGGAATGCAGCTTTTTAAAATATACCGCAGTGGTTTTAATTGTCTCCCTCCGCCACGATTTCTTCCAATACCCGGATTAAATCGAAAACTGATTCCAGGCGGACGTTGCGTTCCAGGATACAGTTTTTTAAATCGATGGACAGAGACTCAAATTTGTCCCGGACTGCCGGGGATACATAGGATGCCATATTATCACCTCGGTATTAGGGTGGCACTGAGCCGGGATTTTATGCAGAGAAAATAAAATATGGTATCTAACGGAAAAAGATGTTTTCTATTTTAACTTCTTAAGAACCCAGCATTTTTTACAAAATCAGTCACCTCATAGCGCGGTTTTGTCTTGAGAGCATGACTGCACCGTTCCACCCAGTTGTACTGGTCCTCACCGTCGGTCAAACTATCAAAGTACCGGCTGACCTCTGCATTATAGGAGTCCAGATCCGGGATAGCGGAACAGACGCCGTACGTATTTTTTTTCCAGATTGTATGGATGGGAAGGCGAGGCTTTATATTTGGCTGCTCATCGGGATAGCCGAGACAGAGCAGGAAGAGTGGCATTACAAAGGGGGGCAGTTCAGCTACCTCTTTTATTTCATTCATATCGTTTCTGACGCCTCCGACGACAACTCCGCCAAGTCCCAGGCTTTGGGCGGCTACAAAAGCTTTTTGCATGGCCAGGGCAGCGTCTACGACAGCCACGGTGTAGGACTCCACATTACCAAAAACTTCCGGATCCTCTACAGGAAGCACTCCTCTGTTACGGTTTAAATCAGCGCAGAACAGCAGAACCAGGGGAGCCTTTTCCACCCAAGCCTGACCTCCGGCAGCCTTGGCAAGTCTTCTTTTTTTCTCGATGTCCTCCAGTTCAATAATTGTATATGCCTGGAAATAACTGGACGTAGGGGCCATCTGGGCACAGCGGATGATTTTTTCTTTTACATCCTCACTGACTGATTTTTCATGATAATTTCTGACAGAACGGTGATTTAATAAGAGATCAATTGTGGTGTTCATAAGTTCCTCCTGAAAATGTAATTGTTGAATCAGCTCTCAAAAAAGCGTTTAGCATTATTATAAAGAATGTCATCGATAACCTTTGAATCCAGAGGCAGATCGCGGATCTGCTGAATGCAGCTTTCCAACGGAACCCCCAGCATTGCCCAGTTTGAGGCAAAGCAGAATTTATCAGGGATGTTATGCTCAATAGCATATAACAGCGGCTCATACCCCTTACCTTTTTCTGTCAGCATTCTGGGTTCTATAATTTCCATATTGATGTAAACATTATTGTGACGTATCACGGTTCCAACTGCGTCCAGTACCCATGGCCAGCCTCCTATGCTCATCATAATCTTAAGTTCGGGGAAGAAGCCGGCGACCTCGTCTACATACTTCGGATGTCCGATATCCATAGGCAGCGTAGTAATAAGATTCATATTGGCATATATAAATACAGGAATTTTCAGTTCGGCTGCCTTGGCATACAGAGGATAGCAGCGCTTATCGTTTGCTTTCATACCGATTCGGATGGGGGAGATGTACAAAGCGGACAAGCCAAGTTCCTTCACACAATATTCCAGTTCCCTGACTCCTTCCATGCCCTTTGCCGGATCGATATAGGCAGCTCCTTTAAAACGGCCGGGATAACGGCGGCACAGTTCAGCAGTTTTTAAATTGTCGCGGTCATGAATACCGGTAAAACCCCACTCAATCTCAAGTCTGTCCATCTTCTCGATGAACTGCTCCATTGTAATATTGTGACAGGCAGCCTTTTCCGTTACAATCTTTTTAAATGCCTCTTCGCCTTCCTCAGCTACAATTTTGTCCAGTTCTTCTAAGGTAAGGCCGATGGTTTTTGCTTCGTTTCCTCCAAAGAAACGCCGGTAACCGCGTCTGGTGTGTGGGCCGTCACCAAGACAATACATGCTTAGCCGATTCAGGTATAAATCATCGCCTGTGGGGATATCAAGATACAAATCGATTACTTTTGACATAGGTAATACCTCCTCGTTTTATATGTTAATTTTCAGAGTTCTGTTTGGAAGTCTGCCGGAAATCATTTACGGCGTCACCAGTATAAAAGCTCACCTTTCGGATACGGTTGACTATGACGCTGATAATAAATGCGCACAGGACCGTAACAAGTGAAACATAAATCATAAACGTAGTCTGCATATCGAGCAGCACGGCCATCTGGATGAGAAGAATAACGCCGGCGATGCCCACCGTAATGCAAAGAACGGACGGTTTAAATAAAAAGAAGGATTTTGCACAGGCGTCCGGATATTTTTTATGTACAAAGAAGCAGGAACAGATTGGTATAAACACACGAAACAGCATCGCGCAGGAGCCTATGGTGGAGATTGCCGACAGGGAAACACCTGTGATAACTGGCAGCAATCCTACGATATAAAATACGGTAAGAAGGTAGTGAGGCGTTCCAAAACGCCGGTTGACTTCACCCAGCTTCTTTGGAAGATAGCCGTCTTCAACAAACATTAAAAGCGGCTTGGTGACCCAACTGAAGGTGGAATTAAGCGTAGTAATAATCGCTGTCATGGCGCCGCCAATCATAAAAAACAAATATGCAGGTTTGGAAAGGAACACCCCGGCTACCACACCCAGGTTTTTATTTGCAACTTCCTCCACCGGAAGAACGCCAGAGGCGACAAATGCAAGAAAGGCGTAGATGATGCCTACTAAAACCGTGGCAACTGCCATTACAATCGGAATATCACGGCCAGGATTTTTGGCCTCTGCTCCAAGGTGTGTAATAACATTAGCTCCTCCTGTTGCAAAAGTCAGAAGAGCGGCGGCGCCAAAGACGCTTTTGAAGCCTGCAGGAAACATAGTATCAGCTGTGAAACCGGAAATCTGCACGTGAGGAAGACCGAAAATGATAAATACGAACAACCCTGCAAACAGCGCTATCACGAGAATCTTTTGTATAGCCGCCGCCATTTGAATTCCCACTATGTTGGCTATGTAAAAAACAGTCAGAACAAGAACCGCAATCAGTTTAAATGGTATTGATGGTATCAGCTGCTGAAGATACTCCGTAAATGAGATAGCATATACGGAAATCGTCATTGTGTAAATAATATAGATGAACATATAGAATGTCCCTAAGGTTGGTGACAGAATACGGCTTGTATGCATATATTCAGCACCTGCACAGGGAAGCGTGGAGCTGAGCTGTGCCGCCGGCAGTGTGATTAATATGACTAAGAGTGATGACATGATATAAGCCAGTACAACACCTCTACCGGTGATACCTATAGCGATTCCGGTATAGGCCATAACTCCGGAGCCTATGGTTTGTCCGATACCGACGCTCAATAGCTCCCTGAAACCTAAAACTTTTTTTAAACCCGTTCCCTCCGTCATTAAAATACCCCCTAAAACAAATTTGCATATAATACAGTTACTGTTATAATGGAGATAATCGATTATCTAACTATAGTTTAATGGCAAAAGAGTGGTTTGTAAAATATCCGTTTTGTAGCTTTGTTCTACAAAAATTGTATGGCAAAGGAGGAATGTATGAATTTAAAACAGCTGGAGTATTTTGCTGCCGCAGCAGAATGCCGGAACATTTCCGTCGCAGCGAAACGTCTGCATATGGCTCAGCCTCCACTGAGCAGGCAGATTCAACTCCTGGAAGAAGATCTGGGGGTCAAGTTGATTATCAGGAATAATAAGGGCATTGAACTGACAGAGGCCGGTAACCTTCTCTATGAAAAAGCGGCCGGAATTTTCAGGAATATCGGGGAAATACAGGATACGCTGAGAGATTATGAGGGAGGAATGCAGGGCACTGTTAAAATTGCCGCCTGTTACTCCACGATCCCGGTAATTACAAAAAAAATACAGTTATTCACTTCAAAATATCCCCAGGTCAGATTTTCATTTCTTCATGGTACGGTAGACAGTCTGATGGAGGATGTGGAGAGCGGACAGGCCGACTTGTTGTTTCTGCGTAACTGCATCCGGGAGAACAGGGAGCTGTCCTATCAGCTTCTTTTGGAGGATCCTCTTCAGTTTGTTATACATAAGGAATTGGATCCGCTGCCGGGACAGAGTACGGTTTCAGTGGACTACCTGAAAGGGATACCGCTGAGTATTCTCAGTGAGAGCAAATTTCCGGGACACAGTAATTTTCTCATCAGCGAATGCGGGGCCAGGGGATTTGTACCGAATATACTTTATGACTGCTATGATACATCAGTGGCAATGACGCTGGCGTTGGAGCAAATTGCCGCGACATTCCAGCCCCAATCGATGATTGCAATGTATCATCATCCGGATTTGGTTGTAAAGCATATTGAGGAATTGGAGACAAGGAGTAATCCGGTTCTGATTTGGAATAGCCATATCCACATGTCATACTGTGCAAGAAATTTTCTCTCACAATTTGTGACGACCGCCAATCCGCCGCTGTCATATTGGGAGCTTAAAGAAAGACTGGACACGGAAGAAAGGGGAGCAAAACAATAGACAAAGTGGAGGTTTTGAACGTAATGTCAAAACCTCCACTTTGTCGTAATGCGAAAGTACGGATCACTGAAGCATCTTCTTCAAATCTTCCTCCGGCGTTCCGGTCGGTGAAATCTGGAACTGTTCCACCAGATATCCCAGTACATTCTCCGAGAGGAATGCCGGGAGAGTCGGACCAAGATAAATATTATTGATTCCGAGATGGAGCAGTGACAGCAGGATGCAGACGGCTTTCTGTTCATACCAGGACAGCACCAGGGTCAGCGGAAGGTCATTTACGCTGCAGCCGAACGCTTCAGCCAGCGCGGAAGCCACACGGATGGCGCTGTATGCATCGTTGCACTGTCCCATATCCATCAGGCGGGGCAGGCCGGAGACTGTGCCAAGGTCCAGGTCATTGAACCTGTATTTGCCGCAGGCGAGTGTGAGGATGATGCTGTCATCGGGAGCCAGTTTTACAAATTCCGTGTAGTAATTTCTTCCGGGCCGTGCGCCGTCGCAGCCTCCGACCAGGAAGAAATGGCTGACGGCTCCGGCTTTTACCGCGTCAACGACTTGATCTGCGACCGAGAGAACGGTTCCGTGGCCAAAACCGGTTGTCACTTCTTTTCCGCCGTTGATTCCGGTGAATTCCCTGCCCTCCGGGTAGCCGCCGAGTTCCAGCGCCTTTTCGATAACAGGGGTAAAATCCTTATCTTCATCAATATGGACGAGGCCGGGCCAGGCTACCACTTCTGTCGTGAATACGCGGTCGGAGTAGCTTTCCTTAACCGGCATCAGGCAGTTGGTAGTGAACAGAACGGGAGCCGGGATACCGGCAAATTCTTTCTGCTGGTTCTGCCATGCGGTTCCGAAATTTCCTTTCAAATGCGGATGTTTTTTCAGAAGAGGATATGCGTGGGCCGGGAGCATTTCCCCATGGGTATAAATATTGATGCCTTTTCCTTCCGTCTGTTCGAGAAGGAGCTTTAAGTCATATAAATCATGGCCGCTGATGACAATGAACGGGCCTTTTTCCACTGTGAGCGGGACTGTGGTGGGAATCGGGGTGCCGAATGTTTCAGTATTGGCCCGGTCAAGTAATTCCATACAGCGTAAATTGACCTCGCCTGTTTCCAGCACGATGGGAAGCAGTTCCTCCATTCCCCAGTCTTCTCCGATAGAAAACAGCGCTTTTAAGAAAAAGCGGTTTACAGTCTCATCACTGTATCCGAGAACCATGGCGTGGTAGGCATAGGCCGCCATTCCGCGGATCCCGAAAAGAATCAGTGATTTTAAGGAGCGGATGTCCTCGTCCCCGTACCACAGTCCGGCCATGCCGTAATCATTATTTTGGCCGCAGGGGGCGCCGCAGCCCCGGCAGCCCGGAACAATGGCGGCTTTTTCTTCCTGTACCCGGCGTATCATCTCCCTGATGGAATCGCCGTCAAAACTTACATTGGTAACAGTGGTAAAGAGTCCTTCCAGAATAATGCGGCTGGTCCTGCCTGTGACAGGTACGTCCCGGCAGGCACGGGCCAGGCCGATTAGGGCTCCTGTCAGTTCATCCTGAAGTGCGGATACGGAAGAGGTCTTACCGCAGACTCCGGCGTTTCCGGTACATCCGCTGCAGCCGGCAGTCTGCTCACATTGGAAACAAAACATTTTATTTTTATCATTCATCATTTTTCGTCCTTTTTATATGGGAATACGGCAACGAGTAACATCTCTAATCCAGAATCCGTCCGTCTGTGGAAATTGTGACAATCTGCCAGGGAATAAATTTCCCGCTGGCTAACAGCGCATTTTTTGCTGCATGTTCGATTCCGCCACAGCAGGGAACTTCCATGCGGACAACGGTCACACTTTTGATATCGTTGTTTTTAATAATTTCCGTCAGTTTCTCAGAGTAGTCCACAGAGTCCAGCTTCGGACAGCCGATCAGGGTGATTTTTCCCTTGATGAATTCGCTGTGGAAATTGGCGTAAGCGTAGGCGGTACAGTCTGCCGCAATCAGAAGTTTGGCGCCGTTAAAATAAGGAGCCTTTACCGGGACAAGTTTAATCTGTACCGGCCATTGGGACAACTGGCTTGTCAAAACGGCAGAGCAGCCCTTCCGGTCCTCGTCCGGCGCCGTTTCGGCATTGCTTCTATCGGCCGACGGTTCCGCCTTCATCGAAGGCCGGGGAATTGCGCGGCTCTGTGAGCCGGGACAGCCGCAGGGAAGAGGAGTTTCTGAATGACCGGCCGTGTGTACCGGACCGGCAGCCCCCATTTCTTTTGCGGCTTTTGCTTTGACTGCCGCTTCATCGTAAGCGGCGGCCTCCCTCTCCTCAAAAGTAATAGCGCCCGTAGGACAGGCGGGGAGGCAGTCACCGAGTCCGTCACAGTAGTCATCCCGTAAAAGCTTTGCCTTTCCGTCTACCATGCCGATGGCGCCTTCATGACAGGCGGCGGCGCAGATACCGCAGCCGTTACATTTCTCTTCGTTAATTTTAATAATTCTTCTTATCATCTATTTCTCCTCTCTTTCTTTGCCGTTTCAAATCGCGTCCGGTTTGTAACAGTTCAGACAGGTTCGTGCAGTAACAATCATATTTCTCTTGAACTTGTGACTACAGTATATTAAAATTGAGACAATATGTCTGTTGTAATTACAACGAAAAGGAGATAAAAATGAAAAAGTTTCATTTTACCGATACCAGTCTTTTTTGGGGATTTTCGGAGGAAGAGGCGGAAAGTGTCCTGAAATGCCTTTCCGCCGTTAATAAAACGTATAAGAAGGATGAGTACATCTTCCGCATGGGAGATACCATAACGTCTGTCGGTATGGTGCTTACCGGCTCCGTTCAGGTGATACGGGAAGATTATTGGGGGAACCGGCAGATTATCGCCGTGATGGGAGAAGGACAGCTTTTTGGTGAGAGCTATGCCTGCGCAGGCGGGGAACCCCTTATGGTCAGTGTGATGGCCGAAGAGAATACGGAAGTATTGTTTCTGGAGGTGGGGCGTCTCTTGACGGTCTGTTCCATGGCATGCCGGTTCCATTCCAGGGTGATACAGAACCTGCTGAAGGTCATAGCGGGAAGAAACCTGACTCTGACGACTAAGATTGACCATATGAGCAAAAAAACGATACGGGAAAAGGTGCTGTCTTATCTTTCTTACCAGGCTGAGAAACAGGGAAAGAACCGGTTTGAAATTCCGTTTAACCGTCAGCAGCTTGCAGACTATCTGGCGGTGGATCGCAGCGCGCTGTCCGCAGAACTGTCGAAAATGCAGAAGGAGAAACTGATTTCCTACGACAGGAATCATTTCATTTTACCGTAAAGAACAGAATGGTTACTTTTCACACGGGAATGTCCAGCGTGGAACACAACCGTATGAACAATAAAGAAAAACAGATCCACGCGATTCTTATAATCGTAAGAAAGTTGTAATGCCGTATAAATTGACATTATCGAATATCGATAATATAATGATATTATAAAATATCGATATTCGATAATAATCGATAATAAAAGAGAGAGGAGGCGCTGTTTATGGCGAGAGAGCAGTTCCAGAGCCTGACGGAACAGATGTATTATATTCTGCTGGCACTGCTGGAACCAAGATGCGGCGTCGATATATCGCAGAAGGCCATGGAAATATCCAGGGGGAGAATGCAGATCGGGCCGGGCACCTTATACACGCTGCTGGCAAAGTTTGAGAAAGAAGATATGATTAAAGAGGCAGGGGTCGAAGGCAGAAGGAAATATTATCAGATAACAGATCACGGGCTGGCCATGCTCCGGGAGGAATACCGGCGTCTGGAAACACTGGTGGAAGAAGGCCGGGAATATATGAGGGGAGGCGCACTGTAGTGGGAGGAAGGACTTACAGGTATTATAACTTTAGGGAATATGAAGGCGGAGCTTTTTCAATATATCTCGAGGAGATGGCAGGGAAAGGCTGGTATATTGACGGCTATGTGTTTGACAGCGTCTGGCGTTTCAGAAAAGGTAAGCCGTCAAAGCGGCGTTATAATGCGGTTTTGATGCCGGGAAGCAGCAGCGTTGATATAGATGAAAGCGGCGATACGAAAATGTTCCGCGATTTTTGTACCGAGGCGGGCTGGATTCTGGAATACGGAGGAATCGTCTGGCAGATTTTTTATACCGAGGATGAGAGTCTGTTGCCGATCGAAACGGATCCCGGCTCAAAACTCGAAATTATCGGGGATATTATGATGCAGCCAGCCCTGATCGCAATCGACTTTATTGCCGCAATTCTTCTGATCGCGTTAGCGGCGGCTGTGTGGTTTGCTTCGGGAATGACATTTAAATCGGCGGATCAGGGCGTTGCCTGCGCGCTGCTCCTTCTGTGGTCCTGTATTTTTATCGGAGGGAGAATCAGTATGATATGCTGGTATAACAAAGCGGTTCATGCAGCGGAAAGCGGTGCGTCGTTGAACAGCAGCACACTGGGGCAGATTAAAATCAGAAGCAGCCTGAAAATGATGGCATTTGCCGCGACGGTTCTGGCGGCAGCAGGGATTCTGCCTCTGATGAAAACAATGTGCTGGCTCGTCATATTCAGAGGGATGTGCCGTGAGGCGTTCAGATACAGAAAAGAGAATGCCGGGGTAAACGGCGCCGACAAGCTCAGGGTGAGAATTATCCTGGCCGTAATCATCTTATTTTTCGGTTACTTCTTATGTTTTGATATGAAATATATTTTCAGTGTCTTTATGAAATAGGCATATATGGATGGAAGGGGGAAGCCGTTTATGGCAAAAATACGGTATAAATTTATTACATTCCGGGAATACGAGACGGAGGCGTTTGCCGAATACCTGGAATATAAGGCGGCTAAGGGATGGTTTTTAACAAATATCCACCAGAACGGAATCCTGCGATTTGAAAAGGGGGAGCCGAAAAAACTGAATTTTTGTGTGGCTGTTCTTCCCGGCAGTTCGGGGCTGGACAGCGCGGACAACTGGAACGCCCGGCAGTTCCGTGAGTATTGTGAGGAGGCGGGCTGGAAACTCCAGTATGGAGGGACACTGTGGCAGATCTTTTATACGGAGGACGAAGCTTTGGTTCCTATCGAGACCGACCCGGAGATTCGGCTGGAGAACCAGAGAAGAATTACATTTTCCTGGGGAAAGGTGCTGGGACAGCTGTTTACAATCGGATTATGGCTGTGGATGCTGTCTTCGTTCATAAAGGAGCCGGGAATCCGATTCTCATCGTATGAAAATATAATACTGATTGGTTTTTACGCCATACTGATTCTGATTATGACCGGACGGCTGGCCGGGCCGGCTTTATGGTTCTGGAAAGCAGAGAGAAGTCTCAGAAAAACAGATAAATTTCCTGTTACTACCTGGAATCAGGTAAGGTTCAGAAATATAGCGGGAGGAATCATAATTATTATAATGCTTGCATTTGTGATCTGCTCAGGAGGAAAATCAAGGGCTATCCCAATCACACTGCTGTTGATTCTGTTTATAATGTTTGCTTTATACTGCGGCAAAATACTGGAGATGGTGAGGGAGACGGAAAATACCACAAAAACAGGAAAAGCCATGATTTATATCGTTGCAACCGTTATCGTCGGGACTGTGGCGCTGGTATTTCTCACTATGCAGATTGTCATGCTCTTTCCCGATAAGGATACGGAAGAACGCAGGTACGATCGGATCGCCGAATTCCCGTCTTCGTTCGAAGAACTGGGCGGTTACACGTTCGAGGAGGGATGGAGCGAAAAAAGCCAGCAGACTCTGCTGTGCCTTTACCAGAGAGAAAGCGGCGTCATGCGGGATGATGCGGGAACAGTACAGAATCTCACAATGGAGTATTTCAAAAGTCCTCTGCCCTGGATCATTCAATCTACTAAAAAAACATACCCCGTATACAGGGGGAATGTTTGGGATGTGCAGATAAAGGAAAGCTGGATCGAAGGCGGAACGTCGGTTGTAAGATACCACTACCGGTGGATTGGTACCGCTAAGCTTACGGAGGAGGATCCTGATTATAATTATATCAGTGAGTGGCCGGACCGGGAGCGTGATTTATACGTTATTTCAAATGAAAAGGAACTTCTGGCCCTTGATTATTCAACCGTGACAGAGCGCGATGTCATAGAGCCGGCTGTGAAGGCTATGGCGGATTAACACTCCGCCAGCTCTTTACTTTCAGCCCCCTTTGTAATATAATGACTTAAATTGGCTTTTTCTGCCCTGCAAAAGAACGGAGGAAATCAGATGGAATTTGCAAAGAGGATGGACCGCTTCGGGGAAGGTGTTTTTACGATGCTGGCCCAGATGAAACATAGGAGGCTAGAGGAGGGAAAAGAGATTGTGGATTTGAGTATCGGCGCGCCGAATATTCCTCCTGCCCCCCATATCCTGAAGGTTCTGAGCGAAGAATGTCTGGTGCCTGAGAATTATATTTACGCTATCAGTGATCAGAAGGAACTTTTAAATGCGGTATCCCGGTGGTACAAAAACCGTTACAGTGTGGAGCTTGACCCGGAGACGGAAATCTGTTCTCTTCTGGGCTCCCAGGAGGGCCTGGCCCATATTGCCCTGTCGATTGTGGACGAGGGCGACAGGGTACTGGTTCCGGATCCCTGCTATCCGATATTTGCGGACGGCCCGTCTCTGGCAGGCGCGTCCCTGTACTATATGCCGCAGAAAAAAGAAAATCATTACGTTATAAATCTGAGCGAGATTCCCGAGGAAGTGGCGATGGAGGCCAGACTGATGATTGTCTCCTATCCGAACAACCCGACCACGGCTGTGGCGCCTGACAGCTTCTACCGCGAATTGATCGCTTTTGCTAAAAAATATAATATAATCGTGCTTCATGATAACGCATACAGCGAGCTTGTCTTTGACGGAAAGAGCTTCGGAAGTTTTCTGCGCTTTCCGGGGGCCAGGGAAGTGGGGGTGGAATTTAACTCCCTTTCCAAGACATACGGGCTGGCCGGTGCGAGAGTGGGCTTTTGCATCGGGAACCGGGAGGTAGTCGGCCGTCTTAAAACGTTAAAATCAAATATGGACTACGGTTTGTTTCTGCCGATCCAAAAGGCGGCGGCAGCGGCAGTCACAGGCGATCAGAGCTGTGTGGCAGTGACCAGGGCAGCCTACGAAAAACGGCGTGATCTGCTCTGTGAAGGGCTGGCGGAGATCGGATGGAAGATTGACAAACCGGAAGCAACAATGTTTGTCTGGGCTAAAGTACCCGGACATTTTGATACCTCTCTCGAATTCGTAAAGGAGTTATTTGAGCAGACAGGGGTTCTCGTGACCCCCGGAAGCGCTTTCGGCCCTTCGGGAGAAGGATATGTCAGGATGGCCCTGGTCCAGGATGAGGAGGCAATCCACCGGGCGGTAAAGGCTATAAAATCGAGTAAAATATTAGATATCGGACAGGAGCATTAAAGCCGTGTATAAGAAAACAATATGGCATGTGGTACTGGCGGCCTATGTGGTATTTATCTTCTCAAATTCCCTTACACCGGCGGATCTTTCTTCTGAGGAAAGTGGATTTGTCATGCGTCTGGTACATCAGGCGATTGGTGCGGCCGGACTTTCGGCCCCATGGCTGACAGAACACGTTATCAGGAAGTGCGCCCATTTTTCAGAATATACGCTTCTTGGCATTCTGCTGTTCCAGAGCATGAGAAATCTGGACTGCGGCGCAGCTTTCAGAAGACAGCTCCATATGCTGCTTATATTTTTTATCCCGTTTGTGGACGAGACATTACAGCTTTTCACAGAAGGACGATCCGGTCAGATCAGCGATGTATGGCTGGATATGAGCGGAGCCGTGACAGGTACAATTCTTTATGCCTGTATTTGTTTCCTGATATCAGGGAAAGCTGAAAAGAGAGGGAAAAATAAAGCGGGGGTTCAGAATAAGTGGAAGAAAAGAACATAAGAATTTTATTACAGTACGACGGAACCCGTTATGACGGGTGGCAGAAGCAGGGCAACACACAGCAGACGGTTCAGGGAAAGCTGGAGGCTGTTCTTTCGCGTCTGGCAGGCGGGCCGGTGGAGGTTCATGGCTCCGGCCGGACGGATGCAGGTGTCCATGCACTGGGTCAGGTGGCTAATTTTCATCTTCCTCTGTCTGCTTTTTGCGGCAGTCAAACAGAAGCTGCCGATATGATCCGAATTAAAAACTATCTGAATGAATATCTTCCGGAAGACATCAGGGTGCTGGCCGCAGAGGAGGCCCGGCCCCGGTTTCACAGCCGTCTGAATGCCCTGTCTAAGACCTATATATACAGGATAGAAACAGCGGACAAAAATGATGTGTTTGAGAGGAAATACAGGTACGGACTTGGCAAAGAGCCTGATTTGGAAATAATGAAAAGGGCCGCGTCAATTCTCGTCGGAACCCATGATTTCAGAGCGTTTTCCTCACTCAAAAAGACAAAGAAATCGACGGTGAGAACAATCAGCCGAATTGATATACGCAGGGACGGCACGCAGCTTGAAATCCTGCTGGAGGGAAATGGGTTCCTCTACAATATGGTGCGTATTATAGTTGGAACTCTGGTGGAAGCCGGGCTCCTCGAACGGAGCGTGCAGTCCGTTAAAGAGGCTTTGGAAAGCCTTGACAGGAGTCTGGCGGGAAAGACAGCGCCTGCAAAGGGGCTGTTTCTTTCCGCTGTTGCATATGAAGAAAAAATTTTCCAAAGTGTGCAATAAGAAACGGCTCCTTTGCATTAAATTAATAGAAAGGAAATTTAGTCCATGTTTTTGATGGGGATATTTACAACCCTGGAAGAGGCGGTCGCTTATGATAAATTAAGTGATGAGAAACTGCTTTTACGAGTTGCCCAGGGCGACAAAGAGGCATTTCAAAGACTCTATCAGAATACGGATAAAACCATATACGGCTTTATTCTGTCGATTCTGCGAAACCCGCAGGATGCAGAAGAGATCATGCAGGAGACCTATCTGAAAATCTGGACTTCTGCTGCGGGCTATAAATCTCAGGGGAAACCGCTGGCCTGGATGTTTACCATTGCCAGAAACCTCTGCTATATGAAGTTCCGGGATCAGAAAAGGGAAGCCGATATTGGTCTTTCTGACCTCTCAGAAGGAGAATTGGGAGAGTTCTGTCCGCAGATAGAAGATGCTGCCGACAAAATGGTGCTTAAAGCAGCGCTCCATATCCTGAACGAAGAGGAACGGCAGATTGTGCTGTTACATACAACAGCAGGCATGAAACACAGGGAGATTGCAGCGGATCTGGAGATGCCGCTGGCAACTGTGCTGTCCAAATACAATCGTGCCATGAAGAAATTACAGAAACATCTGAGAGAGGAGGGAGAACATTGACCGATCACTCAGACTTACAATGGAATAATGATGAGATAGCGAAACATCTGAAATCGGCAGTGGATACCCTGACTCCCGATATATTAGATAAAATCGATCTGACAACACCTCAGGAAATCCATATCGGGCCGTCAAAGGTGACGAGGATATACCGGAGGATGCGCACAGCGGTAACCGTAGCTGCGGCATGCCTGTGCGTAGCCGTTTTGGGTACGGGAGTAGCCATATATCAGAACGGAAGAGTTGAATCGGTTATTGGAATCGATGTCAATCCCAGTATCGAGCTTTCAGTGAACCGTAATGATAAGGTACTGAAGGCGGAGCCGCTGAACAGCGATGCCGAAGAGATCCTGGACAACATGGATTTGGAACATGTGGATGTGGACATCGCGGTAAATGCACTCATCGGATCCATGGTACGTCATGGTTATTTAAGTGATTTGGACAACGCCATACTTGTAACGGTAGCCAATGATGACCGGCAGAAGGCTTCCGAACTGCGCCAGAATGTCGTGGTTGATATTGAGGCCTCATTGGAGGAACACAAGGTACAGGCAGTTGTCTATGATCAGCAGGCCCCTGTCACAGGCGAAGTCAGGGAGCTGGCGCAGAAATATGGAATTTCTTATGGTAAGGCATACTTTCTGCAGGAATTAATTGATGAAAATGATCTCGGCGAAGAGGACATGGAAGCATTCGCCGGAATGACGATGGAGCAGATAGCAAAAGAAATCACCGACCGCGCTTATACGGTGCGCAGGGAGGATGACGGGGAACCGGCTGGGGAAGACACCCTGGGACCAAGCAGCTCCGGACGCGAGAGCAGTACCGCTTCCCGAGCGGAGACAACAGAAGAATCCACACAGGAAAGTTCGTCTGAGCTGCCGTCATTGGAGACAGCTCCAACTCCGCCGCCTACTGAGCCTCATACGACCGCGCCCGCGACATCAACGGAAGCGGGGGAGGAGCCGCAGGAAGGCCAGTCGGGCAAAAAAGCCAAGATTGATTATGTGGATTTTGAAGACGGAAAACTGAATGTCGTATTTAAAGGCAAGGTGAAATGGAAGAACCCGACTGTTTCAGTAAAGGATGAAAACGGCGGAAGCTATTCGGCCATGATCACCGACACCAGTTCCGATTCCTGTGAGATTTCGATAAAAGGCCTGGAGGGCGGTGCCGATTATGAATTTATTCTGGCCGGCGTGGCTCCGAGAGACGGTGGCTCCTATGCAAGTATTAAGGGATACTTCGATACGCCGGATATTGCCGATGAGGTGACGGAAGGCGATGAAGAGGAAACGGAGGAGACGAAGGAGAGCCAGAAACCGGAAGAAACTGCAGCTCCGGCAGAATCCTCCGGCATACCTGAGACGCTTCCGGCAACTGAACCGGAGAATACCAGCCTGCCGGCAGGGGAACAGACCGTCCCTCCGGCCCAAAGTGAAGCGGCCGTCGGATAGTATTAGAACGAATTCCACATTTTGTTTAAAAAATTACAAAAAATGCTAAAAAAGCCTTGACGAAATCCATCAATATGATATAATAGATTCCGCAGCCGACATAAAACAGACTGCGGAATCTTAATAAAGATTGGGCCATCGCCAAATGGTAAGGCAACGGACTCTGACTCCGTCATTTCAAGGTTCGAATCCTTGTAGCCCAGCTAAAAAAGCACGTGTTTATGAGGAAAAACCTTGTAAATACGTGCTTTTTCCATGTGTATTAAAATTTTTATACACGGAAACAAGTCTTGTAATCACCAAGTTTCACCAACGAAAACCACACTTTTTTATACAAATTTTTATACAAAAAATCCCGTTTTACTGCCTTCCAAAAGGTATGAAAAAATATATAAATTCGTATAACTTTTTGGCACCAATCCTCTGAAATCTCACATATTAAACAGTGAAAGGGGATATTAAAAATGCCAACAAAAAAATATGATTTACCAAAAGGATTTACCATGCAGGGCAAGAACCTTAAATACCAAAAAACTTGTAAGGTTGCCGGGCAGTCAAAACTAATCGCCGTTTATGGAAAAGACACAGATGACTGTTATAAAAAAATGGAAGTTGAACAAAAGATGTGGGAAATATCAGTTGTACAGGGAACAGACTTAAAGACAGGACACGTCAAACTGTATGACGGAATGAAAATGTATTTTGACAGTCAAAAAGCCCTTAAAGATAATTCCGTGATCCGAAAGAAAACAACATTAAATAATCAGATTAAAAATTCCAAGTTAAATAATAAATTTGCTGACCGTATCAATGCCGAAGAAATCCAAAAGTTAATTGAAGATCTGACTGACGATGGATATTCAAAAAGTACAGTCAAACACACAAAAGAAGCCTTTACCGAATATTACAACTATTTGTTTGGTAAGTATTCACACTTGAATCCTGCCGCAAATTTGAAGCTACCACGCTTTGATGATGATACTGACGATATTGTGGAAGATAAAGACATTTTGAGTGATGAAGAAATGACAAAATTTATTGTCAAATGTCAGGAGCCAGCATCGCCCCACCACAGCGGTTGCCATTACAGCGATATGTTTATTGTGCTTATGCTTACATATATGCGTGTGGGTGAGGCTTGCGGCTTGCAGGCCGGAGATTTTACCAGTAACCCGGACGGATCAGGATATATCAAAATCAACCGGACAGTAACCAAAAAGTACGCAGACGCAGACAAAGAAAAGACTACATATGTGACAGGCCCACCAAAGACCAAGCATAGCAAACGAGTGATAAAAGTTTCAAAATTTGTGGCTGACATTATCCGGGACAGAATAGATGGTAAGAAGAAAACAGACTTTGTATGGACACAGTTAAACAAGCCTGAATTTTTAAAGCCAGCAAATGCAAGCAACGCATTTAAGAGGATATTTAGACAGTTTGCAGAAGAAAACGGCATTGATAAAGATTTACATTTGCACTGTTTGAGGCATACCGGAATCAGTTTCGCTTTAAGGCACCACAAGGATATGTTGATAGAGATTAGCCGGATGGCCGGACATAAGAACGTATCAGTTACAATGGATATTTACCAGCACGTATTAAGAAGTTCTGTTGACGAGGCGGCAGACGCTATATCAGCTTCACAGGACACATTACTGATGAATAAGGCACCAAAGAAAAAAGCGGCTTAAAACCGCTTTTTTTAATTGCTTGATACAATAAAAAAACTGGCAATCAGCCAGTTTTCCGTTTCCGCTTATCAACCGTGTTTATGCTCTTTTCTTTCAGAAATTTAATCAATTCTTCTTCTATGATTCTATATTCCCCGTTGACCTTGAACGTGGGGCAGTCAGGATCTTTATACATTTTATACACGCTGTTTATCGAGATATGAAGTAAATCCATAATACCTTGTGTGTCCAATATATTCATATTTTAAAGCCCCCTTAATCAAAATAAAATTCTTCTGCCCTGAAATCACATAAAGCCCGAACAGCTTGAGGAAATGTGTACCCCTCATATCGAACCAGATACCCGGCCCCATCGTCCATATCTCCGTCAGACCAACGGGTATATTTATATGTAACGTCCCCGTTTCCATCATCACGTGCGTAAAATGTGATACTGTCATGTTTTACCCCTCGCCAACACTTATATTGCGGTTTGTCAGGGTGTGCGGCAAACTGAATTGAACCCGGGTGTTTTGCCCTAAGATATGTAACAATATTTACGTGCTTTGCTCGTTCTATTAATTCTGTTCCAACTCTATCATGCATTGGTGCTTTCTCCTTCCGAATCACTATTATTTTTTTTATCCCATAAAATCGAATTAAAGGTATTTGCTATCAGACCGAACTTTTGATTATTACCCTGTACGGCTATTGCCGGATTTAACATATAGTGAGATTGTGACACTTTTACCAGTGTTTCCGATTCTGTCAAATCCCGGAACACAGAAGCGATTAAGCCCCTATCTGTTGTATTGCAATCGCGCATGATGTCAGCATAGGTACAGTAGATCATGTTGTTGCTGTCAGCATTGGACAGTAGGTACAGGACAATTTCTGTCCCCTTGTTGGCAAAGTGACTTAACAGGGGAATGGCCTGATTGTAAAATACACGCCTGTAATTTTTGGGCGTATATGCGGAGGTGCTGACCTTTTTTAAATTCCCGTCCGCTGTTTCTAAAGTTGGTATTTTTGTTGCTACTTTCATGTTATCAATCCTTTCCGACTGATTTAATCAGTCACAGCTATAATGGTGTGTTTTAGGAAAAAGGTGCAAAAAAACTTACTCGAAATTTTAGACAAAAAATCAACATAAATTTTGTGAAAAATTAAGGAGCACAAAATCAGCGTTTCACGCCATACTATTAGGTTTTGGATTTTTTAAATTGAAGTGTCAACGAATGGAGTATAAGAAACTCGACTTTTGAAAAATCAGGAATCCAGCATTTATGCGGCTTAGAGGGGATTTATTTGTAATATCCTTATTATCTTATATATGTTGAGTGTATATAACCATATGGCTGTTATCACAACCTAATGATATTGTTACCTAATGAACCGTTTGAAAGTTGTTCCTTTTGACCTCTAGTTAGAAAGACAATACCATATGATGACAACCATATGGAATAGCCTAATGACTAACCAAGTGATAATGTACCCAATGAATTTTTCGGAAAGAGGTTCAAATATATAGTAAGATTTCCCGGCTATCCATTCAGGCCGCAGGAGGCCCACATGGTAATTCAAAAGGCTTTACTTTTCATCAGGTAATATCCATATGGCTATTTCATTAGGTATTTAAAAAAAGATTATGTATAAGAGTATAAAAAGCCTTCTATATCTCTATGTAACTGACATACTAAAAATAGATAAGTAAATACACACAGGAGGACTTAAAACATATGCGTAAGATTGGAAATGTATATATAGTGCCGGAATCGGAAATGGAAACAATTAACTGGTTTTTGAAACTGCTAGACAGACACAGGGAGCAGGACAAAACGAGGCAGGAGGATCAAGACCATGAAACGGATTCCCAGCTTGATTTATAGGGCCGTGGCCCTTACAGGTTTGTGGCTGGCCCTACCCCTGTATCTGATAATTCCCCATACTATCCCCAGTATATCCAGCAAACAGATCATGATTATAAATATTGCCTTGATTGCGTGGGTGACACTTAACAACTTATGGGGCCTAGCTTGTGAAGGAAAACGACTTGATGAAATGTGCATAGGGGACGGCCTGATTCCAGAAACGGGTCTACAAAAAGAAAGCACCCAGAAGAAAATAGCCACTTATCCCAAAGTACCAAAAAAATATTTAAACAAGGAGCCGGAGGGCGTAATTTTGGGAACTTATAAAAATCAATATGTCAGGATTCCAACACAAGAAATTTACCACTATTGCGTTATTGGTGGTTCTCGCTCTGGTAAGACTTCCACAGTTTTGCTTGATACTCTACTTGCCAATTTTGCCACGAAGAAAAATGATTTTTTGACATACGCAATCGACATTAAAGGGGAATTACATATCAAGTCATCTTACAGCCATAGCCCGGATATAATGGTGGTGAATCCGACCGACCAAACCACAGCCGGATGGGACGTGTATTACCGATTACGAGACAATCCAAGTGACGATCTAATTATTGAGGTAATGCAGGAAGTGGCAAGTGCTTTAATTATATCCACAAGTAAAAGCGATTCTTTTTTTGTGAACAATGCGCAAGATATGTTTGTGGGTATGTTGTTGTATTTTTACCAACAGGGAGAAAATTTTATTGATTCTGTCAACAAAATTCTTGAATCTGAAATTAAATCCCTAATAGGTGAAATTATTAAAAGCAGTGAACCGTCAGACTTGCATTATAAATATTTAGCAAAATTTGACGGGAAAGATGCCGAATCCGTGGAGGATTGCATGGTTGAACTCACGACAAATTTATCCGTGTTTGGTAGCAAGTCAGATATAAAATACTGTTTCCGTGACAATCCCATTAAGGCCAGCCCTTTCACTTTCAAAGAAAATAAATCCGTTTTTCTTGCAATCCCGGAGCACATGTTGGAAAGTTACAAGGCTATTTTAAGGTTGTGTACCGTCCAGACCTTAAAAGAAATGGAACGGAGGCCGGATGCCAGTGGAAAAGAGGTTAAAAATAAGCCTATGATTATTCTCATTGATGAATTTGCACGATTGGGGCGCATGGAGGGGATTTTTAATGCCCTTGCCACATTAGCGTCAAAAAAAATTTCTGTGATACTAGCATTTCAGTCATTGGCTCAATGCGAGGTGATATATAGCAAGGAAGAAACGAGGGTACTAATGGACAACTGCCGTGTCAAAGTAATCTGTGAAGTATCCGATCCGCAAAGTGCTAAAGCCGTTCAGGATTGGTGTGGAAAGTATCGGGAAAAAAAAGAAACGCTAAGTGCCGGAAAGAACCGTCACAAGACCTATACATATGAGGATAAGGACATTGTACAGCCTAATGATCTGATTACCCTTGTTAATCAGGAAGAAGTGATTTTGATTATATCCGGCGTTGGTTATCTTCGCCCTAAAAAATGTTATTATTTCAAAGATTCTCAAATATCCAAACTGGCCCAAAAGGTCAGAAACCACAATACAACAGATATACCATTAATTTGATATTTATATAAGGGGGACATCATGACAGAACTTGAAGCACTACAAGCCAAGCGCCGAGAAGAAGCGGCCCGGAAACGGGCCAATTTGAAAGAGCGTAAAGCCCGGACAAGGAGGCTGATCCAGAGAGGCGCAATTTTAGAAAATGCACTGAATGACTATATTCAATCTGATAATATCTCAAATGATGATATTGTCAAGATTGTTTACTTTGCTATCCAATCCCCGGAAGTAGCCCAATACATAGCAGAGATGTGATGTTGAATCCCGTTTCTAATTAGTAAGGGCGCACATATCCATAACCCCTACGGGGCTATGTGTGCGGCCTCTGGCGGCTCCTGCCGAGGGCTAAAAGCACAGGGCCGACAGGCCCATATAAAAACTACATCACCACAAAGGAGTTGACACAGCCAATGGCAATTTACCATCTTAATGTTAAAATCATAGGCCGGAACAGTGGCCGATCATCAGTAGCCGCCACAGCTTACCGATCCGGTGATACGCTCACAAATGAGTGGGACGGCTTAACTCATGATTACTCAAAAAAACAATGGATTGAACACAGCGAAATCATGTTGCCAGACAACGCCCCCGAATCATTCCAGGACAGGGGAACACTATGGAACGCCGTAGAAATGGCCGAGAAATCCGGGGCGGCACAATTAGCCCGTGAAATAGAAATAGCCCTTCCCCTTGAATTGAATCAATCACAGCATTTAGATTTAGTCCGGTCATATATCCAGAAAAATTTTACTGATAAGGGTATGTGTGCGGATTTTTCAATTCACAATCCTCCGGTAACAAATGGCCGGGGAATCCCGATAGACGCATACGGCACCCCAACCAATGCCCCCAACAAAATGACTTTTCAGAATCCACACGCTCACATCATGTTGACAATGCGTCCACTTAATGACCGTGGGGAGTGGATGGCAAAATCACAATTAAATTATCTCTGCCGCAAAGACAATGAAGAAAAGTCCATCCCGTCATCTGACATAAAAGAGGCCGAGGCCGAAGGCTGGCAAAAGCAATATCAATACCAGATTGGTAAGAAAAAAGTGTGGCTGACTAAGGAGGCCGCAGAGCAAAAAGACTTGAAACGTGTTAGTAAAGCCCCAAAGTCCGAGAAGATACAGAACGAGATTACAGCAGATTGGAACAGCAAAGACAGTCTTTTCCGCTGGCGTGAATCATGGGCGGCTATGTGCAATCAGTCACTAAAAGAAAATGGAATCAATCAGCAGATAGACCACCGTTCCTACGAGGAACAAGGAGTTAATCAGATTGCTACCGTCCATATGGGCGTTGAAGCGTTCCGGGCCGAAAATCGAGGTATACAGACCGACCGGGGGAATCTCAACAGGGAAATCCTGAAAGATAACGAATTTCTAAAGCAATTTGAGGAACGGATCAAGAAGCTGGAAGAATCGGAAACGGAACGATTAAAGCAAGTATCCGCACGTTTGGAGGGACTAAGGGCAAGTTACATAGCCGGAGCCTATCAACAGATATGCTTATCCGCTACACTGGCAACGGAGCAAGACCAGAACCAGACACAGATGGCGATTGCGGCGGCTTATGCAAAATCGGCTGAACAGTTGATGGGAATACTCGATACTTTGGGCCAGAGCCTAGAGCAAAGGAAAAAAGAGTTGCACGCTTGTAGTCCTATCCAGATTAGGAGACGTAAAGAGTTAGAATCCCAGCTTTTGGAAACAGAAGTTCAGATTCAGGAGGCAAAAGGCCGACTGGCAGAATTAGACCGAGCCTATAAAGATAAAATAAAAGCCCCTGTTTCTGATTCTGAATCTCTCACCCAAAAGCGGAAACAGATCCAGAATCTACGAAAATCCTTGTCTGTTACCTATGACGAATTTTACAAGCTTGTGGACGAGAGCAAAGCCCAAATGAAAGAAATCCGGGATATAATTCGAGGAATCCGCCCAGTGTATGATGACTTGACAGAGCAGGAGCTAAAGAAACATCATACTGGAGCCTATCGAGCGGAGATATTAGAAAAAGCCCGAATGAAAGGGCCAGAGTTGCCGGAGCCGGAGGCAGACGGGATCAAGCAGAACATAAGACACAGACGATAAGACGTTGCCGAGAGGCGGCGTTTTTTTCATGCAGAAGGATAAGAGGGGGCAAAGAACTCGCTACGCTCCAAGAAAGCACCCCCCTCTTGTCTGCCGTGGACAATGTGGACAACTCAAAGGACGAGTTGACGCACATTCCCCACAACAGCCAATTCACCCCCCGTTTTCTTGAAATTCTTTCCTTCCTTTATGAAAAACAAAGTCGTAGAATGGTCTGTATTGGATTTAAACGAGGGTAGGCGATACCTTTACCACCTAACAATTAAAACCGGGAAATCACCCTGATTTTTATTGTATCAGCTAATTATAGTAATTTTATTTAATGCCATAACTATTTTGTTTCGATTTTATTAGGCTTAATTTCTACAATATTTTCAACAGAACAATCCAAGATTGTGCATAGCTTTTCAAGAGTAATTACGGTTACATTCTTGTTGTGTTGCAAGTTATAAATCGTTTTCTTTTCAATGCCGCATTTAATCAGTTTGTAGGTTGTTACATCTTTAGCTTTCATTGTTTTCCATAGTGGATCATAGTTATACATATTGTCACCTCTGTACTAACTATAAATGGCAAAATAACTCTTGAATATCCAGATTATAATCTGTATAATGGTTCTTGAATATCCAGATTATAATCTGGATAGAACAGGAAACAGGAGGTACAGAAAGATGGAAAGATATGATTTTAGAATCAATGCGGAGATTGCCGGGGAAGTAGGGGCAGAAATTGACAAGTTGGAGACACGGCAACTTGTGACGATTCACAAAGCGATTCAGGACACCAAAGACTTGACGGAGGAGGAACGGAAACAGTTATACGAAACGTGGTTTAGAAACGCCATATTGCCAGCTTTAAAGGAGTTTAGCGAACTTACATCATCATGCCTAGAAATCGAATTTGTTTCGGGAGTGATTCAAGTAGCAATCAGAAATGCGTATGGGCTGGATATTACGGAGAGTTGCCACGGGCTACATATGGCACTTGTAACAGCCGCATATATAACCATCAATCAGGAAAACGGGGATGCTGTCTTAGGGCTGGTGTATGATCCTAAAAAATTCGTATAATAAAAAGAGAGAGCCGAAGCCCTCCCCTAATCTTTGGTATATGAGATTACATCATTTATATCACATTCAAGCAGATTACAAATATAGTTCAGTGTTTCCATAGTCACATTTTTATTTTGCTTTAAGGAATCCAGTGTACCTTTAGAAAAGCCGTATTCATTAATCAGCTTGTATGTGGTGATTCCCTTACGTTTCAGTGTTTCAAAAAATGGTTCATATGTTATCATATACGGCTATCCCTCTTTCGTTGATAACTATATTTTCAGTGTCGGTTGGATATTGCACAATCCCGATATACCGGGTATAATGTTCAAAGGGGAGGTGATACAACGAAAAGGATAATCATAGTATTAACGGCTATCCTGTTATCATGCACCCTTACAGCATCGCACAGCCTACCACCACGCACACAGCCCGACACAGGCCAAAGGTTCCGTATTTATCAATCGTTTATCAGTTCTCACCCAGACGGACGTGATACAACTTTAAGGGTAATCTTATGTACAGAGGATATGGGCGATTTAGATCAGATTTTCGAGGAAATCAGAGCATTTACAACCCGTATGAATGGAGAAGATGAAGAATTGACAATACACCTTTTCCGGTCAAAAGTAGATATGGAAAATAATAATGAGTTGGCAACAAAGATTTTTATTAAGGATAAAACCGATTCAGTTTTAGAATCGTCTTATAATTAAAATCACACATTTCAGGAGGAAAAGAAGATGAAAAAGAAATACTATGCTGGTATAATGATGGTAGCTGTATCAATGGCTGTCACAGCTTGCGGAGGCGGCTCCAAAAGTCCAAAAAGTGAAGTTGCTGAAATATCCGCAGAGTTGGAACAGCAAATGAACGCAGATGATAAGGCGGCAATCAAAGAGGCCCAAGCAGAACTAAAAGAGGAAGGAAGGTCTAATACCAAGGCAGAGCCGGAAACTGAAACAGAGGAAGAATTTGATCCGCTTCAGGTAGATATTTCAGTGTCAGGAATAAATCCATATGAGCAGGAATTGTTTGAAATTTTTGGCTTAGATAATAATTTCCCCAAGCCTAAGGATTCATTTGAACAGAAATGGTCGTATTCAACAGATGGCTATGGGGTGGATTCCCAGACAGGCGAAACCAAAGAAGGGGTAGGAAGATACGAACTGACTTTGCGATTGGAGCCACAATTTTATGGAGATTATAAAACCGAGATCGAAAGCTATATGACGAGCAAATATGAATACAAGACCAATAGTGCCCGTAATAACTTCACTGTTCTCCCAAATGGAAATGTAATGTCATATACGTTCAATGATAATGGCGATACAAGGTACTGTTTTAGAGTATTTCCAACGGATAAAAGTAGTTTGGAGGGGGACGTTATAGATGTTGCGTGTCAGACGAAAGAAAACGGTGAAGAATATCCTCAAAATGTAGTGTTGCAGACAACAGATGGGAAAGAGATTGTTATATCACCGGAGTTATGGGCCATTACTGATTGGAAAGGAAATGTTGAACGTGAAATTACTGTCTGGGAACATTTACCACAAATAGGTGAAAAAGTAAAAATTAGTTATGCTTCGGGTGACACTCTTAATGATGTGGTATCAAAATATAAACCAGATGATGAAAGAAATTTACAAGCCCAAATAAAAGAGAGAGTTTTAATAACGAATTTTGAATTTTTAAACTAGGGATAAAGGAGAATAACGGAGTATGAAAAAGCACAGAAGATCAGCAACAAAATTGTTACTTGCTACAATAGTTTTGACCGCAGGAATGAGCATAACATCATGGGCCATGACAGCCGAGGAAGTTACCGCAAAAAATCCCACAAGCTACACAGCCGGGAGTAATAGTATATATGGCCCCTCTCTCAATCAGGAGCAGTTAAAGGCCGTGGCACAGGCAACAGCGGACTTTGTAACCAACAATATCACAGAGGGAATGAGCAACGACCAGAAAATCCGGGCCGGGTATGATTATATTAAAAATAATGTAACCTATGTTGACTGGGATAAGGCAGTAGGAGCAAATACAGCTTATGGGGGCCTAGTAACCAGACAGGCCGCTTGTTCTGGCATGACACGGGGATTTATAGCATTAATGGAGGCCGTTGATGTGAAGGCATATTGGATTCATGCAACCGGCAATGATCACCAGTGGAATATGGTAGAGTTCAATGATGGATTCTACTTCATCGATATTGATGCCAATATTGCTTCTGGTGGAGAATTTATTTACAAAGCAGCAACACATCCGTATGCCTATGACACTGCAGCATATCCGGCAATCGGGTCCCATTCTGGGGCAAATACTTCTGGCACATCTTCTGTGACTGAAGGTTGGAAGCAGGATGCAGCCGGCTGGTGGTATCAGAATGCTGATGGCTCATATCCGGCAAATGCTTGGAAGCAGGTAAATGGTAAATGGTACTATTTTGAGGCAAATGGCTATATAGCAGCTAATAAGTGGATCAACGGAACCTATTATGTAGGATCTGATGGCGCAATGCTGACAAATACCACAACACCAGATGGTTACCAGGTAGGTGCAGATGGTGCTTGGATTCAGGGGGCACAATCACAGGTTGTAAATGATGGAGTTCATATTTATAGAGCCTCACAAGATAATGCTGATGCTGGCTTTTGGGTAGATGATGAAGGATTTTCATCATATATGCCTGAAACTAGAAATGGTATTTATTGCGATGTGATTGATAAGAGAGTATCCACTTTAAGATTTTCAAGTAAAATTGGTAATATAGATCCACAAAATCATTATATTCTAATATATGGGGCTAAATATAACTCTGATTTAGGAACATGGGTAGCTTATGGAAATAATGGTGTTCCTATTAGATATGAGTTCGAATATGATAAAGCATATTCATTAGATTTCACTGGAAATAACTTATCAGCAGAATCATTGTCAAAATATTGTTTAGATAATGATATTATCATAAATGTTGCTGTTATTGATGATAATGTTGTTGATGCTAATCCAGAAAAGACGGGAATGAAGGCATATATCTGCTATGCAAATTCAAATAGTATTAGCAAATAATACTAGAAGAAGACTCCTTCGGGAGTCTTTTTTATTTGCAATCAGACCACTTAGAAGCCCTAATCATCGAATTGGCTTTTTTGATATGAATAGATAACCTTATTTTGTCGTGTTATTTACAGCCAACGATTTTCAACTTTTTACTCATTCATATTGCTCCTGCTTGGACAATCTGGATGAGTATTTGAGTTTGTAGGCAAGATAGAAGATAAGCGACACATACTAAAATAAAAGACGAAACAAAAAGAGCGGTTTATAAGGCCGCTCCCGTTTTTTAGACTGCTTCTTAATAAAATAATTTTTCATAGTCAATCCGGGGAAAATCCATGTTTTCTGTGATTTCGGTTATGTCATATCCAATGATAGGCGTTGATGTGCTTATGTACTCAACAGAGGGAAAATCTGAAACATCATACCCAATGACAATGATTCTATTATCCGTTGTTGCCTGTATGCAGTTTACAGCAAAATTCCCCATTAAGTATGTATCTTTGTTTTTATTGTCCACTATTTCAATGCCGGAATCATACAACATTGAGTTAGCTTTTAAGGTATTAAGCATATTTATGTGTGGGAATCTGGCTTTTTCGTAGCCCTGAATAAATGTTGTGAAGATCCGTTCCAATGCGATATATTCAAGTGGTGATAAATCGCTTCTATAATTCAGTTCGTTTACGTTTTTGATTAGCTTCATAGACATTGACCCTTTCCATGGTTATAATATTATTATGTGTCTAATCTATATAAAGAGGGGCTTTCACACCGATTATATGATTCATATGTGGTTATTAATGTACGGGTGATTATTAGGGTGATTGGTGTTTCTGCCCCTCGTACTCATATTATAACCGACTGATAAGGCGGATGTTAATGTCAGGGAGGCGAACCGTGATTATAACCAAAATATGAAATCAAATTTCTGTCATGATGTCGGTTTACATTTCCTTAAAATCCGGTTACAAGTCCAGTTTGTCAATAGTATCTTGAATCCGTCTTTGTGCCACTTCGTAATATTCCCCGTTTAACTCATATCCCAAATATTGCCGCCCTAACTCTGTACAAGCTACCGCCGTAGTGCCGGAGCCGAGAAAAGGATCTAACACTATATCCCCCGGTTTACTGCTATTGCCTATAAGCGTTTTAACAATGTTTAATGGCTTTATAGTTGGGTGTGGATATTCTTTTTTATCCAGAACATTAGTCGGTTGAAAATAAGCTGTTTTTGCTGTCTCGTATGATGTAGGTTGACAATAGCCGCCCTTACGAAAATAGAGACAATACTCTTTGTCAGATAAATATTTGTTGTGGAAAGTTGGAGGTGAATTGGTCTTGACCCATGTAATAATGTCAAAGGAACAGTCAAGCTCCCTCACAAAGTAATTTAGATAATCCGGTATCTGTGCTTTATTGCACCAGATATATAGATTGATTGTCTTTAACACCCTTACCAGTTCAGGCAGGACAGCAGGATCAAGACCACCCACAAGTCCATTATCCCGTAATTCATTGTTAATGGGCTGTAATGTCCTTGCAAGCCTTGTCCGGCCCCCGGCGTGGGTATCTTTAATCAGATATGGGGGATCGGTTAGAATCAAGTCGATAGAAGCGTCAGGAATGGCCCGTAAACCCTCCAAACAGTCCTGATGGTAGATTGTGCCGTATGCGGTATTAGAAGCCGAAACAGACGGCTTTTTTATTGTATCATTCAAATGTTTCACTCCTTATGTTAGGCTTTTGCCTACATAGGAAATGATGTGAGAAGGGGATGACAACATATCCATATTTTGGTATAATTGGCGTGTCAAATAAATTTTGGAGGTTTTCATCATGAGCGAAGAACTTATTTCTATATCAGTGGACGAGTTGAAAGAAGCAGAACAGGAACTAAAAGAGTTTGTAGCAGAGAAGCATTTACATTATTTGTCCGCGTGTGAAGATACCCTAAGCCGAGAATATAAAATTACATTACGTGACAAAAAAGCACTGTTTGATAAAGTGATGAAATCGGGGAAAACAACAGAAGAAATAGACAAGGAAAACTTTGATAACCTAATGAAAGGGATTCATTTTACTACGGAGCAGATTTGTAATTATATTGCAAATCCAGAATATTATAAAGAATCCTATCCGCTAGTTGATGTGGGTAATTTTGATGACGCCATTGAAAAAGAAGCCACAAAAGAGGCATTTTTCGGATTGTTGAGAAGTTCCATGAGTAATTCCCCGGATAGGTGGGAGAAACATTTTGCTGAACTCAAAAATAAGAAAGAAAAAGCTACATACACAGCCGAGGAGTTGTTGGAAGCAGAAAAGGAACTAATTATAGCGGTTGAAGAATTTTTTACCGATCTTGCATTAGAGTGCCTTGACGAATTAATGGAAGAATATAGGCCAGACGAAGAAACCCTATCAAAATTAGATAAATATGCAGATGACGCTTTTTTAGAAGGAATAGAGTTAGAGGACTTTGTGGATCGTGTTTATGCACTTACCTTTGACGATCTGAAAATGGCAAAGATAAATGTCAGTGTATCAGATGTTTTAGGTTATATTAAAGACACGAAATTTGTGGAGAAAAATCTCTATACTTTTATCACCGAAGATTATAAAAAAGCCTATATACGCAAGCAGTATGCAATAGATTTTTTCAGTGATATGTATGAGGACGATTTAAACGACATGGAAGATACCGAAGAATAGACCATTCAAAGAGCCGGACAGCCGAGAGGTTGCCCGGTTTAAATAAAGGGGAACTTATGGAACATTTATATTGCTTACCGGAACCAAGTATCATGTCAAAAGAGAATTGCGAAAAGATACACAACATCATGGCGAGAGTATCAGAACAATATAAGGTTAATATAAAGCCGGAGCCAGTGAAAATTAATCAAACGCCTTGCCCGTCCTATTATGAAAAGTACAGGATATATCCGAAAACGGAAACCGATCTTCTGCATAACATGGTATTTAATGTTTGTAAAAACCAACAGGAAATATCATTGATGAATAGCTGTATATATGGTTACTGTGATGGTAAAACGACTGTATTATTGTGATTCAGGAATCCCGGTATGGTGATATGCTTAAAAGACTATACCGGGAGATTCTTTGCATAACCATTTATTAATGTAAGATATACAATTTTTTTAATACAAAACTTTGGTGATAACTATTGAACTTTTGGGAATGATATGATAGAATGTTGAACATCAAAGAGGATTATACAAAATCGTTATACAAGTAGCGGGAATTAAAAAGTGTTAAGTTGTAGAATCCTCATAAATACGATGTTTTTGGGCTATCGCCAAATGGTAAGGCAACGGACTCTGACTCCGTCATTTTCAAGGTTCGAATCCTTGTGGCCCAGCTGCTGAAAAGAGAAACCCCATATCGCGTAAAAGCGGTACGGGGTTTCTCTTTTTTATTGATGACGGTGACCTGTGTGCGCGAGTGCCGTAAGACTCCTAACTCCGGGAAAGTCCGTACTGCCAAACCGGCGGCACGGACTTTCCCGGAAATCAGTTTTGAGCGTGTTTGAAAATTACTTTCCTCCGGAGTTTTTTCTCCGGGAGAAAAAGCCTGTCTTTTCTTTTGCCGGTGGATTCAAACGCTTTTTTGCCGGGGATTCTGCCGGAGCTTTTTTCGGAGAGGTGACGGGTTTTTCCGTCGGAGCTTTTTTCTGCGGATTAACAAGTTTCCCGGCCGGAGTTTTTGACTGGGTATTCGCCCGTTTTTTTGTCTGACTGCCGCTCTGGGCTTTTGTCTGTGATTTTACGGAACTCTTTGCCGTAACTCTTGAAGGGCGCGGCTTCGTCTCTTTCGGAGGAACGGCAAATACTGCCATAGGATAAGGATGTGTATCCACGACAGGAATCGCTTTCCCGGTAAGTTTTTCTATATCCTTGACATATGCCTTCTCTTCAATGTCGCTGAAGGAAATAGCCCGTCCGCCCAGCCCGGCCCGTCCGGTTCTTCCGATGCGGTGGACATATGTCTCAGGAATATTGGGAAGATCAAAGTTAATGACACAGGAGAGTTCTTCGATATCGATGCCCCTGGCTGCGATATCCGTAGCCACCAGGACCTGAATCTCGCCCGATTTAAAATGGCTCAGGGCCGTTTGTCTGGCTCCCTGAGATTTATCTCCGTGAATAGCGGCGGCGCTTATCCTGTTTTTTACTAAAAATTTAGCGACACGGTCGGCGCCGTGTTTTGTCCGGGTGAAGACAAGAGTGGATGTGATGTCCTCATGATTCAGGAGATATACCAGCAGAGAGCGCTTATTCTCTTTATCCACATAATACAGGGAAGCATCGATGATATCTACGGTTGATGAGACAGGGGTGACCTCTACTCTGGCCGGATTATGGAGAAGTTTATCTGTCAGCGCCTGGATTTCCGCGGGCATGGTTGCTGAGAAAAGCAAGGTCTGTTTTCTGACCGGCAGCAATGAGATAATTTTTCTTACATCATGGATAAATCCCATATCCAGCATACGGTCTGCTTCATCCAGAACAAAAATTTCCACATGAGCCAAATCAACGAAACCCTGTCCGACTAAATCATTAAGCCGGCCCGGTGTGGCAACCAGTATGTCTATACCGCGGCGCAGCTCTTCAATCTGGGGATTTGCGGAAACTCCGCCGAAGATGACGGCACATCTGACGGAGGTGCGGGAGCCGTACTCCTTAAAATTCTCGGCAATCTGCAGGGCGAGTTCCCTGGTAGGTGTAAGAATCAGGGAGCGTATTACCCTTTTTGAATATTTTTTTTCGGACGGCTTCATCAGATTTTGTATAATGGGAAGCGCAAATGCGGCTGTTTTTCCGGTGCCGGTCTGGGCACAGCCCAGCACGTCCCGGCCGGCCAGCACATGGGGAATGGCCTTTTCCTGAATAGGGGAAGGGCTTACATAGCCTTTTTCTTCCAGCGCTTTTAATAGCAGGGGGGATAATTGCAAATCTTTAAAATTCATATAATGGTATTTTCCTTCGCTTCTATGACTAATCAATTGTGAACTCCTTATATTATCACAGAACGGTGATAATTACCAGAGCGAGTTTTTAAACGGCAAAAAAACGCCGTTTCGCGCCGCACAACTCGGGATTTTCGCAAAAAACAGCGAAAACACCTCGCGGAATACATCAAGGCTGAACTGTTACCCTGCTCACTCCGCGCACAGGTCACTGCCTTTAATTAATTACAGTTTTTAAGGTAAGACACAAAATCACGGACCGCTTTTTCCGGCGTTGCCCAGGAAGTGACAAAACGGATAGCCATATCTCCGTTATCGAATACACGCTCCGTCTCAAATGTATATTCCTTCGCCAGAGTTTCCGCCAGTTTTGCGCTGACAATAGGAAATATCTGGTTGGAGGCAGTGTCGGAGAGGAAGGAAAAACCGCAGTCTTTGAAACCGGCTCTGATAATGCCGGCCATCTCGTTGGCATGCTGCCCGAGCTCATAGTAAAGTCCGTCGGTGAAGAGCGTCTCAAATTGCAGCCCCAGGAGCCATCCCTTAGCCAGCATCGCGCCTCTCTGCTTTAAATGGTAACGGAAGTGGGATTTCAGCTCCGGATTCACGATTACCAGCGCCTCGCCGAACAGCGCTCCGTTCTTCGTGCCGCCGATATAGAACAGATCTGTAAGCGCGGCCAAATCCTCCAGCGTGATATCATTAGCGGCATTCGTCAGCGCCGAGGCCAGTCTGGCGCCGTCCAGGAACAGATATAGATGGTTCAGGCGGCACAAATGGCTCAGCTCTTCCAGTTCCTGTTTTGTATACTGTGTTCCCAGCTCAGTTGTGTTAGATAGGTAGACTAATTTAGGATGTACGGTAAACTCCGCATTGTGCTGCCGGATGAGCTTAGAAACTTCGGCGGCGTGGATTTTTCCGTCGGCCGACGGTATGGTGAGAATCTTATGTCCGGTAGCTTCCACGGCTCCCGTTTCGTGGCAGTTGATATGGCCGGTTTCGGCGGAGATCACAGCCTCATGAGGGCGTAAGGCCCTTGCAATTGCCAGCAGGTTGGTCTGAGTGCCGCCGGGAATAAAGTGGACATCAATATCCTCCCGTCCGCACTCTTTCCGAATCAGTCCGGCAGCTCTTTCACAGTGTCCGTCTTTTCCGTATCCCGGATTTTGTTCCAGGTTTGTATTCATCATTGCTTCCAAAATGCGCGGATGCGCACCTTCGCTGTAATCGTTGGCAAAACTGTACATGTTGTTCCTCCTTGTTCTTTCATACATTTATTTTATTTTGAGCGATTGAGGGGAGGTTGTCAAGTAGTTTAGCCACGCAGGTGGGGACGCTGCCGGTATGGCCAGGTCAAAAAAGTATAAAAAACAGAAGATAAAATTGAATTTACTCCCCCGGATGTAATTGTTAAAATCATTATAGAAAATACATAAAAGATTTTAAAATCTCAACCAAAAATTATGCATAATTATCAGTAACCGTTCGGCCGGAAGTATGGATCAATGTAACTGTTCGGCCGGATATATGTTTCAGCCATGAAAAGGAGAAGGAGCGATACGATGAAGAGGATGAAGGAAATGAGAACATGGAAGAGAACGGCCGGATGCTTTTTAGCGGCAGTCATGACAGCGGGACTGCTTATGGGATGCAGTACGCAGGGCGGCGGGGCGGCCCAGGCAGAGACGAATCAGGAAGCGGCCGGGGATGATACAAAGGCAGCTGCCGGGGAGGCTGTCACGGAGGCGGTGAAGGCGGCCGGGGATAAGAGTGAGAAGATTACAATCGGATGGGCGATGGCATATTTTGACCATCCGGTCTATCAGCTTCTGATGCAGGGGGCGCAGGAGATAGCAGACGGTTTGGATGGCTGTGAACTGATTTTTGCAGATGGAAAGAATGACGCGACGACACAGGCTTCACAAATTGATACGTTCATCGCCCAGAATGTGGATGCCATCATTCTGACGGCGGCCGTATCGGATCCGATGCTTCCGTCCATTAAGAAGATTAATGATGCGGGCATTCCTCTGATTATTGTGGATCGCAGGATTTTAAAACAGGGCCAGGATGTTACCTGGGAATGTTATGTCACCTGGGATATGGTGCTTTCCGGAACACAGGGGGCAGAGCAGACGATAGAGGCGCTGGGCGGAGCAGGTAATGCGAAGGGTAAAGTCGTTGTGGTAGAGGGAACGGCGGGAGCCGGATCCACCATTGACCGCGGCGGCGCTTATTATTCCAAGCTGGAGGAAGAGCCGGGCATTGAAGTCATCTATAAGGTAGACGGTGATTTTGACCGGACCAAAGGAATGGAAGTGACGGAGACAATTCTTCAGAGATACCCGAATGAAGGCGATTTTCAGGCGATTTATTATATGAACGATGAGATGGCGCTGGGAGGACTGCAGGCTGTCGAGGCTGCCGGACGCATGGGCGAATTTCAGATCATCAGTGTGGACGGTGAGAAGGAAGCGCTGGATGCGGTCCGGGCTGGAAAAATCAATTACGAGGTTATGTTTAAACCGGACGAGCAGGCGGTAGCCGTAGAAGTGGCATATAAATTGGCGAAAGGTGAGAGTGTAGATTACAGTAATATCCAGTATAAGGGAACGCCGATCGAAGTAACGGAGACAGATGACGGTTTTACCTGGCTGCGCCCCACCTGCTACAAGATTGACAGTACAAACTGCAACGAACCGGAGTTTCAGGGGTGGTAAGGAGGAAACTTATGAGTACCGATACGATTGAACAAGAACCTTTACATTATCAGATGTGCCAGAAGCCGGAGCGGACCGAGCGGATAGACCGGCTCTATGAATATGTGGGGGCCTCCCGGGTCGGCATGTGTATGGAGCGCGGAAGGATCATAACGAAGGTATATCAGGAGAACCGTGCGCTTCCGCCTATACAGCTGAGGGCTGTTTCCCTGAAGGAAATACTGAATCATATGTCGCTCTATATCCTTCCGGGCAGCCTCTTAGCGGGAAACCAGGCAAGCAGGCCCAACTATGCCCCGCTGTTTCCCGAATATGCGGTGGACTTCCTGGAGGAAGAATTTATCGGCGGATCGCCTTATTATCCAGACGAGAGACCGGCGGACCGGATCGAATACCGCCGATCGGATATGCCGGAGCTGGAGGAGATAATCCGGTTCTGGAAGGGAAATACCCATAAGGACCGTCTCTATGCGAATCTGCCGGCGGAAGCGATATCGGCGCAGGATAACGTGGGAGCCGTCAATATCGTGAATTTCATGCATGGCGGCTGCGGTCATCTGACGCCTCCATGGCCATGGCTTTTTACACATGGACTGAAGGAGGTTATCAGGCTTTGTGATCAGCATATGGCAGAACTGGAAATGTGGACTGTGGAGGGAATCGAAAAGCACCGCTTTTATCTGGCGGCTAAGACTGTATGCCAGGCGATGATAGATTACGCCCACCGCTACCGGGATCTGGCGGCGGAGCTGGCTGAACAAGAGCCGGACGCTAAACGGGCAGAGGAACTCAGGGAGCTGTCAAGGATCTGCGGAAAGGTGCCGGAGCATCCGGCGGATACCTTTCATGAGGCGCTGCAGTTTATGACCTTTGTCCAGTTTGGCATCCAGATAGAGGATAATGCCCAGGGCATCAGCCCGGGAAGATTTGATCAGGTGATGATTCCGTACTACCGAAAGGACGTGGAGGAGGGAAGACTCACCAGAGAATCCGCAGTGGAGCTGATCCAGAATTTCTTTGTACTCTTATCCACCGTGGAGCGGATGCGTTCCTGGGATGATACGGCGTATTTCAGAGGAAAACCGATTTTCCAGAATCTGACGACCGGCGGGATCGATCCGGAGACCGGAGAAGACGCTACCAATGAGCTGTCTTACATCATTATGGACTGCATCGCTAACACCAGGACTCTGCAGCCGTCCCATTATGTAAGATGGCATAAGAAGACACCGGAGGAATTTAAGCTTAAGATTGCAGAGACAATACGTCTCGGGACCGGGTTTCCGGCCGTGGCGAATGATGAATTGTATATACCGGCCATGATGAACCGGGGATACAGCAGAAAAGACGCGTCGGATTACTGCATTGTCGGCTGTGCCGAGCCGGGCGTGGCAGGCCTTCGCGGCGGGCGGACCGGCGCCGCATGGTTCTGTCTTGCCAAGATTCTGGAAGTCAGCCTGTATAACGGGAAGGATCCGGCGAGCGGTGTGACACTGCATGAGAATCAGAATGGAAAGGATCTGGAGAGCTTCGAGAGTTTCGAAGAGGTCTGGGATGCGTTTCAGGACCAGATGCGTTATTATGCCGGGATCCATGCGGTGATGGATAACACGACGGACCGGCTGTGGGAAGAATATATGGAGGAACCGCTTACCTCTGTGATGGGATGCACCCTCACTGTTTTAGAGCGGGGCAAATCGATCAAGAGGGGCGGAGCCAAATATGATTTTACCGGTAATGAGACAATCGGCACCGCCAATACGGGCAACAGCCTTTACGCTATTAAGAAGCTTGTGTTCGACGATAAGAAGATTACCGGAAAACAGTTAAAGCATGCTCTGCTGACTAATTTCGAAGATTTGACGACGAACCCGACAGGACCGCAGATTCAGCAGATGTGCCTTCACGTTCCCAAATATGGAAATGATGTGGAGGAGGTGGACAAAATCGTCAGCCGCGTGCTTGAGTCTGTGTGTGAGGAACTTCCGAAATACAAGAATACCAGGTACGGAAGGGGACCCATCGGAGGAATATTCCAGGCGTCTACGACCACTGTTTCATCCAACACGCCTTTCGGGCTCCTGACTGGCGCGCTGCCGGACGGAAGACCGGGCGGGATGTCCTTGTCAGACGGACAGTCGCCGATGAGAGGTACCGATACGAAGGGGCCGACCGCCGCAGTGCGATCCGTATCCAGATGCAATAACCTGATTTTATCGGAGGGTTCGCTTTATAATCTAAAACTGCTTCCCCAGGATTTGTCAGAAGACGCGGGGCTGAACCGGCTGGTAAATTTAAGTGATTATTATTTTTCACTGGGAGGAATGCAGATGCAGTTCAATGTAGTCAGCCGCGAGACGCTTCTAAGGGCGCAGCAGGACCCAGCCAAATACCAGAATCTGATTGTGAGGGTGGCCGGATACTCCGCTTACTTTGTAAACCTGGAAAAGAAAGTGCAGCAGGATATCATCGAGAGGACGGAAGAACGGCTGTAATGATCGAATAAATTATAAACATGTTCTGACGCGGCGTCCCTTAAGTTCCGGCTAAAGGGACGCCGTATTATATTAGTCCGCGCCTGATGAGGGAGGCGGCTTTGGGAGGAAAAGTATGACAGATGAAAAGAAAAAGGGAGTCATTTTTGATATACAGAGATGGAGCCTTCATGATGGGCCGGGTATCCGGACCAATGTGTTTTTTAAAGGATGTCCCCTGTCCTGTCAGTGGTGCAGCAACCCTGAATCACAGGAGTTCTGCCGGGAACCGGCTTTATTCGGCGATAAATGTATTCACTGCTTAAGCTGTGTGGAGCACTGCCCTCACGGCGCCATACATACGTCGGATCCATGGATCAGGCTGGATTATGAGATATGCCGAGGACGGTGCAGCAGAGGAGCAGAGCAGGAGAACGCTTTTTGCTGTACGAAGGCATGTTATGCACAGGCGCTCACGGTTATGGGAGAGGTTATGACGGCAGACATGGTTCTGGAAGAAGTGATGAGAGACGAGGGGATCTACAGAAGCAGCGGGGGAGGCGTCACCATGACGGGCGGGGAACCTCTGGCTCAGCCTGAATTTCTGCTGGAGCTTCTGACGGCGGCGAAAGAACGGGGACTCCATACGGTGATGGAGAGCAGCATGTTCGCAGAGTGGGACAAGATTCAGGCATGCCTTCCCTATTTGGATGTTCTGTTCATGGATATGAAGCTGCTGCCGGAGGAAAAGCATGTCAAATATACAGGGGTCAGCAATCAGATTATTCTGGATAATATCAGGCGGGCTGCAGCGTATGCCCGGACCCATCGCCTTGAACTGGCGGTCCGTACGCCCGTCATCCCTGGAATCAATGATACCTCCGGAGATATTGCGGCGATGGCAGACTGGATAAAGAAACATCTGCCGGGAGTGGAACGGTACGAGCTCCTTCCCTATCACCGGCTGGGAAGAGGGAAATACCGGAATATAGGAAGAGAATACCAATTGGGAGATATCGTGCCGCCGTCGAAGGAAAAGATGAAGGAGCTGGAGGCCGTGGTATCAAAATTGGGCTTAAGGAGGGAATAGCGAATGGAAGACAACAGTTATCTGCGGATGGTGAATATCAGTAAATCATTTCCGGGCGTGAAGGCGCTTTCGCAGGTGAATTTAGAGGTGAAAAGAGGAGAAATCCACGCTCTTTTAGGAGAAAACGGTGCCGGTAAATCCACACTGCTGAAAATCCTGTCGGGAGCTTACGTGAAGGATGAAGGAGACATCTACATAGACGGAAAAAAGGTGGAGTCCATGACCCCAAGGCTGGCAGAACAACTGGGCATCTCCATCATCTATCAGGAATTCAGCAGCCTCCCCCATCTGAGTGTGGCTGAGAATATATTCCTGGGGCGTCAGCCCACGAAAAAGGGCGGGGTGATTAACTGGAAAAAATGCCGTGAAGACAGTATGTTTCTTTTGAAGAGAGTCGGACTCGACATCGATCCGGGCATTCCGGTCTCTTCCCTGTCAGTGGCGCAGCAGCAGATGGTGGAGATTGCGAAGGCCCTCTCCAGGGAGGCGCGGATTATCGTGATGGATGAGCCCACGGCTCCGCTGACTCAGAAGGAGATCGACAATCTGTTTGCCGTAATCAGGGAGCTCAAGCGACAGCAGGTAGCCGTAATCTATGTATCGCACCGACTGGCTGAGATCAAAGAAATCTGCGACTGTATCACAGTACTGCGGGACGGCTGTTATGTAGGCAAGGCTTTGGTAAAGGATGTAGAAATTAAGGACATGATCCGGCTGATGGTCGGACGGGAATTAAAGGACATGTACCCCAAATCCAAAGCCGATATCGGAGAACCGGTATTGGAGGTGGAACATCTTTCAACGAAGGACAGACTGCAGGATATCAGCCTTAAGGTACATCGGGGAGAAATTCTAGGAATTGCCGGTCTGGTTGGAGCGGGGCGTACAGAATTTGTCCGGGCCGTGTTCGGAGCCGATCCGCGCACTTCGGGTACGATTAAAATCGACGGCCGTCAGGCGGATATCCGCTGTCCGGGAGATGCGATTGCACGGAAGATCAGTCTGGTTCCGGAGGACAGAAAGAAGCAGGGGCTAGTCCTGATGATGAATATTAAGGAAAATACTACTCTTGCCAGCCTTAAAAAAATGACAAAATGGGGCAGGCTGAACTTAAGGCAGGAGGAGGAGATCACGGAAGAATATAAAGAAAAGATGCACATAGCGGCTCCGGGCATCTATGAGACGGTAGCGAATCTGTCGGGAGGTAACCAGCAGAAGGTAGTACTCGGCAAATGGCTGTGCGCCGACTGCAGTCTTCTGATGATAGACGAGCCGACCAGGGGAATCGACGTGGGAGCGAAGGTGGAGATATATGAACTGATGAAGGAACTGGTGGAGAGAGGGATGGGGATTCTTATGATATCCTCTGAGATGCCGGAACTGATAGGGGTCTGCGATCGGATCGTGGTCATGCATGAGGGACGGATCAGCGGGGAGCTTTCCCGGGGATCCTTCTCAGAAGAGACGATCATGGCTTATGCCGCCGGGCAGGCCGTTTAGCGAGGGGGGAAAGAGAATGGAAGGAATGAAAGAAAAGAAAAAAACAGTGAGAATTTCCCTGAAAGACAGAATCTGCCTGGCCGTAAGGCCGCATCTCGTCATTCTGTTTGCACTGGCAGCCCTGATGGTGATCATGAGTCTGATTGCGCCTAATTTCTTGTCGAAAGGGAATATGATGGATATTATCCGGGTGAATTCAATCAAGGGAATCATGTCAATTGCCATGACTCTGGTGCTCCTGACAGGCGGCATCGATCTGTCGGTTGGCTCCACCTTTGCCGTGGCGGGGGCGGTGACTGCGTCACTGACGATAGGAGGGTACAGCGACTATATTACGAGTAATCTGTTTAAATGCAATACTTATGCGGCTATCCTGATCGGCTTGTCCGTTGCCGCGCTGATCGGCCTGGCCAACGGCCTGATCGTTACCAAACTGAAGGTGGAGCCGTTTATCGCCACTCTTGCCATGATGATCTTTGCGCGGGGAATCACGTATTTGTATACAGGCGGTTATCCTATCAACTTTAAGCCGATTCCGGCCGATTTCGCCTGGTTTGGGAAGGGATATCTGGGAATTGTGCCGGCTCCTGCCGTCCTGTTTATCCTCGTAGCTCTGGCAGGCGGCTGGCTTTTGAGATACACTTCGTTCGGGCGTTCCCTGTTTGCGATCGGAGGAAACAGGGAGACGGCCAGGCTCTCCGGGATCCGGACCGAGCGGAATGTCTGTCTGACCTATGTGCTGATGGGAGTGATGGCGGGGCTGGCCGGAATCATCATGACATCCAGGGTTGCCAGTGCGTCGGCCGTGGCGGGTGAGTCCTATGAGATGGACGTCATCGCCGGCGTCGTGCTTGGCGGTACACTGCAGTCCGGCGGAAAAGGCTCGGTCGCAGGGACGGTAATCGGCATTTTCATTTTCGGCGTGATCGAAAATGGTCTGAATATTCTGGGGCTGCCTACCTATTACAAGCTGTTTATCAAGGGACTGGTAATTATTCTGGCAGTCGGCGGTCGTTATCTGTTCCCGAACAGAGAGACTTCCAGGAAAATAGGAGGTGTATGACAATGATGGAACGAGAGGGAAGCAGGAAGAAGCATTTTAATCAGCAGAAACTGATATTTGTTCTCCTGATAGTCATGTTTTTTGGTTTCACCGCTATTCGCCCGGAGTTTGCTTCACCCCGGAGCATCGATAATATATTAAGGACGCTGTCCATGTATGGAATAGCATCCATGGGGATGACGCTGGTCATTCTGACCGGCGGGACCGACCTCTCCGCAGGTTCGGTCATGGCGCTGTCGGGCGTGGTTGGAGCGGGCCTTCTGGGAAATGCGATCAGCGCGGCCAATCCGGTAAAACTGCCGTTTGCCCTTACGGTGGCCGCTGCTCTGACAGCCTGCGGCTTCATTGGCCTTATAAACGGACTCTGCATCGCAAAGCTGAAGATTGCTCCTTTTGTAGCCACGCTGGCTATGATGTCCATCGCGAGAAGCCTTGTCTATGTGACGGCTGATTCCGTGGTACAGGGAGTCTCCGGATCGCCGATCACGTTTATGGACGACGGCTATTCCATGCTGGGACAGGGGCATATCGGGCCCGTGCCGGTCCAGCTTCTGTTGTTCCTGGCCGTGTTCCTTCTGCTCTATGCATTTCTTAAATACACCCGGACGGGGCGGGCAGTCTACGCGGTAGGAGGAAATCAGGAAATTGCAAGGCTGGCCGGAATCAAGCCGATGCGGGTCATCATACTCTGCTACACGCTGTGCGGTGTTCTGGCCGGTTTAAGCGGCCTGATCCTGGTCGGCCGGCTGTCCAGTGCCTCCACGGTGGCGGCCAAGGGATACGAGTTGGATTTTATCACGGCGGTGGCTCTGGGAGGCACCGGGATGAGAGGTGGTAGCGGAGGCGTTGCGGGAACGCTCCTGGGGGTCAGCTTCCTTGCAGTGATGAATAACGGGCTGGATATGGTAAATATGCCTTCCTTTTATCAATACCTGATAAAGGGTACCATTCTGGTATTAGCCGTATATGCGGATAAAATGCTGCAAAAGGAAAAAAACTGAAAGAACAGGGAAAAAATGGTACTGGAACCAATCGGATAACTTCGTTATACTAAAAGAACAGAGGTAAAATATCTGCAATAGCTGTGATATGGGGTGCAAAGGAGGCCGGCAGGCGGATGAAAATATTATTTGTGGATGATGAGAAGATTATCCGGGAAGGAATGGCGGAACTCATTGATTGGGAAAAGCTGGGCTGTGATAAGCCGGCCATGGCGGAAAGTGCGGATAAAGCGCTCCGTCTCCTGAGGGAAGAGCCCTTTGATTTGGTTATCACCGATATTTATATGTCTAAAATGTCGGGGATTGAGCTGGCAAAGCAGATCCGGGAATCATGGCCCTCCGTAAAGGTAATGCTACTGTCGGCTTATGAGGACTTCGGATATGCCAGAGAGGCCATCGAAGCCGGTGTCTTTAAATATCTGCTGAAACCGGTTGTCCCGGAGGAGATGGAGCAGGCGGTTCTGGAAGCCATGAAACGTGTGCGTTCTGACCGTATCGTGCAGGATCAGGTACTTGAGACGGAGAAAATCGTGAAAGTCTATCGTCCTCAGCTTGCAAGAGATTTCTGGCGCGCCGTCCTGAGGGGGGAGATATCCGATAGGGAGGATTTTGGCAGCCGAATGAACCTGGCGGAGATTCAGCCCGGCGGCGGTCCGATGAGCTGCATGGTCATCCGGCTGGATGGCGGTCAAGACAGGAACTCCGGTCAAGACAGACTTTCCGGCGAAGCCTTTCGAATGGCGGTGTTTCATGCTGCCTCGTCGGCGTTTGGCGGCTGTGTGGAGTGCGTCCGGCTGTCAGAAGGACAGGCCGCCGTGCTTCTGAGATTTCAGCCGTCCGGGGCCGCTCTGATGGAATTTTCCCGGTTTCTGGAGGAAGAGCTGCACCAGAAGGTAAGAATCGCCGTCGGAAGGATGGTGGACGACTGGATGGAGCTGCCTTCTTCTTTGCGGGATGCGGGAATGGTTCTGGAAGCAGGAGCAGAGGGCGGACAGGAAGCCGGCAGACTGATTGCGCGCTCGGTACAGATGATTGATGAGAATATAGGACAGGAAGAGTTCGGAGTAAACGATATCTCGGAAGCGCTTCATGTCAGTCCGGGATATTTTTCCAGGCTCTTTAAGAGGCAGATGGGCCTGACTTGTATTGAATATATAACAGGAAAACGGATCGAACGCGCGAAACAGCTCCTGGAGCATACGAATATCAAGCATCAGGCCATTGCACAGGCTGTCGGTTATTCCAATGTGTATTATTTCAGCATGCAGTTTAAGAAGCATACGGGGGAGACGCCGGGGCAGTATCGAAAGCGGGTGGGAAAAAGGGATGTTTAAGACGGTCAGGGCAAAGATAACAGTCTGTTTTGGAGGCGCCATTACCATCCTGTTCCTGCTCTTTGGGGTGACCGGATATCAGGTGCTTTGCGATTATCTGGTGGAGATGCAGCAACAGAACCAGGAACGGCTGGCACAGTCCCTATGCTCATCCATCAGTTTTTTTCGCCAGAATTGTGAAAATGAGATGGAAAAGCTGGCGGAGAACGAAGCGTTTTTATCTCAGATGCCGCTTCTCTGGGAAGAGGGGGAACCGCGGGGCGGGCTGGAAGCGTGGATGAAAGAGTACATAAAGAATCATGACTTTATTCATAATATGTATGTCATTAACCAAGCCTACGAAGTTGTGGGAACCGGAGATTCCCGGAAAGTGAGAACTTATCTGGTTGACCGTATCAGCACGGCTGAACGCCATGAGGGAAATGTCGTGTGGGACAGTGGTTATGACACGGCCAGCATGATGGCATTTGAGAAGCTTGAGCCGGCCGGGGAAGAAGGAAAAGCTGCATATCTGTTTCTGCAGATAAATAATAGCCATATATTAGATATGTTCAGTAAGTTCAGACTGCAGAACAGCCAGCGCTTTTCACTTAAGGGACTCCGAAATGGGTTCGAGGTGACAGAGCAGGGATTTTTCTATAATTATTATGACAATTATGCGGAACTGCTGCATACGGAGATCACAATCGGGGACTGGTATCTGCGCACCTGGAGTGATAAACATCTGATCCTTGGTCCTGCCAAAGAATTGTTCAGTAAAATGGTAAAGGTTCTTCTGACCGCCCTTCTGGCGGCCGCTGCCATCAGCATCTGGCTGGCGGCGAGGCTCACAAAGCCGATTAAGAGTATGAAAGAATCTATGGAGCGTTACGGAAAAGGCGATTTTTCGGCAAAAGTCGAACCGACGGGAAGAGACGAGATTAGCAGCCTGGGCCGACTGCTGAACCAGATGGCGGATCAGATCTCCGAACTGTTTGAACGAGTGAAGAAAGAAGAGGCACAGAGCCGCCGCCTGGAGCTGCAGACGATGGTATACCAGATAAACCCCCATTTTCTCTATAATACACTGGATTCTGTCAACATGCTGGCCAGGAAAAATGGGGATAGGAAGGTTGCGGAGCTGGTGACGGATCTTTCGCGGCTGTTCCGGCTTGGCCTTAACCAGGGCAGGGATATGGTCACGGTGAGGGACGAGCTGATGCACGTCATCTATTATCTGAAGATTCAGAAGGTCCGCTTTGATGATCAGCTGATTTGGGAAATGGAGACAGAACCGGATATCCTGGATTATGAGATAACCAAATTCATTCTGCAGCCAATCGTCGAGAATGCAATCTATCACGGCGTGAAATCAAAGGAAAGTTCCGGATATTTAAAAGTGTCGGCCGGGGAGGACGGGGAATTTCTGATTTTTACAGTGGAGGATACGGGCAATGGAATGGATCCGGAGAGTCTCGCAAAACTGCAGAAGAGAATTAATTCTGAGCAGACGGCCAGATGCGATGAACGCGGCTTCGGCATGTGGAATGTCAATCAGAGAATTAAGCTGTGCTATGGGGAGACTTGCGGAATCGAAGTGGAGAGCGAGGAAAACCGGGGGATGAAGGTGACGCTGAGAGTGTTAAAATACTAGTAATATGTTACTGTTCACATCATTTACACCCCCGCTGAAAAGCGGCGTTCTGCAAGCAGTAACATAGAATGGGCACAAAAGGAACAAATGTTCTTTTGTGCCTATACTTTTTATATCGCCTGTGCTATAATCCTTGTATTAAAAATTATTGAAGTGCAGTTCTATTCAGAATTAAAGGAGTTCAAGAATATTCGTACTTTTTATCGGGTCACCAAGGAGGTAAAAACACACTATGGAGTTTAAATTACACTCAGAATTTAAGCCCACCGGCGACCAGCCGCAGGCAATCGAAGCCCTGGTCAAAGGTTTTAAAGAAGGCAATCAATGCGAAACGTTACTGGGAGTTACTGGTTCCGGCAAGACCTTCACCATGGCCAATGTGATTCAGCAGCTGCAGAAGCCGACCCTCATCATTGCCCATAACAAAACTCTCGCCGCCCAGCTTTATTCGGAGTTCAAGGAGTTCTTCCCGGAGAACGCGGTGGAGTATTTTGTATCCTATTACGATTACTACCAGCCGGAGGCCTACGTCCCGTCTACCGATACTTATATCGAGAAGGACTCCTCCATCAATGATGAGATAGACAAGCTGCGCCATTCGGCGACGGCTGCCCTGTCTGAACGTCAGGATGTTATCATCGTGGCGTCGGTTTCATGTATTTATGGCCTGGGCAGTCCCATAGATTATAAGGAGATGGTAATTTCACTCCGTCCGGGTATGATAAAGGATCGGGACGAGATTATTCATAAGCTGATTGACATTCAGTATACGCGAAATGACATGGACTTCAAACGCGGCAGCTTCCGTGTCCGTGGTGATGTGCTGGAGATTTATCCGGCGTATTCGGCCGGAGACGCCTACCGGGTTGAGTTTTTCGGGGATGAGGTGGATCGGATCGCAGAGATCGATACGCTGACCGGGGAGGTCAAGTCCCAGTTGGGACATATCGCGATTTTTCCTGCTTCCCATTATGTTATCCCGAGGGAGAAGATGGAGCAGGCGGCCACGAATATCCTTGAGGAGCTGAAGGTGCGCGTGGCTGAATTCAAGAGCGAGGATAAGCTTCTGGAGGCCCAGCGTATCTCAGAGAGAACTAATTTTGATGTGGAGATGATGCGGGAGACGGGATTCTGTTCCGGAATTGAAAACTATTCCCGCCATCTGACCGGTTCCCTGCCCGGGGAGCCGCCCTGTACGCTGATTGACTATTTTCCGGAGGAGTTCCTGATTATTGTCGATGAGTCTCATATAACCCTGCCACAGGTCCGGGGCATGTATGCGGGAGACCGTTCCAGAAAGCAGACGCTTGTCAACTTTGGGTTCCGCCTTCCGTCGGCTCTTGACAACCGTCCTCTCAATTTCTCGGAGTTTGAGAGCAAGATAGATCAGATTATGTTTGTTTCCGCCACACCATCCAAATATGAGGAGGAGCATGAGATGCTCAGGACGGAGCAGATTATACGTCCGACGGGACTTTTGGATCCGCCAATCGAAGTACGTCCGGTGGAAGGACAGATTGACGATCTTGTATCCGAGGTCAACAGGGAGGTGGAAAAAGGATTTAAAGTCCTGATAACCACGCTGACCAAGAGAATGGCGGAGGATCTGACGGATTATATGCGCGAGGTGGGGATCCGCGTCAAATATCTCCATTCGGATATTGATACTCTGGAGAGAGCGGAGATTATAAGGGATATGCGTCTCAATGTTTTTGACGTTCTGGTGGGAATCAACCTGCTGAGAGAGGGGCTGGATATTCCGGAGATTTCCCTGGTGGCGATTCTCGATGCGGATAAAGAAGGCTTCCTGCGTTCGGAGACGTCACTTATCCAGACGGTGGGCCGTGCGGCCAGAAACTCAGAAGGCCACGTTATTATGTATGCGGATAACATAACTGATTCCATGCGCGCCGCGATCGTTGAGACCGAGAGAAGACGGAAGATCCAGCAGGCCTATAATGAGGAACATGGAATCACGCCGACTACGATTAAGAAGGCGGTACGCGATCTGATTACGATTTCCCAGGCCGCGGAAGGCATTACCAACGAAGTGACCAAGGATCCGGAATCGATGGATAAGAAGGAACTGGAGAAGCTGGTTAAAGAACTGATGAAAAAGATGCATAAGGCGGCAGCAGAGCTGAACTTTGAGGAAGCGGCGGCGCTGCGTGACCGGATGACGGAAATTAAAAAAATGCTTCTGGAGCTGGAAGATAATTGACAAGGAATCACAGGACGGTTACAATTGATAAAGCGATAGGGAAGAGGTGACTAACCATGAAGCTTTATGAAGGTGAAATAGGGAAAAGTTACATTGTCCAGGAAGTTATGATTGAGGAGCGTCTGACCAGGCGTCTGGAGGCTCTGGGAGTCAATGAGCATACAAAAGTAACCGTTCTGAATAAGAAGAAAAGCGGAACCCTGATTATCAACGTCAGAGGGACGAGGCTGGCGCTGGGCCAGAAAATAGCAGATGGAATTGAGATCAGGGAGTCATCCTGGCAAGAGCATACCCAGCAGAAATACAATCGGGGAGGCGCTGGTCATGAAGGCAGATAACGGACAGATCACGGTTGGATTTGTTGGAAATCCAAACTGTGGAAAAACTACGCTGTTTAACGCGTTTACAGGAGCTAAACTGAAGGTGGCCAACTGGCCCGGCGTTACGGTTGAGCGGGTGGAAGGCGAGACCAGCTATAAAGGACGTCCCATCAAAGTCATTGATCTGCCGGGAATATACAGTCTGACGTCCTATACCATAGAGGAACGGGTCACCAGAAAATGTATAGAGGATAACGAGGTTGATGTAATAATCAATGTGGTGGATGCATCTTCCCTCGAGAGGAACCTGTATTTAACGCTTCAATTGCTGGAGCTTAAGAAGCCGGTCATCCTGGCTCTCAATATGATGGATATAGTCGAAGACCGGGGCATGGAGATTGATCTGCACCGACTTCCGGAGATGCTCGGGCATATTCCGGTCGTACCGGTTTCGGCCAGGAAAAGAACGGGGCTGGATGTACTGATGCATGCGGTAGTGCATCATTATGAGGAGGAGCCCCAGGGAGTCGTGGTCCGCTATTCTGATTCAATTGAGGACAGGATTGCCAAGATTGAGGTCGTCTTAAAAGCGCATTTCGGCCAATTGGACAATATGCGCTGGCATGCGATTAAGATGATGGAATACGACGAGGAGGTCTGTAAAGATCATCCGGTGGATCTGCATGACATCATAGACAAGAATTATGAGAAGAATATCATTAATGAAAAATATGATTATATCGAGGCAATAATAGAAGAGTGCCTGTTTAATAAGGCGGAGAAATCAGCCTTTACCGACAAGGTGGATCAGATTATGACGCATCCTGTCTGGGGAATTCCTGTTTTTCTGGGTATTATGGCCCTCGTATTTTTCTTTACGTTTACAGTGGGAGATTTTTTGAAGGGATATTTCGAGAGCGGCCTGAACTGGTTTTCCGCCTCAGCGCTTACCGCACTTCAGGGGCTGCATGCGTCTGACTGGGTGATCTCCCTTGTTGTGGACGGTGTCATTGCAGGCGTCGGCGGAATACTGACATTTCTGCCGAATATCTTCATCCTGTTTATGGCACTTGCGTTTCTGGAGGACAGCGGTTATATGTCCCGCGTTGCCTATGTGATGAATGAAACAATGGGGATGGTGGGCCTATCGGGAAAAGCATTCCTTCCGATGCTGCTGGGGTTTGGCTGCACGGTTCCTGCCGTCATGGCAACAAGGGCGCTGGAGAGCGTAAAGGACAGAAGGAGGACGATACTCATCACTCCGTTTATGTCCTGTTCGGCCAGACTGCCGATCTATGTCCTGTTTTCAGAGATGTTTTTTCCCCAGAAGGCGCTTCTGGTAGCCTATTCACTTTATGTGATAGGTCTGGCCGTCGCGATTCTGGTGGCATATATTGTACATAGATCTTCAAATGAAAAATACGATAATATTCTTCTGATTGAGCTGCCGGAATATAAGACGCCGAATCTGAGGACTGTCGCTATCTATGTATGGGATAAGGTCAAGGATTATCTGACAAAGGCAGGGACGACGATTTTTATTGCTTCAATCATCCTCTGGTTTATTCTGAATATCGGGCCGTCAGGTCTTATTAATGATGTTTCAGAAAGCTTTGCGGCGATTATCGGTCATAGTCTGACGCCGATACTGGCGCCGGCTGGACTCGGAAGCTGGCAGATCGCAGTTGCACTGATTTCCGGCATTTCGGCCAAAGAAGTGGTGGTCTCCAGTTTTTCCGTGCTTTACGGGATTAGTAATATTAATTCGGCTTCCGGCATGACACAGCTTTCCGCAATATTAGGAGGCGCAGGGTTTGGGGGAGTTAATGCTTATGCACTGATGATCTTCTGCCTTTTATACACACCGTGTATTGCCACGATTGCGACAATCAGAAGAGAGACACAGTCTACGCGCTGGACGCTTCTGATGATGGCTTTTCAGCTGGCGGTTGCCTGGACGGCAGCAGTTATCGTATTTCAGATTGGCAGCAGAATATTTTAATAAGCAGCGGTGAGAAGCAGGGATTTTTAACAACCGCTCCGGGGCCTGACGGTTTTCCGGTAAATACGATAGATGGGGTAGCAGAGAATGGATTATCAGGCACTGATAGAGATGGCCGTGCTGGCGGGGGAAATTATGCTGGTCAGCGGGGCCGAGGTATACCGTATTGAGGATACGGTCAGCCGGATACTGAAGCAGTCCGGCCTGGAGGGAATAGAAGTTTTCGCACTTGCAACGGGAATATTTGCGACGCTTTCCGATCCTTCGATCAGCGCAATTACAGTTGTCAAGAGAGTGAATAAACGATCGACTAATTTAAACCGGGTGTACCGGGTGAACAATATATCCAGGCGGTTCTGTGCAGGTGAGATGACGGTGGAAGAGGCGCAGGAGGAATTAAAAGAAATCCGGACGAATATAGAGTATGGTTTTCTCCATAAATGTATCGGTTATATCATGACATCGGCTTTCTTTGCCGTATTATTCGGCGGAAACTGGCTGGACTGTGTGGCGGCAGGGGTTGTTGGGCTCGTCCTGGCCCTGGCGGTTACAGGAGCCTCGCGCCTCAGGTTCAATGACTTCTGCCAGAATGCAGCCGGCTCCTTTGCCCTGGCGGTGACGGCGCTGCTGATACAGCGGCTGGTATTCTTCAGTATGAATATTGATGCCGTGATCATCAGCGCCATCATGCCCATGGTACCGGGCGTAACCTTTACTGCGGCCATCCGCGACACATTGAACGGGGATTACAGCTCCGGTGTGGCCAGAATCGCCGAGGCGATTGTGGTGGCTCTGGGTGTGGCCTCCGGTGTCGGCGCCGCAATGGTCGTATTCGGAATGATGGGAGGTGGCTTATGACAGAACTTGCAGTACAGAGTGCGGCTGCCTTTCTGGCTATTTTCGGATTCTCCATTATTCTGGACGTACCGAAGAAATTTCTGCTCTATGCGGGAGCGGCCGGAGGGGTATGCTGGTTTGTCTACCTGCTGGCGCTTCAGGCGGGACGCTCCCTGATTATGGCGGCCTTTCTTTCCAGTCTGGTGGTATCAATCCTGAGCCATATTTTTGCAAGGGTCTTAAAAGCTCCGGTTACGGTATTTCTGGTAGCAGGGATCCTGCCCACTGTGCCGGGAGCCTCCGTTTACCGCTGTGTCTATTTTATGATACAGGGGCTGGCGGATCTTTCCACCTACCACCTGGTACAGACCATACAGATAGCCGGAGCGATGGCGCTTGCCATATTTATTGTGGATTCATTGTTCCGCCTGGTACAGAAGACTTAGATTCGAGATTCGGCGGGAGATAGAGACAGTTCTGTTCCCTGGAATAGAAGTAGATGTGATCCGAGAGACGGTCTTCCACAGGTACTTCGGAACGATTGATGCAGAAAATCATTTCATTTAACTCATCGAGAGACAGCGCCTTTTTATAAGGCGCCAGCAAAACTTCGTGGATACTGGAGGGAAGGATGACAAGATCATCGTCCACCTGTGCCGCGAAGTTTTTTAATACATCCTTGTACAGAAGGCAGGAGGCGCCGTTGATGCCCTTTTCGTTGGTCAGGACATAGAGATTGACAGGAAAGAGGGAGGCGTCCGTGAGCGTACCTTCATCTCCCTCTCCCAGTTCCATAATGGCGTCCTCGATTGGTTTAATCCGGCAGGGAAGAAGGGTGCCGGTATTCTGCTCCGACAGCAGCGATAAATCATCTGCAGTGATATTCCACAGGTTCAGATGTTCGTCATGAATCAGGGCAGTCATCTGCCCTTCCTCACTTTCCGCCACGATGATGTAGAAGACAACAGCCAGATCCAGATAACGGAAGTGGGGCACTCCCGATAAAAGAACGGCGTTATCCTCCGCATTGATCAGTTTGTAGGCAATCCGGTCTTTCACCTTTTCAAAATCCTTCAGTTGTTCTGCCAGCTCCGAGGGCAGTCCATCGCCCTCCTCATAGAGCAGAAGAATCTGCTCGGCAATGATGGGGAGAGGTAGTCCGCCTTCTTCTTCGTCATAATAGGAATTCAGATACACAGTCGGCGAGAATGCGGAAACCGATGAAGAGATAGACAGGCCGTCCAGGAGAAGCCCGTTATTTTTCAGGACACGCCGAAGGGATACTTCAGCCCGGCCCTCCAGTTTTTCCTGAACAAGTGAGTGAATGGTAGTTAAAAAAGTTTCATAAATCATAAAATACCTCCTGAATGGAATATTATGTCAACTGCTATGAGAGCAGATGCATGAGAAATGAAAGAAGAAAGGCTGCCATAAGTGCAGCAGAGCGGGACAGATAGGATTCAAAGAAAGCTTTGGATTAAAATATAGATAGAGACAGACAGTGTAACAGATAAAAGAATAAACAGAAATAAAAAGACTCAGGGTACAATGACAAATGAAAATTAAAAAACGGGTACTGGACGGAAAAGAAATTGATGCAATTCTGAGTAAATAAAACAGCCTTTACTCCGCAGAAAGAACTATCGGCAGATATTCAGAAAACAAGCCGGCAGTTGTCGGTTGAATGTCAGATGTAGTGTTTTTTTATTATAGCGGAAGCAGAGGAAATTTACAAGACGATTTTAAAATTTAATTGAGCAGGTGAGGACGCCGCCGGTACGGCCAGCGGACGGGTGGGGTGTATATGAGTCTTTCGTCCCGGGGGAAGATTGTCGTGGTGTGGGACTGCGGGCGAAGATAAAGTCTGCGGAGCACACTCCCGCTCTGTGAAATGCATCGCGCT